>Ga0209330_1000036_pt1 | contig 61772 bp, 45 predicted proteins | sample JacPinW_OM2H0_O3_FD_187969 | JGI IMG/M metagenome (GOLD analysis project Ga0209330, IMG submission 187969) | Forest soil microbial communities from Algoma, Ontario, Canada - Jack Pine, Ontario site 1_JW_OM2H0_O3 (SPAdes) (version 2) | ecosystem: Environmental > Terrestrial > Soil > Boreal... | reverse complement strand
TTACCGGCTGGGACAGTCGCGGGAGCCGTGAAAACGCTGGGAGCTAGGCTCGCGGTTTGGTCTGGATTGAACGAAGTGGTTCCGCACGAAGCAGCGGGCGTGCAACTCCAAGTGACCCCGCCGTTTGCAGTGTCGTTGGCTACGGTAGCAATTACGTTGCCTGTCGCACCAGCCACCAGAGTGGTTGGGGACGATGAAATCGTGACAGTGATGGAAGGCTTGGTCGCGGTGATGGTTATGTTCACTGGGGCGCTGACGATAGCTGGGTTCGTTACCGAGGTGGCGGTGATGGTCACCTGATTGCCGGCTGGAACGGCCGCGGGCGCCGTGAATATGCTGGCAACCCCACTCGCGGTTTGGCCGGGGTTGAAAGAAGCAGGTCCACACGAAGCGGCAGGCGCGCAGTTCCAGGTTACTCCGCCATTTGCGGTGTCGTTGGCAACGGTAGCAGTGACGTTACCTGTTGTGCCAACCACGAGAGTGGTAGGAGCTGCGGTGATTGTGACCGTAATCGCGGGTTTCGCAGTGATGGTTATGTTCACTGGGGCGCTGACGATGGCCGGGTTCGTTACCGAGATGGCGGTGATGGTCACCTGATTGCCGCCTGGGACAGTCGCGGGAGCGGTGAAGACGCTGGTGGCTCCGCTCGCGGTTTGGCCGGGGTTGAAAGAAGCGGCTCCGCACGAAGCGGCAGGCGCGCAACTCCAAGTTACTCCACCATTCATAGAATCATTGGCCACGGTGGCAACGAGGTTGCTCGTGGTGCCGACGACCATACTCGCGGGCGCGGTCGTAATCCTGACGGTGAGTGTAGGTGGTGGGGGATGTGACGACGGAGTATTGCTGCAGGCCGCGTTGGCCAGCGCACAGAGCACGATGAGAACGATCCAGAGAATTCCGCGCTTCATAGGTTTCCTCCCGTACTTCAGACTTCATGGAGCTTCGGACTTCGTGTGGAGGTGTCTCGAACAGCCGACCGGGGCGGAACAGAATATAGCATGAGTGGAAAGTCTTAGGGGATGGCTGATGCAATCCCTTGCGTAATTGGTATAGAGGGAGATCTGAAGCTTTCTTAGCTGGTTCTGCGAACCAAGCGTGCCAGTTCCGGGAAACCTCTGAGTAATTCCGAAATTATAAATCTCAGGCCTAACGCCGCCAGGATGATTATTTCCGGTTCGATTACGTGGCGGTAGCGAATTTCCGGGTGGGTAAGATAAAACACCAGCGGATAAAATAGCAGGACTAATAAATATGGGAGCGCTGCCTCGCGGGCATTTCGAAGGGATTGCCAGAGGCCGATGAGCATTACGACGGTCATCGATACGGTCAGGTAAACATTGGCGGGGTTGTGAAACTCGACTTCCAGATTCGCGGGATCGAGATTCCAGAACGCAGTCCACATATAAACGAATCTTCGCAAGGACATCACAAGATATTGGCCCGGATGCTCGGAGATGTGCTCGATCGCTTGCCGCCGCTTTTCCTGCATGTACGGAATTTCTCCCAAGCGCACGAATTCGGCGAGCTCTTTATCACTGACGGAGGGATGAGCCATGATGTCGACCCAACTGGCGGTCTGGCCGTCATTGCCGATCCAGACTTCGAGCCAGAAATTGTCGCGCAGAGGAATGGGCTTTTGAAACGTACGGTAATTGCGAACCTGCCAGGGCAGAAGGACTATGAAAAGACCGAAAACTACAAGCACGAGTGGCTTGAGCCATGTTTGGCGATTTCGCCATAAAGGATAGAGCGCCCAGCCGACGAGAAAAGGGAAGACGGAGAGGACCGATGCGTTCGTCATAGCGGAGAAACCCCAGAGCAATCCGTAGCCAAGCCAACTCCATTTGCCCGAGTCCTCTTTCAGCTTGAGCGTCCACAGAAAAAGAATTGCGAGCAGCAGGGCGCTGAGGCAAGTTTCCCAAACGAAGGCGCTGGCGATGTAGATGGAGTAAGGCCAGAGGGCCCACATCCAGGAAGCGATGATCGCGACGTTGCGTCCGAAGCTGCGTTGGGCAATAAAGAAGATGGGGATGCAAATCAGCGCTGAGAATAGGGAGTTGAGGCCGAGGATCACAAATGCCGAGTTTCTAGTGTAAGTGCCGAAGAGTTTGAAGATTCCAGCGAGTAAGTAGGGATAGATCGGCGTCATCCAAGAGGTGGGGCCGGTGGCGAAGTACATGGGATTGCCGAAGCCGTGGCCCGCGGCGATGGAGCGCGCGATGCGGCCGACTTCAAAGCCGAACAACAAATGTTCTCTGAAGTTGTTCCATGTGTCGGTGTAGAGAAAGTGGATAGCGACAATCCGCAGAGCCAGGGCTACCAACGTGATTACGGGAAGGGATTGCCAGAGGCGCCGCTTCCTTTCCAAGGTCTCCATCGTTCTCCCGATACGGACACACCTTTTAATTCCGCGCCGCTAATTCCAAACGAACGCGATTCTACTTCATTTTGCGTTGGCGGACAGGGGAACGGGCGGCCGAGGCTTTCACGGGATGATTTACGAGATAGGAACACTTCTTACGTTGGAAAAACGCGGCGCGTAGAGAACGGCCTAGTTGGGGCGTCTGCGGTCTCGGTCTGCGGCCAAACAGGACAGATGCAGTAGAGCGCGGCTACCGAAATATCTACCCGGAGACTGTAAGATTTTACGGAGAAGGCCTCACGGACTTCCGCGCAAACCTTACGGGGAACCGTAAACTGTTTAATTTATCGATGATGGCGGGTGGCGCGCAGAAGTGTACTTGGCAACTCGATTGCTCGTCGGCGTTTAGCAGTTGGATAGCCCGGACCCCATTGCATTAAGAATTTTGGAGGAGAGCCATGAAGGTAACTTACGATATCTTCAGGAAGCTTCCCGGTGGACCGATTTGGATTGAAGCCGTCCAGGATCTAGAGCATGCGAGGATCCGACTTGCGAAGCTGGCAGAAACCCGACCCGGCGATTATTTTGTGTACGATCCGTCCTCCTCGAAAATTGTCTTTGCCGCTATCGAGCCTGCATAGACCGAAAGCTTAACTAGATCTTCAACTACATTTTCGCGCGACGGCGTGAATCCACAATCGCGCCAGGGTAGCGCCGACGTCCGTTGTAATTTGTCTTATTGCGGAAGTGAACAGACGGCCGGGGACCAGCAAAAATCAAAAAGAGCCGGCGAGGACGCCGTTCGCCCGCGCTCAGGACAAGCCGGCGCTACGGAAGCCCGTCACGCCGTTCGGTGGGTGACTCGCGCGTCGCGCGGGAAATTACAATTCGCTTCGATTTGTGACGGTGTTGCCGACAGAACCTCTGCTTACAATCGAACTGTTCTTTCGCAAATCCTGATAAACCTCGCGATAGGATTGCACGAGAGAGGTTTCGTGGTATGGAACGTCGTGCGACAAGCAGTAGGATTTGACTATTTTTTGAACTTGGCGAAGTTTGTTTGTCGGCATGGTCGGAAACAGGTGATGCTCGATCTGGCAGGTGAGGCCGCCGGTGCAGTAGTCAATTCCGGGACGTCTCTTGATGTTCCGGCTGGTGAGGACTTGTTCACGCAGGAAGTTTACCGCGGCAGTACCTTGGAGCAGCGGCATGCCCTGATGATTCGGCGCGAATATGAGCGTCAGATACAGTCCCAGGAACATCTGTTGCACCACGAAAAACAGGATGGCGTGCCACCAACCGATAAGGAAACAGAGCAAGCCCAGAAACCAACACAAATGCAGAATGAGGAAACTAACCTCGCTGACGGGATGGGCGACTTTGTGGCGCATCAGGAATCGGACGCTGTCGACTTTCAGGACAAATGCTTCCAGCAAAGACAATGGGAAGAAACAGAAATGTTGGTATCGCACGGTAAGGCGCGCAAGCCCGCGTTTTCCGACCGCTTGATCCTTTGTGAATGCGAACAGAGGTATATCGACGTCGGGATCGCCGGTAATGTGGTTCGGAGAGCAATGATGAGAATTGTGTTTGTGTAGCCACCAACTGTAACTAAATCCGAGCAAAAGATTGGAATGAACCAGGCCGAGAACTTCGTTGCCGGTGGGGCCGCTGAAAATTTCCTGATGGCCTGCGTCGTGAACGATGAAGCCCAGTTGGGCAAAGACAAATGCGAGGAAAGCTGCGTTGCAGAGCTCAGCCCACGGATTTTGAAACCACTTTATGAACAGGAACGCCGTTACCGCGAGGACGAAATTAAGAACTATCTTACGTCCGTAATACGCGGGTTGCTTTGCCAGTAACCCGCTCTGCCTCACGATAGTCAGTAAGTCGCGAAATTCGTCGCCAGCAACCGATCGCATCGGTTCCTTTCAAGTGCTAAACAAACAACGGCTCAGAGACCCGCGGTGGATGGTATGTGGAAGTTTGAACGAGATCGACCAGGGCGGCGGAGGTGATACTCAACCTCTAGATGGCTCGGCGATGGCTCCACAGAGATAATATCATAAGGAAAGCCCGATATTGTTCGCTGCCTAATTGGTTTACGGTAGACTTTCTTGGCGTAGCCACCGCTTTTCCAATACAGCGCTGACATCCATGTGTTCGCTCCTTCCTTACTCGAACGCTTAAAAGTGATATCGACAAGAGGCGTCGGCTCCTTGAATTAATCGTACAATTAGAAGTTCGAGCTAAGTGAAGTGAGCGCAGACTCCAACTCGGCTGTTGCTGTGGCGGATCCGGCTGGCGGGATATCGCATGCGTGGCGGGCGCTGCGGCACCGAAACTTTAGGCTGTTCTTTGGCGGGCAGAGTATTTCGCTGATTGGGACTTGGATGACGCGGCTGGCGACGAGTTGGCTGGTTTACCGGCTGACTGGCTCCGCGTTCTTGCTGGGAATCGTGGGATTTTCCGGGCAGATACCGACGTTTTTGTTGGCGCCGTTTGCGGGCGTGTGGGTTGACCGACTGAACCGGCAGCACGTTTTGATCGTGACGCAGGCGTTGGCGATGTTGCAATCATTTGCGCTTGCTTTTCTTACCCTGACGAAGCATATCACCATCCACGAAATTATCTGGCTGAGCGCGTTTCAGGGAATGATCAATGCGTTCGACATGCCGGGAAGGCAGGCGTTTCTTGTGGAGATGGTAGAAGACCGGCAGGATCTGGGGAACGCGATTGCGCTGAACTCTTCGATGGTGAACATGGCGCGGTTGGTGGGGCCGTCTCTCGCGGGAATGGTGATTGCGGTTTCCGGAGAAGGTTCTTGTTTCTTGATCGACGGGATCAGCTATCTGGCGGTGATTGCGTCGTTGTTTGCGATGCGGCTGAACCCAGCGGCAATAAAGCGTGTGGCGACTTCGATGTTGGTGCAACTGCGGGAAGGCTGGGACTACGTTTCGGGTTTTGCGCCGATTCGCACGATTCTGACGTTGTTCGCCACAGTCAGCCTGATGGGCTGGCCGTTCACCGTGCTGATGCCGATCTTTGCTTCCAAGATTTTGAAGGGTGGCCCGCATACGCTGGGATTTCTAATGGGAGCGGTGGGCATCGGCGCGCTGATTTCGGCGATATCCCTTGCGATACGGAAGAGCGTCGTCGGGCTGGGGCGGATGATTTATATTTCGACGGCGCTGTTCGGTGCGAGCTTGATCTTTTTCGGATTGTCACGAAATATTTGGGTCTCGCTCGTGATGATGCTGTTCTGCGGCTTCGGAATGATGCAGCAAATGGCGGCCAGCAACACAATCATCCAGACCATAGTTGATGAGGACAAGCGCGGGCGCGTGATGAGCTTTTACACCGTGGCGTTCGTGGGCATGGCTCCGTTTGGGAGTTTGCTTGCGGGAGCCATGGCGCACGCAGTAGGCGCTCCTCGCACTGTGATGTTGAGCGGGGCGTGCTGCATCGCAGGCGCGATTTGGTTCGCTACGCGGCTGAAATCCATCCGAAAATTAATTCGGCCAATCTATGTGAACCTCGGAATTTTGCCTGGCCCGGTGAATGCGGTGATTCAAGACAGCGTGGGGCACTGAACTATTTCCAGCTCTGGGCAAGCGCAAGCTCAAGCGGGCCTGGGAGTGAGGACCATGATAGTCGAAGTGCCATGGGCGAGAACGCGTCCATCCCGCGAGATCAATCTTGCTTCGGTGGAGATGATTTGGCGGCCCTGGGATACGACGCGGCCCTCGGCGCGTACCAGGCCGGTGTCAAGTGTGATGGGCCGCGAGAGGTTTCCTTTGGTCTCGATGGTGGCATAGCGAGAGCCTGCGGGCAGCAACGTGTGGGCAGCGCATCCGGTTGCGCTATCGATCAGCGTGAGCGCCCAACCGCCGTGAACCGTGCCATTCGGATTGAGTACGTGTGGGCCGGGTTCCCCTTCGAACACAGCGAAGCCATCGCCGACTTCGACGAGCCGGAACGACATCGTCTTCGCTATCGCCGGACCCGGGATTCGTCCGTCGATCATCGCCTGTAACAATTCTTTGCCGCTCATTCCGGCAGCTTCCGGGCGCTTGGACAAGTCATGGTCTTGAGTCGTCATGTGTGGGCAGCTCCGCCTTTTAGATGCGTCTGTGAAAAAGTAGATTCGTGTATAGCGAAGATGGCGGGGCGAAGGCAAGTCTCGCGGCACGGTACTGCGCGCCTGAGTGCCGCTGCCGCTAGTCAAGGCGCGTGTTGGATGGACATTGTGCGTGGGGCGCGTTAACGTTGAATGCGTAGTTTGAGGAGCAAACATGAATTACGATTCGCACCAGAGAGCGGCTGAGTTTCACGAGATGGCTGCGCACGCTCATAGAGCGGCGGCGGCGCAACACGGCAAGGGAGAGCATCTTTCCGGACACGAGCACTCCAGACAGGCCATGGAACACGCCGCTAAGGCCTGGCAGTATTCGCAGGAAGCTCACGAACAATCTGCGATGTATTTCAAAGAGCAAAAGGAAAAGAAGAGCTAGTCGAATCGGCCCTGGCGAGAGGATCGGCCAGCCCGGAGCGAAAGCAAATTAGACAACACTTGACACGTCACATCGTTCACGCCGCAATCATCGCGTTAGAGCGAAATCCATCCTGCGAAAATCAGCCACAGCGATGTGACGCCGACGAGAATCCACAGAATCACGCCCTGCAATAAGGGACGCACTCCTACCTGCCGCAAAGTGGCGCGCGAGATTCCGGTTCCTATCAAATAAAGTGTGGCGGTCAGGCCCAACCTTCCCAGATTACTTAGCACACGCCAGAAACTTGCGAAGGCAGGGATGTAGGTACTGGCAACGGCGGCAAGACCGAAAAACAAAATAAACCAAGGCCAGCGAATGCTGCTCTTCGAGCGTTTTAGGATTGCCGCGCCCAACGCCACGGGAACGATCCAAAGCGCGCGCGTGAGCTTCACAGTCGTGCCGACGACCAGTGCGGCTGGGCCGTAGTGTGCGGCGGCGCCAACGACGGAGCTGGTGTCATGAATGGCTAGAGCTGCCCAGAGGCCAAATTGGGTTTGTGTCAGGTGCAGGAGCCAGCCGAGCGGAGGAAAAATCAGGAGCGCGATGGAATTCAAAATGAAGATGGTTCCCAACGAAACCGCCATTTCTTCGTCGCTCGCTTCGACGATGGGACCGACGGCGGCAATCGCGCTGCCTCCGCAAATGGCGGTCCCGGTGGAAATCAGAATCGATGCGGTCTTGTTCACACACAACAAGCGGCCGAGGAGAAGTCCGAAAATTAGCGCAAAAGAAATGCTGGCTGCGGTGTAGACAAAGCCGCTGCGACCAACGCGCAGCACTTCGTGTAAGTTCATTCCAAAGCCCAAACCTACGACAGAAGCTTGCAGGAGGAATTTCGAAAGGTTGCGGCTATCGGCCTGATAAGGATGGACGAAGGATAATCCGTAGAGCAAACCAAGGGCGAGAGCTACGGCCGGGGATATCACGCCGCTCGCGCAGAGAATGAATCCAACGAAAAAGAGAGTTTTTGTGTTCAGCTTATGTTCTCCGGCTCATCCCGCACCAGAAGAGGAAGGCATAAGTACACTATCATCGATTGCGGAATAGCCTACTCGATGAGGATAGGTTCTGTTGCGACGAGCGAGACAGCGAGCTGCGAGAGAAAATCATGGCGAACAGTGCGAGGGTCTCGACAGACACCGGAAAAAGGCCGGATCAGTCCTCATCCGAATCCTCGTCGTTGGGTTTGGCGGCTTGGGCATCAGTCGGCCAGTCCTCGAAGTAATTGTTGAGAATCAATAGCTTCTCGGTGAGGTCGCTAATTTCGAAGGTCGTTTCGGTGAGCTCGCGCGCGGCGACGACGCCCACGTCGATGTTACGGCGTTCGTTGTCGGTCGGCTCGCGGCCGCCGTCAGTCCAGCGCTTCATGGCCTCGAGTTGTTTGTTGATGCGGAGCATGGTGCTGTTAGCTGGAGCGCGCGCCACGAGCCGGCGCACCGTGTCAAGCGATTCGCCAAGCACGCGATGATAATCGAGTCTCGAATCAATCTCGCCATACTGTCCTGCCATCGCGGCTCCTTCCTTTACGGCCAGTGATTTGGTCTAGAGCTTATCTGAGAGCCGTACTACGGGTGAACTCCAGAGCGGTTCTAGGCGTTTCGCCGGGGATTGTCAATATGGTAGGAGTGCTTCGAGACTCGACAACCTGTGCGTGTCTGTTGTGGAGAGGGTGCGGGAGGCCAGCTTCGAGGAGACGGGGGTAGGGGGCGCATGTCCGGTGAATTTAGGGTAGACACAGCTACCCATTCTCAGTCAAATTATGGGTGCAGGTTCGGTGTCTTGGGAAGTTTGAGGGGGTCAGGCGATGCGACACGCTGCTCTTCTAATAGGGTGCATCCTTTTTCTCGCTATAAATGCAGGCGCGCAGGTAAATGTCGCCAACCTGGACGACACGTTTTCGCAAGTGTCACTGCTAACGCCATCGGGGAATTCGTTCAACTTCCCGGCTCTTCCAGTGACTCCGGCAGGGCTAACGGCCACGCCTGCGTTACCTATAACTTTGAGCGCGGATCCGCCGCAAAACGTGCAGAGCGTTTATGAGACTTATCATTGGCAGGCTTACATAGGCTATGAATACATGCGCTTCTATGAAGTACCGTCCATTACGGTGAATACGAATGGCTTCATGTACAGCCTGGTGTACTACGTTAAAGACTGGTTCGGGTTGGATGGCGAGTTTAACGCCACGCACCTGAACGAGCTCAATACTGGCGGATGGTTCTTGATGGGAGGAGGGGGGCCGCGGTTCAGATGGTCGGGTCCGCGAGGAATAGAACTTTGGGGCCACGCTCTGGGCGGATACTCCCACGCCACGCCACAAACGGCTTTTGGAGCCGAGCACGCAGCCGCTTTTGAGGCTGGTGGCGGCGTGGACATCAACGCACATTTCGGCAGGCTCTCCTACCGCGCCGAAGCTGACATGGTAGGGACGCGCTACTTCGGCACTTATCAATACAGCCCGAAAGTCTCAGTGGGTGTGGTAATCAAGTTCTAGCTTCGCAACGTTCGGGCCGGAGGATCGTTTGATGAGTCCTGTTCCGCAGTCAAACTCGCCGAGGGACAAGAAAAAGGCTCCGGACGCGAAGCCTTCCGAACCGAGCACTATCGATCCGGTTGATGAGGCTTCACGGGAATCTTTTCCCGCAAGCGACCCTCCAGCATGGGATCCCAAACCTGAAAAGAAGGACAAGAAAAAAGAAAAAAGCGCCGGCGGAACCTCGAAATAATTACGGCACCTTTCGTCCCGTTCTCTCATCCAAACGTAAGTCCACCAATCTGACGGGAATCTGTGCGCTGCACGGTTCGTTGCTCCATGAGAGGGAAAATGAAGGCGGAAAGAAATGAAACAAAAATCGTGCTGCAAGTTGGAACTGAGCTGCGCATCACCAATAAGGGCGACATCATCGTTGACAATCCGGAACTCGAGCTAGCGCGTGAAGTGGAAGCGGCAGACGCGACTCTGATGTACCGCTTCGATTCAGAACGGGGAGTGCACATTTTTCGCTTACTCGACCCGGTGGCCGATCACAAGCACGTGAAAACTCATCGCCGCGACGACTGATCTCCACATCAAAATCAACTAATCCGAACCAAGGTTCCAAAGAGGAGTTCCATGCTATTTGATGAGCTGACGATTCGCGAGCTGACGCTGCGCAATCGTATCGTTGTGTCTCCGATGTGCCAGTACTCGAGCGTAGATGGCTTTGCCAACGATTGGCACCTGGTGCATCTGGGGAGTAGAGCCGTGGGTGGAGCGGCCGTGGTTTTCACTGAAGCGGCGGCGGTGTCTCCGGAAGGCCGCATCAGCCCTCAGGATTTGGGAATTTATAAGGACGAGCACGTCGAGCAGCTCTCGCGAATTACGCGGTTTCTTCGCGAACAAGGAAGCATTCCGGGAATCCAATTGGCGCATGCGGGAAGGAAGGGCAGTACGGTTCGTCCGTGGGAAGGCAATGCGGCCATCCCTGAAGCAAAAGGCGGCTGGACGCCGGTAGCGCCCAGCGCTGTGCCGTTTTCAGAAGCGTATGCGAAGCCCGTTGCGCTGGACGAAAGTGGGATTCGAGGCGTAGTGAAATCTTTCGCGAACGCGGCTCGACGCGCGCTGGAAGCGGGATTTCAGGTGATCGAAATTCACTCAGCGCACGGCTACCTGCTGCACGAGTTCCTTTCACCCATCTCAAACAAGCGCACGGATTCCTACGGCGGCTCGCTGGAAAATCGCTGCAGGCTTTTGTGCGAAGTGGTTGCAGCAATTCGCGGAGTTTGGCCCGATGGTTACCCGCTCTTCGTTCGGATCTCGGCGACGGATTGGATTGAAGGAGGCTGGGATACCGATCAATCTGTGGAGTTGGCCAAGAAAATTGCGCCGCTAGGCGTTGATTTGATTGACTGTTCGTCGGGCGGAATTGCTCCCGGAGTGAACATTCCCATCCGGGCTGGATATCAGGTTCCGTTCGCGCGAGAGATTCGTTACGAAACCAAGATCATGACCGGCGCCGTCGGTTTGATCACCTCCGCGCGTCAGGCTGACACAATTCTTCTGGAGGAAAATGCGGATGTCGTGATAGTCGCCCGGGAATTTCTGCGCCAGCCTTATTGGCCACTCCAAATTGCAAGCGACTTGGGTTTTGCGGTTCCGTGGCCGGTGCAATATCTTCGCGCCGCGCAGGACGGAACGCCGGCCCGCGAGCCGATTCGTCTTCCAGAAGGGATGGAAGCGTTGGCGGAGCACGACGCGAATCTCGAATAGCGGAGTTGTGGGTCTCGAAGGATTGATCCGGCGAGTCTTGTGTTGCGGCGTTATCGCGCGCAGCTTTCAGCAACGGAAACACCCCTCGTTAACGCGCTAGTCCGGGCGCTCCAAACCATCTACCATGGCGTCGTGACGACTGCTTCCGAAAGCGGAACCATGCACCGGCGCATCGCTGCGGCTACTGGCATCGTGATGGCCAGCGTCCTGCTTAGCCGCATTCTGGGATTTTTTCGCGATTGGACACTGGCCCATCAGATGGGCTCGAACGCGGTGACGGATGCTTACAATGCCGCGTTCACACTGCCGGACTTTCTGAATTATTTGATCGCGGGAGGATCGCTTAGCGTCACATTCATCCCGGTTTTTGCGAAATACGCCGCGGAAAAACGGGAAGAAGAAGGCTGGCGCGTTTTTTCTACTGTGATCACCGTGATGGGTTTCGTTCTCGTGGGGCTAGTTCTGATCGGCGAGGTTTTTGCTCCACACATTGTGAACTGGATCGCTCCGGGCTTCAGCCCTCCGGAACGCGCACGTGTCGTTTTTCTTACCCGCTTGATGCTTCCCGCTCAAATTTGCTTTTACGAGGGGAGTATTTTGAGCGCTGTGCAGTATGCCAAAGGGCAATTCGTTATTCCTTCGCTGGCTCCTTTGATTTACAACATCGGAATCATACTCGGCGGCATTTTACTTGCGCCCATTATCGGCATCACGGGATTCGCAGTCGGGGTGTTAGCGGGTGCTATCACAGGGAATTTTCTTCTTCAGATATACGGCGCGCATCGTGCGGGCGCCAGCTACTCGCCCAACTTCGACGTGAAACATCCCGGCTTCTGGCTTTTCCTAAAGCTTTCAGTGCCGATCATGCTGGCGGTATCGGTTTCTTTCGCGGATGACTGGATCATTCGCTATTTTGGATCATACCTTCAGGCGGCGTCGATCACCTGGCTGACGTACGGAAAAAACCTGATGCGAGTACCGCTTGGGCTGGTGGGGCAGGGAGTTGGCGTGGCGTCGTTTCCATTTCTGGCCCAGTTATATTCGGAGAAAAAATTCGAGGAATTGAACAACGTCCTGAATACTACGTTCAAAGGGCTGATATTTCTGCTGCTTCCGATCTCCGCCTTGACGATCGCTCAAAGCGTTCCAATCGTGAATCTGGTGTTTTCGCACACGCGCATGCACGGTCCGGACCTTTTCGCGACCAGTCAAACGCTGGCATATTTTTCGATTGGAATGTTCGCCTGGGGGGCACAATACATCGTCGCCCGGGGATTTTACGCGACGCGCGACACGATTACTCCGGCTATAGTCGGCACGCTTATGACCGCGCTCAACATTCCGGTGTACTGGTGGCTCGCCCATCACCTGCAGTATCGCGGTTTGGCGCTGGCCAGCTCGATCGGCATCATTGCCTACACGATAGTTCTGTTCATATTGTTGGGACGCCGCACGAAAAATCCGGAAGAGGGAAGCCTTGTTGTTTTCTTTCTGAAAATGACGACGGCTTCGCTCGTTGCCGGGGTGGCATGCTACCGGCTTACGCTTTTTCTTGAAACTCAGATACCTTGGCAAAAGATCTGGGGCGCGCTTCTTTTGCTGGTGGCTGTGACTTTGGCCGGGATTTTGCTGTTAGTGATCTTGCTGAAGATTTTGCGTGTGCCGGAGCTCGATCACTACTTGCGCAAAGCCTGGGCTTTTACCGGCTTGGAGAATTGATTCAAGGCAACGGCTCGAGAACCGGGTGCAAGCTCACCTGGCTGCCTTTCATCACTTCGATTTCTCGTTTCCAATCTTTCTTGCCGCTGGCTTTGATTGTTATCTGATGAGTTCCAGTCGCGAGGGAAATGGTTGAAGGCGTGTCGCCCACAAATTTTCCGTCGATGTAGATTTCCGCACTGACTATTTCTGACGAGAGAATCAGGATGCCGGTGTCAGAACCGGGGACCGTGCCGGAAAACGCTTTATTACCGGAAACCTTTTCCGACGGTGATTCTTGTCCCGGATTTTGTTTTGCCGCGGAAAGAGGTCCGGCGCCCATTTCGGCGCTGGACGCTTTGGAAAAAGGTTTGAGCGTGGCTTGAACTTCGTCTGCCTTTAGTAGCCAATATCTGCCGCGGTCGTGGCCCTTTAAGTCGCGCCACTCGTACGGCCCCTCAGTGATTGTAGATTCTTGCGACGTATAGCCGTCCTTGAAGATCCGAATCACCATGGGATGTTCGAGCCGCGCTGCGAACACGGTGTGAGGTTTGTGAAAGTAGCCGCCGGGGTAACTTATTTTGTAAGGAGTAGTGCCCACGAGCACGCCATCGATTTCAACGCTGGCTCCTGCGGGTGAACTCGTGACTTTTAGAGTTTCGGCGGAGGACGACGATGAGGTCGTCGTAGCGAACGCCAGTAGCGCAAGCGAGACGCAGAACCGTCGCAGACCTAAAACACGCACCCAAGCTCTCCGAGAGGATTAGAGATGACATAAAACTGTCACTTGGTCCGAGTGCGGTCAATCCGGTTAAGTACGCAAAGACGGATGAGGGTAATGCGTCCGACGCTACGAAGAGCCGAAATACCCTGCGGCAGTTATTTTAGATATTCGGCGAGCCAGCCGAGAAAGGTTTTGTACCAAAGCTCGCTATTTTGAGGCTTCAAAACCCAGTGGCCTTCGTCAGGGAAAATCAGGAGTTTCGAAGGGACGCCTTGCCTCTGTAGCGCAGCGAAAAATTCGAGGTCCTGGGTATAGGGCACGCGAAAATCGAGTTCGCCTCCAACTACCAGCGTAGGCGTCTTATATTTTCCGAGCGCAGAGGCAAATTCGCTCGGCGACCATTTTCTGTAAAGCTCGGGATTTGCCCACGGTGTACCGCCAAACTCCCATTCGGAGAACCAGAGCTCTTCAGTCGCACCCATACTCACCGCGTCATACGGACCTGCGTGGCTGATCAGACATTTGAAACGGCCGGTATGCGTCGCGATCCAATCGATCATATATCCGCCGTAGGAGCCGCCGGCCGCACCGACTCGCGAGCCGTCGATAAAGGAGTATTTCGCGATGGCCGCGTCCAAGCCTTTCATCAAATCTTGGTGTGCTTTACCGCCCCAATCGCGGCTGACTTCGGCGGTAAATTTCTGGCCGTAACCGGTAGAGCCGCGCGGATTGATGGCCAACACGACGTATCCCGGCGCGGCCATCAATTGCTCGTTCCAGCGATAGCCCCAGGCGTCCGTCCAGGCGCCCTGGGGTCCGCCGTGAATCAGCAACAACGCGGGATATTTTTTCAACGGATCGAAGTGGGGCGGGCGGATAACGAAACCTTCCACTGGCGTCTTTTCCGCACCTTCGAACTTAAATATCTCCGGCTTGGCGAGATCGAGCTGCGAGAGCAGCACCGCATTCTGGTGCGTGAGCTGACGAACGTCGGAGCCGTCGGAGTTGGCGGCAAAAATTTCGGCGGGCATCGTCAAACTCGTGCGGGCAATCGCGAGCGTTCTTCCATCTTCACTGACGTCGAATTCCTGGTTGAAATTGCCGCTGATGATCACTTTCGCCGAGCTTCCGGGCGCAGCTGTTATCGAATAGATGGGCATTTCGCCTTTATCTTCGGCGTTGAAATAGAGCGACTTGCTATCGGGAGCGAACGCGTAGGACTCCACGCTGCTGTCGAAAGTTTCCGTCAAATTGATTTGCTTGCCGCCCTGGCGCGCATAGAGCATGAGCCGCCAACGGTCGGATTCATATCCCGGCTGCATTTGGGCGCGATAGGCGATCCACATTCCATTGGGTGAGTAGGCCGGTCCCCAATCGTCGCCCGGATTCGTGGTGATCCTTTTGGGTTCGCTCGCGCCGGAAACCGGCACGGTGAAAAGATCGCCGTTCGTGCTGAGGGCTTCGTCTTTGTCGGTGTTCGCTGTGAAACAAAGCTCGCGACTATCGGGAGAAAAGGCAATTGGTTCGGGAGCGCCGAGGTTGAATGGAGGCACGTCGTAATTCGCACCCGGCGTGAGATCCCGTGGAGTTCCGCCACTCGCAAGAACCAGGAAAAGATGGCTACGCTTGCCGTCCGACCAACCGGTCCAATGCCGGTACAGCAATTTGTCGTAAATACGAGCTTTCACTTTGCTCTTTTCTTTTTCGGCGTCGCGGCCGGCGTTGCAAGAGTCGTCTTTGCAGTCGGGATAGACGCTGGAGATGAACGCGATGGCTTTTCCGTCTGGCGACCACAATTCATTGTCCGCGCCGGTGGAAAGTGAAGTGACTTTAGTTGCTTCGCCGCCTTCGAGGTTCATCCAAAACACTTGCGGATTGTTTTCCACGCGGGCTGAAAGGAAGGCAAGCTTCTTGCCATCGGGCGACCAGCGAGGCCGTGTGTCGGTTCCGCCGCGGGTCAATTGGCGCGCCTCGCCGCCGGAGCTGGCGACGATCCAGATGTTGCGGACGCTGCGGTTCGCATCTAGGTCCGGCGTGGACACGGAGTAAGCGATCCATTTCCCGTCCGGAGAAACCTGCGGCTCGCTGACGCGATGCATCGAAATCAAATCCTGAAAAGTAATGGCGCGCTTGCGCTGTTCTTGCGCCTGTAGCGAAACCGGCGTTGTCGCGGCCATGGCCGAGATGATTACACATGCGGCCAATACCCTGGAGATGGTTCGCGCGCTGATCTTCACTTTTCCTCCTGGTTCATATCGCACAGACTCATTCGCAATGTCATCTAAATCAATTCGCGTCGCCGGACTCATCGAAGTGCGTGAGTCCAAAAAAACAGCACTTATTGCTTTCGTGTGCTGAGGAAAATCAACGAGCCGCCGGCGATTATGAGAAGCACGCCAAAAACTCCGGGAATTTGGATAATTCGCGTCGTTTCGACGATCGTCTTCACCGAGCCAATCTGAATTTCATTCTTCCTGGAAGGCATGCTGAGACTCGGATGAATCAGCGCCGCAATACCAGCAGCGACCAGTAAGGCGCCTATCACGGCGAATGGGTGAATCTTCATAAGAACATTATCCCAGTCTGGGCGCGAATCAGATGCACCTCTTTTTGCCGAGAATGCCTCGCAGTGCGCCCGCCCGTGAGCTAATGAAATTCCTTATTCAATCGCTTGCATCGGCCTGGGCATCATTGGCTTCAAAATTTCGCCGAGGTAATCCGGTTTGCTTTGGTCCCGTTCGAGATGAGGGCTGCGAAGGCCCCCGTGATAGTCGATGGAACGCGTTTGATACTGCGCGCCATTAGCCACGATGACCTGTATGGGAGTCGTGGAAGATTTCGACTGTTCAATCGCGTGCTTTATTTCGTCCGGAGAATATTGTTTACCCGCGACAGCGATGATTTTCATGCCGGGGCCGATTCCGGCGTTGTAAGCAGGGCTTCCATGAATTACGTCGCTCACGGTTCCGTCGTCGGATACGAGCATGCCGAGGGTGAGGGTCAGATTCGAGTGCTTCGCGAGGGCGTCTTCAAGCGCCTCCGCGCCATTGGGCTCTTCGCTGTAGACGAGTTTCCAGCCGCTGTTCTCGACGGCTTCAATCGGAGTTTTTGTGGAAGTTCCGTCAAGGTGCGAGCGGAGAAAGCCAGTCCAGTCGTAGGGCGCGAGGCCGTTCAACGTGGCCACCACATCTTCGAACGTGTAGGGTTTCAGCGCCGGAGTGCCTCCCGGGCCTCCATGAAAAATGAGGCAAAAATCGTTCATGGACTTCTTATCTTTTGTGAGAGCGCGGAGCGTGGCGTCCACATCGAGCCAAAGCAGTTGGCCTTCTTCGTAAAAATCGGTGCCGCGTCGCCAGTTGGACCAATCCTCGGTGGCGTTGTAAAGGAACGGAGCGGCGTCGGCAGTATCCTGAAGCGGGCGCCAGTCGCGTCCCGGACGATTTTCATACTGTGCAACTAGCGCGCTGAGCTCCTCCATCGACTGGTTCTGGGTGAGCAGGCCACTTCGCGCGGTGAGAACAAAGCTGCCAAGATATTCTGTGAGCCCTTCATATACCCAGAGGAGATCGTCTTTCATCGGCTGTTGATAATCCGACGTAGCCAGGCCTTCCGGGCGGCGATATTTTCCGTTCCACGAATGCGCGTACTCGTGGGGAAGAAGTCCGGCGAACGCCAGAAGCTCCGTTTCGTCGATCAGGCTGCGTTCCGCGGTGCGATCGTCGCTCGACTCGTGATGCTCCAGGCCGAAGTGAGCAACGTCGTCGCTGAGCGTAAGCAAGAAATGATAGTCGCGATAATGGCGTGAGCCGAAAAGCGCGCCTGCCTCGACGACGAGCTGATGGAAATGCATCTGAGTTTCTGGAGACATGGCCAATGCTGCTTCGCTGTCCGCGGCGATGTCGATGTAATGCGACGGATTTTGTCCGGGCGTAAGCTGGATTTCGCGGAAGTAGCGTCCGGCAAGCACAGGAGAATCCACGAGAGTGTTCAGCGGCACGGTGGAGAAATCAATCGTGTCGCCATTCTGTTTGGCACCGGGGAGAGCGGTGCCGAACTTCCATCCGGCGGGGAGTTTTAGACTTGGGGTGAAAGTGACGTCATGAATGTTGAAGCCTTTGGGGTAGAGCAAAACCTGATTCCAGCTTAGAACGTTTAAGGAACTTGTTGCCGAAGCGCCAGCTGAAAAGCCCCCCGCAGGAGCAGACAGGAGAAAGTCGAAATCGGCATGTAGGGTGGCGACTCCAGGCGGAATATCCACATGGAGCGAGAACATTTCCACCAGGTCACGGCGCCAGGGGATCGTTTTGCCTTCTCCGCTGAATTTCATTCCGGCAACTTCGATGATGGGGCCATCGGGCATATGCTCGCCCGGAATCCACTCCGGGTAATAGAGCGTCAAAGGGCCGGGCTTGACCGGAATTTCCATTTTCACGTGCAGAATCTTTTGCGGCGCTTGCGAAGCATCCACGAACAAGCGAATCGGACCTGCCGTCTGAGCCTGCACACTCGAGCTTGCAAGCAATGTCACAGTAGCCAGCAGCAAGCCCGCCATCCACATCGTTCTCCGCATCATTCTCCCCATCATGCCCCCTGTTTCTTTCGTACCTTGAGTTTGACGCGATTCACGCGATTATGATTCAGCGCAGAGAGTCGGCGTGAAGCAAAAACTCCTCGAAACGCGCTCAGAAATTCTTAGCTCCGACTTCGGCGAACAAGAACTGCAGAACATCCGTGTCTTCTTCGATAATTTTGCTCACCGGACGGCCCTCGCTGTGGCCCAATTTTGTGTCATACATCAGCAGGATGGGCTTGTCCCCGGCTTGCGCGGCTTGCATTTCGGCGGTCATCTTCCGAGCGTGCAGCGGGGCTACGCGCGTATCGCTGTCGCCGGTGAGAAACAGGACGGCCGGGTATTTTGTGCCCTTGATGACGTGGTGGTACGGCGAATAAGCGAAGATGAAAGGGAACTGTTGCGGGTTATCGGACGAGCCGTACTCGGTGACCCAAAATCGCGCCACCAGAAATTTCTGATAGCGCACCATGTCAAGCAGCGGATAGCCACACACGATAGCGCCAAACAGGTCAGGGCGCTGGGTCATCGCGGCGCCCATCAGGAGACCGCCATTGCTGCGCCCAATGATTGCGAGCCGCTCGGGCCGGGTGTAGTGGTTTGCGATCAGCCATTCCGCTGCGGCGAAGAAATCGTCGAAGACGTTTTGTTTTTTTTCGAGCATCCCGGCGTGATGCCAGTCCTCGCCGAATTCTCCTCCGCCGCGCAGATTGGGCAAGGCAAAGACGCCGCCGTGCTCGGCCCATACGATGGCGTCGTCGCGGAACGCGGGAGTCTCACTCACATCAAAACCGCCGTAAGCGGTCATTAGCACGGGGTTCGATCCATCGAGCTTCAGTCCCTTCTTGTAGAAAAGAAACATGGGCACACGCGTTTTGTCCTTCGACTCGTACCAGATTTGTTTTACTTCGAACTGACTGGTGTCGACGGGAACGGCCGGTTTGGCCCAGACTGTGAGCGAGCGTTGGACAACGTCGAAGCGATAAATTGTGGATGGAATTGCAAACGACTGGAATGACAGGAACGCTTCGGGATTCTGCCATCTGCCGGCAATTCCGTTCACATCGCCCAAAGCCGGCAACGAGATTTCTCCCGCAGCTTTGCCGTCCGCTTCAAAGACTTTCAGTTCTGAAACTGCGTTATGGGAATACTGCGCGATGAGTTTTCCGCCGACCAATCGAAAACTCTCCAGCCGCGACTGGTTCTCGGGGATGGTTTCCTTCCAGTTCTCCTGGGCGGGATTCGCCAGTGGAACGGACAGTACACGCCACTTCGGAGCCTTCCAATTCGTTTGCAAGTACAGAGTGTCACCTGCGATTTCGCCTTGGAAGCATGAACCGATGGTTTTTACGACGGGCGTGATCGGGCCACCCTTCGCGAGGTCTTGAAAATAGATCTCGGATTTCTCGCACGCCGAGCCGTAAATTGCGGTGAGAAGGAGATAACGACCGTTTTCGGAGACGTTCGCCGAAATAAGCTTGTCCGGTCCGTATCCGTCGCCGAAAATCATGGCGTCTTTTTCAGCGCTCGTTCCCATCGCGTGGTAATAAGCTCGCGGGCCGGCTTCGGTAAGCTTCGAATAATAAAATCCGCTTTTATCGATCTTGAACGATGTGCCGGAAAGGTAGCGAGCGCGGGGCAGGGAATCGGCAATCTCCTTGTGTGTATCGGTATCGATGAAATGAACGGCCACTTCGTCCTCGCCGCCTTTGCGCACGCCGTAGGCGACGAGCTTTCCATCGTCGGAAATGCCGTCAAAATTCACACTGGTCGTGTGGTCGGAGCTCAGCGAAGCAGGGTCCATTAACACCTCTTCCGGGCCTGTCCCTCGCCGCATGTAGAGAACGAACAGATCCTGACCTGCGGCACGTTTCGAATAGAAATAACGGCCGCCTCGTTCGATGGGCAGGCGAATCGTATCGACTTTGATCAGTTCGCCCAGCCGCTTGGCAATCGCTTCGCTTCCGGGAAGCGTTTTCAGCAGGCTTTGGGTGCAGGCATTCTGCGCATCAATCCAGGCGCGCGTTTCCCGACTGTTCTGATCCTCGAGCCAGCGGTAGGGATCGCTCACCGCGACACCGTGGATGATCTCGTTCGCGTCCTCGACGCGCGTCGGCGGCGGGCACTTCACATTATTGTCCTGAGCCATGGTGGGAACTGCGCTCGCGGCAAGACATGCAAGCGCGAGCAACAGGAGATATGCGATTTGAACTCTGGGTCGAGCAAGTGAGAAAGTAGTTCGTGACGTCAGTCTGCTTGCAGCGCGTTCCGAGAAGCTCGTCTCCAAATTGTGCCTCCGTTGGCAAGTCTCAAACGACCGGCGTGGCCATCTTTCGTGGCGGATTGAAGAAAGGTAATTCTCTAGTCGTAGCCCGCACCTTGTGACGCACGGCTTCGACGGTGAGTTCCATCTGAAGTTCGACTCCTGTGGCGGCATGTTCCCGATTCAGGCTAGCGAGAGCGATCATTTTCTTCAGCGTTGGCGACCAAGTGGTCGAAGTTGCTTTGCCGACTTGCAGGCCGCCGCGATATACCGGGACGGGGACACGCGACGCCGTGCTCTGTACCTGCGGCCCTAAGCCCACGGCGTCATAGAGCCGTTCGACGTCCTCCCAGTTGATTTCGAGTCCCATCAACAGCCGTTTGGCTCCGCGGCGGTTTTCCTCTTCCAGCGCTTGGCGGCCGATGAAATGCTCTTTTTTCAAGTCCACCAGGCGTCCGAGTCCGATTTCGTAGGGAGAGTATTTTTGCGACTCGATCAGCGCTCGCTTGCTGCTGAAATAATCCACTTCGATCAGGATGAGCCCGGCTTCAATGCGCGCCACATCGAGAGCCAGCATTCCCGCGGGATGCAGGTCAAATTGCCGGCCATTTTCCATCAGCGCATCCCACACTTTCGGCGCATCGTTCCAGGGCATCCAGATTTCGTAACCCAGGTCGCCGGTGTATCCCGTCCGCGAAATATCCACTTCGATGCCGGCGATTTTTCCGTGAGTGAAGCGAAAATATTTCAAATTCGCGATGTCGGCTTGGGCAACTTTGGTCAGGAGGCGTCCGGACGTGGGGCCTTGCAGGGCTAGCGCTGCAACCTTGTCGGAGATATCTTCGATATTTACATCGAGCCCCAGCGCATTTTGGTGAAACCAGCGCATGCTGGGGTCCGCCGCGGTCCATCGATAGGTATTCTCGGCGAGGCGGGAGATAGTGCCGTCGTCGATTACTTTTCCTTCCTCATCGCACCAACAGCAGTAAATCACCTGTCCCGCGGAGACTTTATTGATATCGCGAGTAATCACGCGATTCACTAGTTTGGTCGCGTCCTTGCCGGTCAAAAGATATTTGTAGAGCGGAGAGACGTCGATCAAAGCGCTGGCATTGCGAATCGCGTTGTATTCGTGGTCGTGGTGCATTTCGTAAACGCTTACGGCGTAATAGCCCGACCATTCGCGATAATTCATGCTCTCGCAAAGTTTTGAGGTTCTGTCGTGAACTGCTGTTCCAATCGGCAAAGAAGCTCCCGGATTCTAAGAAATGGCTTACAAAATGCCGCATAACTCGGCGCGCGATTATAGTGCGCGCGTCGCAGCTACCGCAAGGCGAAGTAACCGAATTCGCGAGCAGCTGCTGAGTTGGACGGGATCTGAAAGCTCGTGGCCAGCCGTTGCACAGCCCGGTTACGAGGGCAGCGTTTGCCCTTTTGTTTCGAGGCCGAAAGGCAGGACGAGCAGTCCGAAGGCGAACGCAATGGAAGTCAGCGCCACCGGAGTCCCGATCGTGTGGAAGTGAGCAACACCCGCGCCCACCAGGAAAGTGAACCCGGCGCCGAAAAACCTTCCCACCGACGTGGCGAAAGCGAATGCGCTCCCGCGGCATTCCGTGGGGTATTGCTCCGGCAACCAAAGTGTGTACATGGCAAAATTGGCGCCGCCCAGTCCCAGGAAAAACAGAGCGACAAAAAACCAGTGCAATGCATTAGCCGGCAGGTAGAAGACGTATCCGAAGCCAATCGCGATCGACAACATCATGCAGATATAGTACAGAGCTAACGTCCAGCGGCGTCCCAGGCTTTCGGCAATGGGAGGCAGAATGATGCAGCCCAGAATTGTGGCGGCCGAAAGCAGCATAGTAGCCACGGAGACGAGGTGAGTTACTTGGACTCCTACAATTTTCTGGTGCCCGGCCAACTCCGTGACGGCGGCAGGCACATACACCGAACCAGCCCACAAGCCGATAATGGATATGAGCACATATGTTGAATTCAGCAGCGTCCGTCTGCGGTATTCAGGCGCGAATAAAACGGCGAGAGGTCTGAAAATCGACCAGGTGCGGATTTCCTGTACTTTGTTTTGCCACCGCTGAGGTTCTTTCACTCCGTAGCGGATGAAGCCCACTAGAAGAGCCGGCAATCCTCCCAACGCAAACATCGCGCGCCAGCCGTGATGTGCGCCGACGAGATAATTGGCAAGTCCGGCGAGGAAGAAACCGACGTAATACCCTGTATGCATCCAGCCGGCACCCATCTTGCGACGGTCTTCCGGCCATTCTTCGGCGACGAACGTTCCACCCATGGCCCACTCGCCCCCAATTCCAATTCCGGCGAGAAAGCGAAAGGCCGCGAGTTGCCACACGCCGGTGCTGAAGCAGCAAAGGAAAGTGAACAGTGAATACCAAATAATGGTGAACATAAGGGTGCGCACACGCCCGTACTTGTCCGCGACCGGGCCCCACAAAAAAGCGCAGCCCCAACCCACAAGGAAAAGCGCGAACAGCAAACCTCCGTAATAACCCACACCGACCACATCGTTGCGAAGCCCGGATTTCGGCAGGAGTTCCTTTAGCGCGGGAACCAGCACCAAAGCAAAGATGTAAGAGTCCATTCCATCCAAAGCCCAGCCGCCCCAGGAGGCGAAAAAACCGCGCCACTGATTTCTGGTGAGTTGTGTGGGAGAAGTATCCATTCAGGAACCCTCGATTCGAACGTCCGGCTCGGACATCCTACGCTCCTCCTATTTTGGGTACAACTGATTCGCCAACGAACGGACTTGAGGAATTGGTGGAGTTCGAGGGTTCGGCCGCGCGATCGTACGATGCTTGACTCAAAGTCACGGGTCTTGGTTCCTTGTTGTGAGACCGGGCTTGCGCTTGTAGAATGCAACGGCTTCTGCGGCGGGCATTACTGCGCAAAGTTCATCGCAAAACCCTCATGGCGAAAAGGTACGACGTTATCGTAATCGGCGGCGGCCACAACGGCTTAGTGAACGCGGCGTACCTTGCGAAAGCGGGTAAGAAAGTTCTGGTTCTCGAGCGCCGGTATGTCCTCGGCGGTGCGGCCGTTACGGAAGAAATTATTCCCGGATTCAAGTTTTCCGTTTTTTCGTATGTGGTCTCGCTCCTGAGGCCGGAAATTATTCGCGACCTCGATTTGCCGCGCCACGGTCTCGAAATTCTTCCTCTCGACGGCACCATCACGCCGATGCAGAACGGCGATTATCTCTGGCGCGAAAATGACCATGGCAGAACGCGGCGAGAACTCGAGCGGCACTCGAAACTGGACGCCGAGGCTTACGAAGAATTCGGCAAGTCAATGGTGGCAATGTGCCGATTCGTAAAGCCGATTCTCGGCATGATTCCGCCGGACCCAACTTCGCTCGATCCGCGCGATCTGAAGAAACTGGGGTTTCTCGGCAAGCGCTTCCAGGATCTCCCGGCGGAGGATAAATACAATCTCGTTCAGCTGATGACCATGAGCGCCGCAGATTTTCTGGATCAATGGTTTGAGACAGATGTGCTGAAGGCCACGATGTCCGCGTCGGGGATCATTGGAACTTTTCTCGGCATTCGCTCACCGGGGACTGCTTACGTTTTGCTGCATCACTACATGGGAGAAATCGACGGCGCGTTTCGCTCCTGGGGATTCAGCCGCGGCGGCACGGGCGCGATTTCCAACGCAATTGCCGGCGCAGCAAAAGAAGCAGGAGTGGAGATTCGCACGGAAGCAGCGGTGAATCGCATTTTGATCAAGAACGGCGCGGCGCAAGGCGTGGTGCTCGAAGGCGGAGAAGAAATTCATGCGGACGTAGTTTCCTCCAGCGTGGATCCGAATCTCACATTCCTGAAATTTATAGAAGAACGCGAGCTGCCCGGAGATTTTCTGGAGGAAGTACGCCGCTACAAATATCGCGGCTCTTCGGGAAAAGTGAATCTGGCGCTGGACGCGCTGCCGGATTTCACTTGTCTGCCAGGGCCGGGACATCATTTGCGCGGCGCGATGTCCATTTCACCTTCGATGGAATACATGGAGCGTGCCTACGATCAAGCCAAGTACGGAGAATTCTCGCGTCGGCCGTACATCGACATGGTGATTCCGACGCTCACCGATCCGTCCGTGGCGCCGCCTGGAAAGCACATTCTTTCCTGCTTCGTGCAATATGCTCCGTATAAATTGAGCAGCGGAAATTGGGACGAGCAGCGCGAAGCGTTTGGCAACACGGTGATCGATACGATTGCCGAGTATGCGCCGAACATAAAAAACGTCATCATCGGGAAGCAATTCATCACGCCGCTGGACATCGAGCGCCAGACCGGCCTAACCGAAGGCAATATTTTCCAGGGAGAGCTTTCGCTGGAACAGCTTTTCTTTTTACGTCCGGCGGCGGGTTGGGCGCGGTACCGCACGCCGATCAAAAAATTGTACATGTGCGGGTCAGCCACGCATCCGGGTGGCGGAATCATGGGGGCTCCGGGACGGCTCGCAGCGTTAGAAATTCTAAAAGACACAGGCAAGGGGAAGAACTGACCGTGGCGGCACAGCGCGAAATCGTGATTCTTGGCGGCGGGCACAACGCGCTGGTGGCAGCGTTCTACCTCGCGAAAAAAGGATTTAAGCCGCTGGTGCTGGAACGCCGCGACGTCGTTGGTGGTGCGGCGGTGACGGAAGAATTTCATCCCGGGTTCCGCTGCTCGACTGTGGCGCACGCCGCCGGGCCCCTGCTACCGAGTATCGCCAGCGACATGCAGATTGCGAAACACGGCCTGCAAATGATCGAGCCGAACGTGCGAATGTTCGCGCCATCGCAGGACGGACGCGGGTTGATTTTGCGTTCTGATGTTGATGCTACCGCCCGTGAAATCGAGAAATTCTCGAAGCGCGATGTTGCCAAGTATTTGGAACTGGAAAAGGGACTTGCCCGGGCCGGCGAAATAATTGCTGAAGTGCTGGCCTTAACTCCGCCGGAGATCGATAAGCCCTCGAAAGAAGATATTTGGAAGCTGCTGAAGGTTGGGCGCAAAGTCCGCGGCCTCGGCAAGAAAGAAATGATGCGGCTGATCCGTTGGGGTCCGATGGCCGTCGCGGATTTCGTCGCGGAGTTTTTCGAAACGGATTTGCTGCGCGCGGCGATTGCTGCGCGCGGAATTTTCGGCGCGGCGATGGGACCATGGTCCGCGGGCTCGACGACTCTTTTGCTGTTGCGCGCGGGCGCCGATCCGCATCCGGCGGGGAGTTCGGCTTTTCCACGCGGTGGAATGGGCGCGTTGACTGCTGCGATGGCTGCGGCTGCAAAACAGGCAGGAGCAGAAATCCGTACGGGCGCGGAAGTGAAACAGATTCTGGTGAAAAACGGGCGGGTGACAGGTGTAGCGCTCGCGAACGGCGAAGAGATTGCGGCGAAGTCCGTGGTTTCCGGCGCAGATCCGCGGCGAACCTTTCTGGGATTGCTCGATCCGGTCCATTTGCCGCCGAGTTTTGTGGTGAAGATGCAGAATTATCGTTGCAACGGGACAGCCGCGAAGTTGAACGTAGCTCTCGATGCGCTACCGACATTCGCGGCACTGAAGAATGTTCCGGACGGAAACTCTGCGCTCGCGGGGCGGATTCACATCGGTCCAGGAATCGATTATCTGGAACGGGCTTTCGACGATTCGAAGTACGGGGAGTTTTCGCGCGCGCCGTATCTGGATATCGCGATTCCTTCGATTTCAGACGGGTCGCTTGCGCCGACGGGCAAACACGTGATGTCTATCTATATGCAATTCGCTCCTTACAAATTGAAACAGGGCGATTGGGAGCAGCAGCGCGATGCGTTGCGCGATACGGTGTTGAATACGCTCGCGGCGTACGCGCCGGATCTTACTTCGAAAATTCTGGCGGTACAGATGATCACACCAAAAGATCTGGAATCCACGTACGGTTTGACCGGTGGACATCCGTTTCACGGAGAACTATCGCTGGATCAGATTTTCACCATGCGTCCGCTGCTCGGGTGGGCGCGTTACGCGACCCCGATAGCAGGATTTTACCTCTGCAGCAACGGCACGCATCCGGGCAACGGATTCACTGGTGCTTCGGGCCACAACGCCGCGCGCGAAATTCTGAAACACATTCGCAAGTAACAAAATTTTCATGCGGCTTTGCTTGGGATTTGGCTTACACCTCGATGGTGCCGGTACACGTGGAGAGGGCCATGGTTACTCAGGGCTTATTGACCTGTATATAAGGGCCGAGTACACTCAACCTTTCCATCAGAAGCGTAGGTTCTAACAGATACGCGGATTTCGCATTGAGGCGTCGGATGAATGCTGCTGCCGGATTTTCGTTGCCGACTGTTTCTCTTCGCGTGCTCCTCTTTTGTGTGCTGACGCCGTGCGCCGTTCTTTCGGCGGCACAATCCCCGCAAACCGACTCCCAACAACAAACACCCGCAGCCGCGGCAAGCTCCGAAGTTAGGACGACTCAGCAATCAGCGCCGGCACCTCTGGCGAAAACTCCCACCTCGGATGCAACTTCTGAGGTAGATGCACATCCGAGCGTGCCCTTCGAATCGCACGTGAATCTGGTCCCAGTCCGCGTCGTTGTGCATGATTCGAGTGGCAAAGTGGTGACTAATTTGACGAAGGAAGATTTTCGGCTATTTCAAGACCGCAGGGCTCAAACCATTTCTGTTTTTACCGTCGAAACTCCGGCCTCGACTGCGAAACAGGTTGTGCGAGGCGAAGCCACCGGAGAACCCGTCGATACGACGAAGGATTTGGTTCCGGGGACGTTGGTGATGCCGACGCGTTTCGTGGCACTTCTGTTTGACGATGTACATCTCAAAATGCAGGACCTCCTGCAGGCGCGCGTCGCGGCGATGCACTATCTGGATTCCTCGATCGATCCAAGCGAGCGCGTTGCCATCTTTACCACCTCGGGCCAGACGCAAGTGGACTTCACGGACGATCGCGCAAAAATCCGCGCAGTGGTGGCGCAACTCATGCCCCATCTTATCGGTGCATACGATCCAACAGAAGACATCGACCAGTGCCCGCAGATGGGTTATTACGAAGCCGACGAGATTCTAAACAAGAACGACCAGAATGCTATCGCTGCGGCGACTGCTGACGCGGCAGCTTGCCTCGCGCGCACTGCTTTGTCCGGGATTGAAGATCCTAGCTTGGCCGTTCAGAGGTCGGCTCAGGAAATGTTGCTCTACGGGGATACGAACGCGGAATATGCGACGCGGCGGTTAGTGGAAGTGGTGCGTCGAATGTCGGCTCTTCCAGGCCAGCGTAGCATTGTTCTGATCTCGCCTGGATTTCTCATCACTACGACTCATCAATACGACATTTCAGACGTAATCGACAGGGCCACGCGTGCGAATATATTCATTAATTCGCTCGACGCGCGCGGGCTTTATACCGTCGATGCCAATGGCGACATTAGCCGCCCTCTGCCGATTTTTTCCAACCCAGCGGCAGCAGGTCAGGGCGCGATTTACCGATCTCAGGAACAAGCGAGTCAATCGGACGCGATGGCCGAACTTTCCGACGGAACAGGCGGTCTTTTTTTTCGCAACAACAACAACCTTGACGCCGGATTCCGCAATGCTGTCTCCGTGCCGGAAGTTAGCTACCTGCTCGCCTTCACTCCAGAAGCGTTAAGGTTCGACGGCAAGTTCCACCAGATAAAAGTAACTCTAGCTACCAAAAGTTATACCGTCCAAGCTCGGCGCGGTTTTTTCGCGCCCAAACACGGGCAAACTCCGGAAGAGGCTGCCAAGCAAGATATTGAGGAGGCGGTCTTTTCGCAGGAGGAACGGCAGGGAGTTCCCATCGAGCTTCAGCTGCAATACTTCAAGAGCAACGCCGTGGACGCAAAACTATCCGTTCTCACGCGGGTGGATGTAACGCGCGTCCGCTTTGAAAAAACAGAGGGTAGAAACCTGGGCAATCTGACGGTGGTGGCGGCGCTATTCGATCGAAATGGGAATTTTATCAGTGGAAACCAGGAAAGCGTCGGCCTGCGGCTCAAGGACGCAACGCTGGAAAAATTGTCTCACTCGGGTATGACCGTGAAGATGGGTTTCGACGTCAAACCGGGCGGCTATATTGTGCGCTTGGTTGTGAGAGACTCGAAAGCGTCCCTCTTATCAGCTCGAAATGGTGTGATCGAGATACCGTAGACAAGAAGCTGAATATCTACGCCTAGCGCTGCTTCGCACTGACAGATAGCCCTTCCGCGCCACCCAGGCGTAGCCGACGTCGCAGGCTTCTGAAAGGCGCTCAAATCATCGGAAAATCGGGTGATGTGGGCCCGGCCGGGACTGGGTTGTGGGTGCAGTCCGCGGCGCGATACAATAAGCAGGCAAATGAAGCGAGAGTTTTTGGGAGGAGTTATTTATGACATCGACGGCCATTTCGCAAACACCGCTGGAGCGGGGCGAATTTAAGAACGAGGCGTTCATTGATTTCAATAAGCCGGAAAACCGCAAGGCGATGGAAGACGCGCTGCGACAGGTGAAAGGAATGTTTGGTCGCGAGTATCCTCTGGTGATCGACGGGAAAAAGATCACCACGACAGACAAGATCAAGTCGATTAACCCGTCGCATCCCGAGGAAGTGATTGGAGTTTTTCAGAAAGCCAGCGTGGAGATGGCCAAGCAGGCGGTGGAAGCTGCCGATCGCGCATTTGAGAAATGGAAGCGAGTGCCGGTGGCGGAGCGCGTCGCGTGTTTGTATCGCGCGGTGGACATTTTGCACAAGCGAAGATACGAGCTGGATGCGTGGCTGTGCTACGAGGTGGGGAAGAGCTGGCCGGAAGCCGATGCCGACATCGCGGAGCTGATCGATTTCTGCGAATACTACGGGCGCGAGATGATGCGTCTGGGCCAGCCTCAGAAGTTGGTTCCCATGCACGGCGAAAAGAATTATCTGAAGTACATTCCGCTCGGTGTGGGCGTGATTATCCCGCCGTGGAATTTTGCGGCGGCGATTATGGGTGGGATGACCGCGGCGGCGATCGTTGCGGGAAATACCGCAATCGTGAAGCCGTCGAGCGATTCGCCGACGATGGCGGCCATCTTCATCGATATTCTGTTCGAAGCGGGAGTGCCGCGCGAAGTGGTGAGCTTTTTCACCGGACCGGGCGGAACGGCGGGAGAAGCGCTGGTGATGCACCCGAAGACGCGGTTCATCGCGTTCACGGGATCGAAGGAAGCAGGCCTGCGAATCAGCGAACAAGCTTCTAAGGCGCAGCCGGGACAGAAATGGATCAAGCGCACCGTGCTCGAAATGGGCGGCAAAGACGCGATTGTGGTGGACGAAGAAGCGGATGTGGATGCCGCGGTGGAAGGAGTGGCGCTCTCGGCGTTTGGATTTCAGGGGCAAAAATGTTCGGCTTGTTCCCGCGCGATTGTGTCCGAAAAGATTTACGACGAGTTTCTCGACAAGCTGGTGGAGCGCGTGAAAAAAATCAAAGTGGGCCCAGTTGAAGATCCGACGAATTACATGGGTCCGGTGATCAACAAGGCGGCGATGACGTCGATCCTCGGATACATCCATCAAGGGCAGAAAGAAGGGCGTTTGATGACCGGCGGCAAGCATTCCGGCGGAGATGGATATTTTATCGAACCGACGGTGATCGCGGACGTTGATCGCAAAGCGCGAATCTTCCAGGAAGAGATTTTCGGGCCGGTGCTGGCGGTAACCAAGGCCAAGGATTTTGATGAAGCGCTTTCGATGGCGAACGACAGTGAATTTGGCCTAACGGGTGCGGTCTATTCGCAGAACCCGAAGAAAATCGAGCGCGCCGAGGAAGAATTTCACGTGGGCAATTTGTACATGAATCGTAAATGCACCGGCGCCATGGTAGGCGCTCAGCCCTTCGGCGGGTTCAATATGTCCGGCACGGATTCAAAGGCAGGCGGCCAGGATTATTTGCTGCTCTTCCTGCAAGCCAAAACAGTCTCGGAAAAAGTCGGAGCCACGAAGTAGGCGCTGAAAAATGAATTCAGGACGCTTTCGATTCGGGCTGTTTGATTTTGACGTCCCAACGCGGGAGCTGCGACGCGAGGGCGCGCTCGTTCACTTGCAATCGCAACCGGCGCAAGTGCTCTCCTGCCTCGTCGAGCATGCCGGCAAAGTGGTTTCCCGCGAGGAACTACATAGAGCAGTCTGGGGCAGCGAAACATTTGTCGACTTCGACCGCGGACTGAATTTTTGCATTGGGCAGATTCGATCCGCGCTGGGCGATGACTCCACGGCGCCGCGATATGTTCGAACGCTTCCGAAGCGCGGATATCAATTCATCGCGCCGGTTGAACCGATTGGCGAACGCATTGAGGAGAAGGTCGGCGAGCGTTTAGAACCAATCGAAATAGTTTCTACGAAGCGGAGATTTTCTCTAACCACGGCGGCGTTGATTTGCGCGGCGCTCGTTTTGGTGACGTTCTCAGCGAGCGCGGGATATTGGCTGCGTTCCTGGCGCGGATCGAAGCGGCGTCCGATTGTCGCCGTGCTCAGATTCGACAACGAGACGAGCGATCCCGGCATGACCCGTTTTAGCGACGGGCTTACCGACGACGTTGTTGAGCAGCTCACGTCCCTCAGCCACGGACAATACGAAATCATCGGCAACGCGCGCATTTTGAGGCTGCCACGCGACCAGCGCGACTTGAACGCAATCGCGTCCTCGCTTCATGCCGAATACGTCGTGTTGGGTCAGGTGCAAAGCGTCGGCGCCCAAGTCCGCATCCTGGCGCACCTGATTCGCTTGCCTGACCAAACGCATTTGTGGGTCGCGCGCATGGATCGCCAGGTTACGGATCCGTTGAGCGTCGAATCGGAAGCTGCGCAGAAGATCGGCGCGGAATTCTCCGAGCGAGTTGTGAAAGATTCAAGTGGAAGCCCCTTACCTGAAGCGCTAAATCGCTGAATTCCTGAAAGATAACGCCTAACATTTTCCTAGCTGAAAGCTCTCTCGATCTGGCTTGCCTGGCAAGCATACCGAGCACATTCTCACTCGAACGTTCGCGCGTTTCAAAGTGAGGTGCTGCTTGCCAGACGTGTGGTCGCGTCGAAATTTGTTGAAGTTGGCCTCGCTTGCGTGGCGTGGCGAGCTGCTCGGCTTCGTTCCGCTGATGCGAGGATTGGAACTCGCGCAGAAGGATGACCCGTCGAGCCCCGACTCGGTAACCGATCAATTCCCGATGCAGTCACCGGAGCTAACGCGAGAAATGGTCACCGTGTCGCACTTCGATCTGGCGCGCGTGAAGGAACTAGTCCAGGCGCGGCCGTCCCTTGCGCGGGCATCGTGGGACTGGGGTTTTGGTGATTGGGAGTCGGCCTTGGGCGCCGCTTCTCATATGGGCAATAGAGCGATTGCGGAGTACCTGATCTCCAAAGGCGCACGCCCGTCGTTGTTTTCCGCGGCGATGCTTGGCCAAGTCGACGTAGTGAGAGCATTCGTGGCCGCGAGCCCGCACGCGGAGCGCATTCGAGGACCGCACGGCATTAGTCTGCTGGCGCACGCGAGAGCCGGAGGCGAAGCGGCACGGCCGGTGTTCGAGTTTCTGCAGTCGTTGGGAGATTCGGATGCGGATCTGCCGGTCCCGATTAGCGATAGCGAGATTGCCGCGTTGGCTGGAACATATGTCTTTGGTATCGGCACGAGTCAGCAAATCGACTTGATAGCTGAGCGGCGTGAAAGTGTGCCGTCCATTTATAGTTCTTTGACGTGGACGCGCAAAGGCATGATGGGGCGTCCGCTCGTTTATCTCGGTGACCGATCGTTTTATCCGGCGGGCGTTCCGTCGGTACGAATCCGCTTTGAAGAAAAGGGCGCATCGGTAGTGATGACGATTTACGATCCTGACGTGGTCCTAGTGGCGCGACGAAAACAGGAACCGAAGTAACCGCGTGGCGCGTCACAAAATGCTTCTGCGCCGTGTGTATGTTCGCCAAGCAGAACAGATTCCTCGCTGCGCTCGGAATAACAGACTACTGCAAAGCAGCCGGCTCGGCGGTGGGCTTCAAGCGGAAGCCCCAACGGAGGATGGCATACACGACTGGGCCGGATGCGAGCAACAGCGGAGCCCAGTGCAAGACGAGCGGCTCGCTGTAGTAAACCTTCACAGCGCACAAAATCGCGGGAAAAATTAGGACGTACGCAATGCCCGCGGAACCTCCGGGGATTAAGAAACTGCGCGGTGCATTGGGCAACTTCTGGCGCATCCGCCATGCGGCGAGAAGCGTCAGCAGCGTTGTTGCGATGCGCGTCCAGATGTAGATGTTCACCAGGTCTTCCACCGGGTACTTCGCCAGAACGCAATAAACCAGAGCAGACAGAGCGATCGCGCGCACTGGTGTGCCGAAACGCGGATGAATTTTGCCGAGCCATGCGGGCAAGTAGCCGTCCTGAGCCATGGTTGCGGGGATGCGCGTGGTGTAGAGGATGGTGCTGTTGGAAAGCGAAAGCGTTCCGATCATTGCAGCGAACAACATCACCGCGCCTAGGAGCGGGCCGCCAATAAGGCGCGAGGCGGTGACGATGTAGTCGGTCCTCCACTCCTGCCAGTTGCCGAGGACTGCGAGGGTGAGAGTGGTGGGCAGAATGTAGGTGAGGATGTTCATAGGCGTGTTCCAGGCGAGGATGCGGACAAAAGTCTTCTGCGGATTTTTCATCTCGCCGGTCATGCTGGAAAGTTGCTCGTAGCCGGCGTAATTCCACATCGCGAGTGCCAAGCCGCGGCCGAAGACTGCGCCCAACGGTTGGCCCGGCGGGACGAACGGAAGCAGCGGGTTGTAATGCAGATGGAATAACGAGACGGCACAAAGCCACGCGACGGGAATGAAAACAGCGACGAGCAACGCAACGGAAAGCCAGCCGGCAATTTGAATGCCGCGCGCGTTGAGATAAGCGAGAAGACAAAGCACGAGGCATGCTCCCGCCCACTTAGTATTTCCGGTGATCCACGGAAGATATTCGCTGAGGTAGTCCATCACCAGCACGCCGTAGAGACTGTTGAGCAGAAATGTGCCGGTCCAATTCCACCAGCCGCACTGAAAGCCCCAGAAATCACCGAACGCGGCGCGGCTCCAGCGATAGAAACCGCCTTGGACGGGAAGGATGCTGTTGAGTTCAGCGGACGCGAGAGAAATGGGAATGCTCCAGAAGAAGGGGACGAAGGCGAGGAACGCGATGGCCATGCCGGGGCCGGAATCGTGGAAGATGCCTTCGTAACCGAACGGGCCGCCCGCGGTGTAACCGTAAAAGATTGCGAGGAGAGGGAGGAAGCCGATCTGGCGGAGGTGCGAACCGTCAGAGGGAATGGCCGGAGCGTTTTCGCCGGATTCAGTCCGCATCGAGCCGGAGTGCAAGGTGCGGAATGATATGGGACTGGCTGGGTCTTTTCAATGTAAATCAAAACTATTGCTTGACGGGACAGGGTGATGGGTTAGAGAATTCGCGATGTTTTCCCCCCGATTGAAAAATTGTCCATGGGCAAGTGAGACTTGCTCCGGAAGTTTAGATAGGGCATAGAGCCGGGGAGGGGTGTTTGGTTTCGGAGTTGCACCCTTCGCGGCAAGGTGTAAAGGTCCCAGAATCGGCTAAAACCGGTTAAGTGGCTTGCGAACACCACGATAGCCCGACGGAGTGAGTTTTCGACTTTTCCTGGGTGCGGTACGTCCGTACTAATATTGGCCAAACTTTTTCCCATTTACCATCACTTACAAGAGCCATGGATTCAGTCTTCGGAATCACCCGGCGGGGCGCAGACGCGTGAGAGGTCTCAAGATGGAACGGATTAACTTTTCAGCAGGACCGAAATCATCGGGGGTATCTGGAGCCGCAACGCGACGTCGGCGATATCTGGCTCGTGCCTTGTCGGTATTGGCGCTGCTTCCGCTTGCCAGCGCCGCGCGAGCGCAGAACACTATCTCGACAGTTGCGGGGAGCGCTCCCGCCAACAATGTTTCCCCTACCGGGGCTCCGCTTGTGGGTCCGCAGGCAGTTGTACGAGACGGCGCGGGAAATCTTTATGTAGTCAACGACAACGGTGTGATCTACAAGGTCACGCCGGGAACAGTTGCTCCAAGCAACATGACCATCTTTGCGGGAAATAACACCGCGGGATTTTCGCCGAACGGTACTGCAGCGACTTCGACATTGACATTTGAACCGTATGGCGCAGCGCTGGACGCGAACGGCAATCTTTACTACTCCGATTCACAAAATTGTGTGGTTAGGGAGATTACGGGAGGAGTCGTCAAGACGATAGCCGGAAACGGCAACTGTGGCTTCTCTGGAGACGGCAACGCCGCAACGAGCGCGTCACTAGGTTTTTTGCAAGGCATTGCGCTCGACGGTTTAGGGAACCTGTTTATCGCAGACGCCGGCAACGCTGTCGTTCGCCGGGTCGTCTTGTCGACTGGAATCATCACCACTTATGCCGGCACGCCGGACGCTCAGGGATTTCCTACAAGCGGGGCTGCGGCAATCTCAACTCCACTCGCTTTCCCAGCGGGGGTTGCGGCCGATGCGAATGGAAATCTTTTCATCGCTGATGAGGGCGACAATGTGGTTTGTCGCGTGGATGCGACATCGAAAATCCTTACAATTGTGGCTGGAACAGGCGCCCAAGGCTTCAGCGGCGACGGCGGGCCGGCAACGTCAGCAATGCTGAACGAGCCCGATGGTGTGGCGGTGGATAGTGCGGGTAACATCTACATTTCTGACACTATCAACGCACTCGTTCGAGAAGTGTTCTCCCCGACGAATCAGAATACACCGAACCAAATTAATACGATCGTCGGCAACGGCACCTTCGGATTTAGCGGCGACGGAGGACCGGCCTTATCGGCTGAGTTGACAAATCCCGCGGGACTGTTCGTTGATTCCACCACCGGCAACCTCTGGATTGCGGATTTTTGGGCTAATCGGATTCGCCTCTACACCGCGAGCAGCAAGACAATTACAACTGTAGTCGGAAGCGGATTAGTGGGGGATGGCGGGGCTGCGACCAGCGCCAGTTTCTATTTTCCGCGGACACCGCAACTTGATTCGCAAGGCAATCTCTACATCGTTGACGCGGAAAACGATCGAATCCGGAAGGTGGATGCTTCCGGAAACATCACGACGGTGGTGGGCTCGGGAATCCCGTGCGCACGGCCGAGCTTGCCGTGCGGCGATGGCGGACCCGCCGCTAGTGCTCAAATTTTTATGCCTCGGACAGTCACGATTGAAGCGAACGGGGACCTGCTGGTTTCAGATGATGGCGACAATAGGATTCGCGAGGTGTCAGGCGGCAACATCAATACGATTGTCGGATCGGGAGGCCAGTGCGGTTCAGGTCAGGGACAAGTGCCATTGCCGTGTGGCGACGGCGGTCCCGCCCTCCAAGCCAGCGTAAACGACGCGCGAGGGGCCGTCAGGGATGCCGCCGGAAATCTCTATTTCGTGGATGCGCAAGACAATCGCGTCCGCGAAGTGGCGGCAGCCTCCGGCACGATTACAACGATTGCAGGAGGAGGGACGAATAACACCGCGCCGACTGGATGTGGGAATGGAAAATACACCGGAGATGGTGGACCGGCGGTAAACGCTACTCTTGATTGCCCGCTGGGACTGGACATCGACGCGGCGGGAAACTTGTACGTCGCCGACACGGATAACAACGTAATCCGAAAGATTGATACTGGCTCGCCGCGGATCATCACAACCATCGCGGGGAACGGAACTCCTGGGCACACCGGTGATGGCGGCTTGGCTACGAGCGCGACTCTGAATTCGCCGGACAGAGTGTCGGTGAATGGAGCAGGTAATTTCTTTATCTCTGACTCGGGAAATAATGTGATTCGGCGCGTGGACGGAACCAGCAAAATTATTACTGCGTTCGCTGGAAACGGGAACTTTGCATTTGCAGGCGATAACGGTCCGGCACTGTCGGCCAGTTTTGCTACGCCGGTCGGAGTGGTCGTAACGCCTGAAGGCAACATGTATGTGGGCGATGTGAATAACAATCGGATCAGGAAGGTGCTGCTCAATCCCAACGTGGCTCTTTCCAGCAACACGGCGGGATTCGCAAACCAGCCGATCAATGTGGCGGCGACTCCTCTGCCGGTAACGGTGACGAATTCCGGGGACGCGCCGCTTACGATTTCGAGTATTGCGTTAACGGGAGCTAGTGTGTTTTCGCTCGGTACCTCCACGAGTCCCTGTCCTGTGGCTCCTGCGACGCTCGCCGTTGGGGCGACCTGCGTGATCGATGTGGCATTTACGCCGACGCAGTTTGCGGCGTCCACCGGAACAATCACGATTACCGACAATGGCCCCACGGCGAACAGCACGCAGATAGTCAACGTTTCGGGCACGGGCGCAGCGCCTCTGACCGTCTCGGTGACCGGAACCGGAACGGTGACCAGCGTGCCTGCCGGGATTAGTTGTCCAACGACCTGCACGGCCAATTTCGCAGGCAACAGCCAAGTTACGCTGACGGCAGTGCCGGCCGCGAACTTTACGTTCGGTGCTTTCAGCACGGACTGCACGCCGACGGGTGCACTGACATGCGTGGTGACAATGAGCGCAGCCGAAACCGTCACGGCGACTTTTACGCCTTCTACCGGCGGAGGCGGCGGAGGTTTGACCATCGGCCCGAGTACATTGCCCAATGGAGCCGTCGGATCCGCCTACGGCCAGATTCTTGTAGCAGCCGGCGGGATTGCTCCATTCAATTTCTCGATTTCCTCGGGTGCGCTGCCTGCAGGATTAACAATAGGCGCCACCACCGGCTCAATCGCAGGAGTGCCCACTGGTCCAGCCGGCCCCGCTACCTTCACGGTGAAGGTCACCGACTCTTCGTCGACGCCGCTGACCGGCACCGCCAACTTCACTATCACAATCGCCGCAGCCGACAGCACCAACAACTCCGAATTGAACGGAAGCTACGCATTTTTGTTCCAGGGATTCAACGACAGCGACGGAACCATGGTCGTGGTTGCCGGCAGCTTTGTCGCTGACGGACACGGCAACATCCTTCCGGGTGGCTTCGAAGATGCTGACGGCTCAACCGGCGCGCAGCCAACACAGGAGCTTTCGGGTAGTTCCTACACCATCGGAGCTGATAACCGCGGAAGCTTGTCTCTGACGACGCCATCCGGCACCACCGTGCTTGCCATTTCGGTGGGTGAGATACAGGCGGGAGTGGCCACGAAGGCGCGGTTTATCCGGTTTGATGACGTGAGCGGGACTAATGGGCACACCGGGTCGGGTGTGATCCTAAAACAGGATCCTTCAATATTTGCGCTCGCTGCTATTAAGGGATCGTATGCGTTCGGTGAAACTGGATCGAACCTGACCAATGGAAGTCCCGAGTCGGGCGTCGGATTTCTGAATGCTGACGGGAATGGAAATTTCACACCGGCTGGCCTCGTCGATTTGAATGACGGTGGCAGGATCGGGACGAGTAAACCACTATCGGGAATCTATCAGCTCACGGATCAGACCGTCTCGAGCGGGCGTCTCTCGGCTAGCGTGACTCTTACGGGCGTCACTGGATCCGTGACGGACGTCATATACATCGTTTCCCAGACTCAGTTCATATTCATCAGCATAAACTCGAACAATACCTTGGTATACAGCGGGATTGCAGAGTTACAGGTGCCGCCAGCGAATGGCTTCGATTCGACCTCGCTTAGCAACAACAGCGTCGTGGCGATGCAAGGAAAGCTGGCGAACGGATCATCGATTGCCCTTATCGGATCGCTGGCAACGGATGGAAACGGGATTTTCACGCTCTCTTACCTCCAAAACAGCGGCGGGACATCGACTACAGCTACTGCTGGCGGCACATATGTTGTGGATACGAATGGCCGAGCGCAGTTGACCTACACAAGCGGCGGTTTCTCTCCAACCATCATTTATTTGGACGGATCGAATCAGGGATTCGCGGCCGCGTCTGACGCAAACGCCTCTTCAGGTCCTCTCGATCCGGGACTCTTAACCTACAGCAACGCGACTCTATCCGCCTCCGGCAACTTCTTTTTCGGCACGATCGCTCCGACGACGATCAATGACACTAACCAGTCGGGAGTGGCTTCGTTTGCTGCAACCACGGTTCAATCCGTCAGTGATGGCACTGCTCCGGGGGGTATTCTGCTCGGCGACGAGACGGGCTCGCAGACTTATAGTGTTGGGACAGATGGACAATTGACCTTCATCGGCCAAGGGGTAGTTGGGTACGTGGCCAACGGTTGTAAGTTCGAAGTACTTTCGAATGCCGTTACGAACCCGGTAACGGAGACAGTTGAGTGCCAGCAGACGCCGACGAACGGGTCAACTCTTACTGTCACAGAGGTCGGCACGGGGACAGTGACGAGTAACCCCACTGGCATTAGTTGTCCGACGACTTGCTCGGCTGGCTTTACGAGTGGCAGCCAAGTCGTGCTGACGGCGACGCCGACTGGGGGTTCGAGTTCCGGGAGCTTAAGCGCGAGCTTCAGCGCGAACTGCACTCCGGCCAATCCGCAAACGAATCCGCCTACATGTACGGTAACGATGACCGGATCCCCAACAGTGACCGTAACATTTACGGGTGGAAGCGCGATTCCGCCAGCGCTTGGGATTACGAAGTCCCACACCGGGAACTTCACACAGGGACAGCAGGGAGCGACGTACACCGTCACGGTATCGAATGGAGCGGGCGCCGGGCCAACAAGCGGAACGGTGACGGTGACAGATACGATTCCGGCTGGGTTGACATTGGTGTCGATGGCGGGAACGGGTTGGACGTGTGCGGCGAGTAGTTGCACGCGCAGCGATGCTTTGGTTGCGGGCGCGAGTTATCCGGTGATTACGGTGACGGTGAACGTGGCGAGCAATGCGGCGGCATCCGTGACGAATTCGGTGAGCGTGTCGGGAGGCGGATCAGCGACAGCGAGCACGACGAATCCCACGACGATTACGACTTCGGGTGGCGGAGGCGGCGGCAGCGGAATCGCGACTGTAACGCCGACGAGTCTGGCGTTCGGGGGAGTGCAAGTCGGCAATTCGAGTGCGTTATCGTTCACGCTTAAGAATACGGGCACTGGAGCACTGGGAAGCATTGCTATTTCCGTGGTAACCGTTACGGATGCTTCCTTCCCAGCGGAACCTGCCCCCGTGCTCCCGGACTACGCGATTACGAGCAACACGTGTCCTACGAGCCTTGCTGTCGGTTCGGCACCCTGCACGGTTACCGTGACCTTTACGCCCACTTTTCTGGCGGCGGATCCGGGAAGCGTCGTGATCACGGATGACAGCTCGGCCGGGTCGACGACGGTCTTACTGTCAGGTACTGGAGCCGGGCCGGTCTTCGTGTTGCCGTTCGAAATTTTCTACGATGGAATAACACCGGGGTCGACGAGCCCGGCTCAAACGGCGACGGTATTTTCCACTGATACCGAAATAGGCGTCACGGGAGTAACGATTGTAGGGAACGCCGCTTCGGATTTCTCGGTGACCAGCAATGGGTGCGGAAACGGCGTGGGTCAGGGTTGCCCGATCGGGGTTGCTTTCACTCCTTCGACCACTGTGCTGGGGCCGCGTACAGCAGACCTGACTATTGCAACGAACGCGGACGGAAATCCCTCGGTAGTCAGTCACTTGACAGGAAACGGAGCGATTCGCCACTTGACGGGATTCACGGCAAATGTTATTCCGCCCAACGATGACGGTTCGACGACCCAGATTAATCTTCCGTTTGCGATCAACTTCTTCGGGACAACCTTCAATTCGTTGTTCGTGAATAACAATGGGAACGTAACGTTCGGGACCGCGCTGAGCGAATTCACTCCGAGCGGTTTGAATACGAACAACGGCGGGATTCCGATCATTGCTCCGTTCTGGGCGGATGTGGATACGTCAGCAGCCGCTCCCGATAGTCAAGATGCCGGGAGCCCACCATCTGGAGTGGTGACATTTGGAGTGGACACGGTCAACGGGCATCAGGCGTTCGGCGTGAATTACGAAAACGTTGGCTACTTTTCGTTCCACAGCGACAAATTGAACAGCTTCCAGCTAATTCTAATTGACAGGTCCGACACTGGAATAGCGGGCGCGTTCGACATGGAATTCAATTACGACAAGATCCAATGGGAAGCGGGAGATGCGAGCGATGGGAGTGATGGACTTTGTGGGGACCCAACCCAATGTGCGGCTGTGGGCTATTCAAATGGGACTGGGAATCCGGGAACAAACTTCCAACTTCCAGGTTCGTTTACGACCGGGGCGCTTCTCGACAATGGGCCTGCGGCGACTTCGCTGATCCACAATAGCCTTAATAACACGATGATTGGCCGCTATCTCTTCCAGGTGAGAAACGGCACTGTACAGCCCACGCTCACGGTGGCCGAAACAGGCACCGGCACCGGAACGGTGACAAGCAGTCCTGCGGGCATCAATTGCCAGCCGACCTGTTCGGCGAGCTTCCCGAGTGGGACTGCGGTTACGTTGACGGCTACGCCTGCGGACGGTTCGACATTCACGGGCTGGAGCGGAGGGGGATGCACGGGAACGAGCACTTGTGTTGTGACGATCACAACGGCGACTGCAGTCACTGCCAACTTCGCTCTGGGCACAAGCAATTTCACTTTGACGGTAACGAAAGCGGGGACAGGAACTGGGACGGTGACGAGCAGTCCGGCTGGAATTAATTGCGGAGCGACATGTTCGTCGAGCTTTACGAGCGGGCAGGTAGTCGTGCTCACAGCAGCGGCGGCCAGTGGCTCGACGTTCGCGGGATGGAGCGGAGCGGGCTGCACGGGAACCAGCACTTGCTCAGTGACGATGAGCGCGGCCGAGACGGTAACAGCTACGTTCAACACGACCGGGAACAATTTCACGTTGACGGTTACTGAGGCGGGCACGGGAACAGGTAACGTTTCCAGTGCTCCGGCGGGGATCAATTGCCAGCCGGCATGTTCGGCGGGTTTTGCGAGCGGGACGGTCGTGGCACTGACCGCGACGGCTTCAGAAGGATCGACGTTTGCTGGGTGGAGCGGAGCGGGCTGCACTGGGACGGGTGGTTGTTCAGTGACGATGACTGCGGCTCAAACTGTGACGGCTACGTTTAACAGCGGGAACTCTCCGGTAACGATTGGGCTCGCTCCGGGAAGTCCTTCGACTGTGAATACAACACCGGGAAGCAGCGCGATATTTGGGTTGACGCTAACTGCGTTACCGGGAACTACCGGGACCGTGACGCTTGGATGCACGAGCACTTCGCCGAATATCACGTGCAATATTGTGCCGAGTACGATTACATTGACCGGGAAAACGACGAGCGTCGCAATTGTGGTGAATACGTTCTGTAAAGGAGCTGTTCCGGGATTTGGACCATCCGTGCCCGGCGGCTTCGTGGGTGGCTTGGCACTGTTGCTGGCGAGCATGTTGCTATGCGGGGCGATGTGGACATTCAAACGGCGTCCGCGCTTGGCGCTATCGTTTGGAGTGCTTGTACTTATGGCCGTGGGTATGTCGGCGTGCAGCAGTTTGCCCAAGTCGCCAGGGGGACAGGCTACTCAGCCCGGACTGTATCCGTTGGTTGTGACAGCTACGGCGCCGAATGGGGCGGTCTCAAGCGTGAACCTGACGCTAAACGTGTTGCCATAGCGGGAAGGTCGGTTTGGTTATCGGGACGTTTCAGGCCGTGGTGATGCTGAAGATGTGGGCCCGGAAACCTTCCAGGCGCACGAACAGGCCGACATCGTGGAGTTCCGCGCCGCTGCGATCGTAGCGAACGTCGTTGAGTTGATCATAGAAGAAATATTGCTGCGTGGCGGAGACTCGATCTCCTAATCGAACACGTCCTTGCGAAGGGCCCGCCGCCAGATTGACCGCGATTATTCTCCAGTCTTTCTTCGATCTCCACTCATATACCAGAAGCCCTGCCGGCGAAGTGTAGCCCTCGGCGGCGACTTCGAGCGTGCCCCACGAGCCATCGTGAAAAATATCTTCGCGCGTAAGACTCAGAATTTTCCGGAAGAAAGCGACGCTGTAAGGGTCGGGTAGTTCATCGGCAGCTCTGCGCAGCTGAATCGGCAAACGGATTTTGCAGCCTTCGATTTCGCCCTGTTGATAGAAGCGCATGCCCGGCAAAGTTCCCATCAACGTGCCGACGGCGGGCAGATGGTCGTCCGGAATCACTTCAGCTCTTCGCGGTTCGTCGTGATTCTCGAGGAAACGAGCGTAGTGGGTCTGTTGATCACCGATGCCGGATAATCGCGATTGGACTGCGCCGACGTCTGCGTTGCGCACCGCGTCGTAGAGGGTCTTATCGTAGGCGAAGGAAAATCCGAGATCGATAAGCAGTGGTTCGGTCCCCCAGTATGCTTCGGCGAGCAAAATCAGATTCGGGGTGGCTTGGTGAGCTTCGGTCCAAAATTCTTTCGCTGGTGGCGGAGTATTGCCCAAGAGAGGAGCCCAGCCTTTTTCGAAAATATCATTCAGCTGGAGCATGGCCATATCGCAACGGACGCCGTCGCAGTGTTGGGCGATGGTGGCTAGCTCCGCGAGGTGTGCGGCGCACATTTCAGGTTGAAAATGATTTAGCTGCGCTACATCAGTCCAGGGAGGGAAATACGGATCCTTGGCCAGCGCAATGTAGCGTACGCCCTGGCTGGTGTTCGTTTGAAAAAAGAGCGACGGATTTTTCTCGAAATCCTCTTTTGAACCCTGCACGTAGAATTCCGGGTGTTCGGCCACCCAAGGATTGTCCAGAGCGGTGTGGTTTCCGACGAAATCGAGAAACAGCGCCATTTTGCGAGCATGTAATTTTTCGCGGACGCGATCGAGCGCGTTCCAGGTGCCGATGCGCAGGTCTGGAACGTACTGCATCACGGAGTACGGAGAACCGACTACGTCCGCGGGTTTCCAGCCTGGCAGCGCGCGGTCGTAATCGGAGGGCCGCGTGGGATCGGGGAGACTGGCTTGGCGCGAAATCGGGCTGCGTTGCCAAACCCCCATCAGCCAGATGGCGTCGAATCCGAGCTGGGCAAAGGAATCCCATTCTGCGTCCGGCACTCCTGAGAGATCTATCCTTCGGCCAAGCCGCGTGGAAAGCTGATCGAGCCATGCCCAGGCATTGATTTCGTAGAGAAGAGGATTCAAGCGTATAGAAAATGGCGGCGTTTTTGCAATTGGCACGGGAGTGAGACTAAATTGCAAGAAGCCGTCTGTCAATCGCCGACGGCGATTCGCAAACCGTGCAAAAAGAGGACGGAGTGCACGATCTCAGAATGCTGGACAAACCCAAACACAAGTGACAGAGTAACGACGTTCGAGCTCGATATATCAAGCAAAGGAGTGATTATGTTGAAACGTCTGATGCTGTGCGCGGCGGGAATTCTTCTCATCGGCGGCCTTTCGATGGCCGGGCAAGATGCGGCGAAGAGCGGAACGTGGTCCGGGATCGTTACCAACGATAAGTGTGGCGCGAAGGATGCAAGCGCAGCGGGCGCCGAATGCTCCAAGGGGTGCATAAAGAATAAGGGAGCGAAGCTGGCGCTTTACGACACGGATAATAAGAAAGTGTATGTGCTCGAACCGCAGAACAAAGCTACGGGACATGAAGGACACGATGTTACGGTGCAGGGAACGCTCGATGGCGACACGATTCATGTGACTTCGATCACAATGAATCCGGCGAAGGGAAGTTAGTTGTTTGATTTGGATCGAGGGCGGGCTGGATACTGAGGCAGAGTAGCAAAAATCACCCATCTCCGCGCAGTTATGGGTTTGGAAGGGCAGGGCCATGCGGTCCTGCCCTTTTTTTTTTGAAAGCATTGCATCCCGGCTTCGGTATACTACGCGGCAAAATGTGCGACAAATCTCTCGAGAGGCGGGCCCAGGTATGAGGTTGCGGATCGTTTGGCTGGTTGCAGTGGTATTCTTCGCTTGCACGGTTTGGGCACAAAGCCCAGTCGCGACAAAAGACTCCGGTACTGTGGCGATGCCGGCTACGGGAGCCTTACAGAACTCCGGAGCGGCGCGAAACCTAACAATAGATGACTACTTTCGAATCCTCGAGGTCGAAGACGCGCAGATCAGTCCGGAGGGGAAGTGGGTCGCTTACGTAGTGAAGACTCGCAACCTAAAGGAAGACAAGAACGAATCGCGAATTTGGATGGTCCCTACTTCCGGGGGCGCTGCGATTCCACTGACGGCCGATGGAACTTCCTGTAGTCATCCGCGCTGGAGTCCAGATGGGAAATATCTGGCGTTCCTTTCGGGACGTGAACGAGGGAAGGCTGAAAAGGGAGACGAAGACAGCAAAAAAGAAGAGGTTTGGCTGCTTAACCGCGAAGGCGGAGAAGCGCAAACGCTGACCGACACGATCCAGGACGTTGGCGGGTTTTGGTGGTCTCCATCGGGAGACCGAATCGTTCTGGTGTTGAGGGATCCATCGATCAATGAAATCGAAGCCGCGAAAAACAAGGACAAGAGCGAGGCCAAGCCGAAGCCGCATCCGTGGGTCATCGATCGGCTTCACTTCAAAGAAGACGAAGTTGGCTATCTTGACCGGCGCCGGACGCATCTTTACGTTTTCGATGTCGCCAGCGGAAAGATGACCCAGATCACCTCGGGCGATTATGACGATAGCGCGCCGGCGTGGTCACCGGATGGGCGATCTATTGCATTCGCGAGCAATCGTTCAGACCCGGAAGATCCGGATCGCAACTACAACACGGATATCTGGGTGGTACCGACGGATAACACGGATCAAGGCAAAGCACTCGTTAGAGTAACAACGAATCCGGGAGCGGAGGACTCGCCTGCGTGGTCCCCTGACGGCAAATGGATTGCGTTTACCAGCCAGTTGGAACCAAGACTTTTTCAATACTCGACGTTTCACATCGCAGTTGCTCCAGCCACTGGGGGCGAAGCGAAAGTGCTAACGCTTAAGCTCGATCGGAACTCGAGCGTGCCGCGTTTTTCGCCGGATGGGAAATGGATTTACTTTATCGCGGATGATGATGGCACGCAGAATCTGATGCGCGTTCCGGCAACGGGCGGTGAGATTGAGCGGCCGATCGGCGGACGAAAGATGGTGCAGTCGTTTACGGTGGATAAGGACGGAGACGCGGCTGCGGTGGTCGGAGAGTTGGCGCGTCCGGACGAGGTGTATTTGTTGCCCACGGCCGCCGGTGATCTGAAGCGACTAACGACGACCAACGACGCACTGATGGAGCAAATTCGCCTACCCAACGTCGAGTACGTTCACTTTAAGAGTAAGGACGGCACTACGGTGGCGGGATATCTTTACGAACCGCCGGATTACAAAACCGGAACACGCTATCCAACGATTCTGCGGCCTCATGGAGGGCCAGTTTGGGCGTACTACGCTGAGTTTAATTTTACTTTGCAGCTTTATGCGGCGAACGGCTACGCGGTGCTTGCGCCAAATCCGCGCGGGTCGTCTGGTTACGGTCAGGATTTCTGTAAGGCAATCTATGCCGACTGGGGTCACAAGGATTTCGAAGACGACATGGCGATGGTGGACTACGCGGTGGCGCAAGGCGTTGCCGATGCCGACAAATTAGGCGTTGGCGGATGGTCTTACGGCGGCATCTCGACTAATTTTATTATTACGCAAACTACGCGCTTCAAAGCTGCGATCTCCGGCGCGGGAAATTTTCTCTACATCACCAATTGGGGACATGACTTGTATTCTCGAGATTGGGAAATCGAACTAGGGCTGCCCTGGGAAAATCGCGAATTGTGGGAAAAGTTGTCGCCATTTAATCGCGTGACGAAGATTAAGACGCCTACGCTAATCATGGGCGGTGAAAGCGACTGGAACGTTCCGGTGATCAATGGAGAGCAGATGTACCAGAGCCTGAAACGGCTGGGAGTGCCGACTCTGCTTGTGGTGTATCCCGGCGAATACCACGAATTTTCTCGCCCGACATTTATCCAGGATCGCTTCGAACGCGATCTTCATTGGTACGATCATTACTTAAAGGGAGAAGGCCCTGCAGTTCCCCCGCCGCCTAAGGCCGCAGACTGATGCTGGTGTGAGCCGGAACTTCTAAATTACGTAGACTTGTTGTACGAATAAATTTTCGTGTTGCCGACAACTATTTGGTTTTCCGGAGAGTTATTTATCATCCGCTTTCGATTCATCCCGCTTGAGCCGTCGAATCAGTAAGTTATGCACCCCGCACGTCTTTCCGGATATTGGCTCTGAAACTGCAATAGGCCACTGCGATTATCTGGCGCACTCACGCCAGCCGAAAATGACTATCGGAATGGGGGATCGAAATGATGAATGGTCGAAGTGTGTCCAGAGTTATCCGGGTGTTTGGCTTGATTTTGGGGTTGTTGTTCGTGGCTTTGATATTGCCATCGTATCTAATGGCGCAGAGTAGCGACGGGACTCTTGTGGGCGTCATCACGGACGAAAGCGGCGCTGCAATACCGAATGCGATCGTGAAAGCAGTAAGCCCTCAATTCGGTGAGGTGCACCAAGCCGTGACGGACGGCGTCGGGTCGTATCGAATAGACGCAATTCAGCCTGGGACATACACCGTCACTATTTCCGCGGCGGGCTTCGCGGAACTTCAAGTCGGAAGCGTGATTCTAAACGGATCGGTAACAACCACGGTCAACGGCACGCTGAAAGTTGGTGTGACCAGCAAGACGATAGTCGTCGAGGCGACAGCCGGCCAAGCCATCGACACACAATCCGGGCAGCTCGGCGAGAGCCTGGGTACTCACGAAATCGAGAATCTGCCTTTTACGACCTTCAACCCGGCGGAATTAGCTATGACTCTCCCCGGTGTGCAGGATACCGAAGCCAACAATAGCTTCACCAACGGAGTGGGTTTTTCGGTGAACGGAACACGTCCTCGCGCAAACAACTTTCTGATCGACGGGCAGGATGACAACGATTGGAGCATCTCGGGGCAGGCGTTTCAGCCTGACAATGTGGGAGCAATTCAGGAATTCACTGTGTTGACCAACTCCTATAGCGCGGAATATGGACGCGGAGGCGGTTCGGTGAGCAACTACATTTACAAAGCGGGCACAAACAGTTTCCATGGCGAAGCGTGGGAAATAAACCAAAACTCGGCGGTTCAGGCGATCCCCGCGCAGAACAAATTCCTAGGCGACACTACGAATCCGCTCTTCAATGAAAATACTTTCGGATTCGATATCGGGGGCCCGGTGGTGAAGGACAAGCTTTTTGTCTTTGGTACCGCACAGTGGAATCCGACGGCTCAAAGAGCTACCGGAGCACAATTAACTCTTCCAACAGCGGCCGGAATCACGCAGTTACAAACACTCCTTCCGAACCCCAACGTTCAACTGCTGATCGCTGCGCTAGGAGGACTCACCGCTCCGGAAAATCCAGATGGCACTGGCAGGGTCACAGGACTGCCAAACAATGCCCCTAACTGCATCGCGCTAGGTCCGGGACCAACTGGAGTGGATCGCGGCTGCGTGCAAAGCGGCCTCTTTGAACGGACTGGAGTAAAGGAGGAAGGAACAGACACTAACTGGAACGTGCGCATGGATTATCACACGAGTCCGAACGACGTTATCTTTGGAAGCTTTATCCGTCAGAGCGGTTCTCTGCTTCCGGATTTTTTCACGAATTCCGGAGCGCTTCCTCAATTTGATTCATCGCAAAATGGCACGACGAACGTGTTTCGCGGAGGATGGACCCACACCTTTTCGAGCGCGTTGGTGAATGAGGTTCGATTCTCTTACACGAACATCGGCTTTTTCTTCAACTTTCCGGCTGCGTCACTCGATGGTCCCTTGGCTGGCATTCCGCAAATCGCATTTGGTGCGGATACAAATTACCCGACTATCGGCCTAGCGACCGGACTACCTCAAAGCCGAGCTCACCATGTCGTGCAAGCTCAAGATGCGCTCACATTCACTCACGGGAGGCACACCATCAAAGGAGGAGTGGACATCACCTTCCTAACCGTTACCGACGGAGTGCCGTTCAATAATCGTGGCACGATTACTTATGCCCTGGGCGGGCAGTACACCTTGAACGGTACCAGCAACACATTTACCTCGCTCGCTAACTTCGTGGACGACTTCGCTGGAGCCTCTCCGTCCACGATCAGCAAGCAGTTCGGAAACCCGATCATAACGCCTAATGCAACCGTGTATGCCCCTTACATCCAGGACACTTACAGGGTGAAGGAGAACCTAACTCTGACGGCTGGCCTGCGGTATGAGTATTGGGGCACTTTGGGGAATACGCTGCAGTTCCCGGCGATTCAATCGGGGCTCACTTTCGGTGTTGCTGGCGCCACTTTCCCGAACTCATTTGGTGCCAACCAAAAGCCACAAACAAACAACCTCGGTCCGAGGTTGGGCTTTGCCTATACTCCACACTGGGGGCAACGGTTTTTCGGGCGTGATGCGACCGTGATCCGGGGCGGTTACGGAATCTTCTACGACGGCTTGTTCACCAACATTGTGGACAACAACGCCGCATCGTCTCCGAACGCCAATGGCCCGACTATCCTCGGAGGAAGTCCTACAAGCCGTGGACAAGCGAACGCTATGGCCACGCTAGCCGCTTTCACTTCCGTTCCGAGTCCGTTGGCCGTGATTGAGACGATGTCGAGCAACCTGAAGAACCCGATGACGCAGCAGTGGAACTTGGACGTGCAAAGGGAATTGCCGGGCAAGACGATTCTCACGGTGGCTTATGTCGGCACCCGCGGGCAAAGGCTGTTCGTAAACCAGGATTTTAATCCTGGAACGGGTGTCTTCGACGCAAATGGCGACGCCATACGGCAGAATGCGAACTTCGGAGAGATTCTAGTTCGCACTAACGGCGCCAATTCCTGGTACAACGCCGGACAGGTTGAAGTCGAGAGACGTTTCCACACGGACCTAACGTTGCGAGCTTCTTACACATACTCGAAGTTCCTTGATGACGGGTCCGAAGTGTTCACCACTACCACAAGCGGATTAAGCTCTTTTTCGCAGGTACTGACCAACCAGTTGTCCGACTGGGGCCCTTCAACTTTTGATCGGCGTCACCGGTTCGTATTGTCGTACATCTACGCTTTGCCACGCGCTAGATCGAATTGGGTGGAGAAAGCATTGACCGACCGCTGGCAGTGGTCCGGCATAGCGACGCTCGACAGCGGAAGCCCGGATACACCCTTCGATGGTTTCGACAACCAGGGCAACGGTCATCCTAACAGCCGGCCGGACTTGAGCAATCCCGATGCACCGCTTACCTCAACGGGAATCGACGGAACGCAGCTTGGTTTGACCACCGTTCCGGGCACATTTTTCCCGCTGAGTACCTGTTTCTTTGGCAATCCCGGGCCATGCGCTCCCCAGGCGGCGAACACTTTCCGTTTCATTATCCCGGCCTTTGTGAACGGCTTAACTCCGGGCACCGCAGGCCGCAACTCGGTTTATGGTCCCGGCCAGTGGTTCTTCGACACAAGCGTTAGCCGCCGGTTCCCCATTCCAAACCACAGACTCGAAAACCAAGCGCTTGAATTTCGCGCGGAATTTTTCGACGCATTCAACCATGCGAATCTGTTCACTCCTAGCTATAACCTGATTAGCAATCAGTACGACGATAAAGACGCTACGGTGTTTGGCGGTCGTACGATCAAGTTCTGGCTGAAGTATTCGTTCTAAGCTGGGACGAATAAAACCTCTAAAGGGCCCCTTCCGGCTTCGGCTGGAAGGGGCTTTTTCCTGGGCAGCGACATAGAAGGGCTTTGTTAGTGCGCGGGCGGAGAAGGGCCGGCTACTGCTTGTCGCAGGCGATGGATGGGAAGTTCAGTGTGATTTCAGGCGCATCAGCGTTGGCGCCATCGATTACTGCGGGTTCGGCGTCGACGCGCGCGGGAATGACGCAACTTTCCTTGCCGTGGCGCTGGCTCAGGCTCAGGCGCTGAGGATTCAGGTCCTCCCACGCAGAGATTGTGTAATGCGCGGATTGCAGCAACGTGAATTCGTAGATGCCCTCGCCGATCCTTTTCGCGGCGGGATTTTCGCCCCGGTCCGCTTTGGCCATTATGGTGACTTCACCGGGCGGACGCCCATCCTTCCATTTCAACTGCACGCGAACGTTCCGTGTGGGATAGCCCTCAGTGACTTGGATGTCTGACTTCAGCAATTGTTCGCCATCTTTAAGAGTGATCACAGCCGTATCGCCCTGGTTCGCGACACCGGGATAAAACGCGCGCGGAAAAGGCGAGTTGGGGTCCATACGGTTGGTACGGTTGAACACCAAAATATATTCGCCCGGGCCGACGTGATCGAATTCGAAGACTCCCTTTGATCCTTGAAAACCCCAGAGGCCGGGCTCGGTATCTTTGAAGCGATCCGCGCGGTATAGCTCCACGGATGCAAGCTTCAGAGGTTTCTGATCCGGGCCCAAAACGCTGCCGCGGATTTTCCCGAGGGGGAGAGCGTCAACGTTGTACTCAAAGCAGGCGCCGTTGGGAATTCTGATCGGCGGCAAAGCGCCGGGCAGGGTCTTCTCAGTCAGTTCCATTCGCGCGGGAAGGCTGGCCGAGAAATGATATTCGCCCGCATGGACATCGTAAAAGGAATACACGCCATCTGGCCCGGTGCTAGTGGCGAAGCGATCATCCTTTGAACGAAGCTTCAGTTTTATATGCGGGAGCGGGTCGTCCGGATCGTCCGCTGGAGCCAAAAGCGGCGGATCGGAACGGCGCAGAACCCCGAATACGGACGCGATTTGCTGATGATTGCGCATAGCTCGCAACTGCGGCAGCAGGGCGCGACCATCCCCTACAGGCCGCGTTCCATTGCAGATGGTGGCGAACAGGCGGCCTTCGTTCTCCTGTTGCGTGAATACAATGTATTGGCTGCCCTTTTGAAAGCGGTAGGCACAATCGCCGTCGTCGCCGCCCGAAAAGACATCGAATTCGGGGGCGTCGGGTCCGGCAAATTTTTCGTCAACTTTGAAATGATAACGGACCAGGGGAATGGCGTCTGCGGCGGAAGGTGTGGTTGCTGCATTTTGCGAATCAGGCGTGTCGGCTGTGTTCGGTGTGGGCGACGAAACATTTTCGACGTCGGTGACGGTGCCGACAAATACAACGTCGTCCTGCTGCAATCCCTGGCACGTTCCCGCGGGAGCTTTCGAACACGTGCAGGCCGATATTTGCGCCGAGGCAAGAAATAAAAATGAAAGGATGGCAAAAAATGCGCGCTGAGTCATCATCGATATCCCAGATATCCTACATGGAGCGGCTCGCGGAATCGAGCGCTGGGCGATGAATTCCCCAGAGATGTGCCTGGTGAAAGGGTATTCCGATTTGAAACATCACGGCGTTTCACGATCTTAGTGAAGGTTGCGCGGGTCCTTCTTGGCCCATAAGCGAAATCCACCAAGAATCGCGTTTTCGTTGTTTCCTTTACGCGCGCCCGGCGGAAGCTTTTTCAATTTCTTTACATTTCCTCCGCCCAGCACCACGTAGTCGGCTTCCAGTGCGGCTGTTAACTTCTCCGTGACTTCGAAAACTTCCTTGCGCCATTTCTTTTTGCCGAGGCGCTTAAGCCCGCGCAGTCCCAAATAGAATTCGTACGTCTTGCCGTTCTTATATGGCAGGTGAGCCAGCTCCATCGGTTCCACGATTCCGTCGACGATCATTGCAGAGCCCAGGCCGGTTCCCAGTCCGAGAAATAGCATTCGCTTGCCGCGATAGCTACCCAGAGCCTGCATGGCTGCATCATTAACAATTCTGACGGGGCAGCCAAAGGCTTTTTGGAAGTTGAATCCAACCCAGCCGCCGCCCAAATTAACGGGCTCGCGCATAGGATGGCCTGCGGTGACCGGAGCCGGATAGCCAATGGATACTCGATCGTATTTCCAACGGCGAGTCGCGGCTTTCACGTCGCGAACCATTTCCTTAGCCGTCATGGAAGAGCCGGAAGGGATCTTGGTTGACTGTTTTTGTCCCGTGGCTTGCACTTTAATGTTTGTGCCGCCCACATCGATGACCAGGATTTTATGGAGAGAGTTCGCCATGATTCCTTTCACTCTTTTCGTCTAAGGAGCTTTTCCAATCCACCAAAGGACTTTCGCCAGGATCCTCCACTTGTGTTTGCCATCGAGCGCGATCGACTCGTAATCCCGGTTTTCCGGCTCGAGAATGTCGGTACGGCCATATCGTTGCAGGCGGGATACAGTCAAGCCCATGTCCTTATGCCAGGCGATCACGATTTTGCCGTGCAATTTACTTCGGTCACTCTGAGAAGAGTCCACGACAACGACGTAGCCATCCTGAATCAAAGGCTTCATGGAGTTGCCTTTCACACGCAGGCAGCTTGTCGTGGCCGGATTGGGGCACCAATCTTTGGGAGCCGCAATCATGCTTTCAAATGGCGCTTCGTGCAATACCTCTGTGTCACCGCCCTTTTCACCGTGCGACGCGGCAACCACTCTCAGCAAAGGGATGGCGACGAGCTGCACCTTGCTGTGCAAACGTTTTTTGCCGCCGCTGCCGGCGGTCACAATCTCGAAATCCGGCATGGATGTTTTCTCAAGGCGACGGCGCATCTCCGGAACAACGCGCATCAAGTCCTCATTGCGCAGGCCGGCACGCCCCCAAAAAAACCAGCAGGCTGGGTCGCCGGCGAGGTTCCCAAGCTCAATGTATGCGTGAGAGGGAGGTTCCTGCACGCCGCGCTCCCAACGCGATATGGTCATAGCTGAACAGCGAAGTCGTGCGCCGAACGCGGCTTGATCCAGGCGCATGTCTTGGCGCAGTTGCAAAATGGCAGCAGCCCATTTCGGAGAGGGTGAAGGTTTCGATGGCGGAGAGGTCGTTGGCAAGCGAGTTGATCCTTCTTAAACACTACTGCTCCCACCGTACATAGCGCAAGACGTTAACGAGAAGGCTTCGAGGTTTGGAGTCGCGAGGCTCGAAATTCGCGGGCGACTCGATCTCCTGACCATCCCTAACACTTACGACTAGTATCGGAAGTTATAAGAGAGTAGCGTTAGGACGTCTCACTAGCACCTTTCCGCCGCGCGTTCGCGTGCTCGGTTCCCTGCGAAATCAGACAAATTCAGTTTGCGCGGGGGCCCCGTTGATGTCCGACTTTAAATCCCGACTGGATCCCAACAACGTCTTGAAGGCAAATGGAGGTGACGGCAACGGCCGCGTCACACAGAATAAGATTCTGCTCAGCCTGCCGGGCAAGGAGTTCAGTTCCGTATTCCCCGCTTTGGAACTTCAGGAGCTACCGACACACGTCATCCTAAATGAAATGTCCGAGCCGATCGAGTTTGCCTATTTCATTGAGAGTGGCCTGGCCTCGGTTCTAAACGTGATGCAGGATGGAAAAAGCGTGGAAGTAGGATTGACGGGCAGCGAAGGCTTTGTGGGCATTCCTCTTCTGGTTGGATTCAATAGCAGTCCTAGCCGCGTAGTGATGCAGATTGAGGGGAGCGCATTCAAGATCAGCGCGAAAAACTTGGCGGCAGTCTTGTCCACTTGCCCAAAGCTGGAACGGTCTTTGCTACGTTTCTCGCAGGAATTGGCGGTGCAAGCCGCACAGGTGGCTGCCTGTAACCGTCTTCACGAGGTGGACGAGCGCCTGGCTCGATGGTTGCTGATGAGCCAAGATCGCGTTGGCGGAGACATCATCAGGCTTACACAGGAGTTCCTTGCGCACATGCTTGGTACACGTCGCGCGAGTGTGACTGTGGCTGCGGGCATGCTGCAAAAAGCCGGGCTGATCAAGTACAGCCGCGGAGAAGTAATAATCGTGAACCGTAAAGAGCTGGAAGACGCATCGTGCGAGTGCTACGGAGCGATAAAACGCCAGTCGCAGAGCTGGCAGAACGAGGCCAAGAAATAATTCATTTGGTACGCTATCGAACAGACGGTTCGCATCAGAATTGATACCTTCCGGAGTATTGGCAGAGGTGCTATGTGAATCACTCCGATTGGTACAGTATGTACACCAGCGCGCTCCTTGAACCTGACCCCGCAAAACTTCCCACGCGAATTCATGAGGCGCAGACAGCGATTTTCTTGCGACTCCAAGATCTCTGTGAAGACTCGGAATCGTCTCACGAGCGGGAAACGATTGCATACGCGCTGTCGAGCTTGAACACTTTGCAGAGGAGTCCGCAGCGTTGCGTTGACTTCATGCAAGTTGATCATTCTTCATTCAGCGGAAAGTGAACTTTGGGCAGCACCGAAATACGAGCCGCCGCAAGCGTTGCTTAACGGCAATTTCTCGTCCGCTCTTCAAGACCAGCGCAAAGAAACAGTGTGCGGTCGTCCCACGTGTGGCAATGTACCTCTTCGTGCGATCACAGACATCTTAGCGCGACGTGAGGCGACGTAATGAGCTTCAGGTGAGGATTTCAATTCGCTGAGGCTGCGAAGATGGAGATATCGCTTGGAGGGGGATGGGGTGAGCGACGGGGTTTGAACCCGCGACCCTCGGTGCCACAGACCGATGCTCTACCAGCTGAGCTACGCTCACCAGAGAAGGCTGAGCGAGAATGTTACGCAACTTTCCGCTTGGTTGCAACTGATGGGGAAGGGCTTTGAAAGCGATGGTCGCATCGTCCCGTTTAAGCGCAGCTGCGCGACGTAGGTGTTTTGGCCGATCGAACGTCAGGCGCTATGGCATGAGGCTATGCCGTTTTTCGCGTCCTCCGACGACGGACGGACTTCGAAACGTTCTCTGGGTCTGCGGTAGCACGGGCACCTTCGCGAAATCTTTTGAACACGTCGAAAATCTGCCGACCGTACAACTCCGACTTTCGTTCGCCGAATCCGGAAACATCGAGTAGCTCGGATATCGACGCTGGCCGCTTTCGGCAGAGCTCATCCAGCGACGTGTCATGCATTACGACGTATGCCGGGACACCATGTTCCTTCGCGATGGCCCGTCGCCATTCGCGAAGGTATTCACGTAGTTCGGGGTCAACCACTGGGAGCGTGAGCTTAGTGGCGGGGCTAGATCGGTCAGACCGCGGAGAAAGAGCGACGGATGATGTGGGAATGCGGCTTGCTGTTGCGGCCGCTGTCGTATCCGCCAGCCAACCGAGCGTAAAGCCACAAGCATCGCACGCCTCGCATTTTTGCCATTTTGGGCTTTCTCCAAAATGAATGCAAATCTGGCGGTGGCGGCAGGTTGCGGATTCCACAAAATCCCGAATCGCGTGATAGCGCTTCCAGGCGCGATCTTTTTCCGCAGGATCGGCGAGCAAATCAATGAAATAGGCCAACAGGCCGGCGTCGCGTTTCTGCCAAAGCACGACGCAGTCGGCGGGAAGTCCGTCGCGTCCCGCGCGTCCTGCCTCTTGATAATATTGCTCGATCGATTTCGGCAATGAGAGATGGATCACTGCGCGCACTGCTGCTTTGTTGATGCCGAGTCCGAAAGCCACGGTGCCGACCAGAACGCGCACTTCATCCGACATCCAGAGTTCCTGATTTTCTCTGCGCGTATCGCTATCCATTTTTCCGTGGTAGGCAATCGCCGGAATTCCGTGCTCCTCAAGAAAATCAACGGTCTCTTCCACTTTGTTGATTGTCGGCGCGTAGACGATCACGTTGGCGTCAGAATATTCCCGCAGCGCTTTTAACAACAGGCTTGATTGTTGCGGGCCCTTGCACTCCTTGATGATGTAACGCAGATTTGGCCGATGGAAGCTTGCAATATATTTATCGGGATCACGCAATTGGAGCTGTTCGATAATGTCGTGACGCACGCGCTGCGTGGCGCTTGCGGTGAAAGCAGCGATGGGACGATCTGGAAAATGTTCGCGCAAAGAGCTCATCTGCCGGTACTCCGGCCGAAATTCGTGACCCCATTCCGAAATGCAATGCGCCTCGTCAATCGCGAAAAACGAAATGGGAACGTTTCGGAGCCACTCGATAGTTTCTGGGCGTGCAAGCCGTTCCGGAGAGAGGTACAAGAGCCTGTAACGGCCGCTTTTCGCTTCGCCCATAATTTCAGCTTGCTGCGCTCCCGTCACGGAACTATTCAGCAGCGCTGCGGCGATTCCCATTTGCGTGAGTTGCGTGACTTGGTCCTGCATCAGCGCTATTAGAGGAGAGACTACGATCACGGTTTGGTCGGAAAGCAATGCCGCGGGTAGCTGATAACAAAGAGATTTGCCGCCGCCCGTCGGCATCACCACGCAGGAGTCGTGTTTCTGCAGCAAGCTTTGAACAATTCTTTCTTGCAGCGGGCGAAATGAGTCGTAGCCCCAGTAGCGTCGTAGCGCGGGAAGGAGATCCATTTCCACGTTCACGCAAACAGTATAGTCCATTGGCTGTCGTGTCGAACGAGGCCGATAGGTGTAAAATGCCCGCTCGAGTGATCGATATTATTTGCCGCCTAGAAGGAGGCCTTCCTGTGGATGCGAAGAACATGAAAAACCCCGCCGACACCAGCCGCCAATTACTGCGCCATGTGCTCGCGACTATCGCCTATCGCGGCGGCAAATCGATGCGCAACGCACCAGCCGGATTTGCTGAATTCCACGCTTCCGAGACGACTCGTACTCCAGGGCAAATTTTGGCTCACTTGGGCGATGAATTGGATTGGGCTCTTTCACAAGCTAGCGGGAAAGAGAAATGGAGAGTCTCGGAAACGCTCGCTTGGGATGAAGGCGTGAAACGTTTCTTCTCCGGCTTGCGGGCGCTCGACAATTACATCGGCTCGGATTCGGCTCTCGGTTGTACACCGGAAAAACTGTTTCAGGGAGCGCTCGCGGACATGCTGACTCACATCGGGCAAATCTCGATGCTGCGGCGGCTTGCCGGCTCGCCGGTGCGCGCGGAAAATTATTCTGTTGCCGAAATCATTGTGGCCAGAGTCGGCTCCGAGCAAACTCCGCCGTCCAAAGAATTCGACTGACCACGAAGTTCCGCAGGGGTCGACGTCTTCGTGCAGCCACTCATTTGAATTGTTCGGAAGCTTCTCTGCGCGCCCAACGGCGCGAGGAATATACCGCTCAGCATAGAAAAATAGCCGGGGGCTTAGGCTGAGGGACCCTAGCCGCCCGGCTCTTCTCACCCATCTCCGCAGGGTCTGGGTAAGAAACTCTTAAGCGGCGGATTCGCCGTTACGCATGAATTCGTAACGCTCGATTGCCGCTGCCACGCCGACTTCGCCGGCGTTTTCAGGACTGGAACGCAGAACGCGCCCGAGACATCGGACGCGAACGGGACCCGCCTGAGTAAGCTCGTGTGGAAGAGTCATTACGATTTCCACAGGCGAACCGCTGCGCAAACCTTTGGGCAAGTGAAAATAGAGACCACGCGAACTTACCTCGCGCGATTCCGTTGCGGCCTCGCCAACCACGCTTTCATCCGTCCATCGGACGGTGAGCGGCAATCGCATGAGAAATCTTCGTGTTGAACGTCGCTCTTTTAGAGCCACAGGACACTACCTCCCTAAGTACGCGACTATCGTGCGGCTTGGGCTCCTTTCTACCAATAGAGCGAAAGCCTCAATTATTTAGAACCCTGCAGTACGGAAGTACTGGGCTGGCTAGAAAAACTGTATAAAACCCGCGGTTCTCGGGAGATCCAGGGGAGGCTCATTCAACGGGTACCTTACGGAAGGCCTTCAGGATGTCGTCCAGTGTGATCACGCCCTCGAGCTTGCTAAGGTCGGCGCGGCTCAGAACGGGGAGGGCCGGCCAATCTCCGGCCCAGTGAAGCGCCTCTTCGAGCGACATATCCCGGAAAACGAAAGGTAAGGCCCCTTTAGAACTGGCTTCAGCCAGAGTATGTGGCTGCGAAGCGTCCGCAGCAAGCCGCTGAAGTTCGCTACGCTCCACAAAATGCCATTCTCCCGGTCGCGTGCGCAGAAAAAACAAGACACCTTCCTTGGCTTCTTCGCGCTTGACCACATCGGCTGGGTTTTGGTTCGGCTCTAAAACGACGGCATCAAAACGCATGGCGTCTTCCACTGTAAGAACCATTTGCTCTCGACGTTCTTCGACCGAAGGTAGGACCAGTCCGTCCTGGCGGGCAAGCATGTCAAAGAGAGGAACCTTTATATACGACCGCGAAATTCCGTAGGCGATCAGACTCGAAATCATAACGGGCAGAATAGCCGTATAGTTGCCAGAAACCTCGATCACCATGAAAACCGATGTAATCGGGACGCGGAGAAAACCCGCGAAAAACGTCCCCATTCCGACAAGAGCGAACGTACCTACCGTGCCAGGCAAACCGGGGAAAAAATGCTGTTCGATTGCTCCCACCGATCCCCCGAGCATTGCACCGATGAACAAAGCCGGCGCGAACATGCCGCCTGGTGTTCCGCTTAGGAAAGAAAATCCAGTAGCCAGGATTTTCAGCGCGGCTAAGACCAAGAGCAGTTTCCAGGTGAATTGGCCGTGCATTGCCTGGTCGATGATCGGATAGCCCGCGCCCATCACTTGCGGCAGTCTTATGCCGATTAAGCCGATTAGCAATCCCGCGACGGCTGGCTGGAAATATTTGGTCCAGTTCGGGAGAGATTGAATCCGCGGCCGGGCGTAGGCCAGCCACTTCAGAAAAACCAAAGACGCCAGACCGCCAACGATTCCAAGCGCGACGTAGGCCAACAGGTCAACAGGCTTCGCTACGCGGAAGGGTGGAACCCGGAACATTGATTCGGGCCCAAGAAACGCGCGCATTGTCACCACACTTGAGATGGCGGCGAGAACAATCGCTCCCAGCACGCCTGCGCTCCAAGTTCCAATCACTTCTTCCAGTACGAAAAGCACAGCAGAAATTGGCGCATTGAACGCGGCAGCAAGTCCCGCGGCTGCGCCTACTGGTGCAATTAAACGGACTTTCTCCTGCGACAAACGCAATCGGCGGCCGATGAGTGAAGCTATTCCAGCGCCTATCTGCAGCGAAGGATCTTCCGGGCCGAGCGATTGTCCACTTCCGATTGCCAGTGCGCAGACCACAAATTTGCCAACGACGGTGTTGAACGGAATATAGCCATTGGAAACGTACACGGCCGATTTTGTTTGGTTCACACCGCTGCCGCGCGAGCGCGGAAAAGCGTAAATGACGAGGAGCGCAACGAGCAGGCCCCCGAGAGTTGGAGCAAGGACGACGCGAAAAGTCGAAGGAGCAAGTGACGAGCCGAGCAATTCGATTTGCGTCCACTCAATCGCGATACGAAAGCAAACCACGGCGAGTCCAGATAGGATGCCAATCAGCACTGCGAGAAGAAGAAAGAACTGATCTTCCCGCATGGTAAAGACTCGACGCGTCCAACTTTGCCAGAGTGCGAGAAAGCCAGAGGTAGACTTTGCGTCCGAAGGCGGAGCCGACAGTGGCGAGAAGGCAGAGTCTGGCGACGTGGCGCTCATTGGTTCGGTCACTGGATCGGAACTCCCCGCTTGCGTCCCAAGAGCCAGAGCGCGCGATCTGCGCCTTGAGGGTTGCCGCAGACGTCAGCCGCGGCATTCTCAATTTCGAAAACGTGCGCCATCACGTCCTCGATAGTTTCGGGATGCTTCTCGATGTATTGCAAACTCCCTCTAGCTTCTATCTCTTTGCTGTCCGCAAAGATTCTTTGGAGCGGCGCCTGCGGCGGCGTTACGAGCAGCGACTGGCCTTCTTGACGGGCGCAATCTTGGAGGCGCTTGCTTGCGAGCGATAGAGCATCCGCCGCTTTGGACGCCCTAGCTTCCCGTGAAACGCCAGCGAGGAACGGATTGATGGCATCGATCTGCTGAGCTGTCTGATACATGGCAGCGATATCAGGAGCGTCGCGTTCCGATTGCGGCAACCGATCGAAATAATCGAGCGCAAGATCGTACTGGCCAAGTTCGAACGCGGATATCGCTGCGCCGAGCAATGCGTCAGGGTCTTGGTTATTTGCAGATACCAAAGAGCGAAACCCGTCCAATGCCCGAGGCCAGAGTTTGGCGCGAATCAATAAATTTCCGACGATTTTGCGGCGTGCCGTATCGTCCGCGGGAGTGTTGTCGGCCAGCGCGATGATTTCGGGCACAGCCTGCTGGGCTTCTCCGCGGTCCAATAAGTATTCGGAAAGCTCGCGACGAACCTGCCAACGCATCGCGATCGGATCATTTTCCCATTCTCCGTATATCGCTGCGTGATAATAGCGGATGGCTTCTGAGGTCAATCCTTTGCGCGTCGCAATCCGCGCCAAAGCTAGGTTCACTTCTCCGCTGCCGGGAGATTCCGATAGGAGATTCAACAAATACGTACGGCCTTCGTCACCTCGGCCGACCGCGGCGAGTGCCTGCGCCAAATGAAATTGAAAGTTCGCGTTGCCGGGAGAATAGACCATGGCGTTGCGGTAGTCGATTAGAGCAGACTGCGCGTCACCCGCCTGGAAACTCGCTTCACCTTGGGCAAACCAGTTGTCGGCTAAGACGTGGATTTTCTTGTGGTACATCCGGTTGATTGTGGCTGTGAGCAGGACAAACAAAACCAGCAAAACTATGCAGCCGAACAGGACTGCTTCGCGCGAATAAATCCGTGGGCTTTTTTTTCTCGCTTCGCCGGTAGTTGCCGTGGAACTCACTCTGGATTCCGAATGGAAAGAATACCTTATCTTGGTGCCTTCGATGAGGCAGGGTTTCAATATCAAGGAACTCAGTTCGAAAAGAACTGGCTTAGAAAATTTAAAGCGGAAGTGAAGTTAAGCCTGGTCGATGAGGCGGTGATGGATGGCGTAGAGAGCAAGTTCGAGGCGATCAGAGACACCGAGCTTGTCGAAAATGTTGTGCAGATGGTTTTTCACCGTCTGTTCGCTGATGAAGAGCTTTTCGCCGATCTCCCGGTTGCGGAAACCCTGAGCTACGAGCTGAACGATTTCCTTCTCGCGTTCACTGAGTAGCGGCTTCTCGCGCCGCTGGCCGGATTCGGCAGATTTCTTGAACGCATCGATCACTTCGGCGGTCATGCGGTTGTCGAGCCAAATTTCTCCATCGAAAACCTTGCGTATGCTTTTCACCAGCAGGTCGCTGGCTGATTGCTTCAGAACCACTCCGCGCGCGCCCAGGCGCATGGCGCGGACGACATCGCGATCATCTTCGGCTGCGGTAAGCACAATCACTCGGGTGGGCAGAGTTTCAAAATTGACTTCCTCAAGCACGCCCAAGCCGTCTTTCTCCGGCATGCGCAAATCGAGGAGGAGAATGTCAGGTTTTAGCTTCCCCAACATTTTGACGCACTCATTCCCATTCGAGGCTTCACCGACAATTTGGATCTCGTCGGCTGCTTCGAGGAGCTTGCGGAGACCATCGCGAAAGATAGCATGGTCGTCCGCGACCAGGATTCGAATCACCTGTTTCGCTTTCGTCATTTTCAATTCAGTGGGATTTCTA
>Ga0209330_1000035_pt1 | contig 61946 bp, 51 predicted proteins | sample JacPinW_OM2H0_O3_FD_187969 | JGI IMG/M metagenome (GOLD analysis project Ga0209330, IMG submission 187969) | Forest soil microbial communities from Algoma, Ontario, Canada - Jack Pine, Ontario site 1_JW_OM2H0_O3 (SPAdes) (version 2) | ecosystem: Environmental > Terrestrial > Soil > Boreal... | reverse complement strand
AGATACCGACACAATGACTGCGGGATGGTGCCGAGAAGAAAACACGGTAAGTAATTGGTAAAAAGATTGGCGGAGAGGGTGGGATTTGAACCCACGGCCGAGTTTCCCCGACACTCGCTTTCGAGGCGAGCTCTTTCAACCGCTCAGACACCTCTCCGCGGCTGCAGCGCTCTTAGCTTAGCAAAGGCTCCCAATCGTCACAACTGCACGCCCCCGCAGCGCATATCCGCGCTCGAGTTTTTCAGTCCATCTCGAAAGTGACATACATGTACTTGCTGTCGCGTTCAATTTGGAGCACGCCGGGCGCGCCGGGAGCCATAGCCTTCAAGGCGGCGCGCAGTTCGGCGATCGTTTCGATATGTTTTCCGTTGAGCGCGTGGATCACGTCGCCGGCCTGGAGGTCAGTGTCGAGACCGAGGAGGTCGGCGGCCATGGCTGCGACGATCACGCCGGACGGTTCGCGCAATTCCTCCAACTGCTGCGCGAGTTTGTCATCAATCTCCACGGCGAAGAATCCGAGCCGGGAGATTAGGGATTTTTCCGGATCGACGAGACTGGCTAGTTGATCCACGTCGTTCTTTTCTTCGGTGACGGGAATTTCCAGGGCTATTCTTTTGTCGCCGCGCAGCACTTCAGCGTGCACGACGGCGCTGGCCGGACGCGTGGAAATAATCATTTCGGCGAGCGGCACGCTTCCGATGGAGCGCTCGTCCAAACTCAAGACGATGTCCTGAATTTGAAGTCCGGATTTTTGCGCGGGTCCGTCGGGGTCCACGTCGGAAACGATGACGCCGCGCTGCCGACTGAGGCCGAGTCCCGCTGCGAGGTCGGGAGTAATGTCCTGTAAGACGGCTCCGATAACGCTGCGGTGCACGCGGCCGTACTTGCGAAGTTCTTCATAAACAAATTTCACCACGCTGCTTGGGATCGCGAAACCCAAGCCCTGGCTGCCGCCGGATTCGGAAAGAATGAAGGTGTTAATGCCGACGAGTTCGCCGTTCGTGTCCACGAGAGGGCCGCCGCTATTTCCGGGATTGATGGGCGCGTCCGTCTGAATAAAGACGGAGGGAACTCCGGGATCAGCTTGGCGCGCAACGGAGCTGACGACGCCCATGGTGACCGAATTCTCAAGACCTTCGGGATTGCCGAAGGCGAGCACGAGCTGGCCCTTCTTCAATCTTGCGTAGTCGGCGAAGGGAAGCGCTTGCAAACCCTTCGCTTCTATTTTGAGCAATGCGAGATCGATGGTGGGAGCGATACCTACGATCTTCGCGTCTATGGGCGGAATGTGCTCACCAAGGCCGAGGCTGTCGCGCACTTGGGAATCGCTGGAAGACCGAGAGGAGATGACGACTCGAATGCGTTGGGCTCCTTTCACCACGTGGGCGTTAGTGATGATGTAGCCGTCGGAATCAACAATCACGCCTGATCCCAAGCTGCGCTCTCTACCTATCACACTGGCTTCGTCCTGACTTTTTGCTTCGATGGAGCGATAGCCGGTGACCTGGACTTGCACGATGGAAGGCGATACGCGCGAAGTGAGTTCTTCGAGAGAGTCGTTGAATTGCGCGAGAAGGTTTTCGCGACTGCTGGCTGCAGGTGAAAGCGGTTGCACCGACGGCGCGGCTGTCTGCGAGGGGATAGATTGATTTTGCGTTTGCGCGGCGGGCGGCGTCGAAGGCGAAGATTGCGCGAAGAGGGAAGCCGGCGCCGAAAGGAGCGTCAAAGCTAATCCGCAAATCGTAAACATTCGCCAATAATTTCCGATGTCGAAACGTTTTCCACAAGTGCAGAGCATTAGATATTTTCTCCATCGAAAGTGTAGCGCAACCTAAGAGGCAACGTAAGCCAGATTGAAACGCGAACGGCAAATCAGGTGGTGGTCGAGAGCGGAAGGAAATCTCGGAAGGAATACGAACGGTAAGAGGAGGCAGGTTTGGTTAGCGCCTGGCGGAGAAGAAAACTTTCAGGGCTGTGGCGGCCTCGGCGGCTAGCACTGCCGAGGTGACTTCGACGTGGTGGTTGAGCTGCGGGTGATCGAGAACAGAAAAGCAAGAGCGGACAGCGCCACCCTTGGGGTCGTCCGCGCCGTAAACGAGTCTCGCGATGCGCGCTTGAATCATCGCGCCGCAGCACATAGCGCAGGGCTCGATGGTTACGTAGAGCGTCGCGCCGGCCAGGCGGTAATTTTTGAGGATTTTTGCCGCTTCGCGGAGAGCGACGATTTCGGCGTGGGCGGTCGGATCACAATCGGTGATCGTGCGATTGCCGGCGCGAGCGATGATACGGCCATCGACCGTGAGAACCGCCCCGACGGGGACTTCTCCTCGTTCGGCTGCCTGATGGGCTTCAGCCAGAGCTGTGAGCATCAATTCGCGGTCAGATGTGGTGACTTCCCCCATGGGCCGCCAGAATACACCCAGGTCTACCGCGTTGCTAATTTCCGCCGTTCGAGGAATTGGGCGGGGTCCTGCGGATCTCCAGCGCGACGGCCGGAGTTCCGTCGCAGGGAATGTTGGTCAGGAAACGAAGGGTGCCGGCGGTGTCCTCAAATGCCAATCCTGACTGCGCCGAACCACCTTTGTAGGCGCCCCAGGATTTTGGCACGGTTGCGACGCAGCCGGGGGTCCACACCTGCGGCTCGGGTTTCTTGGGTGTGGCGGCATGAATCTTCAGAGAGACAAGAGCAACGATGGCAAGTGCTACGACGACAACTGCTCTAGTTCTGTTTTTCACAGCGGCTCCTCCTAATTTTAGCAGGTCTACAGTTTCACAACGCAGAACACAAACAACTTCCATTTCAGGGCCGACGACGGGCGATCAGCCGCGTCCCAGGTGAAGAAGCAGCTTACGACTGCGAGCTTTCATTGCAGGCGTACCGATTCGAGTGGCCTCGCGTGCCATAGACCGGCGATCAGCTTCGGAAACAACTTTGGGTCTTTGGAAACTACGGCCGCTATTTGGTCGGAACGGCCTGTCGAACGTCGATCGCCTCCTCTGAGGAGAAGGAGGATGTTTTTTTGCAGCATGGGAGCCACCCAGGCACAGCATCATAATCATATATGACTAGAAGTGCCTTGGATGGCTTGACTTTGGCAACGGTGGAAGTCAAACTACCCCGAATGAAAGAAATTCTTAAGCGCATCTTTTTGTGGGACCTGGTGAAGGGCATGATGCTGACCTTTCGTTACCAGGCTCCCAAGAATGTGGTCACCGAGCAGTATCCCCAGGAACGGCCGATGATGGCGGAGCGGTATCGCGGGGCGCCCCGGCTGAACATGAATCCTGAGACGGGCGAGTCGCTTTGCATTTCGTGCAATCTTTGTGCTCTGGCGTGCCCGGAGAATTTGATTGTAGTGGGATGGCTGCGGGACGATGCAACGCGGCGGAAGGTATTGACGACATTCACCTACGATACTTCGCGATGCATGTTTTGCGGGCTGTGCGAGGACGCTTGCCCGACCGATTGCCTCGAATTAACGCAGGATTTCGAAATGGCTAATTACAGCCGCGAAGGCGCCATTTGGGATAGGCACCGCCTGGAAGTTGGGCCTACTCCGACGCATTACACGCGATAATTTCCGACTTTCTTTGACCCTCCTTTTAGCCCTCGAAGACCGAACCCTCGCCACAGCGCGTTGTAAGAGCTGGAAGCGGCTTGTCGCAACAAATCATCGGTCGATTATCTTTTGCTGCGAGCACGCCGCATTGTAATAAGATGACGCGTCGAATTTCTGTAGAGCGTGTTTTACACGGGGAAAATGGAACTTCGAAAAGATCCTATCACTCGAAGCTGGGTAGTGGTCGGGCATCCGGAGCGCGAAAAGGTCAGGCCGGATCCGTGCCCACTGTGTTCCGGAAACCGGCCGGATACGCGCGCTATTTTGGATTTACCGGCGCACGGGCCCTGGCAAGTGCGTGTGTATCCGCACTTCCGTCCGCTGTATCGCATTGAAGGGGAGCCGGGGCGCAGCGCCGAAGGAATCTACGACCGGATGGCGGCTACGGGAGCACACGAAATTATCGTAGAAAGTCCAGAGCATACGCGTTCGCTCTCGCGGATGAGCGACGAAGAGATCGAGCGGGTGCTGGAAGCGTATGCGTTACGCATCACGGACCTAAAACGGGACGCGAGATTCAAGTATGTGACGGTATTCAAGAATCAAGGAGCGCAAGCGGGCGAGGAGTGGCCGCACGCACATTCGCAGATTACGGCGACGACGTTTGTGCCGCGGCGGATTCTGTACGAATTGCGGAGCGCGCGCGAATGGTATCGCGACCGCGAGCGCTGCGTTTTCTGCGATATTCTGCGACAGGAAATTCGGCAAACCAAACGGGTGGTGGACAACGCCGGTGACTATTATGCTTTTTGTCCCTATGCTTCGCGCGTGCCGTACGAAGTGTGGCTGATGCCGAAGGCCCACAACCATCAGTTTGAAGCACCACTCGCGGGGGAAAGCCGGCGCCAACTAGCTACCCTTTTGGGAAGGACGCTGCGGAGGCTGTTGCAAGTTTCGGATAGCTATCACATGGTGCTGCATACGTCGCCGAATACATTGCAAACCAAAGGCGAGTTGAGCGCCTATTGGCGGACGATCGCGGGCGATTACCACTGGCACATCGAGATTCTTCCCATCGTGCAGCAGCGGAGCAAGTCGTATAGCATCAAGGAGATTTATTTCAATGGAACGCTGCCGGAAGACGCGGCAGAAAGCCTGCGCAAGATCGACCCGAACAAATGAGGAATTACGAGCCAGGAATTTTGAATAAACGCGGCTGCCAGCGCGGCGGAATTTTCTTCAGACTTTTGTTTTTGATTTTCCTGGTCGTGTTTGTCGCAATTCTTTACCTGGCACGGCACCCGATTTTGCGTTTTGCGGGAGATTTTTGGATCGTCGACGAGACGCCGCAAGTTTCGGACGTCATCGTGATTCTAAGCGATGACAATTACGGTGCCGACCGCGCGACGAAGGCGGCGCAGCTCTTCAGATCGGGCATGGCGCCGCATATCCTCGCAAGCGGACGCCTGCTGCGCCCTTATGCCGGGATTGCGGAACTGATGGAGCATGACTTGAGGGCTCTCGGCGTACCGGCAAATGCGATTGTTCCGGTGACGCATCGAGCAACGAACACGCGCGAAGAGGCGATTGCCGACGCGCAGGCAATTTCAGCTCATGGCTGGAAGAAGGTGCTGCTGGTGACTTCGAATTACCATACGCGGCGTGCGAATTACATTTTTGAACGCGCACTCCCGGCCGGAACGGAGCTGCGAGTGATCTCGGCGCCAGACTCAGAATACGATCCGAATACCTGGTGGCATACACGGAATGGGCTGAAGAGATTCTTGTACGAATCGACGGGTTATCTTGTGGCGATGTGGGAAATGCGCCACAACGAAGTGCAGACCTCCTGGCTGGAATTGGATCGCCCGAAAGATGACCCAAGGGCCGGAGTGACAGCCTAGTCGCTAATACCCTTCGGTACCGAATCCGGCACTGGTTTCAGCGCCGCGATTTACTCCGGCGCGGCACTGTACTATAGTTTGGGCACCGCCCGGGACCCTGGCCGCCCCGGCGCAATGCTTCGATACCGGGGGAGGAATTCAATGTGGAATAAATCAACCGAGGCCAAGGCGTCTTCGCAGGCTGCGGTTCCAGTAATACCAGCACCAGAAGCAAGCGCGCAGCAGACACAGCCAGTTAGCACGCCGACGGCTCCGCCGCCAGTGGCGTACAGCGCTCCACAGATCTCTGTGCAACCCAATGTGATGACGACGATTGCGTCGGGGCTGAAGATAAGCGGCGAGATCTCCGGGAACTCTGATTTGTACATTGACGGCGAAACGCAGGGGAAGATACGCCTGGCAAACGCTCGCGTGACCGTCGGGCCGAATGGTCGCGTGCAAGCGGACATCGAAGCGCGCGAAATCATCATTGAGGGCTCGGTGCAAGGGAACTTGAAGGCGGGGGAACGGTTGCATCTGGGGGCTCAGAGCAAAGTGCAGGGAAGCGTGCTGACACCGCGAATCGCGATTGAAGATGGCGCGCGACTTCGAGGCAAGGTGGAAATGGTACGGATGGGCGCTTCGCCGGCTGGGTCGACCGCGGAGAGCGCCACGGAGCCGAGCAAGGCGAAGGTGATGTCCGCAAGCGGCAAGGACGAATAGGGCAAGCAATGAGTTGGGTGGCCAAAACTCGAATGAATCCGATGCCGGTGTCCGCTGCGCGCGATAAACCTGGTCCAGCGACCGCTGCGGGTTCGTCCGCGAGTGCCCGCGTCTCGAATGGGCTGAAGGAGTTCCTTTGGCTTATCAGCGATTCGCAACAGGGGCGCATCCTGGATCTGGGTCCGGTGTGGCAATCGACCGTAACGTTTTTTATCGAGAAGGGATTTCGCGTTTCGACCGAAGATCTGTTGCGGGCTTGGAAAGAATTCCTGGCCTCGGAAGAGGAAAATTTCCGCAAGGCACCGGTGGGAAATGACGCGGAGAAAATATCGCCGTCGATGTTTGCAGATAAATTCCTCGACAACGCTTTGCTGTATCCCGCGGAACACTTTCACGGAGTAATGGCGTGGGATATTTTCGACTATCTGGACGCGCAACTTTTGCCAAAGGTGATGGACAGGGTGTACTCGATGTTGCGGCCCGGGGGCGCCGTTCTCTCACTGTTTCATAGCCGCACGCCCGAGCGGTTCAGCCGTTACAGGATTGCCGATACGCAAACGGTTGAGCTGATTCCCGCGTCCACGCTGTCGGTTCACGCGCGGGTTTTTCAGAACCGCGAGATTCTGGATATTTTCGGGAAGTTCCGCTCGTCGAAGACTTTTGTGGGCCGCGACCAGGTGCGTGAAGGGCTTTTCCTCAAGTAGTTCAATTTAGGTTCCTCAAGATTTAGTCTTCTTCGGACTCTGCAGGTTTGAGTGGAATCGCGGTTTTGTGTCCGCGCGCCTTCCAGGAGTGATAGGCAGCGGGAAGCAATGAGACGACGATCACGGCAGCGATGACATAGTGGATGTGTTTGTCGATGTGTGGATCCGTCCTGCCGATGGTGTAGCCCAGGAGGATCATGCCCCAGACCCAGCAAATTCCTCCTACGATGTCGTAGAGGAGATAGCGTGAATATTTCATGCCAGCAGCGCCTGCTACCGGGGGGCAAAAAGTTCGAATAATGGGGACGAACCGCGCAAGGATAATAGTGTTACCGCCGTACTTCTCATAAAATTCGTGAGCTCTAGCCAAGTGGTGTTTCTTGAAAAATCTGGAATCCTCGCGGCGAAACAAGGCGGGACCCGCTTTTCGGCCGATGAAATAGCCCAGTTGGTCGCCAGCGATCGCGCATAGAGTGACCAGCGAAAGCAGCCAGGCCAATTCCAATTTTCCAGCTCCGGCGAAGACACCGGCCGTGACGAGCAGGGAATCTCCAGGCAGAAAGAAACCAACGAACATCCCAGTTTCAATGAACACAATCACGCAAACCATCAGCGTGCCGCCCCAGGTGAGCAGGCCGCGAATGTCGTAAAGCCGCGCGAGAATTTCTTTAAAAAATTCGATCATCTAGACCATTTCCAGTGGTTTCGAGAGTCCCAAGCCAGTTGCAAGAGGCTCTAAATACAATAGCAGAAACGCCTGGCGAGCGAAGCTGGATGCGCTAGTACTTTTCTACTACAAGCTTTAGCCCCCTGTACCATTGGCCATGCCGGTCCCCTGTCCGAAGATGCAGGTGTGTGAGAAAAGCACCTGGAGGGGGACATCATGGAAGGCGGATACGCAGTCTGGATGGGCCAGCCGGTGGTTCTTCGAGTTTTAGCGGGGAATTTGCGTGTGCCGTTGCGCGGGCGGTTGATGTCTGAAACGAACGAAATTGTGCGTCTGCGGATTGCGGACAGTTGGGACATCGACATCTTCAAATCGATGGTTCTCGCAGTGGAACACGATAATCCGGTTTACCTAGTCAATTAAGGGAGCGGCGTGAGCGCACTGACAAACGACAGTTTGGCGTCCGAAAGCAAGGATGTGGCAAGCGCGCTGCCCTTCGCGCGAAATTCGGAGACAATGGATATGAGCATCCGGTTGGCGGCTTTGCGCGACACGATTTTGGTAGTGGGAGTTCAGATAGTTTTCAGAGCGACGTTATTTTTGCGGCGATGGAATTACTAGAGATTGTCAGCTCTACAAAGTTTCCCCGGCCCAATGCCCCTCAACCCCCCGCCCCAGGCCTGCGCCCCCAGGCCTGGGGTTCTTTTTTCGATTCCTCAAAAATGGAGCAATATGTTTCGGTGAAGATTTACCGGAGAAGTGGCTCCGACAAGCGGCACACGGTCGCCTGTTGCAACTCTCGCCAAAATTTTTTCATCCGCTTAGGTCTTGGGCAGTAATCTGTTAAAGTAGGTTAGTGACTGCGCGGCATTCATTTGTCAAAGTCTGCATCGAGCCTATCCATAGCTGATCTCTTGCAGGCAGGCGGAACGATCTCGCCCGGCACGTGTTCATTGCTTTTATAAGAAGCAAGAAAAAGTGCAAATCGACATGGGAGATTGCACCGAGTCGGGGTATTATGCGCAATCACGACAATAACCGAGGGGAGACTAGATGAGGATTGCCAGCGTTGCGAGTGCGTTTCCGGAACACTATTACGACCAGCAGGCGTTGACCGAAGCGCTCAAGGAAGATTGGCGGCACCGGTTGCCGAATCCAGCGATCCTTGATCGCCTCGATGAGAGCATGAAAGTCGAGGGGCGTTATCTCGTTCGTCCGATCGAGTTTTACACGGGTTTAACAACGTGGGGGCAGGCGAATAATGCGTGGATCGAGCACGCGCTCGAACTGGGAGAAAAAGCACTGTGCAAGGCGCTTCATGGCGCCGGGCTGAAGCCGAAGGACCTGAGCGCGATTTACGTCACGTCCGTGACAGGAATTGCGGCTCCTTCGATTGATGCGCGGCTGGTGAATCGCATCGGTCTATCGACGAACATCAAACGAGTACCGATATTTGGTTTGGGTTGCGTGGCGGGCGCGGCGGGCATTGCACGCGCTGCGGACTACGTGCACGGTTATCCGGATCAAGCGGCGGCTTTACTGTCCATCGAGCTGTGCTCGCTGACGCTACAACGGGACGATCTGTCGATGGCGCATTTGATTTCAGCGTTGCTGTTCGGTGACGGCGCGGCCGCGACCATCGTCGTGGGGTCGAAGAGAAAGTCCGATGGTCCTGAGATTCTCGCGACGAAATCGATTTTCTATCCGCACACGGAACGAGTGATGGGCTGGGACATCTCGGAAAAAGGCTTTCGCATCGTACTATCTCCGGAGGTGCCGGACACTGTTACAAAACATCTGGGCAAAGATGTGGACGCGTTTCTGGCAGAGCAAGGCCACAAGCGCAGCGACATCAAAACCTGGGTGATGCATACGGGCGGTCCGAAAGTTCTGGAAGCGACGGCTACAGCGCTCGGATTGACGGAAAAAGATCTGGCTGCATCGTGGGCGTGCTTGCGCAAGGTCGGCAACATCTCCTCGACGTCGGTACTGCTCGTGCTGGAAGACGTTTATATGAACCGGCGGCCGGAGCCTGGATCGCTGAGCATTCTGGCGGCGATGGGGCCCGGGTTCTGTTCCGAACTGGTACTTCTGAGATGGTGAAAGGCGGCCCAGGGTGGGCAAGCGCGCGGATGTGCTGGTTATTGGGGCGGGGCCTGCTGGAATCGCAACGGCGATTGCGGCGAGTTTAAAGGGACTGCACGTAACGGTTCTAGACTACAGAAAACCTCCGATTGAGAAATCCTGCGGCGAAGGATTGCTGCCCAACGCTGTCACCAACCTGCGGAGTCTCGGCGTTCATTTAAATTCGAGCGCTGGATTTCCGTTCTTCGGCATCCGCTTTTCAGACGAAGAATTTTCCGCGAGCGCGAGAATCGGCAGGGGAACAGGATTTGGAGTGCGCCGCGCTGAGCTCCATCGGATTTTGGTGGAACGCGCGTGCCAACTGGGCGTGTCTTTTCACTGGGGCGCTCGGGTGACAGGATTTGACGGTCGAGGAGCGCAGGCGAATGGCGTTTATTTCCCATGCAAGTGGCTGATCGGGGCGGACGGCCAGAATTCTGTCGTTGGGAAATGGGCAAATCTCAGTTCGCGGCGACCGCGACTTGCGCGTTTTGGATTCTCCCGCCACTACTCTGTAGTCCCTTGGACCGATCTGGTTGAAGTTCATTGGGGGCCCGGCTGCCAGATATTTCTGACGCCAACGGGCAGCGATGAAGTTTGCGTGGCACTCCTCTCGCACGATCCACGGTTGAGAATTGATCGAGCTTTAGCTTATTTCCCGGAAGTTGCAGGGCGTCTGAAAGGGTCGCGTCCCCTGACGTCGGAACTGGGCGGTGTAACAGCGCTGGGGCGTGCTCGTGGCGTGGTCAGCGGGCACGTAGCGCTGGTGGGTGACGCGTCTTTTACGGTTGATGGAATCGCTGGGCAGGGACTTAGTCTTGCGTTTCAGCACGCGATCCTCTTGGCGGAAGCTTTTGCGCGTGGGGATCTCGACTATTACGAAGTTGCACATCGTGAAATTTCCAGAGAGCCCTGGCGGATGACGCGGTTGTTGCTGCTAATGGACCAGAGCGCATGGCTGAGGCGGAAGGTGCTTCGGCTGTTCGCCGGCAACCCCGCATTATTTACGAAAATCATGTCCGCGCACATGGCTGAAGCTGCGCAGGAGAGCCTGAAGACGACTGAAGTTTTGGGCCTTGGATGGCAAGTACTGCGAGCTTGATCGTTTCCGACAAAATGACGCGCCTACTTGTTTTCTCAGCAGCCGAGTCTGAGAAAAATTTCATCGGAGCCCATTTTTCGCGGATGCTCGTTCTGCCGGCCTCCGGTGTATTGCGCGCGGCGCTGGCTTTTGCAATTTTTGTGTTTTTGGGTTCGACCGCGTACGCGCAAGAATCGGCCGTCAACCTGGACCCCGCGCAAACCACAATCGAATTCGCGCTCGATACCACCCTCCACGCAGTTCATGGAACGTTCAAGCTCAAGAGCGGGCACATTGGTTTTGATGCCGCGACGGGAAAGGCCAGCGGGGCAATCGTCGTGGATGCGACGAGCGGCGATAGCGAAAACGGAAGCCGCGACAAAAAGATGCATCAGCAAATCCTGGAGAGCCAGAAATTTCCGGAAATCGTTTTCACCCCGCAGCGCGTAAAGGGCGCCATCAACCCGCAGGGTGCTTCGCAAGTGGAAGTGTCCGGCGTCTTTCGGATTCATGGGCAGGATCACGACATCACATTGACATTCGCCGTTCAGCCGCCAATCGGCGATAAGATCCAGGCTTCGACACATTTCACCGTGCCATACGTTCAATGGGGCATGAAGAGCGCCAGTACTTTTCTTCTTCACGCCAGCGACACAGCGGAGGTCGAAGTGCACGCGGCTGGGCAGTTCATCCGGCCAGAGCGACGCCAGTAGCATCGACGCGTTTTGAATCCGTAAAAACAAAGTGGCGCCAGCCTCGTAGGAGACTGGCGCCAGATGTTTGTTTCGTTTGCGCCAAGCGCACAGCAAGAGCGGCTTGGCGAAATCGAAAGGTCTATTTCTTGTCTTTCTGAGGAGGGAAGTTAAACATATCGAACAGATCGCTCAGAGCCGGGCTGTTCAATGGAACGTAGGGGTCTTTGCCGCTTACCTTCGGGTTGGGAAGGTTGTCACGGCTGCGCTTCGTGATCGGCCCAAGTTTCCAGTTTCGTTCAACGAACTTCAAAATCGAGACGTGATCTCCGTAGCTGTGCGACACGTGTCCACCCTGCGTGAATTGGGAAATAGCGAGAAGCGGAATGCGCGTGCCGTCGCCGAAGAAATCAAGGGGTTGAACGTAGCCTGAGTCATAGTAGCCGCCGCCTTCGTCGAAGGTGACGAAGATTACGGTGTCTTTCCACAGATCCTTATTGCCTTGCACTCCATCGACGATCTTTTGCACGAACCCCTCGAACAAATCCAGCTTTGAGGAAGCCGGGTGGCCGTCCACAAATCCGCTGGGTTTAACGAAGGAAACGGCCGGCAGGTTGCCGCTCGCGATGTCTTCGTACAGATTTGTCGTGTCTTGTATGTGTGTGGTGCGTACTTCTGCGTTGGTCATGATGGACGTGGAGTACGCGAATGGGTTGCAGATGGTGCAATACACGTCTTGCGGAAGTTCTTGAAAAGGATCGGTCAGATAGAGGTTCCACAGATCGCCGTAGTACTTCCACGAAATGTTATTTTCGAGAAGTTCGTCCCCGATATTGCGTACGGAGGACGGCGGGATCGTGAATGGGGTACCCTTCGGATCGTTGGGATTGGCAACAGTCCCATCGCCAAAGAATCCGGGGTTGTAGTTGTTGACGAGGTAATAGTGCTCCGGCTCGCATTTCGGGTCCACTTCGTAGGGCAGTTGGCTCAGGTAGTTGAGTACAGTGCTGACACCGTGCTGATTGATATCCGAGCAGTTGACGTAGGATCCGCCACCGAAAACAGGTGTTGAGCCTCCGCCGCCGCCGTAACCATCTTCGGTATACCAATTGTTGCTGCCCTGTGCTGGATCTGGATTTTCAATTTCATCCACTGTTCCGATGTGCGCGCCGCCGCCCGCCTGAACGTTGTGTGGGGGACGTAGCGGGTTTCCTTGTCCGTCGCTGTACCAGAGCGAATCGCCGGTTCCGAGAGTGATGTGGTTGGCGCCTGTGCCGCCCATGATGGACTGGTGAAAGTTATCACTCAGAGTGAACTGATCGGCAAGCAGTTTCATGTAGGGCGCGTCGCCGTTGAGGACGTTGTAGAAGCCCATGGCGGTGGAACCCTCGCCCGTGGTTAGTTCGGTAAAAGGTTTCGGCACTGGCGCTCCGTTTGTGCCAGATCCGGTGGTTCCGACCCCGACGGTAACTTCGACGAAGGGGAAGAGATCGGCCTTACAACCGCTCGGGTTCGACTCGGTCGCAAAGTCAACGTTGCAATCCAACTGCTGCCACATCTGGAAGAAGCGGTGAACCGGACTGGCAGTGTAGGCGTCGTACGGCATCGTACTGCCATTCGTCAGTTGGAAAGGTCCTGGACGGAGGTTGAAGACGTCCGTGATGCGAGTGTCCGGTTGTCCATTGGGAAGGCCGGTACCGCCGGTAGTCAGAAAAACATAGAAACTGGTGGGCAATCCGTTTTCCAGTGCTTCAGCTTCAGGCACGCTCGACAAAAAGGGATTCGTCGGCGCACCGGCCGTCAAGGGAGTCGGCAGCACGGGGTAAATCGACTTATCCATGGGACTGATCAAGAAGGGATCCGGCTTTTTGTCGACAGCCGAGAAGGTAGTGGCGATTGAGAAATTAGGTCCGGCCGTTCCGTCCTCGTTGATGATTTTCTCCGAGAGAAGGTTGTTAACTTTCTCTCCTTTAGCAGGCTTATAAGTGGCATAGACGTGATCGAAACTACGGTTCTCTCCAATGATCACGATCACATGTTTGATGGGTGAGCGGGTATCGCCGTCATTGCTTACCTGGCTCTCCTGCTTTTTGGCTGCGTTGGCTTCCTGTGCCTGAGCCGAGCTTGCCAAAGGGCCACCAACCGAGAATTGAAAAAGCGCAAGAGACGTCAATCCGATGCGCAGACAGTTCATTGATTTTGAAGCTAAATGCCGATAGGACATGCATCCTCCTCTTTCTGGGGCGGTTTTCTACCGCGTGGCCAAGTAATAGCCGCTGAGTGTTGCGTTAGCATTGTTCTAATGTGAATGGAGTAACAAAGTGAAGAGCGACGGCACCGGTAGGCGTTCGTTCGTCGATTAGCCTAGTCGCGTACGATACGCAGTGGGAACACTGCGTTTCAGATTGGGAAGAATTAGCTTGCGCGGAAAAAAGTTAATTGGCGCCAGTTGTGCTAGTAGAAGGCTTCTTGGGGGAAGGTAGAGGGACAGAGTCTCTTGTAGGGTTCGCCGGCTCTACGCGGATCAGCCCCATCATTCCGCCGTCTTCGTGTTCCAGAAGATGGCAATGATATACGAACGTGCCAACGGCGTTTGGATCGCGGAAATCCACGCGTATCTTTACGCTCGGATATTGCAGAGTCTTACCGTCATAGAAAGGGACGTTAATGGTATCGCGTAGGAACGGCTCATTCACGGGGACGCCGAAAAAGTCTAATAGCATGAAATGCACCTGGTGTATATGAAACGCGTGCAATTCGGTGGACCGGTTTTCGATGATCCAGTCCTCCACGTCCCCTTGCTTCACCACGATGTTAGGAATGCCGGAACTCGGATCGAAGGGCAGTGGCGCTTGTCCATCTACGGTGAGAAAGAAGGCAGTGGCGCTATTGGGATCGTTCGGATCGAGCAACTTTTCGGAGAAATATAATTTCCTGGTACGTGCAGGCTGGACATTTCCCAGCCATGGAAGGCTCGATGGAACGAGTGGGTTGGGCGAGGCGGCAAGCGTGGAATGAGGTTGGGGCGCAACGTTTGAAGATACGATTGTCGCAATGGCGCGGTTAGGATCATTTTCGCCGCCTACACCGGTATCCACAGTGCGCGTCACGAAAAGGCCCGGGACGCCAGCGGGTGGGCCTCTCAGGATAAATTCGACCCTGCCACCGGGAGGGACTCCTATGTGGTTGCGCCACAGCACGCTGTTTGACGAGACACCGTTTGTGTTCACAGGTACGCCGTCGAGGGCCACGATTCCCATTTGTTGAGGGGCGCGCCCGTACAAAACCGCCAAATTCAGGTATGTAATGGCCGATGCATTCAATACGCGCCAAAATTGACGTTGGTCCGGCTTCATCTGGATGACAGCGGTCGGATAATCGGGGTAGGGAACGGGCACGAAATTAATCGAAAGATCCTTCGCCGGCTTGCCGAAGCCTGTGCCGGTGTTTGCAGCATCGCCGTCATGATCGAGCAGCATCTTTGGGACAACGGGCTCAGATTTATCGGGCGGAGCGTTCGGGTTTAACAAATCCTGATCGCGGATCACCAGAACACGTTCGGGTAGGCCAGCCACTTCGGGGTTCGCGCGCTCAATTCCTTCCACGATCATCGCGCCGGACAAGCCGCCGAGAACTTGGGCTTTGCTAAAGCCATGAATGTGCGGATGGTACCAATACAATCCCGGTGGTTCGTCGGCCGGAATGCGAAAGCGGTACTCGAAGGGCGGATCGTCCGGCTGTATCGAGGTTTTGAGAACGTCATCCTGGTGGCAAACTGGCGGAACCGTCAAACCGTGGAAGTGCAGATTGGTCGATGTGGATGTCATGGCGCCGCTGGCACAGGGCGCGTCGTTATTATTCTTGGCGACAGCATTCTTCGCAACGGCGTGTGCGTGACTGGGTGCGGCCGAGGCGTGATCTGGATCCGTCAAATCATTCTTTAAGCTCAAGATTAGAAGATCGCCAGGGTGCACCCTCAGAGTCGGTGATTCGCTTCCATCTCCGGCCACGTAGCAGGACCGAGACGGCTTGCCCGGTTCGCTGATATTACGCACGGTCAAATCGACCTTCAGCACGCCGTTTTGACTTCGCAGATCTTGCGGTTCCGGCACGGTGGCTCCAGCGGATGGACGAGCGCAGATGTTGTCCGGTGAGTCTTGAGCGCAGAGGCCCACTCGCAATCCAGCGAAGCAGAGAATCGCGCAGATAAGTAAATACCGTTTATGCATTCCGGGGATCATTTAGGGAACGGCTCGGCGACCGCGGAGTCTACTCGTCTGCTTACTGGTTAATTTAATCCGATGCCATTTAGCTGCTCAGCTTGGTGAATACCCAGAAAAGGCCAGCCGCCAGGCAAATAGACGCGGGAAGCGTGAGTATCCATGCCATCGCTAGATTCTTTACCGTCCCCCATTGCAAACCGGAATGATTGGCCGCCATGGTGCCCGCCACACCGGACGAAAGCACGTGCGTGGTACTGACGGGTAATCCAAAGCCGTCGGCGGCTCCGATAGTGGCCATAGCCGTGATTTCCGCCGCCGCTCCCTGCGCGTAAGTTAAGTGCTCCTTGCCGATTTTCTCTCCGACGGTCACAACGATACGCTTCCAGCCGATCATGGTGCCAAGTCCCAGCGCGATGGCGACCGCGACTTTTACCCAAGTGGGAATAAATTTTGTCGCATTATCGATGTGCTTCTTATAGTTTTCTATCACAGCGGCATCGGCGGTCGAAAACTGTGGCTGTTTGGTTTTCTTCATTAGTCGCAGAGCTTCGCTCACCACATACATATCGTTACGGAAGTTGCGAACCTTGTCCTGTGGGACTCCCTTGAGTTCCTTGTACTGCGAAATTTCCGTGCCAATTCCGTTCACGAGCTCGCGCAGCGCGAGCATTGTGTTTGGGGTGAACTGTTTCGAGCGAATGTAGTCGGTGACTTCGTCCCTGGGATCGCCGATTACGGCGCTGGAAGAAACGTAGTGGCCCAGCACGTCCGCAGTCTGAATGGAGACCGCAACAAAATCCTGCGACTGGTTGTAGGTGACGGCGTGATTCACAGCATAGGCGGTCGGCACCGTGCCGATCAGGATCAGCATAATCAGGCCCATGCCTTTTTGTCCGTCGTTGGAGCCGTGAAAAAAGCTCACGCCGGTGCAAGTGGCGACGAGAAGCGCGCGAATCCAAAAGGGAGGCGGTGCGTCTCCAACGGGGGCGGCGTAGAGCGCTTTATTGGGGATCAATTTGCGCATCAGTAAGAGCAAGCCGCCGGCGACGACGAAGCCGACGATGGGCGAAAGCACCAGGGACTTTCCGATGTTGGCTGCCTGTCCCCAATCCACGCCGCTGGTTCCGGACTTGACCGACATCAGTTGGTTTGCGATGCCTACGCCGATGATGGATCCGATCAGAGTGTGTGAACTCGACGATGGCAAACCGAAATACCAAGTCCCAAGGTTCCAGATAATCGCTGCGACCAACAAAGCAAAGACCATCGCGAATCCGGCTTTACTTCCGACTTGCAAAATTAATTCCACAGGAAGCAGAGAGACAATGCCGAACGCGACGGCTCCGCTGGAGAGAACGACACCGATGAAATTCCACATTCCAGACCAAACGACAGCCACGTGCGGCTCCAAAGAGTGCGTGTAAATGACGGTGGCGACAGCGTTGGCGGTGTCGTGGAAACCGTTCACAAACTCAAAACCCAGCGCGATCAGAAGCGCAACGCCAAGGAGAACGTAAGGGCCGACCGCCGCGGAATGCATCTGCCGGAGGTCTGACAGCAGATGTCCTCCGGCGTAAATCAAGCCGACGACCAGAGCAACTCCGAAGACGAGCATGCCGATTCGTCCTGGTCCTGCTCCGATCTTTGCGTCTAGGGCGGTCGTTCTCGCGGCCATCATTCACCTCGGGGAGTTTGGAATTCGAATTGGAAAATGTCGCGCGCTGTCTGCTGGTTCGGGCACACAGAATGCGCTTGTGTCGACATCGCAGCTGTACCGTCAGATTTGACGATTACTGACCGGCAGCTTTCGTCTTGTGGCCGTGATGTTCGGTGTGCAACTTGGCTGCTTCAGCGGAGTGCTGCGTTGCGTGATGCATGTGACCATGCGCGGTGTGTGCATGATGGGCCGCAGTCTCATGATTGCCTGCTTCGTGATGCTGTGCTGCTTCGCGATGATGGCGCGCCGCGTGCTCATGATGCTCGGCCGCCTTGTGATGATGCTCTGCCGCTTGTTTGGACATATACCGCTCCTTTTTTCCATTTGGGAATACTGCTGGCGGGTTGAAGCTACCCAGTATTTGTTAATGCAATGTTATAGGCGTGTGAACAGTACTCATACTCTCGGCCGAACTTGTTTTTGCGACGTGATAAAATTGGGCAGCAATGATCTACAAACCCACGCGGCGCGAACTTCTCGCAACGATCGGCAAGACCGCGGTTCTGTCCCCTTTGCTCGGCAGCGTATTGCTGAATACGGGCTGCGGAGGGGGATCGCCCAGAGTTGCGCCTCCGGGCGGCGGGTTTACCGGCACTGACGATCAATTGATGGACGATATTGAGCGCGCGGCTTTCGCCTTCTTCATGCAGGGGGCGGATCCCAACACGGGCCTGATGAAAGACCGCAGCCTCGCCGCCGGTAACGATACCAGCACGGTGTCAAGCATCGCATCGACGGGATTCGGGCTGACGACACTTTGTATCGGCGACTCCCGCCAGTACGCCGACACCACCGAAATCGCGACTCTGGTGAAGACCACCCTGAATTTTCTGCTGAATGAAATGCCAAATGAGAACGGATTCTTCTATCACTTCGTAGACCTATCGACAGGGGCGCGGGCTTTCACCTCCGAAGTCTCGTCCATCGACAGCAGCATATTGATGTGCGGCATCCTGACCTGCCGGCAGCATTTCACCGATCCCGAGATCGTCAATACGGCAACGCAATTGTATGAGCGGGTGAACTGGCCCTGGATGCTGAATGGAGGCATGACTTTTTCGCAAGGATGGACGCCGGAGAACGGATTCTTAACAACTCGGTGGGACACTTATAGCGAACTCATGATGCTCTACCTGCTGGCGATTGGCTCCACAACAAATCCCGTGTCGCCAGCCACATGGCAAGCCTGGGCGCGACCGAGCATCACCTTCGACGGGCTGACTTATATTTCCGGCAGTCCGCCGCTCTTCATCCATCAGTACTCGCATGCATGGTTTGATTTTCGAAATAAAAGCGATGCATTCACGAATTATTTTCAGAATTCGGTGACGGCGACGACCGCGCACCGATTGTTCTGCACTTCGCTCGATCCACAGTTTCCCGACTACGCGGACAGCCTCTGGGGTATCACTTCGTCGGACACCGTCAACGGCTATCTGTCCTGGGGCGGACCGCCGGCTATGGGTCCTATAGACGGATCGGTGGTGCCCTGCGCGACGGGCGGGTCGCTGCCCTTCCTCTTCTCGGATTGCATTCAAGTGCTGCGAAACATACGTGTAAATTTTCCCGCCGCATGGCAGCTCTACGGTTTTGTCGATGCATTCAATCCGCTGACCGGATGGTTCGACAACGACGTGGTGGGCATTGACGTAGGCATCATGGCTCTGATGGCGGAAAACCAACGGACAGGGTTTGTGTGGCAAACGTTCATGGAAAACCCGGAAGCGGTGAATGCGATGACCCTCGCGGGATTTACCGCCGACGCCTAACATCCTTTTTCAGAAGTGTTGCGAGCGCGTGACTCGCTCGAGAAATCTCTACTGGATTTCGATGAGGAACAGAGATTTTGGCGGGAGGCTCAACGCGATTGTGCCGGCCTTGATTTTCTCGACGCGGGCCGAGGGCAATTCCGCGGCCTTCTTCAGTTCAGCATACTGTTGCATGGTTGGTGATGCAGGGTCTCCCATCGCATGATATGCAGGCAGCGGCGAACCATGTTCGGAATCGACTTCGCTGATCACCGCTCGACGGCCCGGCTTCAACCCCTTCAGATGGATCGTCATGCTCACGGTGCGACCGGGATCATCCGGCAGAGATAGATTCCAAACGGCGAGCACCAGGGAACCGTCTGCGCGGCGTGTAACCAACATTGAATCCGAGTTTACGTCAATCCGCCGATCGCCCAAGAGGTGCAGCAATTTGAAGGCATTGAATATCGGCTTTGGAACTCCACCCTCCGCCAATACTCCGAAACCACCGTAAAACGGCTTCTTGATCACGCCCTGTTCTTCGAACACATCTGAGAACGTCCAATAGCTCATCATGTCGACGAGGCCGTCGCATTGGCGAATTGTGTCGCCCAGCCAGGGGCCCATGAACGCGGAGTCTTCAATTTTTGTGTCGTTGGTGTAGACGGCATTAAATTCAGACCAGATAAGCGGGAGATCGGGCCGAGCAGAAGACTTGATTTGGTTGTGTACTTTGTCCACCGCGCGGCAAACCATTTTGGTGAGCGGAATAGATTCGTCAGTGCCAAACACGTTGCGAGCAGGGTCATTGCCGTACACGTGTGAAGAGACAAAATCGATCGGAATCTTATTTTCGGAGCAATGGCGAATGAAGCTGTCCGCCCACGCGGCTTGAGCCGTCGCTGGCCCGCCCACCCGAAGGCGAGGGCTTACGTTTTTTAGCGCGAGCGCAGTAACGTCGTACAGATGGTAGTAGGTAGCTTGCTTCGGATCCCCGGTCCAGAAATCGAGATTCGGTTCATTCCACACTTCGAAATACCACTTGGAAACTTCTTCGATGCCGTAGCGATCGACTAGGTGTTTGGCGAACGCTGAAATCATCGCGGCCCAACGGTCATAATCCTTTGGCGGGGACACGTTCTGCTTGTACCAGAAGGGATGAATATCGTTCGCGGCGGCGAGTTTCTTGGGCATGAAACTCAATTCGACCATGGGGCGAACGTGATTTTGCAATAGCCCGTCGTAGATTTGATCAATGTAGGAAAAGTTGTAAACCGGGCTACCAGCAGCGTCTTCGTCGTAGAAGCCCACCTCATCGTGGAACACGGCGTGAAAGCGTACGTACTGAAAATCGGTGATCGCTTTCACCTGACGGAGATCATTGCGATAGCTCTCGCGCAAGCTGAGAACGGCGCGGCCCGATCCGAACATTTGCTCCCAAAAATGAGGAAAAGGATGGGAAGGCGCTTGGGTATCGATCTCGATCACTTCGGGCGATGCAGTGTTTTGGGCGCTGAGCGGATGGAGACCGGTAAGTGAAAAAGCTGTCAGGAGACACACTAAGAAAGGCATTCGTTTCATGAGAGTCTTCCCAGGAAGAAGATGCGCGGGCGTGAGGAGGATGAAGAACCCTCCCCACGCTTGGGGCGCTAGTTTCTAATTAGAAAACAAACCGGCCTTCGAGTTCAAGCGTCCTGCCGGCCAGACCGGTGGTCGCAATCCCGAAATTCGGATTGGGCACCGGAGTGCAAACAGCCGGCGTGCCCACGCAATTGTTACCAAAGCTGACGTCAGTAGAGTTGCTTTGAAACGTAAACGGCGCAAGGTTCAACTTGTTAAATGCATTGTAAATATTCATACGCAGTTGAATCTTTGACGATTCCCCGACGAACTTCATTGCAGGCAATCCGAAGTTCTTAACGAAGCTAAAATCGAACTGGCTGAACCGCGGACCGCGCTCGTTGTTGCGGTTAAACCCCGGGAAGCCCGACGCAGTTACGTTGTAGACGGCTGTCGAGCCATCCGGAAAATTGGAACCAGAGACAGGCGGAAGGAAGGCGTTGGTGTCATGCTTATCGCCCGGGGCCGCAAAAACACCAATCGGTCTGATCGGGCAGATGACGGCTACTCCGAGTGTCAAGTTACAGTTATTGCTTGCGACCGGCGTCCAAGGGAAACCCGAGTGGAACTGGAAATCTCCGTTCAACTCCCAGCCTCCCAACACGTTACCCTTAAAGTCGTTGCGGCCTCGGAAGATCGGTAGATCCCAAAGTCCCAGCACTCGCAGGTTGTGTGTCGCGTCATAATCTGAGGGTCCGCGCTCAGTTGAAAGGACGGTGGGGAAGGTTTGATTGGTGCCGAAGCCAGGGCCTTCCGAGGAGAGCTCGTCAATAGACTTGCTATAGGTATAGAGGAAGTCCACCAGCAGGCCATTGCGGAAGTTGCGTTTGACTTCGGTGTTGAGCGCGTTGAAATTCGCGTTGGTGTCCGGCGTGAATTGAAAAACAGCGCCGATCAAGGGGCTAGGCTCTCCAAAGAAATATTGCAGGTTCTTGATCCGGAGCAAGCCATGGCTGCTGCTTCCTTGGTAACCGACGGTCGCGACCCAATTCGCCGGCAGAGCGTACTGAACCTGCAACGAGTAGAGGTAGATGTACGGATTATTGAAATTTGCCGGGTTGCCGTAAACGTTAGGAGCGCCGCCGCCCGGTCCGATGATGGGTAGATTCGTTGCAGGATCAAGTCCAAGTCCCAAGGCGGTATTCCTCGGAAAACTCAGGGGGTTTCGCGGGTCTGTTCCCAAAGAGTATTGGATGGCCGAGTTAATAGGAGCTCCGGGACCTCCGCAGCAGAGTCCGTAGTTGGCGACGAATGGGGGATTGTCGCGCGTGTTGTTGAATGAATTGGCATCGTAGGCGTTGTAGGCGATTCCGAAACCGCCGCGAACAACTGCGTTGTTGTGGAATCGGTACGGGCTCCATGCAAAACCGATACGCGGCCCGAAATTGTTGTAGTCCGGGTTGTACATCCGATGCGGGTTGACCGCGACGGCGTTCATAAGGCCATCGACTGGACTCGCTCCCGGAATGATATTAGCCAAGCGCCCGTCCGCGTCCGTCGGTGGAGAGTCATAGTCCCACCGAAGCCCCAAGTTGATCGTAAGGTTTCGACGAATCTTCCAATCATCCTGGATGAAGAGACCGTACTGCGTGATTCGATAGGCTCGGGCCGACATCGGCGGCCCACCGGTTAGAGGATTGACTTCAACTTGTTCAAAAACGGCCGTGCCATTCGCAAAGTTCCAGGGCTGCTGGAAGACGATGTCGGGGCGACCGCCGCCGAGTAGATCGTCATTATCCTGCAGGCGGCTGACCTCGAAACCAACGTGGATTGCGTGCTGACCGTGTATCTTCGTCAAGACGTCGCGGAAAGCAAATGTGTTCTCGGCGTAAATCCCGGGATTGTTGTCGCTTTCTGCAGCGCCGTAGACGATTCTTTGCCCGAGGGGCAAAGCGTTTTGTATCTCAGTTCGCGGAATCGCCCAATTGATTTGCGGGTTGGCGGTGATATCGTTAAAAGACCAGCGGGTAAAATTGAAGCGGGCCTCGTTGATCGTGGTTGAGTCAATATTGAATACCCAGCCGAGAAACCCTGAGGGGGTGAAGCGATTGGAGTTATAGTCCGCCATCGGACGACCCTGCGCGCTGGCATCTGCCGCGAGCTGGTGATAGGTGGTAAAGAAAGTGTTCACCGAGAAAACGCTGCGGCCCCTGTTGTAATCGGCGCGGGCATTGTATTGATTTCCGGACGTGTCTTGAGGCAGGAAAATCTCTGCGAATTGAAATTCGTTGGTCGCGGTGAGGCCTGCGCCACACTCAATGTTGTTCGGACAAGTTCCCATCGGTGCACCCGAGAGATAGGTGCCGAAGGTCCCGGTTGGAGAACCGATATTCACGCCGTTACCGGCTAACTGGCAGGGGACGGGGAAATTTGCGCAGCTCGCGGGTAATATTTCTTTGATGCGAGGAGCGGCGCCGGGGTCGTTCACAGTAGCGGATACGGGAGTGTTCGGACTGTTGGTAGCCAGCAAATTCCGGAAGTCAGGCGTATCAACCCACTGGTCTTGGAATGTCGAGTTATTGTCGCGCAGTCCTTCGTAGTTAAAAAAGAAGAATAGCTTATTCTTGATAACCGCGCCGCCCAGATTTCCGCCGAACTGGCGATAGGCGTTGTCGTCCCTCACCGTAGGGTCAAAAGTGTCGGCTCCGAAGTTAAATCCATTATATTTGTTGAACGCGTTCAAATTGGGGTCCTGGTACTGGAAGAATCCTGAACCGTGAACCGCGTTCGATCCGGATTTGCTTATGGTCTTGATGTGCGCGCCGGAGGAGCGGCCATCAGCGGCATCATAGTCGTTCGCCAACACGGTGATTTCCTGCACCGATTCGACGCTCGGAGTAATTACGGCGGCGCCGCCCCACTGCAAACTGTTCACGCTCACGCCGTCGACCAGGTAGTCGTTGGCTGTGATGCGTTGACCGTTCGCGCTGATGGGCTGCTGGTTTTCGGTCTGATAAATGGCAGTGTTCGATCCGCCAGGCCCGCCAGTTCCGGCGTTCGACCCTGGACCATTCGGGAAGCCGGTCGAAAGGCCGTTACCACTGCGCGCGCCGTCCCCAAAGACGCCAGGAGCGAAGCGCAGGAGCTCATAGGGATCACGCGCAAAGGAGGGCAATCGTTGAACTTCCTGGTTCGTCAGAGTTCCTTCGATATTTGCTTCTTCGGTCTGAAGATCGGGCTGGTTGGCTCCATTGACGACGACGGACTGGTTCACCTGACCAACCGTAAGGGTGATGTCCAAACCGCGGGCAGTTTCAGCCGACACGTCTACGTTATCTACGATCTTTTTTTCGAACCCGGGCGCTTCTACCGTAACCGAGTATTTACCCGGAGCGACCTCGGAGAAATTGTAGAACCCATCAGTGTTGGTTTTGGCCGACTTCGAAACCTGCGTGGACGGATCAGTGAGGGTGACTGTTGCTCCTTGAACCACGGCACCCTTCGCGTCCACCACCGTGCCTTCCACGGTCGCTTGGAATTGCGCCCGGGCGGTTGAGGCGAAAAGGATCAGCAGCAGCACCGGGAACAGTAGCCGTAGCACTCGAAACGCGCGGTCTACTGCTGTAGATTCGGAAAGACACGCTACGAATTTCGAAGGTTCCATATTCGGTTTCCTCGCCAAAGTTAGATTGCTTTCAGCAAAAAACACAGAAATACAACTCGATGGAATACTGCTGGCGAACCAGGAGACACGAACCCCAGGCCGAAATTGGAACTTAGCCTGCTGGTTAGGCCAAGAATGACGCTTCAAATGTCTTTTACAAAATCGATTTACCCCGTCTGCGCATCTTTGTAACACCGGCGAGGACACCTGTCAATAACTTTTATCGGAGCGATTTATATTTCTGATGCGTGGTTGCCACCGGGTATGCCACACTTCGCGGATGATGCGAAAAATGATCGAGTCCATGCCGGCGAACTCGACCGCGCGAAAAACCGTCAGCCTCAAGGTCCTGGCTCAACACTTGCAGCTTTCTCCGGCCACTGTCTCGGTCGTACTAAATGACGCGCGCGGTGCGGCGGCAATTCCGCAGTCGACCAAAGACAGAGTGTTCGCGGCCGCCGAAAAACTAAAATACCGGCCAAATTTCGTTGCGCAATCGTTGCGTAAGCAGCGCAGTTTCACAATCGGCGTTGTGGTGCCGGAAGTGAGCGAGGGCTATGCGACTCTGGTGATGAGCGGCATTGAAAATTATTTGGTTCAGAGCGGATATTACTATTTTGTGGCAAGCCATCGCCACAAACCGGATTTGCTCCGCGAGTGCGCGACGTCTCTTTTAGGCCGCTCGGTGGATGGTCTGATTGCGGTAGATACCAAATGGAAGCATAAGATTCCCATTCCGATGGTATCGGTTTCAGGGCATGACGAGGTTGAGGGAGTAACAAACATTCTTCTGGACCATTTGGAGGCGACTTCGATTGCCGTCGAGCACCTTGTGAAACTTGGTCACCGCAAAATCGCTTGTATCCAAGGACAGGCTTTCAGCTCCGACACCGAAGTGCGATGGCAGGCGGTCCAAGATGCTTTCGCGAAGTGGAAAATAAAGTTTGATCCTGATTTAACAGCGCAGCTGACGGGTGATTCATCGTCCCCTCAAATGGGGTACAAGGCGACACAAACGATTATCGCCAAGGGCAAGCCATTCACCGCTCTTTTTGCATTCAACGACATCTCGGCAATCGGAGCAATTCGAGCGCTGAGGGAGTCCGGTCTGCTCGTACCGCGGGACGTCTCGGTGGTAGGATTCGACGATATTCTTAGCGCCGCTTTTCAAAACCCTTCACTGACCACTGTGCGCCAGCCGCTGCAAAGAATGGGCGAAATCGCTGCGGAGTTGATGGTCCGCCGGATCGAAGGGACAAGCACTGCTCCAGACACGGTCGCCATTGTTCTTGAGCCGGAATTAATGATACGCGAGTCCACTGGACCAGTTCGGTCGAATGTCTAACCGTCTGTCCCCGCGGCGGGCTTTCGCGCAGATTTCCAGTCGCGGCATTTAGCATGTCACCCTTAGTCGAACCCAATTCGAAACTGCCGCCCTCTCGCCGTTTAGTTTTACTCGTGCACTTTGGTTTCGTCCTGACCGGAATTGCGACGACGTTGCTGGGACCGTTACTTCCGACGCTGGCAGCGCAGTGGAACTTGAGAGATGTGCGATCCGGGGACTTTTTCCTGGCTGAGTTCTTGGGCTCACTCATTAGCGTCATCGTGTGCGGACGGCTGTTGCGGCTGCGAGGTTTTCGATTCTGTTTCACGGTGGCTTTTGCCTTTATGGCGCTGGGCCTAGCAACTCTCGGACGCGGTCCGTGGAGCGTAGGGCTGCTTTCGGTATTCGTCTACGGCTGCGGCATCGGTTTCAGCGTCGGCGCGACGAATTTATGGACAGGAGAATCGAATCCTTCGCGTCGCGCAAGCGCTCTTAGCCTCGTGAACTTCTCGTGGGCGGCCGGGGCGGTCACATCTCCCTCGATCGTAACCCTGGGTGACCGGATTCATCACGTTTGGCTCGTCGTGTTGGCGTTGGCCGTGACCGCTGGTCTTCTAACGCTCGCATTTTCCGCTTCGAGATTTGAAGCCGAACCGACTATCGGGAGAGAGCATTTACGGCTCACCCCGGCTTTGAGGATTTCAAGAATCCTTTCCAATCAAACGGCGATCCTGTTCGGCCTTCTCTTCTTTCTCTATGTAGGCACCGAAAATTCAATTTCAGGATGGGTAGCGACATACGCTCGAAGAATCCAATCGCCGCAAAACGATCTGTGGGCGTTGATGCCGTCCTTCTTTTGGGCGGGCCTCCTATTCGGACGCATTTTTTTGCCTGTTGTTCTTCGCCGTATCCCCGATTTGAAATTGCTTCGCGGATCGTTGATCCTAGCGATTGGTGGATGTGTACTGCTGCTCTATGCCGCGAAACTTGCCGTAGTCGCCGCAGCATGTGCGCTCTGTGGTGCTGGACTAGCCGGAGTGTTTCCGATAGCGATGTCCTATCTTTCCGCATATTGCGGAACAGAAAATCGGGAGTTCGCGGGAATTGTATTGGCTTTCGGCGGATTGGGAGGCGGTGTCATTCCCTGGCTCGTCGGAGTTGTGTCGAGTTCTCTTGGTAGCTTAAGAGACGGACTACTAGTCCCTCTGATAGGGGCTGTTTCGATGATCGTGATCAGTGCGCTTCAAACCTCGATCCTCAGCGCTCCCCTGGGCAAAACTTATGACGCCGCGAAACCGGAATGGGATTGATTTGCGTCTTTGAGGTTCTATTGATTTTCGCTTGGCCTAAACACTCGCGCCGTGGCGCGGCGCACGTCAGGCGAACGATTGAACCATTGCCAGACCCGGCCGGAGCGCAGGTTTTCTGCGCTTAAGAGCGTGATGCCTTGATCAATTCCGATGACGTCCGGATTGACCCACAGCGTCAGGGGGTTGAAAGCGTCCGCGAACCCATAGGGCCCGTAGACGTGTTCCGCGAAGTTAGCATGCATGTAACGAAGAGCCGGCAAACAGATTTCGGGCGCGAACATCAGTGAGCCGCCTGCGGCGCATGGAACGATGCTGCCATCCAAGTCGCGCCTCGAGATCGGATTTCCCCACGCGAGGTAACCGATATCACTGTCAGAAACTGTAACGCCCCATAGGTTCTCCGAATAACCTGGGTAAATTCCACGAAGGCTAAGGCAATAAGCGCGATTCGCGTAGGTAGCGATCACCGAATTCTGGAAATAATCAATGTTGAATGGCGGTCCATCGCGAAGTCCCGCCAAATCCAGCCACGCTTGCGAGTATTGATGCGTAAACAGAGGTCCGCGGCCGAAAAACTTGTAGCCGGCTAATTCAATTGGCTGGCGGTCGAAACGATACCAGGAAGCGGCCGGGATCGGGTGGGTGGGCGAACCAATGCCAAGCAGATACAAGAGACTCTCCTCATCGTAGGCGGCCCACTCGGCGCGCAGAACGCCCGTTTCCGGATTCCAGCCCATGTGGAGTGAGCCTGTTTGCTCGTCCATCATCCACGGAAAATCCACTCGTTCGTAAAGCGCGGATGCGAGATCGAAGATCTCGGCGTCGTCTTGGTAGAATTGTTGCGCGGTCAAAACGCCCGCAAGCATCAGGGCGGTGTCGATGGTCGAAAGCTCGGAATGCCACGCACGCTCGCCACTCTTGCGGTTCACAAAATGGTAGTACCAGCCGCGCACGTGGTCTTGGTCATATGCAAAATGGCGAAGCGTAGCGCGGACCCTTTCTCGAATTTGATTGGGATCCTTCCAGCGCCTATCGGAAGCGACGCACATCGCAGTGAGGGCAAACCCTGTCAGTGCCGTACTCGCCACTTCCAAATTTCGGCCGGTGATCACCGTTCCATCGGCGCGAGCGCGGTCTAATACAAGTCCCGTGTGGGGATCACTCTGCTCCCAGAAGAAGAGAAACGCCCGGCGCGACAAATCTTCGAGGAAAGAATCATCGGAATCCGAAAGCCGCTTTCCTAAGCTCGATAAAGCAGGAAGTGCTGCTGCGAAAGACAGGAATCGCCTGCGCGAAAGTGTTCTCATGCTTTAAGGCTCATAATGCGTCCGCCGCCGCAGACCTTCTGTGCTTGGGCAAGAAGTGGAAAGGCAAGCATTGTTTCATCCTTCTCTTGGAGATTTTCGGCGTCGCAAGTTATATTATCGGTTCGTCAGATGGAAGTGTCGCTTTTACTTTGTTCGATGAATAAGACCACGATCGTCTCGGATGCAAGCATGAAGCGTCATTTTATCCGAGATTTTGTATGCGTTGTAACGGAAAGGCCCACAATATGCGATTCATTAGCGTTTTTCTAATTTGCACGGCGATGCTGCGTGCGCAGCAAGCCTCGCCGGCCTCCCAGCCGCCTTTCATGCGCGTGCATGGTGAGGCAACTGTTTCCGTCGAACCAGATCAATTGCAATTTGATATTGGAGTCGTTACGCAGGCGAACACTGCGAAAGAAGCAACCGATCAAAATGACAGCCAGTCTAAGGCGCTCGTCAATGAACTCCGCTCCGCATTCCCATCGGCCAGCGTAAAGAGCATCAATTTTTCCGTCAATCCCAACTATCACTATCCTGCAGAGGGACCGCCGACAATTGCCGGTTACACTGCGAGCAATACGGTGCGCCTTCTTTTGAATGACATCTCCAAACTCCAAAATGTGATTGACATCGCCATTAAGTCCGGGGCGAAAAGCATAAACCGGCTTAGTTTCACCCTGCAGGACGAAAGCCCCGCAAGAGCTATAGCCTTCGCGAAGGCAGCCGATCAGGCGCAAGCCGGAGCTCAGGCTCTCGCTGCTTCTTTGAAGCTAAAACTCGGAAAACTGTTGAGCGTCGAAGAAGGCCAGCCCGTGCTCGTTTCTCCTCCACGGCAGATCACATTCGAGAACTTAGGTTCCACAAATGTCGCGCCTGTCTCACTTGGCAAGATTGATGTGCACGCCGATGTGAATTTGACTTACGAGATCGTGCAAGCTCCAGAGCACCCTCGTGAGAACAATTCCCCCGCCGCGTCTCCTCCTGCACCCAAGTGAAGATCCTGCATAATTTCTTTTCTCGGAAAGCGCCTTTCTTAAACATTACAACCTGCCCTTTTATTCTCTGTATATTTCTCTTGTTGTGGGCCGCCGCAACGATGGCTCAGTCCGCACCCGGCGCGCCGGGAGCAATTCCGACCTGGGCGCCGGGGAACAAGGAAGCTGTGGGAACATCCACGTCCGTTGATTCACACGTGTGGTTCACGCTGCAAGGCGGAATCTTGAGCGAAGTGTACTACCCGCGCGTGGACATCGCAGACGTCCGCACGCTGGAATTTGCAGTGAGCGACGGCAAAAACGTCTGGCTCGAAACGAAGGATATGAGACATTCAATCGAGCGCGTTAACGAGGAAGCTTTATCTTACCGGCAAACCAGCCGCGACCCTGACGGCCGCTTTGAAATCTCGAAGACCTACGCAACCGATCCGACGCGTGACACACTCCTAATCGACGTCACATTCTCCGGCTCCAATGAGCTTGCGTTGTATGTCCTCTACGATCCGTCACTCAAAAATTCTGGGATGGGGGACACTGGCTACACACGCGGCGATGCCTTGGTGACCGAGAAACCGGGGGTCGCCTCAGCGCTTTTGTGCAGCAACGGATTCCAACAGATGAGCAGTGGATTTGCGGGTGTGAGCGACGGATACTCCGACCTCCTTCTGCATCGAAGATTGGATTGGTCATATGCGCGAGCCGAAAACGGCAACATCGTCCAATCCGCGAAGCTGGCAGGCGCTCATTTCACGCTGGTTCTGGGGTTTGGTGCAACGCCGGGTTCGGCGATCGAAAGCGCGAAGTCCAGTTTGCAGCGCGGCTTTGTATCCGTGAACGCTCAGTACGAATCGGGCTGGAAGGAATACGGAAGTACGCTGCGGCAAGTGAATGAAGCCTACGCACACGAGTTTCGTCTAGCGGCAATGGTGCTGAAGGCTCACGAGGATAAGACCTACCGCGGCGCGATGGTTGCTTCGATGAGCGTACCGTGGGGTTTCGCAGTAAAGTCCGACACTGCAAACGTGGGCGGATATCATCTCGTTTGGGCCCGTGACCTGTATGAAATGGCCACAGGACTGCTCGCCGCGGGTGATCGCGGCGCGGCCGAACGCGCGCTCAACTATTTGTTCACAGTGCAGCAAAAGCCCGACGGTAGAATGCCCCAAAATAGCTGGGTGGATGGAAAACCTTACGGATCCGCGCTGCAGATGGACGAAGTGTCCTACCCAATAATATTGGCCTGGCAACTGGGCAAGACCGACACAGACACCTGGCACAAGCATGTTCGGCCGGAGGCGGAATTTGTGACCGCACACGGGCCGATCACGGAACAGGAACGCTGGGAAGAAATTCCGGGATATTCCCCCTCAACAATGGCGGCTGAAATCGCGGGGCTTGTTTGCGCTGCCGATATTGCGAGACAGAACGGAGCGAACGAGGACGCCGCGCGCTATCTAAAGACGGCCGATGATTGGGCCGCGAATATCGAGAAAATCCTGGTGACAACGACAGGCCAACTTGCTGGAGCACTGGCCCCGCAGAGTTATTTCATCAGGATAGATAACAACACAGACGCGAATGACGGATACCAATTAAAAATAGGCGCCGGTACATGGGACGAACGCGAAATTGTCGACGCAGGGTTTCTCGAATTTGTTCGACTCGGAATACGGCGCGCGGATGACCCGACCATCGATCGCACAGTTAAAATTATCGACTCGACACTTAGGGTCGAAACGCCAAATGGCCCCAGCTTTCACCGGTACAACCACGATGCCTATGGTGAAACATTCTTTGGCGGCCCATGGTTGGGAGAAGGCATCGGCCGGCTTTGGCCCGTATTAACCGGGGAACGAGGAGAATATGAAATAGCTCGTGGACGCGATGCCTCTATCTACATCGACGGCATGCTACATTTCGCCAACGCGGGCGGGATGATTGCCGAACAAGTATGGGACCGTGCCGAGCCTTCGACATTTCAGTTCTCGTTCGGTCAGGGAACTGGGAGCGCCACGCCTCTTGCTTGGAGCATGGCGCAGTTCATCCGACTAGTAGTTTGTGCCGAAGAAAAAAGAATCGTCGAACAGCCCGGAATTGTCGCTCAGCATTTTCTCGGGAGTCCCCGATAGGCGAACCTCGTGAAACTATCTCGAAAGTTCGCGAAAGTTTTGATTGCACTCTCGCTGTGCGCGTCGGTGAATCTGGCCCAACAATCCTTTCCCGCAGTTTCAACCGCGAATGAATCCTCCGTAGCCGGCCGCCCCGTTGCGCTAGACGGCCAAGGGAAGCTGCTACCGTGGCCCATACCGAACGACACCGGCTATTCCTACTCCGCGTACTTTCTTTCCCAGTGGACGATCGTGTGGGACCAATACAATCGCCAAAGGCTGCCTTACTATTTTTGCTGTTTTGATTTTGATCGGACGACATTTGAATTAACTCCGGACAAGAACTGGGTCAACTCCACCGGATATTTGCGCGCAATGATGGAGGGGTTCGTAGAACGGTTGTATCCCTACACTGGGGATCCGAGCACCCTGGAATTCCTTCAGAATTTCGCGGATTACGAATTGCAAAATGGTTTGACGCCCGAAGGATACGCCTGGGCTCAGGTGCCGTATCCCTCAGCGAATCCCGGCGCCCGCCGCTACACTGGGTGGAGCAATCACGGTGAGGACTACGTGGAACCTCACGTCATCGGTGAAGACGGCTATGCCTATCTCCGACTCTACGAAATGACGGGCAACACAAGATATTTGCTCGAAGCGATTCGCTGTGCCAATGCTCTAGTCAAGAACTTCACGGCTGGCGATGAAAAGAATTCGCCTTGGCCCTTCCGTTGCTTCGCTCGCGACGGCAGCCTGAAAGGCGGAACGGGGATGTTCCCGTATTCCGCGAATGTGGTCGAGCCCATCATGTTATTCGACGAACTAATTCGACTCGGCCAAGGTGAAACTGGGGATTACAAAAAGGTGCGCGCGGGCGCTTGGGCCTGGCTGATGAAATATCCGATGCAGAACAATGCGTGGGTCGGATATTTCGAAGATGTTCCAGGCAGCATGGAAAATGTGAATCAGGTCATTCCGCTGGAGTTTGCGCGCTACGTTCTTCTGAACCCTGAAAAAGATCCCGACTGGCGCGAGCATTCACGCAAGTTGATCGAATGGGTGAAGACCACGCCAAAGTGGCCGAAATATATCGTTCACGGCGCAACGGTCACAACCGAGCAAGGCGACGGCAAAACATTCTGCTGCAATCTGCCCAACCAGTGTTGTGACAGTCACAGCGCACGGCTTGCCGCGGTGGAAGCTTTGTATTACGCGAAGACGGGCGACGAATCATACAAACAGGCGGCCTACAGAACTTATAACTGGGTAACGTACTTTCAAGGTCTGCCGGCAGCAGGCCACGCCCCATTCAGCAATCAGTGGTGGTTCACCGATGAATTTGCTGATGGCCCCCGCCGCATGATGGACGCCTTCTGGGCCGTGCCCGAATGGGCGCCCGCGGATGAGTCGCATTTGCTCGGCTCGCAGTCAGTGGTCACGAAAATCGCGTATGGCGCCGGTTCAGTGACTTATTCGACGTTCGACGATGACTCCACTGATGTATTGCGTTTGAGTTTTGCTCCGGTTTCCGTAAACGTCGGCGGCAAACCGATCAGTCGTCGAAAAGATCTCGCGCAGCAGGGGTACACGTTCGACGATTCGACGCATGTGCTTTACGTCCGCCATTCCGCATCGAGAGACGTGGACATTCAAGGGAACAGTGATCGCATCCCGCCCGCTTACGTCACGTTTGACGATCCTCACCTTCCGGCCGGGACTTCTCTGTTCGGGCAGTATCCGTCCGGCGTCGTGGGCTGGGGCAACGGTGAATGGAGCATCGGAACACCGTATGGAAAGTTCGGAACGTTTGGCTTGGTTTTGAGAGATCGAAAAGATAGGCATGCGGGGTTTCGCTTCTGCGCTCCCCGCATTTTTATAGGTGTGGATGTTTACAACGACGGTGACTCCGACGCGATTCTTACGATCCGTTCGGCGGAAACTCACGAAGTGTCTTTCACCATCAAGCCGAAGGAGCTACGCCGCGTGAGGACAAATTGGCGCGAGGCAAGTTCTCAGGTAATCCTCGACATCACGAACGGGGACGGCTTGCATTTTGACAACTTGGCCTACGCTTACCCCTGATGCACTTCAACCCAACGCAACAGGCCTCAGCAGATCCGCTCGTCCGTGTGATTACGACATTCGGGTCATTGGCGACCGGAGTGGCGGGCTCGAAGAAGTCTCATTCGCTGTATGAGAAGGAATGGTGCGCCCGGGGGGATTCGAACTCCCGACCTTTTGGTTCGTAGCCAAACGCTCTATCCAGCTGAGCTACGGGCGCTCCGTGTTTGCGACTGCTTGCGGCGACTGAATTTGTTTTTCCCGCCAGTGTCGGGACTTTTGCAGGGACCTTTCGGCACCGGAAAAAACACTGGCGGCGTTCAATCGCAAATCATTGTAACAACTTTTGTTCAGCGTCGCCAATTCCCATTCCGAGTGCCGCTTCGAATAGCGCTTCGCCACTAGGAGGCACGTACTGCGTGCTTATTTTAACGTTCGAGTGCCCGGCGCGACTTTTCAAAGCAAGGGACGCTTTGAGGTTCCTCTACTTTTGGGACGTCCTCAGTCCGACCGGATTTTGTACTATCATGCAAATTCAGGACGTGGAGAATCATGAGCTTCTCACCACTCGGATTGACGCCGCTGATCGGCGTTTTCGATATGCTCAGAGCACTTGCCTTCTACCGAGACGTGCTCGGCTTTGTTGTAGTCTCCGCCTCACCTGAGGTCGAGACGGCTGAAGGCCGGTTTTCTCATTGGATGTGGCTGCGGTTTGGGAGAGCCGAGATCATGCTGAACACTCAATATGACTCGAATGAGCGACCGAGCCAGCCACCAGAGAAGAGGCCCAAAGAGGCTGTATTTTACATTGGTTGTTCTGATGTAGACCTTGCGTATCAGGAACTCACAGATCGAGGTTTGAAGGCTGAGCGTCCGAAAGTGGCGCCATATGGGCTGAAGCTCTTCAGCGCAGAAGACCCTGATGGCTACACGATCGTGTTTCAGGAAGTGCATTAAGGGACTCGGTCTAAAACGTGGGCTGATGCTTCGTACTGTGGGTTCAGGTGGGCGCTTGTACGGGTTGGCGACGTTGTGACGGTGCTGTCTCGCGCATAAATAGCGCTGCGAGGAAAACGAGGATTGCTCCTCCCGCGGCAATCCAGAGGGGCGCTACGAGTCCGTAATGTTCCGCGAATGCCCCGGCGATGGCGGGAGACAGCGTGCCTCCGCACAATTCGCCTACGAGTGTGGATAATCCGATGGCAGTCGCGGCGAATTGCGGCGGCGCACTTTCTGTTGGGATCAGAACAATCGTTAGCGCCGCGATTCCTTGGCCTCCATTGGCGATGAAACCCGCAGTCGCCATGAGCCAGGGATGCGCGACCAGATAGGATATTTGATACGTCAAGGGCACGGCGGCAGAAAGAAGCGCCACGAAGAGAAGTGTGGGCTTGCGACCGACGCGATCAGAAAGCCAAGGAAAAATCCAACCCCAAACGAATGCTCCCAGCCCGCTCGCTCCAATCACCAAGCCAGCCAACGTCGCCGAGTGTTTCGAAACTTCGGTGATGTAAAGAGGTGCAAAAGCGTTCATTACGTAGAGCCAAGTCATGAAGCCTGCGCTTGCAATACAGCAGAGCCATATATTTCGAAGCCGCAGTATCGAGAGATATCCCTTCAAGGAAGGTTTGTGGTGCTCGATATTGGAGTCACTCGGCTGTGGTTCTCGCAGGTAGCGCCAAAGGAGCAAACCCAGGATCAGGCCCGGAACTCCAGCGATGAAGAAAGCGGAGCGCCACCCGTATCTCGCGGCGACTTGCGTGGTAAGCACCGGAGCGATGGCGAGTCCCACCAGAGCAGCGGCGCTGACGACGATGCCGACATTTCTTCCTCGCGATTCGGGAGTTGAAGATGCTTCCACGGTTGCGGTGATTGTGGACCAAGTAGGTCCCTCCGCTACGCCCATCAACGAGCGGATGACGAAGAGTTGCGCAAAAGACCGAGCGATGCCCGAAAGCCAAGACAAGATAGAAAATATAAATACCGCGGGAATCAATACCGGCCGCCTGCCTACGCGGTCGGAAAGCGCTCCGAAAATTAAGGAGGATACTGCCCAGGTGAGAGCAAGCGACGATACCAGCAAGCCGACTTGACCGTGGGAGAGGTGGAGGTCGGGCGCAATGAACGGAGCGAGATAGACGAGGCTCATCCGGTCAAGGAATACCGTTCCCCAGGTGAAAAATACCAGAACGACAAGACCGGTCTGGTAGCCTCGCGAATCGCGCACTATTTTTGGCCTCCAACTTTGCGACAGCAAGCATAACAACAGCTTCGGGCGGAAGTTTTTACCATGTGACCTTACCTGCCGAAGTCGTCAACATTTTCTGGTGTGCGATAATCGATTGTTTTTGCGGAAGAAATCTGCAGAGGGCCAAAGTTCAATCGAAATTAGTGGTACAACTATGCGCCAGGAGAAAAGAGTGCCGGCAAATACGGTAAGGAACCAAAAGATGTTCATCGATGGCGAGCTGACCGATGCTGCCGATCGCGCAAAGTACGAGAAGAGAAATCCATTCACGGGTGAAGTGATTGCGCACGTGGCGGCGGCTGGGCGCCGGGATGCCGCGCATGCGGTGGAGGCTGCGTTCGGGGCTTTTCCCGCGTGGAGTGCGACGCCTCCAGGAATGCGGCGAAGCTTATTTTTGAAGGCCGCCGAGGTGATGGACTCCCGTCAATCAGAGATTGCGCGGCTGATCACGGAAGAAACTGGCGGAACGTTCGGCTGGGGAATATTTAACTGCATCCTGGCCGCCGGAATACTCCGCGAAGCCGCGGCGCAAACGTATGGGCTAGTCGGAGAAATTATTCCTTCGGATCTTCCTGACACGGTGGCGATGGCGACTCGACAGCCCGTAGGCGTCGTGGTGGGAATTGCGCCGTGGAATGCGCCGCTGATTCTCGGCGTGCGAGCAGTGGCTCTGCCGCTGGCTTATGGAAATACCGTGGTGCTTAAGGCCTCGGAGGAATCGCCGGGAACCCATCTCGCTATTGCGGAAATACTTCATCAGGCAGGATTTCCCAAGGGAGTGATCAACGCGATCACCAATGCCCCCAAGGATGCCGCGGACGTTGTGGACGAATTGATCGCGCATCCCAAAACGCGCAGGATCAATTTTACGGGTTCGACGAAAGTGGGTCGGATCATAGCCGAGAAAGCCGCGAAATATCTGAAACGGACGGTGCTGGAACTGGGAGGCAAAGCACCGTTGATCGTTCTTGAAGACGCAGATATCGATTCCGCGGTGTCGGCTGCGAAGTTCGGCTCGTTCATGAATCAGGGACAGATATGCATGTCCACGGAAAGGATTATTGTCGAGCGGCCGATCGCCGAGGAGTTCGCGCGGAGACTTGTAGCCAAAACGAGCACGCTTAAGGTTGGAGATCCACTCCAACCGGATACGCAGATCGGGCCGGTTATAAGTAAAACCACCATCGAACGCCTGGAAGCCCTGATAGAGGACGCACTCAGTAAAGGCGCAAAGCTGCTCTGCGGCGGAAAGGCGGCGGGCCCATGTTTCACGCCGACAGTCCTATATGGCGTCGGAAAAGACATGCGCGTCTATTCTGAGGAATCGTTCGGGCCTCTTGTTTCCGTTGTGATTGCGGAAAATAGTGAAGACGCTTTGCGGATTGCGAACGACACCGAGTACGGTTTATCCGGCGGGATTTACAGCCGCGATATCAACAAAGCGATGAAACTTGCCGAGCGCCTTGAAACTGGCATGTGCCACATCAACAGCTCGACAGTTCATGACGAACCCCAAATGCCGTTTGGCGGCGTGAAAGACAGCGGCTGGGGAAGGTTTGGAGGCAAAGCTGTTCTGGACGAGTTCACCGAATTGCGTTGGATCACGATTACGCGGTCCGCAATTTCATACCCGTTGTGAGATTTAGGGACTAGTGCTACGGATAGCCACACTGGCAATGTGAGTTGTGAAGGGGAGCGAACAGAGGAGGCCTCTACAAGCCCCCTCGTCCGCTTTTCACTTGCTTACCTGGAGTACTTCGCGATTACGGCGTCCAGAGCAGCCGCTTCCGGCGGTGGGGGAACGGTTCCGCCTAGAATGTCGTGACGTGAAACGCCCGCTCCGTACATGGCCTCATCTCCACTCTTGTCTGCCTGCACCACTGTGCCGGTCAAGCTGACGCCCGCAAAAATACCCTTGCTGCGGGAGTACGACAGAATCTCTGCTGTCAGTTTCAGGTCGGTGCCAGCCGTAGCATTACGTCCCACTGGGCCAGCCGCAACGGATGCGTCGCCACCCAGTTTGAACTTATCGCTCAGCAAGCTGTGTAGTGCGTGGTCATTCATGAAGAGAAGAATCAGATCGGTTGATGATCCGCCGATTTGATAGCCGAAGCTTCCGCCTTCGACTGCGAGAAAGATAGGCGCGCCCCAGCCATTCGCGGTGCGGCATACTGCGACCCCGCGGCCGTAGTCAGCGCCGAAAATGAAGGCGAACTTCTTGTCGCCCGGGACGATCGCAATGCATTGCGCCTTGTTCAACACATCCAGAGGGATGCTGTCCGGCGCGTTCATGATTTCTTGAAAAACCGTGGCGGCCCTCTGCGCGCGGTTTACGTCGTCTTCCCGGTCGGAAGAAGCGGACGACACTGCGGGCATGATCAAAAACAAGGCCAGCGCTGAACAAGTTAGAAAGTGTTTCGACATGGTTTTCTGACTCCTTTAAATTTGGAAATTTAGGAACGATTGAGCGACTGAGCTATCATTCCGGAATACGCGACAAGAATCTGTCCATTAGTGAACACCTGCGACCGGCCGTTCAAGATTTCGCGGCTCGGCGCTTGCATGTGTGGATGGTGCTACGGGGTCGGATTATTCGCCATACCCTAAGGCCTGTAAAACCTATTCGGATGACCCTTAGTCCTTGCTCGGCCTGCTAACGTGCGTAATGTCTAGCAGTTGCAATCAGCGCCTCATGTTGACCGACGCGAAGATGTCGTGTTCTGTGATACAACTGGCGAAGATGAAGAGAAGGGCGGAGATGACAAATCGAGAGATAGTTCTCGCACTAAGGCCGAAGTTGAACGAGATCCGCTTGCGGAGTTTTATGGGGCTTGCGCGCTTTCCAGCGCGACGGGCGTAACGAGCTCGACCGAAGGTGATTCACAGCCAAACCGACGCCGATCGAACCACCAACGAAATGCCTAACCTTTAGCGGACCCGCCACTTTCACCGTCTGAATCCAGTGCAGCCCGCTGCTGATGGCACATCCGCATTGAGAGCAATCGGGCGTGCCGCCAAAAACGCACGGCTCGACGCGGCTCTTAAGGTCGGCAGAATAGTTCGCGGACATCTTGGAAAAGAGACATTCATTCGGATTGTTGGGAGGATTTACGAAGGCTTTCGCGACCCCTTCGTTTATCAAAAGCTTTGGGTACTTCGAGGTCATTGCCGGTAGTTCTCTGGCGAGAGTTTCGCGATCCTCGCGAGTGAGCATCTCGATGCTCTGCTCTCCAATTTGCGGAGTGTAGAGACTCACCCAGATTCTGTTGACCTCAGGGCGAGCATTCCAGAACGCAACGTACTCCTGAAGATAACCAGGCCGCGCGAGCATCGGCCGTGTTATCACCCAGTGAATGTTTACTTCACGGCCTTCGATATTTTTGAGGATGCGTTCGTAGGTGGCAGGCTTCCGCCGGACGTCATGATCTTCGGGCAGGCCGTCCACTGATACGGCGACGCGCAATCGCGGAATCTTCATCCATTCGGCTGGGATGGGGATCACGGCGCTTGTGACAACCAGAGTGAAGACGGACATATCGCTAAGCGCCGGCAAAATCCGGCTGAGTTCCTTGTGCCGAACCAGCGGTTCGCCGCCCACCAGGGAGACGTGCATAGGCTTATGCTGGCGCACCAGGCCAATCACGCCTTCTACCAGAGCATCGCCGCGCGTATCATTAAGGTCGCGCAGGGTAACACCACCTGCCAAATGCGTATCGCCATAAGCGTAGCAACCGGGGCAGCTCAAAGGGCATTCACGCGTGATTTCGATGGAGAGCAACGGAACCCTTCCCGTCAGAATGCGTCCCCACGACGTAAGAATTTCGCGCGGGGTAATGCTCGGATTGGTAATGGTCGAAGTCATACCCACATAGATGCTAGTTCTAGGGCAAGCGGTGCTTGCTTTCAACGAATGAAAATTGAAGTGTGATTCTTTTCTAACGGTGGGTCAATCTAGGAGTAAGTGAAGCCTTCCCAGTCGCTTCTAGCGATCGACGCCGTGCTGGTCGATAAAGCGCAACGCGTCTTCCGCTGACCGGCTTCCGGCTGCTGTGCCCAGCTTATTCGACTCCGTGGTTGAAAACAGCGGCCGGCGCTTGGGCGAGAATTTCGACGGATCGAATGTGCCCCTCTTGGTATGAAATACCCAAACATACTCGCGCCGGTTCTTATCGGCATCGGAGGGTGAGACCACTGTGGTGTCAACGGTGGTCAAAGGTGTGAAATCTGAAAAGCCATTCTTGTCCGTGTGAACGGGAGTGGGCATCGTGCCGTTATAAAAATCGGCGTCGTGCGTGAAGATGACAATGAAATCCACCATATCCGGTGCTGGGGCGGGACAAATCCCCGGAAAGCTCTTGCTGCGGTTTCGGGTCATCCATTTATACTGATTTGGCGAGAGGCCATACGCGGAGAAATAAGTTTTGCAAGCTTCACGGTTTTCCAGCGTCTTCATGACGGGTTCTTCGTCTTCGTCAGGATCTCGCGGGCTTGCGGCGGGGCGAACGGTACCAGTCGATACCGGAGGGCTGCTTGGAAGGTTGCTCGCCAGTTCAATTTTATCCGGATCTGAAGCAGCAGACATCGGAGCCGTAACCGACACGTTGGAAACAGAAGCAGTCTTGCCAGAACTCGCTTTCACTGCAGCGGTTTTAGTGCTCGCCGTCGCAGTACTCGAAGAAGCAGGTTTCGGCTTGCCTTGAGACGCAGACGCGGTCTTCGCATCCGAGTTCGCCGAATCGCTAGATTTCGTCGGCGAGTGCGCAGGAGAGTAGGTAGCTGGCTTAGGCTGTGAGCGCGCCGGAAGAGGCTGAGGCTTCGGCTGTTCCGGAGAGCTTGCGCTCGCCGCGGCAGTAGAGCTGTTTGTTTCGCCTGTGCTGCCTATTGCCGGCGCCGCGGAACTGGGAGGGTCATTGGCAACACTTACCGAAGCAGGCGACGTAGGGATGGGTTTCGGCTGTTCCACGGTTATGGAGGCGTGCTCGACCAGCTTGGGAGCAGCGGCCGGAGTGCTTACGGCGGCGGTTCTGGCGCGCGCAGCGGCGGCGAGCGATTGTGGCGCGGCCTGGGTGCTCGCTTGCGCGTCAGCCGAATTCTGACTATTTGCCTCCGTTTCAGGTGGCTTGGGAAGAGCCTTCTCCGGCACGTAGCCTTCTTTGCCACTGGAAGTTCGAATCTTCACGTACCCTTTTTCGCGGCCGATGACCTCCACCGGTTCGCCGCACTTCAGTTTCATGCCCACGTCAAAACTGGTCAGCGAGTCGTAGACCCAAACCCGGTCCTCATTCACGCCGCACTTTACCGGCGTCGTTTCCGCTGCCCGAGCAGGGAATGCGTAACACAAAACGATCAGGGCGAGAGTCGGAGCGAGGAGACCCCGCACGGCCGCGATTGTATTCATTCTGCGGCATATAGAACTTTCGTCAAATCCCGGATCAAACGGCGTACGAAAGGAATGGGAACGCATATTGAGTCTCTGAACCCCAAAAGCGCTGAAGCTACACGGTAAGTATGCGCGGCGAGTAATCGAGGTCACAACTGGACGAAAGTACAGAATAGGGACAGGCTTTGAATTGGCGCGATATCTCTTCAGGTTGGGCGGATTTTACTTCTCAGCCAGATTTACTTTAGCTTCTTGAAGCTCTGGGCGATCGGCCCCAGGTCCGGCGATTTTCTCCAGTTGCGCATAATAATCGCGCGCCTCTTTCGAGTTTCCAGCCGATTCAGCGGCCCGCGCCGCACCGTAAAGCGCGTCAAACCTCTTTGGCGAAATTTTTAGCGCGGCTTGGTATTCAGTGAGCGCTTCCGAAGGTTGCTTCAGCTCCAGAAATAAGTCTCCCAACATCTCGCGAGCCGGGATATTAAGAGATTCCATGTGTTCGGACTCTTCCCGCTCAGCGGCCAGGCGCATACTTTTCACAGCTTCCGTGGATTTGCCTTCCGCGTAAGCGAGCCAGGCCTCCGCTTCGCGTTGCTGGACTCCTTCACCCGGATACACTCTGTCTCCCATGCCTTTCTCGTGCAGGTTCTGCGCCTCATTCGCTTCGATTAGTTTTTGAAGGTTCTGCTTGGCGTCGTCTACATCACCGCTGCGAGCAGCCCCGATGGTCTTCGCCCAGTAACTCATCCCCTGGTCGCGCAGCGGAATGTTGGGGACATCGAGTGACGCAGCTTCTTTCCAATGGTGCAACTCAATTGCATTGCGTGCTTCCAAGGTGGCTTGCATATCCCCAACAGTCCAATGGTTTGCGCCCGGGACCGCCTTCAAGTCATTTACAACTGCATGCGCTTTGGCTTCCTGCCCACTCTGAAGGTACGCGTAGTCGAGGAAGTCCATGGCGTGTGTTTGGTAATGCGCCTCAGACAAGTGCATCTCGGTTGCTTTCGCCGCTGAGGCCGATGCGGCAATATTTGAATCAATTGATTCCTGCCACAGCCCGAGCCGAGTGAAAATATGCGACGGCATGTGGATCGCGTGCGACGAATCAGGAGCAATCTTCGCGTACATACGCGCAGCTACCAAGCCCTCAGAAGCCAGCTCAGGCGTGTCGCTCGCATGGATGATGTAGTGGGCTACACCTGGATGATCGGGCTCGGTAACGAGCAGCGGATCGAGAACTGCGAGAGCCTTCTTACGGTTGGCCAAGTCATTTTCGCCATATTCCGCTAGCGCAATAAGCGAGAGGGCATAGAATGCCGCTGCATCGGTGTCGCTGGGATTGTCACGGTAGAGTTTTTCCATGGCCGTCGAATAGGCGAGTGTCCGCGCTGTGTGGCTGAGATCCGAATTATCCCGGTAGAACACGGCCGCCGCGGAAATGTATTCCGCTTCCCGCGCAGTGGTGCCGCCAATCTTTGCCGCTTCCTCCAAATCCTCCCGACCCTCGCGCAACGCATTCGTATCTGGAAAATCCCAGAGCTGATGGTAAATTGCCATCGCTTTTCCCCACTGGGCTATGGCGCAGTGCGGGTCTTCATGGGTAGCGTCGGTGAAAGTCTGTTCGGATTGCATGTATTGAAACGAATGCAGCAGCGCAACACCCTTTTCCATCGTGGGTTGCGCAACAGTCGAGCAAGAAGTAGGGAAGTGTACTTTGCCCAATTGCGCTGGATGGAGCATCTCGCCGTGAGCCGCGCGAGAGTCCGCGCGCCCGGTTCGCCCGGCACTGAGGAAAAAGCTGAGCGGCAAAATTCCCAATATTAAGAGGGCTGGAATCCGACGCATCGAACCACCTCCGCGATCACGCTCGTGTTAATTGTATCTCTATTGGAAGCCGCGCCTTGCTTCAAGAATCGGCGAACGGCGGGCTATTTTTTGTGGTGACCCGCCCGCCTCTTCTTATCATATCTAGCCAGGGCATCTTCGATCACGGGATATGCCATTTTTGCGGACAGGATATCGTCCACTTCCACGATCTTTCCCTCGAGGTTTTTATAATCCTGAAAGAATCGCTTGATCATGGCAAGTTTGTGCGGGGGCAATTCACTCGCCTCGTGATAACTGCTGTACTCCGGATCGGCCGTGGCGACGGCGATAACCTTGTGATCCTTCGTTCCTGAATCAATCATGGACATCAATCCTATGGTTCGCGCATCCATGATGGTGAGTGGAACCACCGGCACCTGGCAGAGCACAAGAACGTCGAGAGGATCGTGGTCTTCCGCGAGCGATTGCGGAATAAAGCCATAATTTGCCGGGTAGTAAACCGCGGAATAGAGCACGCGATCCATTTTGATGATACCGCTGCCCTTGTCGAGCTCGTATTTCACGCTCGATCCCAACGGAATCTCGATCACTGCATGGAATTCGCGCGGGATGTTTTCGCCCGGACTCAGGTCGTGCCAAGGATGCATGGGAAGCTCTCCAGATCGCCGCCTAATTGTAGGTCATACCGGGTGATTCGTAAGCACGAGCTTGCCGCCTTGCCGCGCGAATACATAAATTGATTTGGGATCGATGTCCAGCAAGGCCTTGTCCTTCAAATAATCTTCGGTGAAAAGAAATACTCGTCCATCGCCACGCCACAGCCGAGTAAACGATTCGTTGTCTTCAAAAATGTTTGGAGCATCGGGAAAATACGAACCGTACCATAAATTTCCATCGCGGCCGTTGAGTACGTGAAGCGCCACTCCGGTGTAATAATTCAGAGTAGATCCAGTTTCGTACTTGCCGTTGACCACAATGGTATCGCCGGGCCTATATTCATTTTGAATCTTCAGCGCAATAGTCTTGGATGTGACTTCCGGCGAGAAGATCACGAATCCCTGGTGTACGCAGAACAAAACTACGATCATCATCCCCGTAAGAGCGAGGTTTCCGCTCAGCGGCGCGCCGCGCCTCCGGAAAATCCAATTCAAGCTTGTGCCGACCAGGAGTGCAAATCCGACCAGCCAAAGCGGGAAGCGAAATAATCCGAAGGCTTCGATGGTCAAATCCTCCATGTGGCCGAGGGATAACGCATATTGCCCCGGATGAGGCACTAGAACGCTTCCGATGTCGGTGCCCGGAGGGAACGAGCGAGTCATCGCGAGAATGCTCATGGCAGCAGCGAAACTTATGACACCAATTACCAGCAGCGCAAGCGAGGCCCTTCTGCCCGCTTTCCGCTCGGAACTTGCGGCCGCCGATTCTCGTTCTCTTTGAAGCCAGCCGCCTATGAGCAGAGCCAAAGCGGGCAGCACCGGCAGCGAATAATATTCCTGGCGCGTGGAAAAGCTGAAAAACAACATAATCACGCCGGCCCACACTCCAAAGAGCAGATTCGCTCGAGCGCGTGAGTCTAAACCGTCACGCCAGTCTCGCACTCGCCTCGGAATCTCCTTCACTGCAGGAAACAGGAATACGAACCACGGGATCAGCCAGGCCAGCAGCAAAGCCCAGAAAATCAGCAGAGGAACTTTGTCGTAATCCCTCGGGATTCTTTTGTTCAGATAACGCAGCACCTGTTCGTTCACGAAATAAAACCACAGAAAGCCTTTCTCCGGTCCGCTTGGCTGTGCGGGACTGCGAATAGCCGCCAAAATGTGCCAGGGCGCCGCCACTATCAAAAACACAAGCACGCTGGACCAGGGCCGCATCTTGAAAAGCTTCTTAAAATTTCCTGTCAGCAGGAGAAATACAAAAATAATCATCCCAGGAAACACCAGGCCGATGAGGCTCTTGGTCAGAACGTTCAGCGCTACCGTGATTGCAAATCCCCAGCAAGCCCATCGCGAAGGTTTTTCCTGCTCATAAGCGGTGAGAAAGAAATAGAGGCCGAGCGTCAGCCACATTGCGACGATTGCGTCCGGAATCAAAAAACGGGTGTAAACAAAAATTCCCGGAGCGGTGATCAAGATCAAAGCGGCGTAAAATCCCGACTCCCGGCTCAGAAAGCGACGGCCAAATATGAACGCGCAAAGGCCAAGTCCTAAGACGCTCAGCGCCAGCGGCAAACGCGTCTGCCACTCGCCTACTCCAAACAGCTTGTAACTGACGGCCACAGTCCAGTACATCAGCGGAGCTTTTTCGAGATAGCGAATTCCGTTCACATACAGCGTCACCCAGTTATGGTTCAGCAGCATTTCGCGAGCGGCTTCGGCGTGGATCGAATCTGCGTCGTCAAGTAGTCCGGGATGTGAAAGCGCGGGCAGGTATATGAGCGCCCAGGTGACAAAGATGATCCCGAGAGCGGAAGCTTTCGACAGGAATGTGGAAGGAGAAATCGCGCGCGAGGTTGAATTCACAGGAACATTTTCCGTCGAATAATTCAGGGCCTATTCTAACTGATTCTCGGCACAATTCTGTTCAACGATTTAGGTTTCTCCGGCGCTTTCGACACCAGGCTGCCGATCCACCTGCGCGATCTGCTAACGTTCAAATAATCTCTGCCTCCCGTAGGTCATCACCTGTATGATTCTGGGGCCAAATCCGGAAAGGACGGACTGCAAGTTGATGAAGACCGAACGCCAGCGACGCAAAGTTTCTGGAAACATAATTTCATTCGCATTGGCTGTGGCAACGTTGGTCTGGGTTCCCTTGAGCTTGGTCGCCGACGCGGGATCAACGCAGCCAAACACCACTGGGTCGCAGGAGACGAGCGCCAAACAGCAGGCTCCTTCTCTACCGCAGGCGGCAGCGCCCGGAGTAAAAACCGCCGACCAAGGGTTCATGAATGTCGAAGTACTCAGCGAGATTCCAGCAGATCAACTTTTGCCCGCAATGCGCTACATGACGTTCGCTCTCGGGGTCCGCTGCGATTACTGCCATGTGCAGGATAATTTTGAAAGCGACGAGCGGGCTGTGAAAAAACGCGCCAGAGAAATGATGAAAATGATGTTCGCGATTGATAACGGAAGCTTCGGCGGGCACCGCGAGGTGACTTGTTATACTTGTCATCGTGGTGCGGCGAAGGCAGCTAACATGCCAACGCTTTCGGATGTTACTCCAATCACCACCGCTCTTGCTGGCGGCGTCGCTACCGCTCCTGCGGCAGACGCATCCAAGCCGGCGAGTCCTCCACCTGCAACTTCCGCAACGGCGAACTTGCTCCCCTCTACTCAAGGAATAATTGAGAAATACGTTCAGGCTCTTGGAGGAGAAGCAGCCATTCAAAAAATCGAAACTCGCGTAGATACGGGATCTCTGGAAACGGCATCGCACAACATGCATTCCAAGATCGAAATTTATCGCAAGGCGCCGGACAAGGTGCTGACTATCCTTCACGGCGCTCGCGGCGATTCTTCGCAGGGTTACAACGGGACCGTCGCGTGGCAGCAGCGGGGCGAGGAAGTAAAAGAATTGTCAGGAGATGATTTAGCACGCGCAAAGGATTCGACCGCGTTCAATCCCGGTCTGAGCCTTATGAAGAACTACGCGCGCCTTGAAGTCAAGGACATCGCTAAAATCGACGGGCATGATGCCTATCGCATCATCGCTTCGCGCTCTAGCGGAACATCAGATCAGTATTACTTCGACGCTCAATCCGGGCTGCTCCTGCGCATTTCAACTGAAATCGACAGCCCATTGGGCGCGATTCCCCAAGACGTGTACTACGAGGATTATCGCGACGTGAGTGGGGTGAAAGTTCCATTCTTGATTCGGGTCGTACGCTCGGATGGCGCGACCATTTATAAGTGGGAGCAGATTCAGGCCAATGTTCCGGTAGAAGATAACCGTTTCGAGAAGCCGACGGAAAAACCTAAGGAAGCGCCTGCGCCGAAGCACTAATACGGCTGCCGCATTGCGCATCGACCTGCTTTTGCAACGCGTCGTCCAGGAGCGCGCCTTGGCGGGACTTAGCCGAGCAAACTTGCGAAGCTCCCAATTGCAACGCACCGCGCAAGTCAGCTCCGTCCAGGTTTGCCCCCTGCAGGTTGGCCCCGTTCAGCACGGTTCCATTGAATTGCGCCCCGCGAAGATCCGCCCCGCGCAAGTCTGCATCGATAAAGATGGCCGTGGCCAGTTGCGCGTTTACCATTCGAGCGTTCGGCAATTTCGCCGACCAAAGATAGGCTTGCTGCATGTCGGCGTGTTCAAGGTTCGCGCCATCTAATTGCGCGTCGCGAAGGTCGGCCTTCTGCATGTTAGCCCGGATCAGGTTTGCGGACGCAAGGTGCGCGCCGTAAAGGCTTGCGCCGTCGAGTCGTACATCAATTAGGTTCGCTCCAATCAGTGAAGAGTAGGAAAGGTTTGCATTTCGCAGATCCCCGCGCGAAAGATTCGCGCCGTCAAGTTGCGCGCGATCGAAATTCGTACGATTCATTTGTGCGCGGTCTAGAATTGCCAATCGCAGGTCCGCTTGGCCGAAATCAGCTCCTCGTAGGTCAGCTTCGGATAGAAACGCTCCGTAAAAATCGGAACGCCACAAATGGGCATTAACGAGAAATATTCCGTAGGCTTGTGCGTAGCGGAAATGCGATTCGTTCAGGCGCGCGCCCCTTACTGCCCCAAGTTCCTCGCCATTTTCCGTGCCATCACCACGCCACGTGGATGGTTTTGCTGAAACCGCAGCCTCCGTCACATCCGGATATGGGTCGTATCCCAATGACCAAAAAATGGCCGGCGCCCACCGGCGAATGCTCGAAGAAGAGAACTGCGGCGCGCGATCCTTGCCGTGCGGAACTCCCGCAATCGTGCCTATCGAGAGAAACGAGAGCAGCACGAAGAGAACAATCACCGCTGTCGCAGGATTCAAAGATCTGAGCGTCTCTACGATACCTTTCTTGCGTTTGCCCGATGTAACCCACCGCTCCTGTGGGCGCCCGATCTGCGTCGTCGTGTAGATGGCAATACCGACGGCCGCCATAATCAGGAGTTCGTGCAAAATGGTGCCGTGAATTTCTTGCAGCGTGAGATAGCGTCCCCAGAACAGAATCAGTACCGCCGGGACACTCCAATAGGCCAGCAGCGCCGAAATACTTTTTTCGATCAGCCGAGTGGACGGTGGATCCTGGTTCATCCAGTGGAAATGCAATCGCAGAAGTCCGGCAATAATTCGCGGCTGTTTTTCTCCCAGAATGCGGCCGTCGGGGAAAATAGCGGGCAACTCGAGCACTGCGTCCCACAAGCGCTGCAATTGATATTGGAACAGCAGGTAAACGCAAAGCAGCAACACTGGCGCAATCAGGTAAATTTCCGCGGTGGGTAGGGCGGCAGCGGCAGCCGAGGAATGCAAAAACGGAATAATCGCCGAATCTGTCACCAGCTGACTGTCTTTCGTTTTCCAAATCATCAGCCATGAAAGAAAGCTCGCCGAGATTACGGCCGTGAACATGCGCGCCGACGCCTGCGAGGCACGCGAAAATTCCGCCAGAGCGTCAAACTGCGTGATTTGCTCCGGTACGGAAGCATCACGCAAATTCGCTCCCGCCAATTGCCGCGGCACAAGCCCCATGGCGCTTTCAAGCGAAGCGCCTTCCAGGTTCGCACCCTCCAGATTTGCTCCCACCAGGCAGGAGTCCTGCAAATTTGCGCGCACCAGGCAGGCGTCGCGTAAGTCGGCGAGCAACAAATCGGCTGCCTTTAAATTTGCATCTTGCAGATCGGCATAGCGCAGATTCGCGCTGATCAGCTCCGTGCCTTCCAGCTTAGCTTCGCGAAGATTGGCCTTCGTTCCCGCTGCGCCGCGCGAATCGAGCCATTCCTTATGATTTCCGAGCGCTTCTTCCAGCGCCCATTCACTGGCATCAATTCTGGCGGGGCCGGCCGCGCTCTCAGCGGACACCAGCGCAGGAATAACAACGGGATTCGGTGCCTCCGTTTCCGGTGCGGGTCCCGCCAGAACGTCCGTAATCGTCGGTGGGAGAGCTTCCGGAAGCTCCGTCAGAGTTGATGGCAGGACTTTCGCAGTAGGTTCATCCACCCTGCGCGCCGGACTCTGTGGGTTAGAGCTAGGCTGGGTTTCGCTGGCCGTATCGGCTACGAACGCGCCTGGGGGCATGCCATAAATTTCAGCCAACGACTTACGAGCTAGGTCGGCTTCCAAGATTGGAGAAGCCTCTCGATCGGCCTCCTCGGCATTCGGCATGGCGACAGCTTCAGTTGCTCGCGGACTGTCCGGATATTTTGCCGCAGTCTCTGCTGAGAGCATTGACGTGGAGGGTTCGGACTCGTCTTCTCCTGAAGGCAAATCGAGGATCTCTGCCAAGGTCGCCGGCGGAGGTTTAGGAAATACCACCTGAGGATTTGCTACCTGATCAGCGCGCGAATCTTCCAGAAAATTCTTGATGAGAAATTCCTTCAGTTCTTCTTCAGAGGGTGGTTGTTCGGCGACGCTCGCTCCGAGGCCTTGTTCAGCCAGAAGTTTTTCGGCCGCGGCGACGTCCGCAGTCGGCTCTTCGACTTGCACAGTCGCCGCTTGCGCCCCACCAGACGAGAAAAGCCGTTTGAAAATGGAAGCCATTGAAGAACTCATTGCCCCCAAAGGAAAGGTCGCGATCAGACGGTCTTTGCCGTTTCCTTTGCTCCATCAATTTTAGTCTGATTTAAGAGTCGTCCCCAGAATCCTATCGTGGACGTTTCTCAAATCTCTCCTGTACGGTAGTGCAGCCGTCGGACAGCTGCCCGGCCGTCCTTTCGACGATTTTCAAGACAGGGGTTCGCTGCCACATCGGCGTCTTACCGATCAAGCTGCGATTCGTCATTCGCTTTTAAGAAACTGGGCTGCACGGATGGCGCTTTCCGCAGTATCCTTTAGCTGTACCGGTGCTGTTTCCTGCGGTTGCCTTCGGGAGGAATGAAATTGGATGCTAAAGCGTCGCCTGCGCACAAGACGCAGACGCGGATCGAATCTGACAGCATGGGGAAAATTGAAGTCCCCGTGGACCGATACTACGGCGCGCAGACCGCTCGCTCGTTGATTCATTTCGACATCGGCCGCGAAACCATGCCGCCCGAGCTTATTCGCGCGTTTGGAATCCTCAAGAAGGCCGCTGCACTCGTAAATCAGGATTTGGGAAAACTCTCGGCGGACAAGGCTCGACTGATCGTGCAAGCCGCCGATGAAGTGATCGCGGGAAAGCTCGACGAGCATTTTCCTCTTCACATTTGGCAGACCGGCAGCGGCACGCAAACCAATATGAATGCGAATGAAGTGATATCGAATCGCGCCATCGAAATTGCGGGCGGCGTGATGGGAAGCAAAAAGCCCGTTCATCCGAATGATGACGTGAATATGTCGCAATCGTCGAACGATACGTTTCCTACCGCTATGCACATTGCCGCCGCGTCGCGTGTGGCTGAAGCTTTAATCCCCTCGGTTAAGGAACTGCGCGACGCTATTGACGCAAAAGCACGCTCTTTCGCGAGCGTGGTGAAAATCGGCAGGACACACCTTATGGATGCTACGCCTCTCACCGTCGGCCAGGAAATGTCAGGCTGGGTTAGTCTGCTGGACCGCGATATTGAAAGGCTTCAGGAGATTCTTCCCGGCCTGTACGACCTCGCGATCGGCGGCACGGCGGTAGGAACAGGGCTGAATGCTCATCCTGAATTCGCGAAGCGCGCTTCGGCAAAAATTGCCGAACTCACGGGTTTGCCTTTCGAATCCCACCCCAACAAGTTTGCGGCCCTTTCCGCGCATGACGAAATTGTGTTCGCCAGCGGGGCGCTGAAAACTCTGGCAGCCTCGCTGATGAAAGTCGCGAACGACGTCCGCTGGCTCGCGTCCGGCCCGCGCGCGGGCTTTGGAGAACTACTGCTTCCGGAAAACGAGCCCGGATCTTCCATCATGCCGGGAAAAATAAATCCCACACAGTCCGAGGCGGTCACCATGGTTGCGGTTCAAGTTTTTGGCAACGATGCGGCAATCGGCTTCGCTGGTTCCCAGGGAAATTTCCAGTTGAACGTTTTCAAGCCTGTGATCATTCACAATTTTCTGAACTCCGTGCGCCTTTTGTCCGACGCGTGCCGTTCTTTCACACGCCACTGTATCGTTGGCATGCAGTTGGATCACCAACGCATTGCGCAAAACGTTCAGAATTCGCTGATGCTGGTCACCGCTCTCAGCCCGAAGGTAGGCTACGACAAAGCCGCAGAGATCGCGCACAAGGCTCATCATGAACATCTCAGTCTTCGCGAGGCTGCGCTTAAGCTAGGCTATCTAACGGCAGAGGAGTTTGATGATTTCGTGCGTCCCGAAAAGATGACGCATCCGTAGTTTCAGAGTTAGTTTTCCCCGGCGTTTCGGAAAGCCTCGCTTCATCGCTCAGAATATCCCGCGCAGTTTCAAATCGGAACAGATTTGTATTCTCTTTGGGAAATGATTGGATTTTGATAACGATTTTCTTTGACACTCTTTCGCCGTTCCAATACATTCAATCTCCTCTCCGTATTTTTCGTGATTTCCCCTTCCGTAGGAGTACCCATGAATATTCTCATCGCTGAGAATGAATCCGCGCTTGTCGGCGTGCTGCAACGTGGTTTCGAAGCAGAGCATTATGCGGTTGATACTGCGAATAGCGCGCATCAAGCAATTCCCATGATCCAGGATCGCGAATATCACACGGCAATCATCGATCTCGACCTTCCGCCGACCGAGGGCATCGCGATTTTGGAGTTCGTTCGTGACAGGTATCAGCACTTGCCCACTCTAGTTCTAACAAGTTGTTCGCGCGTGTCAGAGCGTGTCCACGCTCTCGATACTGGAGCGGACGATCTGTTGCAGAAGCCTTTTGCATTTCCAGAATTGGCGGCGCGGGTACGCGCGGTTATGCGTCGAGGAAGCCGTCTGCCGGAAGTCGTTCTGCGCGTGGAGGATTTGGAATTGAATCGCGTCGAGCGCACCGCAAAACGCGCTGGTAGAGGAATTGTGCTGACACCGCGGGAATTTTCTTTGCTCGAGTATTTGATGCAACGTCCGGGGCAACGTGCATCGCGTGCGGAGATCATTCAGCACGTCTGGAATCTTTCTGGCGAAACGGTAACCAACGTCGTTGATGTTTACATTAATTACCTGCGGAAGAAAATTGATACCGAGGATACTTGCAAGCTCATCCATACCGTCCGAGGCATCGGCTATGAGTTGTATTCCGGCGTCCGCCCGACCAAGCCTTTTGCACAAAGATTTGTTGGAGCGGTTTCATGATCACGCCGGAAACCATTGAGCTCGAGACATCGGTTTCAGGCCCTCTGCCGCTGAGCGTCGTGGAAGTCCAGACTGAACTCGATCTCCGTTCAAATGACTTATCGGATGAGTCGCTGTCTGAACAGCTCTTGCTTCGGCATTTGCCGCAAGTGAATTTTATCGCAAGACGCATTCATAACCGGCTGCCCCGGCAGGTCTTGCTCGAGGATCTCGTTCACGCCGGCGTTCTCGGGTTAATGGACGCCATACGAAAGTACAACCCAGCCAAGAATGTTCAGCTTAAGCACTACGCCGAATTCCGAATTCGCGGGGCTATCCTCGACAGCCTGCGTCAAGTGGACTGGAGCCCGCGGACGCTTAGAAGCCAGGCGCGTTGCCTGGAACAAGCGGTCTTCAATTGCAAAGGCCGGCTGGGACGCGACCCCACTGAGACCGAAATCGCTGCAGATATGGAGATCAGTCTTAGCCAGCTTCAGCGTCTTCTATTTGATTTGCGCGGTCTCGACGTCGGCAGCCTGCAGTTTGATTCGGATCTGGTTCGAAATAGCGAAGACAAAATTTGCGGCTGCGCGTCCAAGGACGAAGAGGATCCCTATCACCAAACTCTGCGCCTGGAGATGCAGGGCCTGTTAACTGGAGCCGTAGAAGAATTGCCCGTCCGCGAGCGCGAAGTCCTAGCGCTTTACCATTTCTCCGAGTTAACGATGAAAGAAGTTGGTGTAGCGATGGGGATCGGAGAGTCGCGAGTCTCGCAGATTCACTCGAGCGCCATGGTTCATCTTCGCGCTCGACTGTTCGCACGGCTTTACGCAAATCCCGAGGCGAAGTGCGTCGCACTCTCTCCCGCGGCGGCTCAGCGTAAGCGCCCGATGCGCGCCACAGCAGGGTCGAGTGTTTCGGCGCAAAAACTGGCGGGATAAGAGGCTAGGCGTGAAGCCTGCGGATCTGACTGAGTTATTCGCCGCCGTAGGCCAGTTAGCCTCGCGAACTCGGCGGACGCTTCGTTTTCCTTCGCGCTCACCACTTCGCAATGGGACACCAGTCTGCCCAAGAGCGTTGAATCAGAGGTTAAAGCGCGCTTTGGCAAAAAAATGATTTGGTAAATTATTGCTGATTCGGAACCGAGAGAGGGTTAGTGGCGGGAGCGGGGGCCGGTACGGGGGCGGGAGCGTCAGGAGAAGCAGAAGAACCCGAAGCGATTTCTTTCACGACTTGGGCGGCGGTTTTCTTGCTGACTGGGCATAACGTGTCATTTATGCGGCATTGCGCAAGCGTAAGTTTGCATCCACAACTGCAACCTTCTGAATTCAGGCGCTTCAACGCGGCCTTTCTCAGTTCCGGTGATAGCCCCGTAAAATCGACGTCAGGAAGTTCGGTTGCGAGCGCTGCATTTTTTAGGAAAATTTGTCCGGTGTCCTCGAAGGTTTCGACTGTAGCCTCGACTGGCAATCCGAGCAGCGAGCGCAGCTCGGTCTCGTACACGAAGGTCGGATACAGCCCGATATGCTTCTGAACGATTTTGCTGTCGGTGTTGACTACGAAGGACGTCGGAAGAGCGGGAACGCCGCCGTATTCCATTACAATCTCGCGGCTGGCCATGACGATTGGATAGTTAACGCCTTCCCTTTCGGAGAATCGCTTTACTCGGGCGACGTCCTCCGGGTCGTCCATGGAAATTCCGACGACCTGCAAGCGATCCTTGTACCGGCTCTGCAACTCGACGAGCTCAGGAACTTCTTCGCGGCAAGGAGGGCACCACGTGGCCCAGAAATTTAGGAATACAACTTTGCCGTGCCATTCCGCCGTCGAAACGACTTCTCCGTTGATGTCGCGTGCGAGAAACGGAGGGACTGCCTGCGGATTCCTGGCGAATCGAATGGTGGGTATCTGATTTGATTGGACGGATACCGCGTCTTTGACAGGTGTGACAGCCCGAGCCGGCTCGAGGTGTGCGCGTGCGTCACGAGTACGTCGCACGGCGGACAGATTCGATCGACCAGCGGCGATCCCGATCGCGATCCCTGTAAGCCCGGCGGCCATTGCCAAAATGAAAATAAAAACCTTGTTCATTGCAACTCCGGCTGCGCTTCCATTATGCCGTATGCGCGGATGCCGAACAATGAGTAGCTAGAACTAATAGCAACAGCAAAGGGTATTTGCAGGCTCGAAGCGGCGGCCGCGCCGATTCGGGACGGCGGTTCCGGACTGGTTCCGAATCGGTTCTGATGATGGCAATCTATTTTCGGGCATAAGGGTTAAGTCATTGAAAATAGGGAGCCGGGATGCCAGGGCGCCATTGAAGTTTGGGCCTCCGACTTGCATATGGCCCTGTGTGGGTCGCGTTCCTACACGATCCGCACCGACTAGTTCGTGGGGAGGAAGGGGCCCACTTACTGGGAGGAACGGGTCGTTCCCACCTGCCTCTGAGAGGGAAGCTAGGATGGATGACCCCATGATTCGGTCTCGCCTAGGCCGAATCAAGGAACGCGACCTTTGGGGCTCTCGATCCCAAGCGAGGGCCCCTTCTTTTTTCTGTTCGTCGACTTGCTCCGTTCGTTTTTCTCTTGCTCGATCCGTTGCGTTCACTCAAAAGGTCCTTCACTCCTTTCAAGATGGCACCTGCTATAATTCCGGGCATGACGTTAATGACCGCGACCTACGAATTGCAAGAACGGCTCAAGCCGGAACATTTTCGCGCGCTGGGTGAGTTTTCGAATACTTACGGCCTTCAAAAATTTCGTTACGACGAGAAAAACAATCTCCTGCATTTTGACTACGACGCGTCGCGCCTGACAGACAACGTAGTAGAAAGTGTTTTGCGCCAAGCAAGAATCCCGGTTCTGAGAAGATTGGAGCCTGCTGGCCGGTAAAGGTTGAGCGGATGCTGCGGCGGCGAGGGCGACGCGAGTCATAGCCGGAGCTTGCGCAGGCGCAGAGCGTTCAGGATGACCGAAACGGAGCTGAACGTCATCGCGGCGCTGGCCAAGATCGGGCTCAGCAGCAAACCGAAGAAGGGGTAGAGCACACCCGCAGCGATGGGCACCCCCACAGAGTTGTAAACAAACGCAAAGAAAAGATTCTGGCGGATATTGCGCATGGTGGCGCGGCTGAGCATTCGCGCGCGCGAGATCCCGCGGAGGTCGCCGCGCAGCAAAGTGATTCCGGCGCTTTCCATAGCGACGTCCGTTCCGGTGCCCATGGCGATGCCGACGTTAGCTTGAGTAAGCGCGGGGGCGTCGTTTACGCCGTCGCCAGCCATGGCGACGATGTGCCCCTCGGTTTGAAGCTGCTTCACGATTTCGCTTTTTTGGCCGGGCAGAATTTCCGCGTAAACCTTGTCGATCCCGAGTTTGCGAGCCACGGATTCGGAGGTTGCGCGACTGTCGCCGGTAAGCATGATGATTTGAATTCCATCGCTGTGCAGTTTCGCGAGGGCTTCGGGCGTTGTTGATTTCAGGGGATCGGCCACACCGATAATTCCGACTGGGGTATTGTCAACTGCCACGAACATTACGGTCTGGCCATCGGCTTCCAGCGATTTAGCAGTTTCTTCCAACGGGCCGAAGGGTAGCTTCGTTTCACCAAAGAGCGCGCGATTTCCAAGGGCTGCGCTTCGTCCGTCAACTTTTCCGGTGACGCCTTTCCCTGTTTGCGACTGAAAATTGGTGAGATTCCCGAACTCGATGCCGCGTGTTTTGGCTTCTGCAAGAATCGCTCCCGCGAGGGGATGTTCGCTGCCGCGTTCGAGGGTGGCGGCAAAATGCAGAACTTGGTTTTCGTCCGAGCCCGCTGCTGGAGTGACCGATACGACGCGCGGACGGCCCTCAGTTAGAGTGCCGGTTTTGTCCACAACCAAGGTGTCCACCTTTTCAAGAATTTCGAGTGCCTCCGCATTTTTCACGAGGATGCCGGCGATGGCGCCGCGGCCTGTGCCGACCATGATGGCCATTGGCGTAGCAAGTCCCAGAGCGCACGGGCAGGCGATGATTAGCACAGCGACAGCATTGAGAAGGGCGTGGGCCATACTCGGCTCCGGGCCATACGCTGCCCAAATTATGAACGTAAGAATCGCGATGAGAATCACGGCTGGAACGAAATATCCCGAGACGCGGTCAGCAAGTTTTTGCACTGGTGCGCGGCTGCGTTGCGCTTCGCTGACCATGCGCACGATTTGCGAGAGGAGCGTTTCGCTTCCAACGCGCTCGGCGCGCATCACAAAAGTTCCGGTGCCGTTCACAGTTCCGCCGATCACGGATGCGCCGGTTGATTTCTCAACGGGGATCGGCTCGCCGGTCATCAGCGACTCGTCCACGGAACTTTCGCCGTCGATGATGACGCCATCCACCGGGACTTTTTCGCCGGGGCGCACGCGTAGAGAATCTCCCGCGTTGATGTGTTCGACCGGGACGTCGATTTCGGTTCCATCCGCGCGAACTAGGCGGGCTGTCTTGGGAGAAAGTTTTAGGAGCGAACGTATCGCCGCTGATGTCCGGCTGCGCGCGCGCAATTCGAGAACCTGGCCAAGCAGCACAAGCGCGGTGATGGCGGACGCAGCTTCGAAATAAATCGGGACGGTTCCTTCCATCACGCGGAAGGAAACCGGAAAAAGCCCGGGGAAGAGCACAGCGATCACGCTGTAAACGTAAGCGGTGCCGGTGCCCAGCGCGATCAATGTAAACATATTGAGGCTGCGGTTGACTATAGACGTCCAGCCGCGCTCGAAAAAAGGCCAGCCGGCCCAGAGGACGACTGGCGTGGCTAGAAGCAACTCGATCCATCCTATTGCGCGCGGCGACAGAATATTTTGTAAGGGCTGACCCGGAATAAGGTCAGACATCGCCAGCACTAGGATAGGGATGGTCAGCGTAACGCTGGTCCAGAACCGGCGCGTCATCGAAACAAGTTCGGGATCTTCCTCCTGGTCCACATTGGCATCGCGAAGCTCCAGCGCCATGCCGCAAATCGGACAGAACCCGGGAGCGCTTCGAATGATTTCGGGATGCATCGGGCAGGTGTACTCGACGCGAGAGGCTGGTTGAATTGGAATGGCTGGCTCAAGCGCCATGCCGCATTTCGGGCAAGCGCCCAGATGATCCTCGCGAACTTCGGGATCCATGGGGCAGACGTAATCCGCGGCTGTTTTTCGTTTTGGTATCGCAACTTGGCCGCTCGAATCCACTTTCGAATCGAGTCCAACTGGCGGAGCGATGAAATCATTTCTGTGGGCGGAGGGTGCCGATGCGTCCAGGTATTTTTCCGGCGCGGCGGCGAATTTTGTGGCGCAACTCTTTGAGCAGAAATAAACAGGTCTGCCGTCATGAAGGGATTGCGCTGCGGCACGGTCTGGATCAACCGTCATTCCGCAGACGGGGTCTCTATCCGCCGTCTTTATGGGTTCGTGCATGTCGTTAGGCATGTGGCGATTAGATTCGGTGGCTCGATTTTCGGTCTGCGGTCTCGGATTGAGTTCTGGGATTGTGCTGTTTGCGGACAGGAAACGATGCGGTCATGAATCGAAGGCTGTGGTGTGCAATTTTAGTGCCGGGTAGAGGGGGTTTAATCCTTTGTTTTCTGTTACTTCTACTTTTGAGGCTGTGCCGGGTAGAAATGCCAGAAAGTTGGCGAGTTTCCATGCGCTTTTTAGGTTGGGCGAGCCGTCTGCGAACTGCTGCGCTGCGCGTGAAATTGCGCGGGACATTAGCGGCTGGGGTCAAGCAGGCGTCGGCTAAAGGGTGATGTACGTCGGCGGCGCTATCCCGGGCGCAGCATGCTGCGCCCCTACGAAGAGAGTGGTCGGCACGACTTTTGATTGGCGATGTCCCGCTCGACACCGGCCATTGGAACGACCAGTACGACGCTGGATCGACGGACCGGTACCGCTGCCGCGATCGCTCGACGGCCTGACCGCTACCCTGATCGACGTCCGTTCTAAACCAAATATTCATCGCAACGATGATAGGAAGTTAGAACCGGGAATACAAGGCCACGATGCGGTGGATATTTCATCGATGGAGCGAAACGGATGGTTTCATGGCGCCCTGGCGGAGCGAACACTTCATTCAGAGACAGCCTTCCAACTGGTGGAAGATGGTGATCTGTTTAAGCACGTCCGAATCGTTGATGCGAACGACAACATCGTGCGCTTCGATGGCCGTGAATAGGAACGCGATATAGACATTGTGTTCGCTGCAGTACCACGGGTGTTTCTCCTGCCCAATTTTGACGAGATCGGCGAACGCTTACCGTTCGAGAGAGCAGCACATTTGATAGAAGGATGCGCCTTTTGCTCGGAGGTAATGCTCCACATCCGTGCGCGTCATCCCCGGCTTGAGAGCTTCCGTGTACACCTGCAAAGTCTTTTGACAACCGGCTTCGCGCTTTTGGTTCGCACTCTGCCCCCGTGCGCCCTCAATTGAAACTGCCGACAACACGAGAACCAATGCCGCCGTTAGAGAATGTCTTGTACTCATATCGCAGATTATATATCCGTGAGATCGCGGGGCCGAGAGATGTGCAGAGAGCGCGCCTACATGGCGTTGAAGTATGGGCGCGCTACTTTTCGTTGAGGAGGGAGTTTAGATAGGCCGTCATGTCGGGGCTGGTCCAGTCCTGGGCACCGACGATTTTGCGGTCGAGGCGGCCGCTGCGGGTAATGATGTAAGTGTCGGGATACATGGTAGTGCCATAGGAGAGGGGAATTTGTTTCGATGGGTCGCGGTAGGTGGGGAAAGTGATGTTGTACATCTTCAGGAAATTCTCGTAGGCGGTAGCGTCTTCGTCCACGCTGACGCCGAGGACGGTGCCGCCGAGGGGTGCGATGCGTTGTTGGAGTTGATTCAGGGATTGCGTTTCGTCAACGCAGGGAGGGCACCAGGTGGCCCAGAAATTCAGCAAGACGACCTTGCCGCGAAGGTCAGAAAGATGTGCGGGCTTGCCGTCGAGGGTATATGCAAAATCTTTGGCGGGGCGGCCGCGCAGACTGGGTTCGCCCTGGCGGTAGTCGGGGCGAGCAAACAGAAAGAGCAATCCCGCAATGAAGGCGAGAACCACGCCTGTGTTCAGTTTCCGTTTCAGTCCTTTGTCCAAGCGACCTATAATACGAGTATCCGCGAATCGAAAGCGAGCATTTTGCTCCGGCCGCTGTGACGGAATCGGTGCCAGGCTTGACTTCATTTGCACACACCTATGGTCTCCGCCATCATTCCGGCTCGGAACGAGGAAGAGTCCATCGCGCGCGCGGTGGAGTCGGTGGCGGCGCAGCCGGAGGTTGGCGAAGTAATCGTGGTGGACGATCAGTCGACCGACCGGACTGGCGCGATTCTGGCTGAACTTGCTTCGCGGATACCGAAGCTGAGGATTTTGAACACGGGCGACGTGTTGCCGCCGGGATGGGCGGGCAAAAATTATGCGGCGTCGATTGGAGCGGCAGCAGCAAAAGGGGACTGGCTGCTATTTACCGACGCAGATACCTATCATTTGCACGGGTCCACGCGACGCGCGCTTTGTGACGCTGTGGAGCACGACGCGGTGTTGGTTTCCTACTCACCCGAGCAAGAAATGGATTCTTTCTGGGAACGCGCGCTGATTCCGTTCGTTTATTGCCGGCTAGCGATCAAGTTTTCGTTTGCGAGAGTGAACGATCCCGCGCGGCCGGATGCGGCAGCCAATGGGCAGTTTCTGCTGTTGCTCAGGGACGTTTACGAAAAACTTGGAGGCCACACGGCGATTGCGGGGCAGATTCTGGAAGATGTGGCGCTGGCGCGTCGGGTGAAGAGCGCGGGGTATGGGATTTATTTCACGGCGCCGATAGGTACTGTGCGAACGCGAATGTACAGAAGTTTTGGCGCGATGTGGGAGGGATGGACAAAAAATTTGTACCCGCTGATGGGCGGAAAACCAGCGGCGATTTTGCTCGAGATTGCGGAGGTGTTTCCGTGGATCGAATTGTCGCTTTTCGCATTGCTGTGGATCGAATCAGCGCGGGAGCATGCGGCGCCCATTTGGTTCTTGCCCGGTATCGCCGCAGTGCTGCTGGTCGGACGAGCCTTTCGCTATGGACTCGATTTGTATAGGAATCTATACCCCGTCTCATACATCAAATATTACGTGCTTGGGGTGTGCTTGTACTGCGCGGCTCTGATTGCCTCTTGGTGGAAGAACACGCATGGGGCGATACACTGGAAAGGGCGGGAGTACCCGGCAAAGACTGTATGATACGGATTACACGCAAAGTCGAATTTTCGGCGGCGCATTTTTATCACAACCCGAATTTTTCTGCGGAAGAAAACCGGCGCGTTTTCGGGAAATGCAATAATCCGCACGGTCATGGGCACAACTACGTTTTGGAAGTGACAATAGCGGGGGAGCCGGATCCAACCACGGGAATGGTGCTGGATTTAAAAGAACTGAAAGATATTTTGCAGAATGAAGTGATGGAGCGGATGGACCACCGCCACTTGAATTACGAAGTGCCGGAGCTGGCTGGGCAAATCCCTACGTGCGAAAATATTGCCGCGGTGATTTGGAAGCTGTTGGAGCCGAAGATCAAGACGGGGAAGCTGGACCGCGTGCGGCTGTATGAGTCTCCGGACCTTTTCGCGGATTGCACTGCGGACAATGGAAACGGTGCGAGCGCGTGAAAATTTCGTTGACGCGACGGTATCGTTTTGCGGCTTCGCACCGGCTGCATACGACGAAGTTGAGCGAAGCGGAAAACAAGCGCGTTTACGGGAAGTGCAGCAATCCGTACGGGCACGGTCACAACTACACGCTGGAAGTGACGATGACCGGGCCGGTGGATTCAGAGACTGGAATGATCGCGAATCTCGGCGAACTCGATCCGTTCGTGCAGCGGGAAGTGATCGAGCCGTTCGATCAGAAATTCTTGAATGAGGAAGTGGGTGAGTTTCGAGAGCAGGTGGCGACGACGGAAAATGTTGCGCGCGAGATTTTCCGTCGGCTGAGAATGTTTCCGTTAGCGCGGCTGGAGCGAGTGCGCATCGAGGAAACCAGCAAGAACAGTTTCGAAATTACGGCCGAGTTGGAAAAGGTTCGGGGATGAAGAGGATGTGGCGACAGCAAGGCGGAGCTTCAGCGGCTAAAGCCGGCCAATTGTGCTGATTTATGTCGTGGCTAAAGCCACGACCCACAAAGACTTCGGAAACAGCACCAAGGGTTGCCGAACTACCGCACGAGTCAAGGGGTTGGGGGATGAAGAGGAGCCAGGAAAACATGAGTGAAACAACGGAAATTATAATTCCGCCTGCGGCGGGGACGGAAGGTATAGCGGATCTGGTGCGCAAGATGATCGTGCTGCTCGGAGAAAATCCAGATCGCGAAGGACTGCGACGGACCCCGGAGAGATTCGAGAAGGCGCTACGGTTTTTGACCGGCGGATACCGCCAGGACCCGGACAAGCTGCTGAATGGGGCGATGTTCAGTGTGTGCTATGACGAAATGGTGGTGGTGAAAGACATCGAAGTTTACAGCCTGTGCGAACATCACCTGCTGCCATTTTTCGGGCGGTGCCATGTGGCGTACATTCCGTCGAAGAAAGTGGTGGGGCTGAGCAAGATCGCGCGGCTCGTAAACATGTTCGCGCGGCGGCTGCAAATTCAGGAGCGGCTGACCAGCCAAATCGCGCAGTCGATTCAAGAACACTTGAGCCCGGAGGGAGTGGGAGTGA
>Ga0209330_1000034_pt1 | contig 63188 bp, 54 predicted proteins | sample JacPinW_OM2H0_O3_FD_187969 | JGI IMG/M metagenome (GOLD analysis project Ga0209330, IMG submission 187969) | Forest soil microbial communities from Algoma, Ontario, Canada - Jack Pine, Ontario site 1_JW_OM2H0_O3 (SPAdes) (version 2) | ecosystem: Environmental > Terrestrial > Soil > Boreal... | reverse complement strand
GGACCACCGTATGGGGCACTCCGCAATGCAGAAAGGGTTCGTGTCCGAAGACACCAACCCTAGCGCTTATGTCGCGAGGAATTCCGTCCGCAACCTTGCTAAAAATTTCGCTGTGCCTTTAAAGTCAGCTGGCGGAGGGAGTTGAACCCCCGACCCTCTGATTACAAATCAGATGCTCTACCAACTGAGCTACGCCAGCGCCGCTCAAACCGAACAAAAGTATCATAGAGGCAATCAGATTGCAAGCAACTTTCGGCTCCCCGCAAACTTACTGCCAAGTCAGCAGTTACAGTACGCTCAAAACGATCACGTTGCCTTACTTGGCATCAGGCTGCGCCGCAGGTACCGGCTTTGCAAACTGCCCGTCCGATAGATCGACATTGTGGTGCACCTCGGTAAATGCGATTGTGTACTCTGCCTGCGCCGTCGATGAATGCACGCTAAACGGCAACTTGATTCCGTCCGTGTCGCGGTAATCGGACAAGTCCGCCTGTACCACCTGATCTGCCTGCGGGCTATGCACAGTATTAATAGCTCTCACTAGCAAGCCGCTTTGCGTATCAAAATACATCTTATCAAGATCGCCCGCCGTCGAAGTTGCTTCCACCTCATAAGCATCGTGATCGCCGATTTTCTGCGTGCCCGTGACCTTCCATTTTGAATAGTACTTACGCATATTGAGCTGATGATAAAAATCGGCTTGCCGCTTTGAGTCGTCAGCTTCCGCGCCACTCTCGGTTCGAAGTCCGTTCTGCGGATCATCCGACCACGCAGTCGTACCGTCGAAGCCCCGCGTGAACGTCGCGCCGCTGAGATTCACGATGGCCAACGAGAGATTCGGAGCCTTCTCGTGAACTTCCACCGTGCCGCTCAAGTTCACCGCGGGAATATCGATTGTGCCCTTCGAAACGCGCGAGTTCAATTTATGCCACGCGGCTTCACCACCGATCGCAGCTACGTATTTATCCAGAATCTGATCGGCGGTGGGTAAAGCTGCAGCGGGACTCGACGCCGCTGGAGCTTGTGTTGTTGTCGCCGGGGGTTGCGTCTGCGCAAACGCAGCAAAACTTACTACCAGAATCGCGACCCCGAAGCTGAACGCTCTCTTCTTATTAAATATCATGCTAGAAACCTTCCTTCGAGGGAGCTCGTTTGTGCTGCGATCTGGAAGCCGCCAGCGGCTGCGCGTGAAGTTCGCGCACATTTACCCTCTAATTCGACTACGCGGGAGGGAGAAGAAACATTACACTAAATCTGACGAAACGGACATAATTTTAACGTGCCAATCTCTTCGGCAAAACGCGCATGGATTATCATCACAATATTGTTTCTGCTCGCAGCGGTTGTGCTTGGTATCCATTATTACCGGCAGCGCGGGCCGCTTCCGGCGTTGCCGGGTGTAACAAATAACCCCGGGCCGCCGCCTGACATCCTGAGCCAGCTCCCCGCAGATGCTCCCGTCATCGCCTATGTAGACGCTGCCACGCTCCGAAAGTTGCAGAATTCTCCGCTCGCAGCGGTTTTGGGTCTCACTTCGCCGGGCCCAGAAGCAGACCGCGAATATGCAGAATTCGTGCGCGACACCGGTTTTGACTACACCCGCGATCTGGACCACGCCGCAGTCGCGTTCTGGCCCGCCAGCTTCGGCACGCCCGACAACCCGTTCGGCGAGGATCGAGTGCTGGCAATCGCCGACGGTCGCTTTGATAAACCGAAAATCGAGGCCTACGCCCTTCGCGCGGGAAAAGTCGCAGTGCATGGAACGCAATCAGTTTACGAAATTCCCGGAAATCCGCCCATTTCCATGGAGTTTCTCTCGCCCACTAGAATCGCTCTCGCCGGCGGTAAAAATGCGACCGATTTGCTCGCGTCCATAACATCTTCAGCGCCGTCCCCGCGCGATTCCGTTATGCAATCGCGCATCAAACGCGTGGCGGGCGCGCCGATCTTCGCCCTTGCCCGCACCGATCATCTTCCGCCCGGTCTATATGCGAATTTGAAGAACTCGCCGCAGCTCGACCACCTCGCGCGCAGCATTCGCTCCCTCACCCTCGCCGGACAGCCCGCCGGCAACAACATGAATCTCGCTCTAGATGCTGAATGTGACGCAATGAAGAACGCTTTCGAGATCTCAACCCTGCTCGACACTTTCCGCATGGTCGGCTCCATGGCCCTGCACGATCCCAAGATGCGCGGTCAGATAACTAGGCAACAAGCCGCGTTTCTAGCGGCCCTGCTCGCCCAAACCAAAATCACCCATCAGGACAAATGGGTGCGTCTCTCACTTCAGATCACTCCCGAAATGTTAGGCGCCCCGAAGCCGAATGCCGCCGGACTTGTTCCCTCTTCGACCCGGTAAACAAACCTATTCTTGCTAATAACGCTCACTTATAGGACGGTTCGACCACTTTGATCTTGAAGACGATGGCAGGCTTTAATCGGCGGAAGCGCCGGTGGTAGTAGCGGTGCTGAGGTAACGCCAGGGATTAACCGGCGTGTTGTAAATCCGAACTTCGTAGTGTAGGTGCGGGCCAGTCGACCGGCCGCTTGCGCCTTCATATCCAATCACGTCTCCGCGCTTCACGTGTGTTCCATTCTGCGTGTTGAACCCGGAAAGATGCCCGTACCAAGTGGTCACACCGAAGCCATGGTCAATCACCACCAGCCGGCCATACCCCGCGCGTTGATCCACTACGCTGACCACTCCATCGGCCGTCGCACGAACTTGGTCGCCATAGTGCGACGCGATATCCATACCCGCGTGGAACGCGCCCTCACCACTGAACGGATCGAGCCGCTCGCCGAAATGTCCCGTGATCTCACCCTTAACAGGCCAGAGCGTAGGTACCACTCCCAGGCTGCTCAACTGCGCAGCGGGCAGCAGCCGCATGCCATTGCTCGACATCGCCACAGCCGTAGCGTTCTTCTCCAGGTAGCTGAATTCGTCCACAGATTCTTCGAATTGCGCTTGGGACTCCTGCGGCTCCTCGGCAAAATCAAATGGCGTCTGCCGGAACCGCGTGATTCCGTAAGCCATCGCCACTTCGCTGGCGAGCGATTGCAGAGAATCGAGGCGCTGGTTTGTGTCCTTTACCTGGGATTGAAGCTGAACATACTGCTGTTTCAAAGCGTCCTGGTTCCGGCGCAGGGTATTGTAATTCGTCGCTTTCCATAGCATCCGGGAGTAGGAGCCCGTCGCCGCGATCACCGTGATACCGCCCACAGCTGCTAAAATCGCCAAAAAATGGAGGACGTAGAAAGGCACCCTCACGCGGCGCATGCCGCCTGACGCGCTCGAAGCAATAAAAAACGTGTAATACTTGCCTTTCACTTTTAAGTTTTCCTGGTTAGTTTGTTTTTGTCGGCTTCAGATCGCGAGTCCCCGTTCGCGGTCCGCCGACGTTGTTAGCAAATTGGACACATCGGTTCCAAGGCGCGTGAATTGTAGTGACCTGTAGAGTGAAGGTCAACCTCAATCTTCCATTTTGCATATGTGCGCCTGGGACCACAATCCATTCGCGGAACCGGTTCGTTTTAGATTTACGATTCGCTTCAACACACCTTACCTTATAGAGCGAGTGTGCCACAACTGTACGAGAGGTCAGGATGGACAGTGAAGGTAAACTGGTCGCAAGTATAGCTCGGGCGTTTCGCTCGAAATTCGGCAGACGCGATGACGCACTCCTTCTGGGAATAGGCGACGACGCGGCCCTGATCGCGGGCCCGAGCAAGTACGACTGGGCATTGAGCTGTGACGCGTTTCTCGAAGGCGTTCATTTCGTCGCGAAATCGCATCCTCCCGATTCCGTAGGCTACAAATCCCTCATCCGCGCGACAAGCGACCTCGCCGCGATGGGAGCCACTGCGCGCTTCTTTCTTCTAACCCTCGCCATTCCCCAAAGTTGTACCGGGGACTGGCTCAACGACTTTCTGCGAGGCATGGCGCGCGCCGCCCGTTCGATGAACATGGTTCTTCTCGGAGGGGACACTACCAAGAGCGGCACCGTCTCAATCGGCATTACGGTACTAGGGGAAATCGCTCGCGGCCAAGCAGTAACCCGCGCAGGTGCCCGGCCCGGCGACACTATATATGTTAGCGGCAGGCTCGGTCGGGCTCAGCTTGGTCTGGAAATCCTGCTCAGGAGTTCCGTCCGCATAAAAGCCGCAGCCGGGAACATTAAGGATGGCGGTCCTGAACTTCGCCGCCTCCTCCGTCCTCATCTTTACCCGGCTATAAGGCTCGACCTCGGCTTCTGGTTGGCCAAGCATCGTACAGCCTCAGCCATGATGGACATCTCCGACGGACTCTCGACCGACCTTGCCCGGATGTGCCTTGCCAGTGGAGTCGGCGCCCAAATCCAGTCCGATTCAATCCCGCGCGTCGTTCTACCCGAAGCGCTGTCGAAACATTTCAAACCCCTAAAGTTCGATCCTCTAAAGATGGCCCTTCATGGAGGCGAAGACTACGAACTCTTGTTTACAGTCTCACCGCACAACATCCAGAAGCTGAGTAAAGCTCCAGGTTTCTCCCAGCTAACCGCGATAGGCGAAGTCACGCGCGACAAGAGAATCTCGCTAATCAGCCTGGACGGAAGTAAGCAGCCCTTAACCTCACAGGGCTGGGACCCGTTTCGTTTCTAGCGTGAGCCTGGCAGCTCTAGCCGGTTTGCACACCTAGCGCTTTTGCTCGACAAGCCCTGCAATCGTATCCATCAAATCAAACTTGGTGAGCACTTCGAGCTTCTTGTCGGCCATTTCCACAAAGACAGCGGGACTGTCATGGCTGAGAATGTATGTAACACGCTCCACGGGAGAATTTGACGGAACCTGCGGCAGAGGAGTGCTCATCACTTCGCGGATCACCAGTTTCCGCAAATCCTTCCCTTGCAGCGCGAGATTCAAAATCTGATCCTCAAATACCGTCCCGATCGATTGCGTTTCTTCGAACACGGGAAGCTGCGAGATGTCCTGCTTCTGCATCGTATGCAGCGCGTGAAAAACGGTCTGGTCCGGGCGTGCCACGATCAGATCCCTGGTCTTGCCGTTCTGCCGCTTCACTCGAATCACGTCCGCCGCCGTCAGCGTTACTTCCGCTTCCACGTAACCGTGCTCGCGCATCCAGCCGTCGTTGTAAACCTTGCTCAGATAGCGCGAGCCGGAATCGGGCAGAAAAGCCACCAGCAGGTCGCCCTTCTTCAAATTCTTCGCGACGCGCAGCGCCCCCGCGATGCATCCTCCGCCGGAACCGCCCGTGAAGATCCCTTCCTGTTTCGCCAGCCTGCGCGCCCACACGAAGCATTCTTCGTCGTTCACTTGCACCACATCATCCAGGACTTTCAGGTTCATCGTGCCCGGAAAAAAATCTTCGCCGATGCCTTCCACCACGTAGGTTTTGGCCTTGCCGATCGCCCCCGTCTTCACAAACTCGTAATAAAGCGAACCGATGGGATCCACACCGATAATCTTCACGTTCGGATTTTTTTCCTTCAGGTATTTCCCCACGCCGCTGATCGTGCCGCCCGTCCCCATTCCGCAGACGAAATGCGTGATTTTCCCTTCCGTATCCTTCCAAATTTCCGGCCCTGTGGTCTTGTAATGAGCTTCAGGGTTCATCGGATTTTCATACTGGTTCGGATAATAAGAATTCGGAATTTCGCGCGCCAGCTTTTGCGCCACCGAATAATAGCTGCGCGGGTCTTCGGGCTCTACCGCTGTGGGGCAAACAATCACCTCGGCGCCAAATGCTTTCAGCAAATCGATTTTCTCGCGCGATTGCTTGTCATTAATAGTGAACACCACTTTGTAGCCCCGCACGCAGGCCACCAGCGCCAGTCCCATGCCGGTGTTTCCCGAAGTGCCCTCGATAATCGTTCCGCCCGGCTTGAGTTTTCCAGTCCGCTCCGCTTCGTCGATCATCGAGAGCCCGATGCGGTCCTTCACCGACCCGCCCGGGTTCATGTAATCCGCTTTGATGTAAATTTCGGCCGGCAGATCTTTTCCGATGCGATTCAAACGGATCAGAGGCGTGTTGCACATCGCTTCGAGAATGTTATTGCACTTCATGTGCGCGCTTTTTCTCCTAAAGGACTAGTCACGCACAAGCTTAGTGACTTCCGGAATTTCTGTCCAGAGCCATCCGGGGCCGAGAGCGGGCCAGTTTCCAATCAGCGCGCACGTCAGCCGGCAAGCGCGCGAAATGACCCATGAAAGTGTCTTCAAGCCTCCCAGGGAGAACTCATTCCTTCGCCTTGACATTTGCCAGTCGCAAGGATATATGAGCCCGCAGAGTGCCTGCGGTCCGGGCATCGCCGTCCGAAGGAGTTCGTGATGAACTGGACCCAGGTATACGACCCGCTCGGCCACTGGTGGCTCTCCACGCTGGTTGCCGCGCTGCCGATCGTCGTACTCTTCTCGCTGCTGGCAGGCCTGCGAGTGAAGCCGCACTGGTGCGCGATCGCCGGAGCCGGCACCGCAATGCTCGTCGGAATTCTCGTGTTCCACATGCCGCTGCTCCTCGCGGCATCCGCCTTCGGATATGGCGTGGCGTACGGCATCCTGAAAATCGCATGGATCGTTCTCGCCGCCGTCTACCTGTACGACATCTCCGTCGAAACCGGCCAGTTTGAAATCATGAAGGAATCGATTGCCGGCATTACGCCCGACCGCCGCTTGCAAGTCCTTCTAGTCGCATTTTGTTTCGGCGCCTTCATCGAAGGTGCCGCTGGCTTTGGAGCGCCTGTCGCGATCGCCGGAGCGTTCATGATCGGCCTCGGTTTCCGCCCGTTCCATGCCGCCGCGCTCAATCTGATCGCAAACACCGCGCCGGTTGCATGGGGAGCGATCGGCACGCCCGTCCACGCCCTGGCCGCCGTTTCCGGCCTGCCTGAGTCTGACCTCAGCGCCATGATCGGCCGCATCCTCCCATTCACCGCGGTTATCGTCCCGCTGTGGCTCGTACGCACGATGGTGAATTGGCAAGAAACCTTTGAAGTCCTCCCCGCCATAGTTGTCGTTGGCGTTTCGTTCTCCATCACGCAGTACCTCTGGTCGAACCACGTGGACAGCAACCTCGTCGATATCGCCAGCGCGGTTGTCTCCATCATCGTCACGATTGTATTTCTCCGCTTCTGGAAGCCGAAAAAAATCTGGCGCTTCGATTACGACAAGCCTGAAGGAGCTTCTGCCACTGAGCCAATTTCTGCCGATATCGCCGACGACATGGGCGGCAAGTGGCCCGCCAAGGAATACGATGGTTACGTCGCGCCGAAAAAATATCCCGCTAGCGTCGTGCTAAGAGCCTGGATGCCGTTCGCGATTCTCTCCGTATTCGTTCTGCTCTGGGGCCTTCCAAAAATCAAACTCGCCATCAACCAGGCCACCACTCCCGCGTTCCACGTCGTTCTACCCGACGGAAAACCACGGCCTGGGGCGCCCGGGTGGGACTGGCCATATCTCCACAACGCCATCTCGCGCTCGGCCCCCGTAGTCGCCAAACCGACGCCCGAAGGCGCACGCTACGACTTCAATTGGCTTTCTGCTACAGGCAGCGGTTGCTTTCTCGCCGCACTCGTTTCCGGACTGCTTCTTGGCATGAGCCCCATCGCACTGATGAAGACATTCTGGCGCACTCTGGTGCGCATGCGCCTGGCGATGGTAGCCATCTCCTTCATGCTCGGCTTGGGTTACGTCACGCGATATTCCGGTCTCGACGCGGTGCTCGGCCTCGCCTTCACTCGCACGGGCTGGCTGTATCCGTTCTTCGGAACGTTTCTCGGCTGGCTCGGAGTCGCGCTCACCGGCAGCGACACATCTTCAAACGCGCTCTTCGGCAGCCTCCAGCGCATCACCTCGCAACAACTCGGCATCGATCCCGTCCTGATGTGCGCCGCAAACAGCGCCGGCGGCGTGATGGGCAAGATGGTTGACGCCCAATCGATCACCATCGCTACCTCCGCAACCGAGCAGGTCGGTAACGAAGGCGTCATTTTCCGCTACGTCTTCTGGCATTCCATCGCCCTCGGCGCCATCGTCGGCATCATCGTCATGCTCTACGCCTACGTCTTCCCGCATCTGGTTCCCCACGGCTTGACGTTTGTGAAGTGACGCCAGAATCGCAGGATCCATCCTGCGAAAGCTCTCTTCGTTGCTCGGCCATGATCGGAACACGCCGGCGTGCTATGCTTTTCCGTGCTCCCAGCCGCGCAGGAATCCGAATACATCTTCTACGACGGCCACTGCGGCCTGTGCCATCGTGCCGTGAAGTTCGTCCTCAAGCACGACCGCTCCGGAAATGCTTTCAGATTCGCTCCGCTGCAAGGTGAAACGATCCAGGCGCGCGTGTCTGTCGAGCGTCGCGCCGCGCTGCCGGACACCTTCGCTGTGCTCACCCGAGAAGGTGCGTTGCTGATTCGCTCGAATGCTTCGCTTTACGTGATTGAACACCTGGGCGGTGGTTGGAGGATCCTCGCAAACATATTGCGTGTAATTCCCCGCGGTTTGCGCGACCTTATGTATGAGTTCGTGGCTCGCATCCGCTATCGTATCTTCGGCATGCGCGACGATCTGTGTCCCGTCCTGCCGGCCGATTTGCGAGCGCGTTTCGATCCGTAGTAATAATGATTGCTGGTGAATCCGCTAACCTTGGGGGAACGATGAAGCGTCAGAATATTTCGTCCGGCTCGCCGTGGGAGCCCCTCGTTGGCTATTCTCGCGCCGTGAAATTTGGCCCTTACGTCCACGTTTCTGGAACCACAGCGTTCAACGCCAAAGGAGAAATTGTCGGCGCCGGCGATCCTTACGCGCAAACGATCCAAGCCATGCGAAACATCGAAGACGCGCTTATCAAAGCCGGAGCCAAGATGACCGATGTCGTGCGCACGCGTCTTTTCCTGACGCACATCACCGACTGGAAGGAAATTGGCCGCGCACACGGAGAAATATTTGGTAAAGTGCGTCCAGCCTGCACCATCGTGGAAGTGAATCACCTGGTTGCGCCGGAAATGCTCGTGGAAATCGAAGCCGACGCAATGGTAGAAAAAGAATAGACCGCAGGTCTCGTATACCGGTTGTAACACAATGTTAACAATCGGCAGCCCACAGTTCGCATAGGATGGCACGCTATGGAAAATGAAAACCTGCAGATCGTGGTTTCTTCGGGAAATCGTGACGGTCAAAAGATCATGCGCCTCAAAGGTCCGCTGAATATTAAAACTGTCTTTGGATTTCAAGCCACCGTGCGCGCGGAAGATTCGCCGTCGCTCATTCTCGATTTCACCGGCGTTCCGTTTATCGATTCAGCCGGGCTCGGCGCTCTGGTAGGCGCCTATGTTGCCGCGCAAAAGGTCCAGCGGAAACTGGTAGTCGCGGGAATGGGCACGCAAGTGAAAGCGCTGATTGAAATGACCAAGGTCTCCCAGCTCATCAAAGCCTACGAGACAGTGGCGGAAGCCGAAGAAGCGCTTTGAGGATGTGAGCCAGGGAACCAAGGCCGCGGGACCTGAACTTCTTCACTTCCTGTAAAAATTTACGCCGTCGCGACTTTTTCCCTGGCGAGTTTGGGTTCAACCCACTTCAAAACTCCGCGCACGATAAATACGTTCAAAAAAATCGAAAATAGCGATGCAGCCAGCGTCGCAGTGAACACTTCTTCCCCCACCAGCCCGGACTTCCGGGCGACTTCCACCAGAATGAACGACAGTTCGCCGATTTGGGTCAGCCCCGCCGCCACCGCGATCGACGTCCAAATGGAATAGCGGAATAGCCGCATCACTCCGGTCCAGATCGCGAACTTCCCAAACACGATCAGAAAAAGCATCACGCCCAATAACCACAAATGGTGAACGATTACCTGCGGAACCACCAGCGTTCCCAGCGACACAAAAAATAGCGCAACGAAAGCATCTCGCAGCGGAATCAAAATGGTGTGCGCTTCATGCAGGTCTTTGGCCCCGCTGATGGAAAGTCCCGCCAGGAACGCTCCCAGCGCAACTGAAAATCCCAATGCCTGCGCGATGCCAGCCGAAACCAGGCAAATCGCAATTGTAATCAGCAGGAAAATCTCTTGATCCTTCGTGCGCGCCGCCGCGCGAAGAATCTTTGGAACCACGGTCATCGCCACAAACACTAGCGGAATCAGCAGCAGTGCGGCCTTGCCCAGCGTCCACGCCGCCCGCGCGAATCTCCCTTCGCCGGGCCCGCTGAAAATCGGAATGATGATCGTCATAAAAACTACGGCGATATCTTCAACCAGCGTGATGCCGATCATCACGCGCCCGTAGGTCGTACCCATCGCGTTCCGGTCAGCCAACAATCGCGCCAGCACCATCGTGCTTGCCACCGATATCGTGGACCCCACCACAAAACCCTGAATCATGCTCCAGCCGAACAGCCAAGCAGTCCCCAGCGCCAGGCTGATGGAAAGCAGGATGCCCAGCGCCCCACCGCCGAGCGCGATCCATTTCACGCGCATCAGGTCCGGCACCGAAAATTCCACGCCGATCGAAAACATCAGCAGCACCACGCCGACTTCCGCGAATACCTCAAATGTATGCAGGTCCGAAAGGTGAGGCCCCGGCGTGAACGGACTGATCACAATCCCGCCCACCACGAAGCCGAGGATTAAAGGCAGCTTCAGCCGCCACGCCAGCAGCCCGCCGGCCACCGCCGCCAGGAAGATGTACGTCAGATCGCGAAACAGAATAGGGTTTGCTTCCATTGCGCCATACTACCTTAAGAATGTTGCGGGCAATTCACCGGAGGAAACAAATTTCAGCGCTTTTCGCGCGATGTGCAGCATTGAACAAATTGAGAACAGGGTACGAACTGCGGCCACAGCAGCCCCAGCGTGTATGCGATAGAATGGCAAAGGAATGGATAGATTCTATCGCGCCACGATGAAGATCACTGGCGGCACGCTTTTCGGCCGCCTCGCATTTACCTTCCTCGTGTTGTGTTCCATCGCCTTCGGCGCCGCGATAGGCTTGCTGTTTGTTTACACCAGTGACCTTCCCGAAATCCACGCGCTGGAAGACTATCGCCCCAACGTGGTCACCGAACTTTACGCTGACGACGGCCAGTCCATCGGCACCTTCGCGTTGCAGCGCCGCATCCTGCTCACCTACGCTCAAATCCCGAAAGTCTTAAAAGACGCCGTTCTCACCACCGAAGATCAGCATTTTGAAGAGCACTGGGGCGTGGACATCCCTCGCGTCCTGCAAGCCGCCTATCGTGATATTTCCAGCCGCCGCATGGCCGAAGGCGCCAGCACTCTGACTATGCAGCTAGGCGGCGGACTCTTCCTCAATCGCTCCGACCGCAGCCTGCGCCGAAAAATCCAGGAAACGCTTCTGGCCTTGCAGATCGAGCGCCATTACACGAAAGATCAAATCTTCACCATGTACTGCAATCAGATTTATCTTGGCTCCGGCAACTATGGCTTCGAAGCCGCCTCCGAATATTATTTCGGCAGGCCCGTCGGTCAACTGACGCTCTCGGAGGCCGCCACGCTTGCCGCCATTATTCGCGGACCCATCTACGCTCCGGTAAACCATCCTGAGCGCGCACTTGCTCGCCGCAATCTTGTCCTTTCTTTGATGGAGCACGACCACAAAATCACCGCCGCGCAGGCCGCGGAAGCCAGGAAAGAGCCGCTGGGTCTTCATATTCCTTCTCTCCGCAACGACCTGGCTCCTTACTTTATTGAAGACGTCCGCGAATACCTCGAGCATACCTACGGAACTGTCGCCGTTCACGAACAGGGCTTGCGCGTTTACACCTCACTGAATGCCGCCATGCAAAAAGCGGCCGACCAGGCTGTCCGCGACGGCTTGCATTCCTACGATCGCCGCCACGGCTGGCGTGGCAACCTGCCGAATATTTTGCAGAATAATCTCGGCTCGCTCGATAAATATCAAAACGAAGACTGGCACAGCTCGATCCAAAAAGGCGATTACGTTACTGGTCTCGTCACCGTTGTCCAGCCGACTTTCGCCACCATCAAGATCGGCCAATATCGCGCCATGCTTACGCCCGCCGATTTTTCCTGGACGGGACGCAAATCTCCCGCGCAGCTACTCAAGGTCGGAGATCTCGTTAACGTTTCAATCAAGGAAGTTGCGGGAAACACTGTGCGCGTCCAACTCGAACAGCAGCCCGCAGCCCAAGGCGCTCTCCTCGCAATCGACAATCCCACTGGCGAAATCAAAGCCATGGTCGGCGGCTACAGCTTCGACGAGTCAAAATTCAATCGCGCTACCCAAGCCCTCCGCCAAACCGGCAGCTCTTTCAAGGTTTATGTCTACGCCGACGCGCTCGAACAGGGCATTTCGCCCTTCGATACCGTCGTCGACGAACCTGTCACATATCGCAGCGGCGGCCAAAATTATTCTCCGCACAATTACGACAACAAATTCGAAGGCCGCATCACCTATCGCCGCGCTCTCGCCGATTCCCGCAACGTTCCGGCCGTTCGCCTGCTCGATCACGTCGGCATACAAAGTGTCATCGCGCTTGCGCGGAAATTTGGCATAACAAGCCCCCTGCCGCCCTATCTCCCTCTCGCACTCGGCGCTTCCGATCTCACCCTGATGGAACATACCTCTGCGTTCACCGTTTTCCCCGACGATGGCATTCACATCGAACCGCATTACATTCGCCGCGTTACCTCTTACGATGGCGCCATCCTCGAAGAGCCGCGCCCGCAGGTAACTGATGTGATTCCTCCCGAAGTTGCCCGTACCATGGTCGCCATGCTCGAAGAAGTCGTCCAGTTCGGCACCGGCGTTCGCGCCAAAGAATTGGGTCGCCCCTCCGCTGGAAAAACCGGCACTACCAACGATTTCACCGACGCCTGGTACATCGGCTTCACGCCGCAACTCACCGCTGGTGTCTGGGTCGGAAACGACGACAAGCGCATCTCTCTGGGCAAAAAAGAAACCGGCGCTCGCGCCGCTCTGCCCATCTGGCTGGAGTTCATGCAGCAAGCCGTGCAGGGCACCCCCATCGAAGAATTTCAAAACGTTGTCCCACTCGAAAAAATTGCCCCAACCAAGCAAGTTCAGGTCGACGTCCAGGATACCGCCCCACCGGCGGACGCCGCAGAACAAGGCCTGACCGAATCTCCCGCCACTACCGCCGCTCCTTCGCCCAAGACACCAAAACCCGCGCCGCCTTCCTCATCAGCTTCGCCCCAGCCGCAACCGACCCACGCAACCACCTCCTCCACATCACCGCCTCACTAGAACCCATCTGCGTCCTTTTACCAACACTGCGCAACATATCCCGGCTCAAGTTGCGCGCTTCTCCGTCTTGCATTAGTGTCTTACGCGAGCCGTTGAAATATGAGAATGAGACGGCCTTAACGCGGGGGTCGCTGATGAAGCCGCTAACGATTTGTTACGTCGTACTCACCTTCGCGCTTTTCGCCATCCCTGCATCCCGAGGCTGGCTGAGCAAATGAACCTTCTCACCGTGCTCCGCAATTGTTAAACTTCCGATAGTTAACGTTAGGGTTAGACATCAAGTCCTTTTGGAGCGAGACCATGCCAATCAGCGCTCGGTTCAAACCTGTCCTCGCGACATTAACGTACTTCCTTGGATCTTTATTGCTGGCGAACAGCGCATCCGCGCAAAGCAAATCAGAAACCCGTGCACAAAATGTGACGCCTGCAGAATTGCCCACTGTAGTTGTCGACGCCGTAAAAATCGAAGGCGGAACAGAACTCACTGCGGATGAGAAAACTTCAATCGCAAATAGTCTGCAGGGTGAAACCTCTCATTCCGACTGGTTGGATCGGCTAAAAGCAAACGCAACGCGGCAACTTCTGAACCATGGGTTTCTCGACGGTACCTCCGACGCAAAAGTGGAACCCATCCGGCTTCTGGATGGGAAAGAGCATGTCGCCGTTCTGCTTGCTCTCACCGCAGGCCCCCGGTATTCCATTCAAACTGTATGGTGGTCTGGAGCGTCGATCTTCTCCACCGCACAACTCGAGAATATAAGTCTGCTTCGAGTTGGAGATGTGTTCAGGACTTCCACTCTCCGCGACTCTGAGTCACTGCTGCGCCAGGCATTCGCAAATCGAGGTTATAACCAGACGGTTGTGACACTACAACTTCAGAAGCATCCCGAAACTGGAAAGATCGCCATATACATCCATATAACGGAAGGCCTGAAGTCCGTCGAAAGGAAGCCTTTGCAGTGCAAGCAATACTCTGCGGAAGACATCCAGAAAACTCCCTACGTCCCGAGTCTCACCTACGACCCCAAAATCGACGGCCAGATGCAAATCGCGCGCGCACAATTGGAGGCGCAGCACACCAACAAGAAACTACTTTTAATTGTTGGCGACAATTCGTGCGGCTGGTGCCATCTCCTCGACCAAACATTCCAAAGAAATCCCGCCACAACTGCAATGCGCGACAAGATATTCATCGCCTTGCACGTAGACGTATCCGAAGACAACGCCAACGAATGCGCTCTAAGAGCCTACCCTAAGGCGCCCGGCATTCCCTTCATCTACGTGCTGGATGCCGACGGCAAGCTCCTAGGTACTGAAGACGCAGTTGATTGGGAGTCGAGCGACGGCTACGACCCGCAACGAATAGAAACCTTCCTCAAGAAGTGGTGAATCTCCTTGGCCGACGACTTTCTGTGAGGCACAGTCCCCTCGAGTTGTGTTAGAGCGCACGGCGATAAGGCTGCCCTGATTGTGGAACCTTTAGCCAATCGCCTGCGTACACTACCGAGAGGCCTGCGATGCAAAACTTGTTGGGCAATCTTCGCTACGCTCTGCGACAGTTCCGGCTGTCTCCCGTTTTTACCGCTGCCGCCGTCCTCACGCTGGCCTTGGGAATTGGTGGAACCACGGCGATGTTTACGCTGATCCACGCGGTGATGCTCCGCTCATTGCCTGTTTCTGATCCCGCAAAACTCTACCGCATCGGCGAAGGCGACGACTGCTGCGTGGAAGGTGGTCCTCAGGACCGCTGGGGAATGTATTCGTTTCCTTTGTACCAGCGCCTGAAAGCCGAAACCCCGGAGTTCGAAGAGCTAGCCGCTTTCCAGGCCGGTGGTTCACGCGCAAGTGTGCGACGTCAAGGCGTCGAATCCGCCGCTAGACCTCTGCGCTCTGAGTACGTCACCGGCAATTATTTTCAAACCCTCGGCGTCGGCGCGTTCGGTGGCCGAGTATTTACGCCGGACGACGACGCAGCCGCCTCTCAACCCGTAGCCGTTCTCAGCCACCGCGTTTGGCAAACCACTTACGGCAGCGATCCTGCGGTAGTCGGTTCAAGTTTCGTTGTCGAAGGCCATCCGTTCACGGTGATCGGCATCGCTCCTCCGGGTTTTTTCGGCGAAACGCTGCGAGGCGACCCTCCCGACATTTGGATCCCCTTGCATCAGGAGCCCGTTATTAACGCCGACGGCGCACTCCTGAATCAGTCCATCTCCGCGTGGTTGCGCGTAATCGGCCGCTTGCGCCCCGGAGCTTCCACCGCCGGAATGTCCCCGCGCCTCACCGGCGTTCTTCGTCAATGGATGCAAAATGATTCCGGCTACCCTGCCAACTGGATGCCCGACATAACTCGGCTGCTTCCCAAGCAGTTCATCAACGTGGTCCCCGCCGGTGCCGGTGTCGCCGAGATGAAGGAAGAATACGGCCGCAGCCTGCAGATCCTTCTCGCCGTTTGCGGCTTGGTGTTGCTGATCGTGTGCGCCAATGTGGCCAACTTGCTGCTCGCTCGCGCCGTCACTCGTCGCGGACAAACCGCAATCCGCCTCGCCCTTGGCGCCACGCGGCGCGAAATTATCATGCAGGCTCTCACGGAAAGCATTCTGCTCGCCGTCGCCGGCGGCGTCGCCGGACTTCTTGTCGCCGCCGCAGCCGCGCGCCTGCTTCTAGCGCTTGCCTTCCACAGCGCGCACTTCCTCCCCATCAGCGCCGCGCCATCCCTTATTGTGCTGGCGTTTGCTTTCGGCTTAGCGCTCTTAACCGGAATTATTTTTGGAGCCGCTCCCGCGTGGTTTGCCACCCTCACCAATCCCGCCGAAGCATTGCGCGGCTCAGGCCGCAGTACCGGCGATCATTCTTCTTTCGCTCGCACCGGACTTCTCGTCGTACAAGCCACTCTCTCGGTTGTCCTCGTTGCCGGCGCCACCATGCTCGCGCGCAGCCTCGACAAACTCGAGCACCAGGATTTCGGCTATCAACTAAAAGGCCGCGTCGTAGTAGCCCTGCACGATCCTCCCGCAACTTATACGCTGCCCCAGCTTGAGGCGCTCTACCGTCAGCTCGAGGAAAGCCTCAATCGTCTGCCTGGAGTGCAGGGCTCCGGGCTGGCTCTCTACAATCCCCTCACCGACAACTGGGGCGAAATGATCTTGGTATCTGGCCATCCTCCTCCCGCGATGGGCGAGGAATCGGGCGCGTCGTGGGACCGCGTGAGCGCCAACTACCTGCAGAACTTCGGCATCCCGGTTTTGCGCGGCCGCGCCTTCACTTCAGCCGACAACGAAACCACCGCGCCTGTGGCGATCGTCAACGAAGCCTTCGTCAAACGTTTTTTCAAGAACGGCGAAGACCCGCTCGGGCAGCACTTCGGCCTGGACTTGCCCCAGAACGCCGCTACATTCCGCATCATCGGCGTAGTACGCGACGCAAAATTTGCCGGCTACGCCTTGGACAAGCCCGCGCGCGCGATGTTCTACGTGCCGCTCGCTCAGAATGTCAATTACACGGACAACGTAATGACCAGGGTCGAGCTGCGCTCGCATTTTGTCAGCGGAATTATGTTAGTAACCGACGTCCCCACCGGCGTGCTCGAGCCGCAGATCACTAAAACTCTCGGCACCCTGGATCCCAACCTGACCATCACCAGCATCCGCACCATGCAACAACGCGTCGATCTTTCGTTCGATCAGGAGCGCGCCGTCGCCAGCCTCGCCGGACTCTTCGGAATCGTAGCCCTGGTGCTGGCCGCCATAGGACTCTACGGCGTCACTGCCTACACCGTCGCGCAGCGCACCAACGAAATTGGCATCCGCATGGCCCTCGGCGCCGACCGCTCGAACGTACTTCAACTCATCCTTCGCGGCGCATTCAAACGCGTCTTGATTGGCCTGCTCTTCGGACTTCCCCTCGCCGTCGGCGCCGGCCGCTTAATTTCGTCTCAACTCTACGGCGTTTCCTCCTGGGACCCCGCAGCCCTCAGCATTGCAGCCGCGGCACTCGCCATCTGCTCCTTCTTCGCCGCGATAATCCCCGCACACCGCGCCGCTTCTATCTCTCCCATGACCGCTCTTCGAATCGAATAGCCCGCCTCTGGAGCGAAACAGGTGAACTGACTAAATTTCGTGTCGATCCACTTCAGTCCCGCCCTGCTGCCGGCAGCTCTTTGGGCGAAACTGGCGCAGCCGAGCTCATGTGTTCGTGGATGATTCTCAGGTTTCCGTTTGCGTCACGCTGAAAAACCTGTGTAGCGCGTCCGAACGGCACATCGACGCTCACCCGCTTGCCGTTCGGCAGGTTTCGCGTCACGTTGAAGTGAAATGCGTATGACGCGACCGCCAGGTCGCCGCGCAGTATCTGCACATCAATCGCGTCCAGCTTCGCCCCCACCGCCGAAGCCGGACCGAAAAGTTCGCGCGCCCTCCGCACAAGCATCAGCCGGGCGGGTTCGCCTCGGCGTGCGTCCGCCGCGAAAACTGTTGCCGACGGCGAATACATCTCGTCGAACTCGCTCTTCGATTTTCGGATGAAGAAACCCCAGAACTTCTCAACCAGAGCGCGAACCTCTTCCGCTGAAGTTGTCCCCATTAGTGGATCATCCGTAACGCTGTGCCGCTACGCCCAAGACCCGGACCTATTTTCGCCAAACTCGGCATGGCGTTATCCTTTCGCTTTCTCGACAGCCGGTGGCGCGGCCGAGCTCAAATGTTCGTGAACGATTCTCAGAGCCCCGCGCTCGTCGCGCTGGAAAATTTGCGTCGAGCGCCCAAAGAGCGTATTGCGATGCTCGCGGCTCCCGTCTTTGCCTGTCTTGCTGGAATGAAATCGGTAGGTGTAAGAAGCTATCGCTACATCGCCCGCGATCTGCACTTCGATGGGATCCAGCTCCGCGGTGGTAGTCCACTCTCCGGCCGCAAACTGCCGCATTCGCCGCACCGCGGCCAACGCTCCCCGCTCGCTACGTTTGGCCTTGCCCGTAAAAACGATCGCCGACGCCGAATACAGATCCTCGAGCCTCTCGTTCGATCTGCCGCACAAAATATCCCAAAACTTTTGCACTGCGGCGCGTATCTCAGCGGATGAAGTCCCGGCAGCCACGGCCGAAGATTACCACAGCGCCTCCGCCGCCGGCACCCTCGCACCTACGGGATGAGAATGGGTAAACACCCGGAGCCGCGCGCGAGCGGAACGCCTATCATTATCGCCAAAGTAAATAAATTGCGGAAACGAAGGCCGCCTTTATTTGTCCCTCTCGGCGGCGCTCTTGTTCCCGCAGGGGCACAGCATGGTGTGCCCGCCATCAGTGCTTGGCGATGCTTCAGACAATGTAGCTCATCTCTTCAGTCGTGAAGTTTCTGTGTGAGCCTTGCCGATAAAGGCAGAGCCGTCTGCCTCTTACAGTTTGAAACAGTAGGGGTTTACGAAGAGAGAATAGGCGAGAAAATCCGGACTCGTAAGGAAGGGGAAATGCTGCGGCGCGCGAATCTCTCAAATCCTATTCGCGCGCGTGATTTGTCGTGCCAGCTCTCAGCGCCGCCGAGCGTAAAACCCAAGGCCAACCAGCCCGAACACAATGAGCGGCAGAGACGCAGGCTCCGGCATTGCCGGCGGAGTGGTGGGCAGTCCCTCGACGAAATGTCGTTCCCTCGCTGCTACCCAATTGGACTTGGGGCCTGCCCCAATCCCAAAGGAGTCAGCGCCGCTTCCGCCGTCAGGATGACCGTTAAACGCCGATGTCCCAAAAGGTTTCCCAAAACTCGAGCCGCTCCAGGTCTCTTGCGAGCTCTCGCGGTTCCCGAATTCCTTCCCCGCGTCACCAGGAGCTTTGTCTGCCCAAGCCGGCACCGCCGCAATCAAAACAATCCCGCATAGAATCAAACCTAGCCTGAACTTCATGTCCTTCTCCCATCCCTCAGGGTTTCAGCAGGCGCCTTCCCTGCTTGGCAAATATTAAGTCCCTTGCAACACCCCATCTGTCCAATTGTGCACACATTCGTTGATTCGCCTTCTATTCGCCGACGTATGCACCAAGCCGCCATTACCCGCTCTGCGGAGCTGTATCCGTAACGCTGCCCTTAAATGCCCAAGCCATAACAAACCCAGGTCACTCGACAAAGTTGTACGCTCCGCCGCCAAAATCGGCAATACATACTTTACCGTATGGCACCCGTTGTTTTGCAGTAATGGTAGCTCACCCTTGCCCCAGCCGAGGCAGGGTCGCCGTTTTTCGTAGCGCCGGCGTCTCGCCGGCTCTTTTGATTCCGCGGCTTAGCTAGCTCAGGCTCGCCCTGACGAAGGAAGAGTCTTTAGAGGTGAGCCCTCGTGTTCCTGTTTCCGTAGGGGCACAGCATGCTGCACCCGCCGCAAATGCTTGGCGACGCTTTAGACAACGCAGCTCACATTGACCCTCTCAACCGAAGGTCTTTAGAGGCCAGCTTTCCATGGCCTCGTTTCTGCGGGGGCGCACCACGCTGCGCCCGCCGAGGCGTCACCCAGCCTCAACACTTGGGCCACAGCTCGCTTTTCGTAAGCGCGCCGGCTTGTCCTGAGCGGAGCCGAAGGGCGTCTCGCCGGTCCCTTTCAATTTACGATCTGTGCCATACCAACGCCCCACCCCGGCGCTTTTAGTTGACGCTACTTGAGCGCCGCAGCCACGCGACAAACCTCGGCACTTCTCGCTTTCCCTTACTCTAGCGCCGTAGGCGCGACACAAGTTAGCCCAACGCGTAAGCTTTGGGTAACAAGCCCTCAAAAGGCCCACTTTCATCTGGTCGGCTCGCAATCCATTCCCGAACCGGGACGGTTCACAATCACCCTTTAACCCTACGCAGATCTGCGGACCCTAGTACCTGCTCACACAAAACTATTTTGCCTCTTAAATCTTTACTACTGAGTTAAATATGCGAGTTTACGCAGACACTCCCTTGAAATCCTTTCTTTTTCATTTAGCATCAGTCGAGGCACAAGAAAAAGTGCTTGGAAGGACGTATAGGCGAGAGAGCGCTGCGCGAAAAGCTCCTCAGCCCCAATTGAGAGAACTGGAGAAGAAGATGAACAGATTTCGAACAGGGCGCGGCGCGCCCCCATGGGCCTGGATGCAAACCGGCCCCCTGACAGTTGATGTCGAAGCTTGTATGTCCGATAGAGATCGCGGCGAAGTCAAATATGTCTCGCCAACAAATGTCCGCCACGAATATGTCCCGCCAGCGGCCCCTGCCGCCGAGACAACCCTGGCTTGCACTGAGGCCGTGGGAGAGGCCGAACGTGTCGCCGTGGCGGCTGAGCACCCTCCGACCGAGCGCTTCGCCACTGTCAAGCTTGTCTACACTGGACCTGGGTCGACTGACGGAGGTTTGCCGCCCGAACCTGCTCCAAAGCAGCGCCGCGCCAAAGCAAAGCCCGCAAAACGAAAACGCAAACCGCTCATTGCCCGCGCTACTCTCCGTCCCACAGCTCCCAGAAAACCACGTCGGCCGAGAACCCAGGCCGCAATTGACTTAACTCGCCACAAGCGGCGTTGTGGCGTCTGCCACGATCCCGCGCGCGAAGCTATCGAAGAAGCCTTCCTTCAGTGGCGCAACGTCGACTGCATTGACAGCGAGTTCGAGCCCGAAGGTGGACGCAGCGCTATCTACCGCCACGCGCACGCACTAGACCTCTTCAGAAAACGCAGCCTCAACCTCCGTTCCGCCCTCGAATACATAATCGAGGAGTCCGAACGCGTCACGCCTACCGCTGAGGGCATCGTTAGAGCTATGCGGGCCTATACGCGCATAAATGATGTCGGTGAATGGACTGACCCTCCCACAAAACACATCGTCCAGGTGATCGCCATGCCCTCAACTAACACTGCAAACCTCGACAACCCCATCCAAGGTCTCGCGTTGGACGTGAGAAAAGACCGTTCCCAGATCATTTATCCTGACGCAGGAAGGGTCGAATCTGGCGTTCGCCAGCCACTTCTAACCGAAACTGCTCAACAAACAGAAATCGGCGTAACCGCCTGAAAACAAAGGAGAGCGCAAATTCTAACCGAAACTCGAATCGGGTGCGGCGGCGACCGCAAGACGGCTTGCGCGCGGATGCTATACTTACCCGTTTATCGCCCATGCAAAAACCGAAGCGAGCGACCGCCCAATGAAAATCGAAGACTTCAACCAGCGCCTTCGCGACTCCATCCTCGTCGCCGACGGAGCCATGGGCTCGCTGCTCTACGAGTTTGTCGGCCCGCAGCGCTGCGTGGACGAGCTGAACACGCTCGACTCCGAAGCCGTTTTCCATGTCCACCAGCGCTACCTCGAAGCCGGGGCGCAAGTCATCGAAACCAACACCTTCGGAGCAAACCGTCACAAGCTCGGCCAGTTTGGGATGGCCGAGCGCGTCGCGGAGTTGAATCATCGCGGAGTGAAAATCGCTCGCGAGGCGCGCGAAGCCGCCAAGCACGAAGTTTTGATCGCCGGCTCCATCGGCCCGCTCGGAATCGTCCAGCACGTTCGAGAACTTCCCGACGAACAGATCTTCGCCATCTTCAAGGAGCAAGCCGGAGCTCTCGAAGAGCGCGGCGTGGATTTCTTTATCCTCGAGACTTTCAGCGACATCGAAGAATTGCTCCGCGCCATCGACGCCATCCGCTCCTTCTCGCGTTTGCCCGTCGTCGCGCAGATGACCTACTCCGACGAAGGCACCACCTTCGGCGGCACTCGCCCGCAGGACGCCTGGGAAAAGCTGAAAGAGAAAAATATCCAATCCATCGGAGCGAATTGCACCATCGGCCCGCAGCTCTTGCTTCCCATCCTGCGCGGTCTAGCTTCCAGCACGTCGCTGCCCTTGTCCGCCATGCCCAACGCGGGGTTTCCCAAACGCGTCGGAGACCGCACCGTGTATCCGCGCTCTTCGCCGGAATATTTCGCGCTCTTTGCGCAGGAAGCTTCCGAGTTGGGAGTTCGTTTGATCGGCGGCTGTTGCGGAACCACGCCCGAACACATTCGCGCCATCGCCGAAGCAGTAAAGAAAATTCGCCTGGGAGAAGTCACCAGCGCCAATCCGGCCAAGGCGCGCTCTATCGAAGTGTTCGAGCTGCCCGAAAGATTTCGTCGCATTGCCACGCGCGAGCCCGACAGCAAACTCTGGCGCAAAATCCGAGCCGAAAAATTCGTCGTCTCCGTGGAAATCGATCCGCCCAAGGGAGTCACAGTCGAACGCATCGTCGAACAGGCCGGCCGCGTAATCGCTTCGGGCCAGGTCGACGCCATCGACATCAACAGTGGAACTCTCGCGCGCGTCGGAATGGACGCCCTCGTTCTCGCCGGCGCGCTGGAAGGGCACGGATTTGAAACCATCCCGCATCTCACCACGCGCGACGCAAACATCATCGGCCTGCAAGCCATGCTGCTCGGCGCCTGGGCCGTCGGCGGCGTGCGCAACGTCCTCGCCATCACCGGCGATCCGCCGTCGCTCGGCGATCACCCCGAAACTAGTGGCGTATACGAAGTGGACTCCATCGGCCTGGTCAAAGTTCTCGCCCGGCTCAACCAGGGAACCGATTGGGCCGGAAAAAGCCTGGGCGGCGCCACGAATTTCACGATCGGCGTCGCGGTCAACCCGGTTGCCGAAGACATCGACGAGGAGCTCCGCCGCTTCGAAGAAAAAATCGAAGCCGGCGCGCACTTCGCCATGACCCAGCCCATCTTCGACCCCGAACACTGGAACGTCTTTCTGAAACGCATGGGTGGAAAATCGCCGGTGCCCGTGATCGTGGGTCTGTGGCCGCTCACCAGTTACAAACAAGCTCTGCGCCTGAACAACGAAGTCCCCGGAATCGTGATTCCCGAGGCCACTTTGCGCGAAATGGAAAAAGCGGGAGACGCCGCGCGCGATCGTGGTTTCGTTCTTGCAAAAAGAATGCTCGATTGGGCGCGCACCGCGCGGAGTTACGGTATCGCCGGCGCTTATTTGATTCCTCCGTTCAAACGCTACGAAGAAATCCTGGAACTCTTTCGCTGATAACAGGTGGGACGGTCGCTTTGTTGATTGCGCTGCCGAGCAGCGGACAGGGCAACGCGTCTGCCCTCAGAAAAACCAAAAACGCTTTCGCCGCTTCGCTGAGTTCGCTCCCGGAGCGAGCCCCACACTTTCGTCCAGCTCCGGGACGAACGGCAGCGCCCGTCCCTCGAACACCGCCAGCGGATTATCCACCAGCAGTGCCTGCGCAACTTCCTCGCCGCGCGTCTTCTCCAAATACTCGAACGCCTCGCTCAGCCGCAGCGGCCTCGACGTAACATTGTGCGCGTCGCTCGCCAGGAAATGCACCGCCCCCGCGTCAATCCATTCCTCCGCCGACGCCTGCGCCGCCTTGCCGAACCTCCCGGTCAGCGACTGCGCCGTCACCTGCACGTAGCACCCCTGCCGCAGCCAGCGAAACAGCCGTTCCGGCTTCGTCCGGATAAGGGGGTTCCTCTCCGGGTGCGTGATGATCGGCGTAAGCCCCGCCAACTGCAGCTCGTGGAGAGCGTGGTCCATGGACGGCGGAATGGAAAAATCCGCGAACTCCACCAGGAGGCAGTTCTTCTGATTGAGCGTAAAACGCTCGGCGTCGAGCCGAATCTCCTGGAGATTTTCAAAGCTGAGATGGAAATCGCACCCAGTCGCAAGATTCAGTCGGCCTTCGAAGCGAGACTGGATTTCGTCGCGGCGCGTTTTTACCAACTCCGGAATGAACTCGTGGTTCGGACTGGCGTGCGGAGTAGCGATTACGTGAGTAACACCGTCTGCGATCGCCATCTCAGCCATGGCAACCGACATCTCGAGCGACTCAGCACCGTCATCAAGCCCGAAAAGTATGTGGCAGTGAATGTCGACCATTGAAAGCGAGGATAACGCAAGCGGGAAGGGATGACAACGAAGTAGGACGAAGCGCTCGAAACGATTCGAGGGCCCCAAGCGACATTGGCCAAGCGCTCGCAATCACATAGTGCCCGGACCCGCAAGAAGAGCGGGGATAGTGAAAACGGATTGCAGTCTTCGCACGCTCAAGCGCAGCAATGTTTATGCTCGTTCGGATTCTTGTTATAGTGTTTTGCACTTAGTTTGCGGCTCTTTGACGCTGCAACCGCGTCTTGATTGCTTGCCAAGAGAGGGAACAGGATGGCTGTGGATCGCAAGCCGGAGTTTTTTGCAGGGAAGGACCTTAGAATCGGCATTATCGGGTGCGGCTACGTGGGCCTTCCGTTGGCGCTGCGATTCGCAGATGTGGGGCATAGAGTTACGGGATTCGATACCGACCAGGAAAAAATAAAGAAGCTCAACGCCGGTCAGTCGTACATCCAGCACATACCCGCCGACAAGATCAATCATCACGTGCAAGGAAAACGCTTTGATGCGACCACGGATTTCACGAAGTTGCGCGAAATGGATGCGGTGCTCATCTGCGTTCCTACGCCGCTGGACGAACGCCGTGAGCCGGACCTGAGTTACGTGGACAAAACCGCGCAGTCGATCGCGCCGAACCTGCAGCGCAACCAGCTTATTGTTCTCGAGAGCACCACTTACCCGGGCACCACCGAAGAACTCGTGCTGCCGATTTTGGAAAAGGGCGGTATGCACTGCCCGATTGCAAGAGGTGAGGGTACGGAAAATGTCGCGACGGATTTTTATTTGGCGTTTTCCCCCGAGCGCGAAGACCCTGGAAATAAGCAGTACGGGCTGGCGCAGATTCCCAAGATAGTTGGGGGCATCAATCCTCCCAGCGGACGGGCGGCGGCGGGACTTTACGCGCAAATCGTTTCGAAGGTAGTTCCGGTGAGTTCCACGCGCGCCGCGGAAATGGTGAAGCTCCTCGAAAACATATTTCGCTGCGTGAATATTGCGCTGGTAAACGAGCTGAAGCAGCTGTCGTTGCGGATGGATCTGGATATCTGGGAAGTGATAGACAGCGCGGCGACGAAGCCTTTCGGCTTTATGCCGTTTTATCCGGGGCCGGGCCTAGGAGGGCACTGCATCCCCGTGGATCCTTACTATCTTTCCTGGAAAGCGCGCGAATATGATTTTGCGACTCGTTTTATTGAATTGGCAGGCGAGATCAACACCGCGATGCCGTATCACGTAGTGGACGCGCTGGTGAAAGCCCTAAACGAGCGAGAAAAAAGCTTGAAGGGATCGAAAGTGTTGCTGCTTGGAATGGCTTATAAGAAGGACGTGGATGATTTGCGGGAATCCCCTTCTCTTAAATTGCTCGAATTGCTCACCGGAAACGGGGCGCTGCTGGACTACAACGACCCGTATTTCCCGGCGCTATTCAAGATGCGGCACTACGATTTCTCGAAAATGCGATCCGTGGAATTGACCCCGCAAGGGTTGGCAAAATACGATTGCGTGCTGATTGCGACCGATCACTCCAGTTATGACTTCAACGACATAGTTAAGAATGCCAAGCTGGTGGTTGATACGCGGAACGCCACACGCCACGTGAAGCAAGGCCGCGAAAAAATCGTCAACTGCTGAGTTGCCCCGCTCTGTCAACTTAGTCGTGCGGCGGGAGTTATTCGCGTCGTTGCGGCCTGCATGCCTGTTCGCTTCCCTGTTTACTTAAACACGCAACTAGTAAGATAGTCCTATTGCCCCGCGCACTATTGAAAGCTATGGTTTGAGATTATGGGAGCTCCGCTAACAATCCAAAAAGAGAAGCAGAATTGGATCAGCGATCCAGGCCGGCGCCGCAGTATGCGCGTGCTCCTGAGCGTGCCCATAATGGTCCGTGGGAAAACGGCGAAGAATCAGGAATTTAATGAAGAAACGCGAACGCTAGTGGTCAACGCTCACGGCGCTCTGATCTCGCTCGCAGCTCCAGTCGTTGCCAACCAGAAGATCTTTGTTTCAAATAATGCTACGCAACAGACGCAAGAATGCCGGATCGTTTATTTAGGAAACACGCAGGCAGGAAAAGCGCAGATGGGTGTCGAGTTTTTGAACCCTTCGCCTACGTTTTGGCAAATCGACTTCCCACCTGAAGACTGGGTCGTGCCGGAAAACTAAATTCCGGCAGGCCTCCCGAAATTCCGAATTACCGCCGAGAGGAAGTTAGCTCAACCCGCACACTGCCCAGGGGCATCTCGGCCTGCAGCAGAACAGGCGTCCGCTGCAGGTCGTTAGCCAGCCATAGCGAGAAACTCTCCTGCCTTATCTCTTCACCCTTTTTGTAGAGACGTATCGAGATGCGCGCTGCTGAAAAATTGCCCGCGTCGACGGCCACGGTTTCATTCGGTACTTCAAGGCGAGCACGAACCTCGATGAGGTCTTCCCCATCGTAGACCGGTGCGTGAAATTCGGGCGTCTGACGCCAGTCGACAGTACGGAGATCGAATAGAGTTCCGAGTGGGTCCAGCGTGCCCGGCAAGACCACCACCACGGGAATGCCTGACCGGTGCGGTTCGGCAACCGAAGAAGGACGCAATATCTGATTTTCAATGCTGCCCATTTCGCTGAGATGAGTTTCGTACTGCCGGCTCTCAAACGTTTTGACATCGGCGTACGAATCGAGTTGGTCATCGACGGTCATAAATGATCTGAGTGGGCTTAGCGTATGAGCGGAGGCACGGAAATGCCAAGTCCTCCAGCCGAGGATCTCGCGATGTTCCGCTACGCTCAGTTCCACGATAGCGGCGTTTGAGAATCCGGCCCAAGTAACGTGATAAATCAGGGTTTCACCAATTCGGAAAGGCACAGAGGGTTCGTTGATGGCAACTTTCGCAGTGCCGGCGGCCTTGCCGGTGCCGACACATGAAGTTTGAGCAGTTACCGCATGAGTTGGCAGGCAGAAGACAGCGATAAGAATTGGAAACGAGATCGTGAAGACCAGGTTCCACGGAAAATTTTTGCGCTCCATCGTCGTTCCAAACACGTTTGCACCATCGCTGAAGTTGCCCGGTGGGCGACAGGGTAAATAATTATGTCCCGGTGGAGTTCCCCAAGCTATAGTAAACCGATTCTGAGATAGCAATTCCGTGAAGTGCGGTGACCCCAGGAGATTCCCTGAATGCGTTATCTGGTTACGGGAGGCGCCGGATTTATAGGCTCAAATATCGTGGATGAGCTTGTTCGACGCGGCCACCAAGTCGTTGTGCTCGACGACCTTTCCGCGGGCAAGGAATCCAACCTTGCTGATGCGCGCGGCAAGGTCGACCTGCGCATCGGAAGCGTCACGGATTTGGCTGCGGTACAGACCGCATGTCACGGCGCGGATTACGTGATTCACCTGGCGGCGCGAACATCCGTTCCGCGCTCGGTGGAGAATCCCATCGAGACGAACCATGTAAATATCGACGGCACTTTGAACGTCCTGGTTGCCGCGCGTGACGCAAGAGTGCGGCGTCTCGTTTACGCCGCTTCCTCCTCAGCGTATGGAGAGACACCTACACTCCCGAAAACCGAGGAGATGCGGCCCGAACCTATTTCTCCCTATGGAATTACAAAATACGTCGGCGAACTGTACGCGCAGGTTTTCGGCCGAGTCTATGGACTTGAGAACGTTTGCGTTCGTTACTTCAACGTCTTCGGCCCGCGGCAGGATCCTACTTCTCAATACTCCGGAGTGCTTTCGCGATTTATGCTGGCGGTGATCGAAGGGCAGCCGCCGGTGGTGTATGGTGACGGCGAGCAATCGCGCGATTTCACTTTTATCGACAACATTGTGGATGAAACTTTACGCGCATGCGACGCCAAGGACGTATCCGGAATGGTGTTCAACGGCGGTACCGGGACGCGTATTACTCTGAACCAGGTCCTAAGGCTACTCGAGAAAATCACCGGCAAGAAAATTCAGGCCAAATACGATCCGGCGCGCACCGGCGATATTCGCGATTCGCAGGCCGACGTCGTGCTCGCGCAAAAAGCGCTTGGCTATGAACCGCGAGTCCATTTTGAAGAAGGCTTGCAACGCACTTGGCAGTGGTACAAGAGCGCGTACGGTACGAAATAATTCGCCGCGAACGATACGCCTTATGTCGCGTGGACGTTGAGGTAGGCGGGAAGTTCCGCAAGGCTATCCAGTATCAAGTCTGGCGGAAACGCGCGCAACCCTTCTGCGCCAAGACCATAAGTCACTCCGCAGCCCCAAATGCCGGAGTTGCGCGCGGTCTGAATATCAACCTCGGAGTCTCCAACGATCATTGCTTCCTGAGGCTTGGCGTCAAGCTCCCGCAACAAAGTTTCCACGCCCATCGGGTGAGGCTTCTTTTTTTCAAAGCTATTCCCGCCATAAACAAAACGAAAATAGCGCGAGAGAGCCAGGCCATCCAGGATTGCGCGGCTGAAATTCACCGGCTTGTTGGTCAAGACGGCCATCGGATAATTTTCGAGAAGCGCCAGTGCTTCGCGAACGCCGGGATAGGTTACGGTGTTGTCGAGCATGTGATTGCGGTAGTAGCTCAGGAAATAGGCGAGGCCTGTGTCGGCTTCCTCGTCATTCGCAGCTTCCGAGGTTTCTGCTTCCAAGGCTCTGCGAACCAGCACGGGCGCCCCGTTGCCGACCATCCGGAAAATTTCTTCGTGCGCTAGTTCGGCGCGGCTCATGCGTTTGAGCATGGCATTGATTGAGAGCGCCAAGTCGAGTTTCGAATCGATCAGCGTGCCGTCGAGATCGAAGATCAGAGCACGAACAGCGGAAAACCGATTCTCCTCAGACGGCATGCGCGTCGCTCCTGCGGAAATTCCTGCGAGAACCACAGATTTTATGTGGGCTGAGCGGAATTGTCACTGGGTTCAGCACGCATAACGTAGGCCATTCGGCATCAGGGCTACAACTTGAATGGCGGTCGCTGTTACAATGTTCGGCTCCTGCGGCGCTCGCTCCGCTTCGAGAGGCTCCATGGCTGAAGTTCATCCCTTTCGCGCCCTGCGTTACGATACAAACCGCGTCAAGCTGGGCGACGTGCTCACTCAACCCTACGACAAAATCTCTCCCGAGATGCAGGAGCGTTATTACGCTGCGAGTCTATACAACCTGATCGCAGTCGAAAAAGGTAAATCCCTTCCTGACGATTCGGGCGAGAACAATGTCTATACCCGCGCTGGGGAAAAAATTAAAAAGTGGATAGCACAAGAGGTCCTGACGCAGGACCAAGCGCCGTCCATTTACGTGTACTCGCAGGAGTATCTGGTTCCCGGCACGCACACACGCAAAGTGCGAATCGGTTTCATCGCGCTGGGCCGCCTGGAGGATTACGATGCGAAAATCGTTTTCCCTCACGAGCGCACGTTATCCGCTCCAAAAGCGGATCGCATCGAATTGCTGCGGCACACGCACGTGCAGACGGGCCAGCTTTTCATGCTCTACGACGACGCGCCCAGACAGATTGACAACTACCTGGAAGAAATTGCGCGCACGCCCACGCCGTTCGAAATGCGCGATGAATTCGAAGTGACGCACCGGCTGTGGCCGGTGACCGATGCTGCGCCCATTCGGCGGATTCAGGCTGCCATGGCGGATAAGAAAATCATCATTGCCGACGGGCATCACCGCTACGAAACTGCTCTGAATTTTCGCAACGAAAGCCGCGCGCGGCTGGGAAAGATCGATCCGCTCGCGGCTCACGAATTTGCGATGATGACATTCATAAACACGCACTCGCGAGGATTAACCATCCTGCCTACACACCGGTTGATCCGGAATGTCGCGAATTTCGATTTCGAGCAATTTCGGAACCGACTGACTCCGTTTTTCGATTGGTATTCGTATCCGTTTCTCAACTCGGAAGAGCGCACCGCGAGCTATTCCGAGTTTCTCAAGGATTTTGAAGGCCAGAACCATGGGCGCCGAGCTATCGGTGTTTATCCGGGCACGATCGACGGAAAAGCAGGCGCGTTCTATTTGTTTTTGCTGCGGAGGGACGTCGATCTCGAAACGCTATTGCCGGACATGTCCGAAGCGCAACGCGGGCTGGATGTCGTACTGCTGCATCGCTTAATTCTGGAAAAAGGATTGGGAATCACGGCCGAGGCTGTCGTAGCGGAGACGAACGTGCGATACGAGCGCGAAATCGATGCCGCAATTGCGGCGGTAGATAAGGGCGAAGCGCAGTTGGCATGTCTATTGAATCCAGTGCGCGTACAGCAGGTTGTTGAGATTGCCCTAAGCGGTGGCGTTTTGCCTCAAAAATCCACAGACTTCTACCCCAAGCTGCTGAGCGGGCTGGTAATTTACCGTATCGAAGGAAGGATCGATCAATAACCAAAAATGCGCGCGGCCCAGAGTCGATCCGGGCCGCATTTTTAGAACTCACTTACCTGGCTACTTGGCAAAGCTTTGAACGGCAAGAGCCTCGCTGTCGTATGTGTCGAACACGGTCATCAGCTTGGTGACCTGAAGCACTTCCTTAAATTTCGAACCCAGGTTGGCCAGTTTCAGAGTAGCGCCTTGCGAGCGAGCGCTGTGAAACGTGGCCACGAGCGTACCGAGACCTGCGCTGTCAATGTAGCCAACGTTCGCGAGGTTCAGCACGATCTTTTTCTTGCCGGCAGCCAGCAGGCTTTTCACCTTCTCGCGAAATGCGTTGCTCTCTTCGCCCAGCACAATACGTCCTTCAATCTCCAGCACGGTAACGCCATTTACTTCTTGATCCGTCATCCTAAGTGCCACGTTCGCGCCTCCTGGAAGTCTTAAATCCGTTTTATCTTAGCCGTTATACGAATACGAAGAAGACACACAGTTTACTTTGCCGCGTGGCCTCGTTCAGTAAAAATCCGAGCAAGACATATAATAACCGCAAGCGGGACAAATCAGCTTGCAACTTCGCTGCGCCAACCGGGCCGAACAACTCGGGCAGAACGCAGATGCGATTTCAGGCTCCTGTTTCGGCGAGTTATCGACGATCCCTGGCTCCCTTTTGTCCGCCACATGATTAACTACATTTGGCTGCAGCATAACGGAGCGTCCTTTGAACGCATGTTTATAGCACATCCCGCCCTAAGGGAAAAGCAAACCTATAGCTCAAGCTGAAGGTCCGAAAGGCGAATCCGACCTCATAGACACCGTTTAGGGACGCTTGGTTCCCGGGATCGTCTGCAACGGAGGTCTCAGCGCGGATAATGAAGCTGGGAGTCGCCAGGTGTAGAATGGAGCAACCGCGGGTCTGTGCGGCGCGTCTCATAGATAGAGCGAAAAAGAGCTTTGAAAGTTAGGCTTCAATTCGGCGCAGTTCTCGCAATTTTTGGCGTTCTTTGTGTTTGTCCTCATGTTCGAGCGCAGCACGGTTCAAGAGCCCCGAGCGCGGTCGCACCAGGATCTGCTTCGTCCGCTACAACCGTTTCCCACGCGGGTAGCACACAAGGGACGACTCCGAGTCGAGTGAATGTTCGCGCAACCGCGACGTCCGGATTTGCTCATCCTGCCCAGTGGCAAAGCGTATCGAATCCTGTCAACCGGCATAAGCCGCCGCGGATGCCGAATCCACCGACCAGAACTCCCACGCGAGTAACCGGATATTATTTGTTTTATGGCGGAGCGCCGTATTGGGTTCCCGCGGGTGGCGACGAAGCGGGGGACCAGGAGGCGGTGGACCAGGGTGACGCGGATCAATCGGGCGGTGACCAGACAGACGCGCCGTCACGCCAGAACCAATCGCAGCGGAATGCAATGCTCGCGCAACAAAACTCAGGAGGCCAACAAGCGGGCCAGGACTCTGACGCAGCACAGAACGCGGCGGAGCAGGAAGCGCAGGCGCCTCTTCCTGATGAGGGAGAGTTTACGCTGGTGATGACCGACGGAACGTGGATTCAGGCGGTGGCGTTCACTCACTCTAACGACAAGATTGTGTACATCACAGCAGCGGGCAGCCGGTACACGATTGCTGCGAGCGAACTAGACGCAGATTCGACGCTGAGGGTCAATCAAGAGCGCGGTACGCCGCTGCAATCGCCTCTCTGAAACCTGACTATTTTTTCCAACTAAAGACCGCGAATTTTCTACGTTTCCGAGCGACGGGCAGGCTGAGGCATATAGAGCCCGGCTTCGGAAGGCAATCCTGCACGTTCGAATTGGATCGTGGTGTGAGTTATTTTGAAGTCGTGTGCCAGCACGTCCCTAACTTGTTTGAGTACTCTTTCGCTTTCTTCCATATGCATGTCGGGAATGCATATGTGGCACGATAGAGCGGTCAAATCGGTGCCCAAAGTCCAGATGTGGATGTCGTGAACTTCTTGCACGCCCTCGACGCGCAGCACCGCGGCGGCGACGGCATCGAGGCGCATCTCCCGCGGCAGTCCTTCAAGTAGAATATGGCTGCTTTCGCGGAGAATTCCGATTCCCGACCAAAGCACCATTGCACCGATGCCGATGCCGATAACCGGATCGATCCAGAGCGCGCCGGTCCAGCGAATGGAAAGCGCGCCCACCACGATTGCCACATTTGAAAGCGCATCTCCGAGGTTATGGATCCAGACCCCACGAATGTTCAGGTCGTGCCGCCCGCTATGGACCGCGAGCGTGATCCCGCTGTTAATCAGGAGAGCAAAGACGGAAACCCACAGCATGATCCCAGTTTGGACTTCGACCGGATGGCGCAGCCGCGCTATGGACTCGTACAGCAAAAACAGCGACAGGATGGCTAAGAGCGTCGCATTCACGAACGCTGCGAGGATTCCCGCTCGGTGATAGCCGTACGTTTTTTCGGCTGTTGGAGGGCGTTTGGCCCAGCGCATACCAAGCCAGGAGATTACGAGAGTCGGAACATCCGTCAGGTTGTGAAGAGCGTCGCTGATCAACGCGATGGAATGGCCAGCGTAGCCGGCTGTTAGCTCCACTGCCACCAGGATGAATGTTGCAACAACTGCCGCGCCAAGAATGCCGGTCATGCCCTCCAGCGGCAAATGCACGTGCGAATGGCCGCCAAGGCCATGTGTGTGGGTGTGAACGTGATCGTGGCCATGGCCCGCGTGTTCGTGTGATGGCGTTTGCATCGATCGGTTAAATTCTACTCGCTGACCGCCCTGCTGCCCAGTGCCTGGATTTCCATTTGGGGCTGAAAAGGACCGAAAGCAGAGACAGCTTCCGGAATGAACTTTGCAGATGAAACTGGATTGACTTCAATCGCCGCCACCGCCTAACATTGCAACAGTTCCCGAGCATTAGGAAATTGCGATGGAGCGCAGGCGGGAAGCATCGATTTCGCGTCGGCGATGACCCACCACGTTGCCAAACTGACCTTCTGGGGAGTGCGCGGCTCGACGCCGACGCTTGAGCGCGACACATGGCGCTACGGCGGCAATACGCCTTGTCTGGAACTCATAGCCCCCGACGGTACTCGGTTTATTCTGGACTGCGGCACTGGGCTGCGAATGCTGGGGAACCGCTGGGCGAAGGTTCACGGCGGCCATGGCATCGAAGCCCACATTCTCGTTACCCATTATCACTGGGACCACATCCAAGGCATTCCATTTTTTAACCCGTTCTTCCAGTCGCAAAATCGCTTTCATTTCTATAGCTTTCAGTCGAAATACCTGGGGCCTAGTAGTCTTCGCCAAGTCCTTGAAGCGCAGCTCGCTAGCCCGTACTTTCCGGTAGAAGTCAGTATGATGACGGCTGCTCGAGAATTTCACGAGATTGCGGGCGGCGACAAGTGGGAAATCAACGGCACCCAAATCACGGCCAGATACTTGAATCACCCGCAAGGATGCCTGGGTTATCGCGTGGATACGGCAGGCGGCTCGATAGTTTATGCTACCGACAACGAGCCCGGCGTGCCGGAATTCGACCAGAATCTCCGGCAGCTCGCCCAGGGAGCGGATGTCCTGATTTACGACTCTCAATATTCTCCGGAGCAGCTTGCGTCGGAACGCAAGGGCTGGGGCCACTCCAGTTGGCTCGAAGGCGTGAAGATTGCGCGCGAGGCGAAGGTAAGAAACCTGGTTCTCTTTCATCACGACCCCGACTCAACCGACAAAGCGGTGGATGGGTTCCTTTCAGCGGCACGGCAGGAGTTCCCGGCTACATGGGCAGCGACCGAGGGAATGTCCATTACGATGAGCGAGCGCGGCGTAAACGTCGAGATGCGTGCGTCACGATCGGGGCAGCGGCGCCGGTTCCGGTTCACGGCAGTAGTTAGCGGGGTATCCGAGGACGGGAAGAGGTTCGAGGAAAAAGCCACGGTGCGGGACTTGAACTTACAAGGGGCGTACCTCTGTTTGAGCAACCGGCCGAAATTGCAGTCGGAAGTCCGCGTGGTCATGGAAGCTACAGGGGATCCGGCGGCTTCGAGCGTTCTTTCATTACGTGGCACCGTCGTTCATTTTGATGCTGGGCGAGAAAAAAACCAGAACGGCGTGGGAGTCGTTTTCATCGACGACTCAGATCCCCAGCACCCGCACGATTGAAACGATTCCGGCGAAATAAGAAATAATTAAGCCTACGATGAGTTGGCGCCGACTCAATCGGTTTCTTTCAACTTGGAAAGTTGCGCGTCCAGATCGGCGAGAGCGCTGGTGAGCTGCTCGCGATAGCGCGGGTCCTGGATGGCCTGAAGTTGCCGCTCAACACGAGCCCGGGACAGAAGAAGTATTTCCCGCTGCCGGCGAATTTCCACTTGTGTCTGCGTTAACTGCCGCTTATGTGCACGGTTTTCTTTGGACTCGAACTCCTGAACCTGACCCTCAATAGCCTTGCTTTCCCATCCTCGCGCCATGCGTAGATTTTATGTCGCACGCTCTTTAGTGCGGCAGAATATTTTGCGCTAATTTCTTTCGTGAACACAGGTGGAAGCACCCGATGTTGCGAGTTACCTTCCATTTCCGGACAGGATATGAATTCTCATTGCACGCGCGCTGAACAGTACAGGGACGCCTCTAGGAATCTGCTGTAATCACAGTATGGCCCGGGACAGACCGGGCGAGGTACGGTCATGGGTCATTTTAAGGTCGAAACTTGGGAGCGCGAAGTTCCTCTATGAGCACATTTAAAGTCCTAATAGCCGACGACCACGACCTGATGCGCCGAGGCATCAAAGCAATCATCGAAACGAAGAAGGGCTGGGAAGTCTGTGGAGAGGTGCGAACCGGAGCACAAGCGGTGGCCAAAGCCAAAGAGCTCAAACCGGACATCGCGATTCTGGACATTACGATGCCTGAATTGAACGGCTTGGAAGCTGCCAAGAGAATTCAAAAGGTGTCGGGGAAAACAGAAATCCTTATGCTGTCCGTGCACTACTCCGATCAACTGATTCGCGAAGTGATCGAAGCAGGCATACGGGGCTACATCGTTAAGTCTGACTCGGATCGCGACCTCTCTATAGCTCTCGACAATCTGGCTAATCACAAACCGTTCTTCGCGCCGCGCGTGACCGAGGTGATTCTCAATTCGAGCAGCGGAAGCGTTTCCCCACGATCCGAAGGGCCTCGAAGCCGAGTTACCTCCCGTGAACGAGAAATCATTCAGCTTCTGTCAGAGGGCAAGAGCAGCAAGGAAGTGGCGGTGCTACTGAATATCAGTGTAAAGACCGCCGAGACACACCGCGCAAACATCATGCGCAAGCTTCAAATACACAGCGTAAGCGATCTGGTGCGGTATGCGGTGCGCAATCAAATCATCGAAGCCTAACTGAGGCGACGACTGTGCTGCCAAAAGCTGCAGCTCCACAAGCTCAGGCAATTTCGGCCTCTCCGGCTGGCAGCTCAATACCACTCCGAAAATTTGGAAAACATGATGTTCAAATTTCGGCGCTAGGGCTAGGGGGGCACCATCTAGGCGACGCCGAGGATGAGCAAACTGCCATTAGGATCGTTCATGAAGCGGTGGACAACGGCATAACATTTTTCGACAACTGCTGGGAGTATCATCGGGGGAAAAGCGAAAATTGGATGGGCAAGGGCCTCAAGGACCGGCGAGACAAGGTATTTCTAATGACCAAAGTATGCACGCATGGCCGGGACGGTTCTCTAGCCATGCAGATGCTGGAAGAATCACTGAACAGATTTCAGACCGACCATCTTGATCTGTGGCAGATTCACGGAGTTTCGTTCGAGAACGATGCAGACCTTTTCATGCGGCCCGGTGGCGCAGCCGAGGCGCTACTGAAAGCGAAACAACAAGGCAAAGTGCGTTTTCTCGGCTTTACGGGTCACAAAGATCCTTCTCTCCACTTACGCATGCTCCAAACTGATTTTCCTTTTGACGCGGTGCAAATGCCGTTGAATTCATTTGATGCAAACTTCCACAGCTTTGAAATTCAAGTTTTGCCGGAGCTGATTCGCCGTGGCATCGCGCCGCTCGGCATGAAACCTCTTAGCGGCCACGGTGAACCCATTCAACAAGGTGCGGTCAGCGCGGAAGAAGCTTTGCGTTACGCCATGAGTCTTCCGGTGGCTACTACAATTACAGGAATGGAACGGTTGGACGTGCTGCATCAGAATTTGAAGATCGCGCAGGGTTTTCAACCCATGACACCTGATGAAATGCAGGCCTTGCGTGAACGTACGCGGGAGGTTTCTGCTGATGGGCATTTCGAGTTGTACAAAGTGTCGCTGAAATTCGACAATCCGGAGGCTCGTCTGGCGCATGGATTCCCTCTTGATATGCAATCGAACGAAGTGAAGGAAATGATGCAAGCCACAGGAAACACCGGACACCCGTACCCGGTAATTCCGAAGTAAAACCGAAATGTCCGGAGGCCCCGTTTGTCTGAGGAAAAAGGCGTCAGTCGTCGAACGTTTGTGAAGGGGGCGGCAGTGTTGACAGTTTCGGGGCTAGTAAACCCCAATCTGGGATTAGCGGGGCAGGGGCGGGACACGGCAAACTCCCAGGATCGCGTTCCGCAACGGCCCCTTGGCAAGACGGGCGTGCAAGTCTCCGCTCTTGGCGTTGGCGGCTACCATCTTGGCTCCACGAAAGATCAGAATGAGGCTACCGAACTCGTCGCGCGCGCACTCGATGCCGGGATCAATTTCTTCGACAACTGTTGGGACTATCACGATGGACTGAGCGAGGAACGGCTCGGTACTGCGCTAAAAGGCAAACGCGATCAAGCGTTTGTAATGACAAAGGTGTGCACGCATGGTCGGGGCAAAGATGTCGCCATGCAGCAACTCGAGGAATCTTTGCGCCGCCTTCAGACCGACCATGTGGATCTTTGGCAGATTCATGAAGTGATCTATTACAACGATCCCGATCTCATATTTGCCCCGGGCGGCGCTGCGGAGGCCCTGTTAGCCGCCAAACAACAGGGAAAGGTGCGCTTTGTAGGATTTACCGGCCACAAGGACCCGTCGATTCATCTGAGGATGCTTACGGAGGATTTTCCGTTCGATACGGTGCAAATGCCGTTGAACTGCCTGGACGCCACCTTCCGAAGCTTTGAAGCTCGGGTGATGCCGGAAGCCAATCGTCGCGGCATTGCGGTGCTGGGGATGAAGAGCATGGGAGGGTCCGGCGAAATAGTCACACACGGCGCGGCCACGCCTTCGGATGCTCTCCGTTACGCCATGAGCCTTCCGGTGGCAACCACAATCAGCGGGATGGATTCGCTCGGAGTGTTGGAACAGAACCTGGGCATCGCCAAAGGCTTTCAGCCTATGAAGGCGGAAGACATGCAATCCCTTCGCGATCGAGTTAGAGTTTTTGCCGCTGATGGCCGCTTTGAGTTGTTCAAGACCACTAAGAAATACGATGGCAATGTTGGACGGCAGCAACATCACTACCCGACTTCGGAAAAACTTCCGGCTTGATTCACTCTCTAGTGATTGTATGACTCTGATGCGCCATTCGTTCCGCTTCCGCCAGTCGGAGGATCGCGATGACACTTGAAGATTATAAGAAGAAACGCCGGTTCGGGATCACTCCGGAGCCGTCAGGTAAAAGTGGTGCGCAGAAAAACAGAGATTCCAATCTCGCTTATGTGATTCAAAAGCATCGCGCCACGCAGCTTCACTATGATTTTCGGTTGGAATGGCATGGGACGCTACTTTCCTGGGCGGTACCAAAAGGACCTTCGCTCGACCCTTCAGTAAAACGGCTGGCCATGCAGGTGGAGGATCATCCAGTTGAGTATGCTTCATTCGAGGGTGTGATACCCGAAGGCGAATACGGCGGCGGAACCGTAATGGTTTGGGACAGCGGAGATTGGGAACCCGAAGTGGAAGATGTGGACGCCGCACTGCAGAAAGGAGATCTAAAGTTCACGCTGCACGGGAAAAAGCTAAAGGGTTCATGGGTGCTGGTGCGAACACACGGCTACGGCAGCAGCTCCGGCAAATCATGGCTGCTTATCAAACATCGCGACCAATACGCTTCTACGCGAGATGTCGGCACAGAAGAACCCCGCTCTGTTAGTAGTAAACGTTTGCTGGCAGATATCGCGCGCGACGGCGGAGGCGATGTGGAAAAAGCTGCTACTGGCGATCCGGCGGCAAAAAGCGCAAAGCGCAGTCCGGCGGTAAACCCAAAACGTGCTTCGGCATCCTCAAAACGGCGAACGAGAACTTAGAAGTCGCGCTTATCGCTCAGGATAAACTCTTATTGCAGAATCCAATCGATGGGTTTCTCCAGGAACTCGAAGTCGCACCTTTGACCTACAGTCCCCGGCCAGTTCACCTGCGTGACGCGGGCCTTCCCGGCAAATGGCGCTGTATCGGTGGCGAGAAAGACATCGACGATCGAATTCAACCCCACAAGGGCTGAGCATCCGCACAGAAAACCGGTCGCGCCGATGTTCTCGGTAGCTGTTACGATTTCAAAATCGGTATCGGTCGAATCAGTTCCTCGAAGCCTTAGCATTACCCTCAAACGAACGCGGGGCTTAGGCTGCGCTTCTTTTTGGCTGAGAACAATGAGGCTCGCCAATTTCTTTTGTAGAGCCTCGATGTTCACGGGCTTTTGGAAAAAACCCCTCGCTCCAATGCTTTCGCACAAGTCTTTGTATCGCTCGCTGGACTCACCCGAAACGATCAGAATGGGAATGTGCGACGTGAAGCTCAGGGAGGAAAGCGTCTGGCAGACTTCGAAGCCGGAATACTTCGGCATCATCAGATCGAGCAAGATGGCGTCGGGCTTGTGCTGCAGCGCCAGCGCGAGCGCTTCTTCCGGCGAGCCGCTGTCGATGATGCTGTAAGAATCTCGAAGCCGGAATCCCATAACTCTTCGTATGGATTCATCATCGTCTATGATCAGGAGCTTGGGAAGCGCGGTATCACGTCTCTTAGGTACGTTGACGTCAATCTCTGCTTTCAGCGTATTCAGCATTTTCTTCTTTCTTTCCTTTGCCGGGATTTTTCGCCAGCATCTCCGCAACATTGCGCTGCAATTGCGCTCGCGAGAACGGTTTTCTTAGAATCACAATCCCGGATTCCAGCACTCCGTGCGTGGCTACAGCACCGTCGGTATACCCGGACATATAGAGAATTTTCATGCGAGGACATTTTGAGGATAGGTATTCAGCGAGTTCGCGGCCGCTCATGCCCGGCATCACCACGTCCGTTAGAAGGAGATCGATATCGCAATCAGAGTTCTTGGCGATTTCAATCGCTTTCGGCGCATCCCCGGCTTCGAGAACTCTGTATCCTGCTTCCTTCAAAGTGTTGCAGGTCAGCTTTCGAAGAGATGGTTCGTCTTCGGCGACGAGTATGGTTCCAAGTCCCTGCGTTAAGAGGGATGACTCCCTCCGAGGCATCTCGATCACCGCGCCCTCGGCGCGAGGGAGGTAGACCTGAAATTTAGTGCCTTTCCCGATTTCGCTCTCTACCCAGATATATCCGCCACTTTGCTTGACGACTCCGTACACCGTTGCCAATCCCAGGCCAGTCCCTTTGCCCTGCTCTTTCGTAGTGTAAAAGGGCTCGAAGATATGCGATTGCACTTCTGCGGTCATGCCCGAGCCCGTATCGCTTACCTGCAACATCACGTAATGCCCGGGCACGACATATCTTTTGATGCGCGCGTCGTTTTCGTCTAAGTCGGCGTTCATCGTCTCGATTTTTAAGTGGCCGCCGCGAGGCATTGCATCACGCGCGTTCACGGCCAAGTTCAAAATGACTTGCTCGATCTGCCCCCGGTCCGCTTTCACTCTTCCCAGAGTTGGCGACGGAATAATTTCTAAATCCACGTCTTCGCCAATCAGCCGCCGGAGCATCTTTTCAACATCGACCACGATTGAATTGAGGTCCAGGACTTTCGGCTCGAGGACCTGCTTACGGCTGAAAGCTAGCAGCTGTTGCGTAAGGGCAGCGGCACGCTGGCCGGCTTTTTCGATTTCATCCACCGCTTCTCTCATCGGATCGTCCGTGCCCATCTTCTGTAGCAATGCTTCGCTGTAGCCGATAATCACGCCGAGGATGTTATTGAAATCGTGGGCAATTCCTCCCGATAGCTTTCCTACGGCCTCCAGTCGCTGCGACAAGAGCAATTGCTGTTCGAGGTGTCTTCGTTCCGTGATGTCGCGGTTCACTATGACTAGTTTTTCGACCGCTCCGTCATCGTTTCGCACCGCACTGGCGGTAGATTCCAGTACGCGCCACTCGCCGCTTTTGTGCCGAATGCGGTACTCGACTCGCCGGCCAATTCCCGTTTTTTTTGCTTCGTCGGCCGCCAGCTTTACTGCCGGTTGGTCGTCGGGATGGATTTGTTCGTAAGCCGATGTCTTTTCCAGTTCCTCGGGCGTGTAGCCAAGCAGCTTCTGGTAGGAGGGGCTGTTGTACAGACGCTCTCCGTTCGCGGTGACCACCGCGATCATGTCCGCCGCATTTTCTCCGATCAGACTGAACAGCTCTTCTTGCGCCACCAGGTGCATTCGAAAGCGGTGAATTTGATGTTGTTGGTAAACGACGTAAACAACGAACAGAAACACCATCCCGACCAGCGCGCGCATGGCCAGGTGAATGTTGAGTTCATCCCAGAAGTCGCGTTGAAGAAAAAATACAGTTATGGAAAAGGAAACGATTCCAAGAGTCAGGAGTAGCGTCACTAGAACGCCTGAGAAAGACAGCCACCATTGCCGCCGCTCCACGCGCCGCATGACTGCCTTGAGCGAGTGGCTATTCTCCGCTTGAATTGATTTGGGCAGTTTCATGCGCTATCCAGCCTAAAAATAGAATGACTTCGCTGCTTTGCGTACGGCTCATCCAGGCGCGTATCGCGCGTAACGGTGCACGTTCGCTGCCACGAGCGGGAATCTAGGAACTCTGAGGAACCACTATCTTATTCTCACTGCTGAGTTTGCATTACGTCGCTGCGGCACTACTCCGCGCACTTGCCAGGTCGGTGCTCCGAAACCGCACACGCTGTCGCTTTGCGAGGCATTCCACGATGGGCTTGATTTCACCTCTATTGACACCTCTCGCGCCCAAAAATAGAATCTGGCCCTCACTTTAAGGCCGCCGATCAGATGCCTTTCAAACTTCTCGCCTACGCCCTTGGCTGTCTAATCAGCCTTGGCGCAGTAATTTTTCTCCGGTCCATCCGCGTGCGCCAAATCCTTCTGCTCTGCGTAAGCTACGGCTTGTATTTACTTTGGGGTCCGTGGTTTCTCGGGATTTTGCTCTTCAGTTCCGTTTGCAATTATTTTCTAGGGGCATACTTACGGCGCCGCATAACGCTGGGCCGCCTTTGGTTGGGGATTGCGTTCAATTTAATTCTTCTTGGAACTTTCAAGTACCTTCCTGAGCTTGCAAACTCGACATTCTCCTTTTCGGCTCTGCACAGTCTTCGTCAACTAGTTTTGCCTCTCGGAATCTCATTTTGGACTTTCCAGGCGCTCAGCTATCTTTTTGACATTTACCGCGAAGAGGAACTGGATCCTTCGTTTTTGGAGTTTTGCTTATACATGGCGTTTTGGCCCACGGTGATATCCGGGCCGATTTGCCGGCTCATCAATATGTTGGCGCAGTTCCGCAATGAGAAACCGCCTTCATGGCAGGACTACGGCCTCGGATTGCGGCGCGTCGGGATCGGCTTTCTCATGCTCGGAGTGGCTCAGCTCCTCGCGGACGGCATGGCTCCAGGCCAGGGGATTAATGCCGGCTTCGACCGGGTGGGTGTTCATTGGAGCGCGCTGGACGTCTGGACCCTAGCCATCGGTTACGGCTTCCAATTATTCATGGACTTTGCCGGCTATACACATTTGGTAATCGGCGCGGCAAGATTATTTGGATTTGAACTGCAAGAAAACTTCGATCGGCCATTCCTCTCCGCCTCGCCGTCTGTTTTCTGGACGCGCTGGCATATGTCTCTCTCCTTCTGGATCAGAGACTATGTGTTTCTGCCGCTGGCGTCCCTGCGGCGCAGCCTTCTGTGGCGAAATTTCACGTTACTTATCTCCATGGTTTTGTTTGGACTTTGGCACCGCGGCAGTTTGCTGTTTGTCCTTTGGGGCGCCTACCATGGATTGCTGCTGGTGTTGCACCGCCAGTGGCAACAAATTGAGCGGCGCGCAGGGATAGTCGTCTCAGGAATCGCGAACAGCGTTTTAGGCTGGACCTACACCTTTGCCGCGATAAGTCTGGGATGGATTTTGTTTCGCGCCAACTCCCGGTCGCAAGCATGGTCGATGCTTTCCTCCGTCTTTTCGGCGAAATTGTATTTTTACCGCGCATTGCCTGATAGCATATATTTGACGGTGATTTCTGTTGCGGCTGGATATTTCGGCTGCCTGGCCGCGGGGAGGCTGCTGGATCACCTCGCAGCCAAGAGCTTTTCAACGCCGCGGCGTGAAGCAGTAGCCGAAATGATTTTGAAAGACCGCTGGGTGTGGATTGCCCCGCTGGCGATCATTGTCTCAATTTATTTGTTCGCATTGGCGCAGCCCGGGCAGACGGTAACATCACCTATGCTGTATCGCCTTTTCTAGTGACGACTCGCTATTCGATGCGCTCCTACAGAAGAAAAATAGGGTTTCCGGGAACGAAAATGATTCATGACTCCCGGGCGTTGCCGCCGCTAACTCCGGATGCGGCCTGATGCGCAGTCCTCTCAAGGTCTTCGCTTTAAGGTTCTGCGTTTGCGTCACTATTCTCGTCGGACTTTTTATTTTCGGCGAGGGGGTTTCGTACCTCGATCTGAAATATACCGCAGCCGTCGAAATTTCGCCGCCTCCTTCCATCTATGAAGGGCAACCATGGGCCTCGCGTTACTGGAACGAATGGGAGAAGACGATCAATAGCCTTCAGTATCAATCGTATGTGATCTGGCGGCGGGCGCCGTTTGCGGGCGAGACGATTAATGTGGATGCCGGCGGCATTCGAAGAACTTCTTTTTCCTCATGCGATGCGGGTGACTACACCATCTGGATGTTTGGAAATTCCTCGCTGTGGGGAACGGGTGTGCCCGATTGGGAAACCATTCCGTCTTTGCTGGCAAAAAAATATGCTGATGTCGGCCACAAAGTGTGTGTGAAGAACTTCGGCGAGAAAGCCTGGGTTAGCACGCAAGAGCTGATTCAACTGATGCTCTCGCTCAAGCAGGCTCCAAAAAGCCCTGACTTGGTGATTTTCTACGATGGCGTGACGGATTCCTACTTGCCCTACCAGTCGAGCGTTCCGGATGCCCACTTCAACTTTTTGCAGACCAAGAGAGAGTTTGAAAGCCTCGGAAATAACGGCGCAAGCCTGGAATATCTGAAGCGCACGAATACATATCGCACATTGATGGAGCTCAGATCCATGCTAGTGGGTTCCGGCACCGGCCGAGACCGCGCTCACTTGACATCTGAAGAGCTGAATTCCATGGCCGCAGCCACGTACAGCAACTACGTCAAGAACATCCGGCTTGCCAACTTATTAGCGAAGGAATATGGATTTCACTGTGTCTTTTTTTGGCAACCAACGTTGCTGGATGGCAAGAAGCCTCTTACAGCCGACGAAGTTCGCCTTCGGCAGAGCGAACTGAACGATCATCCCGGCAGTGATGCCGTAGTCCAGGCAACCTACAATTTGTTTGAAACCTATCACGGCGCTAACTTTTTTGATCTTGCCAACATCTTCGACAAAGATCCCGAGGCTCGTTTTATCGATTTCAGCCATTTGGGTCCGGCGGGCAACCAGATCGTCGCCGATAAAATCTTCGCCGTGCTGTCGCACGGAACCTAGGCAACTTCGGTTATCCTTTTACTGAAAATGTCTGCCAGCTTTCCACCTGTCCAGGTACCATTCGCTACCTTAGCTGACGCACTTCTCGCAGCTCCGCCGCAAAAGCCTTTTGTGACAATGTGGATTGATGACGATGACGAGCGGACTATTGCCTTTGGCGAGTTCACGCGGTGGTCGAGTGCTCAGGCCGCCTCGTTCAAAGAACAGGGTGTGCGCAAAGGCGACACAGTAATTCTGATCATGCCGCAAGGGGTGGCCTTGATGGCCGCCTTTGCAGGCGCGATGCTGCTCGGCGCCGTGCCTGCCATTCTCGCTTATCCTACTTTTAAAGTAGAACCCGCGAAGTATCGTTTCGGGCTGACGGGCGTGTCCGCGAACTTAAACGCGAAGCTGGTGGTTGTTGACGCTTCCTTTCCCGTGGAATTCTTGGAATCTGTCAGCCTCAGCGATCAATCGAAACTTGTTCGCGCTGATTCTTCGCCTTCAAGTCTAGGTAACATCGAGGTAACTCCCACTCCCTGTGGACCACAAGATTTGGCTTTCATTCAGCATTCGGCTGGAACGACTGGGTTGCAAAAAGGCGTGGCGTTGTCACATGGAGCCGTTCTACGGCAGCTTCATCATCTCGCCAATGCGCTGAAAATCGCGCCAAGCGACCGAATCTATAGTTGGCTTCCGCTGTATCACGACATGGGCTTGATTGCGTGTTTCATTCTTCCGATGGTCTATCACTTGCACGTGGTAATGCAGTCGCCAACCGATTGGGTCTTGCAGCCGGAAAGCATGTTGCATTTAATTTCCAAGTACAAGTGCACGCTATCGTGGGTTCCCAATTTTACTCTCCAGTTTCTGGCTCGCCGGGTCAAGCCGGAGCATCGAAAGGAATACGACTTATCTAGCCTGCGAGCTCTGATTAACTGTTCTGAACCTGTGCGCGCCGAAAGCATGGACTCTTTCACGTCGGCGTTTTCCCCTTGTGGCTTGAAGCCGGGGGTTTTACAGAGCTCCTATGCAATGGCGGAAAATGTATTTGCGGTTACCCAATCAGGAATCGACGACACGAGCGCGCCCCGCCGCATTTGGATCGATAGCAAGAGATATCAATCCGAGCGAATCGCTGTTCCAATAGACAAAGTATCTGACCGAGCCGCCTGTTTCGTGTCATCGGGACAGTGTCTTGCGAACAATGAAGTCCGGATCGTTTCGGAGATTGGCGATGAACTGCCGGAAGGCCACGTGGGCGAGATTCTGATTCGAAGTGATTCCATGCTCGACGGGTACTACAACCGGCCCGACTTAACTTCCCTGAGCTTGCGGGACGGCTGGTACTGGTCCGGCGATTTGGGATTTCTTGTGGATCGGGAGCTGTACGTGACCGGCCGTAAGAAAGATTTGATCATCGTGGGCGGTAAAAATATTTACCCTCAGGACGTCGAGGAAATTGCCTTCGGCCATCCGGCGATACATGATGGACGAGCGGTCGCATTCGGATGCTTCAATTCTGATTTAGGAACTGAAGAAATCGTGTTGGTGGCGGAAGTTGAAGAGATTTCCATTTTGGGCGATATATCGGCTATCGATCGAGCCATCCGAGGCGCGATTGTAGCGGAACTAGGAGTCGCGCCGCGAGCCATCTACTTGAAACCCCCTCGTTGGATCGTCAAGAGTACGGCGGGAAAAGCCGCTCGCGCTGCGACGCGCGAAAAACTTCTGGCCGAGCACCCGGAATTGCGAATAAGCTGATCTGCGAGGCGCCTGCGCGATGACGGATTCCGCCCAAGAACTAATTGAATACATCTGCAAAGAAATAATTCGGAGGCCTACCGTCCAGATCGCAGCCGATACTCCTCTAGTTTCTTCCGGCCTCATCGATTCGTTCTCGCTGGTGGACGTCTTGTCCAAGCTGGAAGAGGTGACTTCGATGCGCATTCCTGCCGGCAAGGTCCAGCCGAAAGACATGGACACCGTCAGCCTGATGCTATCAACTGCTCAACGCGTCGGCAAACCCCGAAAGTAGCGCTCTTATTTTTCGGAGACAGAGATTTCCAGCGAATCGTTCCGGTGTAAGATGTTCCGGAGTGCGGGCCTGTAGCTCAGCTGGTTAGAGCAGCGGACTCATAATCCGTCGGTCCCAGGTTCGAATCCTGGCGGGCCCACTATTCGCACCGAATTTTTCGCAGGTTTTAAGTAACTACACCTTAAGCGAAGGAGATATTTTGCGATGAGGCGGTCGAGTCGGCTTCATGCGAAGAAGAACTTACTTTCGATGACGTGTTTGGGATTTCTGTTCGCGTTCTGTGCGTCGACCGTTAGTCCCGGAAGTTCGAGAGCTACGCCACCGGTGCGAACAGCGAAGTGTACGATCGATATCGCAGCCGGAAAGGAATCCGACTGCACGCTCATCAAAGCGAACCAAGAGTGGATTCTCTGGTCGAATTCCGCTGCAACGCCGCGTTCCATCCATTTCAATACCGATGGCAACCCGTTCGCGGAGAGAAGCTGTACGGATATAGACCCTGGCGCGCGCGCGAGGTCGGGACCGATTGCCTTGAACGCCGCGCCTAAAACATACGTCGCTTACACATCGGACGTTGCTTGCGATTCAAACCCGCCGTCCGATCAGAACCACGGCACGCTAAAAGTGACCGTCAAGTAAGATGGGCCAGACGAAAATGCGCCTCTTGAATCTTTTAGGCCTGCCGTGTATGCGACCGCGATCATTTTACCAAGGACAATCCGCAGCCGACGCGATTCCGATTCGCTTCGTCACAGAGTGAAAGCTCAGGTAAAATCGGTAGCACGCGTCCGTAGCTCAATTGGATAGAGCATCTGCCTTCGGAGCAGAGGGTTGGGGGTTCAAGTCCCTCCGGGCGCGCCACTCACTCTCATGTTTACGGCCTACGTCTTGCGCAGCAAGACGACTCATCGCTTTTACACGGGATCGACTTCGGACCTGCCACGCCGACTCGATCAGCACAACGCGAATGAAGGTGCTTCTACGAAAAATCGCGGTCCCTGGGAATTGGTCCTGCGAGAGGACTTTGAGACTCTGGCCGAGGGCGTCCGCCGCGAAAGCCTCTTGAAGACAGGTAAAGGTCGCGAGGAGATTAAACGCATCTTTGGAGGGAATCGGGTTCAGTAGCTCAATTGGATAGAGGTCGCCGCGGCGACCCTTCGGAGCAGAGGGTTGGGGGTTCAAGTCCCTCCGGGCGCGCCACTCTCCTGGTGGCTGGCCTGATCCGCGAGCCCGGCAAGGAACAAAAACTCAATCTTGTGAATGCTCCGAAATTTAGGTGAGGGCGTTTTTCAAACGCTTGGTTGTCTTCTGCAACTGGCGCTTGAGTGATTCCACTTGCTTCGATAGTTGTACGAGTTCTTCGCGCGCTACGATTCCAGCTCTCGCAACCTTATGTGCTGTGCGGTCTGCCTTGCCAATCGCCGTGCCGATTTTCTTAGCTGCACTCTTAAAGTGGCTTCTTGCCATGTTTTATCCTCCATAACTAACCGTGCCATCGTATACGCGGCGCACACGAAACGTCAACCAAGCTTGAATCGCCATTTAGATGCGCGTACAACACGCAGTCCTCCCGGTTGAAGCACGATCCGAGAAGAAGGTATCTACAAGCTATTTACGAAACAGCATGGCTAGTTGGGAAGCCGAAAAACGAGGCTAATATCTTCCTGCGTCTCGATGGGTCGGCCGTTTAGTAATGTTGGGTTGTAGCGCCACTCCCGCACGGCAGTGAGTGCTGCCGGTAATAGGGCTGCCGGACCGCTCAACGGCTGGAGGTCTTTGATCGATCCGTCGGCTCCGATAGTCGCGTGCAGCTTCACTGTCCCTTCAATATGTTTTTGTCGCGCATCGGGCGGATAGACCGGGTCAACCAGGTTCACCAACTGTCCGACTTGAAGATTTTTTCCAGGTTGCGGGGTTCCTTGAGAAGATTCTGCAGGCACCGCAAGCGAACGCTGAGAGCTAATTGCTACCGAGCCCGAGGCGCTCACAGATTGTTCCGGCAAACTCAATAGAAGCGGCGTCGTTCCCTTCTGGGCCGTGACGGCAGTCGGGTCACCTGCCTCTTGATTCTTCGGCGTGAGAGAGGAGCCGGAGGAAGGCGCAGCGGTGTTTTCCGAAGAATCGTGGGAAATGCCGCTGCTCGAGTTTTCTGCACCGTTTCCTCCTGAATGAGCCGGGCCAACATTCGCGGGAATCATCCATCGTTGATTGGTCGAATCAACGATTTCGATCTGCAGCGGTTTCGAAGGCAACTTAGTAGGCGAAGCAATCGGAACTGAGCTTCGAGTTTGCGTGCTGGCGGACGTCGCCGTGTCCGCGGTGCGCCACAGTTCAATTAAGCCTCCTTTTCTTACAGCCATTCCTCCAGCAAACGAAATGGCCACGAGAAAAGTCACCAGAGCCGCGAGCACCCAGCCTCTCCCCATCTGAATCCGAAAATCCATCCAATTTTCCGGGGCTTCTTCCGCGCCTCGAACCGGTGACGCTTGCTCCGGTTTTCTAATCGCCGGCAAAGCGGCTATTGGCGATCGAGCTCCGGGCACGGTGACAGCTTCCTTGGGGAATAGCGTTGCACCGTACCGCTGCTGCTCGGCTGGCGCGCTCAAATCAGAAGATTCGCTTTGCGAGTGCGGAACTGTGGAGGGTCGACCCACGGTGCCACCACCGTTGTCTTGCGTCTCAGCGTCAGCAATCTCGCCGTCTGCGAAAATATCGAGGATAGATTTATTTTCTGCGGTTTCTCTAAATGGTTGCCGCGCAATGGGGGGTTGTTTAGACGAGCTCCCCGGCGATACTTCCTGAACAATCCACGTCCTGATTTCCAGGAGCGCTTCATCACGGAGATTTACAAACCGCACACCTGCTTCCTTTCCTGAATCACTGGTCCACGCGATCTTGCCGCTCATTTCCAACGGCTGCTTGGCGTGCTGCATCTGGAAACGCAAACGTGACAGACCGTCTTCGCTTATGGGCTCTGCCGCCCGGACCGCAAATCCGCCTTCGCTGACATTTAGAACTATTCCGCCGTTGTTCTCTCCCAGCTCAACATACGCGAGCGCTCTGATGCGATGGCGCGCATGAATGCGCCGGTCCGCATGTTCCGGGAAATTCTGCGTAGATTCGAAAGATTCTGACATTTGATGATCCTTGCTGCGGGGAGGGTTTGCGCAGCAAGCGTCAATCGGTAGCGATTATACCTTCTCGAATACGATAGAAAAAATACCGGTCAATGAGAGCTAATTGACAGCGGCCGGTTGCAGTTCTCGCCATCCGCCTGGAAGCTCGATCTGATAATGTGCAGCCTCGTCGAAAAGCAAGAAGCCCTGTAGATCGTCTACCTTGCCGGCAACAAACCTCCTGAATTTCTCCTGGGTCAGCGGTCCCACTTGGCCCGGAAACATCGGCGTCGGCCAGTTAAAAGCGTAGATGACCTTCAGGGCCATGCGCGCCCGGCTTCCGGCCGGGAGGAACACTGAATTATCGATCTCCATCGAATCTTCTGCTTTGAAACTACCATTCGATTTGAGCCGCCCCATGATCAACACCTTCCGATCTTTGGACAGTTGGTAATCGGAATCTGTTGTGTTCTGCAAATCGAACGAAAAGATCAGCGCAGCATGCGTCGGGTCAATTTCTTTGACTTGAACGGCCTCAAAGCTGCTTCGAATCGCATTTGAATTCCAACCCTCCGGCTGCTTCGGAACTGTCGCCTGTTTCGACGGAGGATTGAGAACCAGAAACAGCAGCGCGGCTGCACTGAGGAAAGCAATCGTCACGATTAATGGTCTCATGGATTGTCGCAAAATAATTTCATCGTGTGTTACCGGCACTCAGGTTCATGAAAGCAGAAAAGTGATACGCGCGAATCATTCGTCCAGATATTTCACGAAGACGACTTCATTTTGCGCTTCATTGTAGAGCAATTCATCCACGCTCGCCTTCGTCATCAGCAGACCGAAACCGCCAGGACGCAGCCCCTTCTCCCGGCGAATATCATCGTGCGTCGTGGGACTGTCGGGCATATGCGAAATTGCGGCGTGATCCAACTCCGAAAACTTGAAGCCGGTACCGGGATCTGCGATGCGATACAACAGCATGCGTTTGGCTCGTAGATAGGAGATCCGGACTTTACGGCTGGCATCGAGTTTGCCTCCCCATTCCACCGCGTTCAGGAGTAACTCGTGAAATGCTTGCCCCACGGTCCGTTGAACGTCGTCGGACAACCCGGTCTTAAGATGCGCCATAAAGCTTTCAATCCGCTCGGCCTCTGAGAGCGAGCAGGAAACGAGCAGCTCGACCCAGGTGGGAGTTGCCGAAACAACTTCAATAGGAGCTGCCTCAGCTTTCTTGGCGAGTGTCTCCCGCACCAACGCAACCAGCGCTTTCGGTTCGACAGGCTTTGCAACGTACTGGTAGGCTTCCTCGCGAATTGCGCTCAGCAGCGTACCCGGCGTATCGTCCGAAGTCATCACGATCACTTTTGGCCGCGCTTTAATGCTGCGAAGATTCTTCAGTACCTCCAGGCCGTTCATCTTTGGCATCCATATATCCAGCAATACCAAATCGAACTTGCCCTCCTTCATTTTCTTGAGCGCAGCCGCGCCGTCCGCGGCGCACACGATTGTGAATTTCTGTGCGCGAAGCGTCTCGGACAGTAATAAGCGTGTTGTGCGATCGTCGTCTGCAATTAGAATGCGCGTCATTTTTTCCTCCGCTGGGATTTTCGCGAGCGGGCTCTCCGCTTTGCCTTTGCTTTTCCTTGCGCAATCGCCTGGAGCGCCGGAAGAAAAACCGCGATCTGCTCTTCCAGCGTGCTGCATAGTTCACGCGCGTCGTCGAGTTTACCCTCACGAGCCAATTTTTCAACCTCTCGGGCGCTTTGGAATGCATCCGACGAGCCAAAATTCCCAATCGAGCCCTTTAGCGCGTGCGCGGCATCAGCTAGGGCGGCGGCGTCCCGCACTCTGATGGCGCTTCTGATCCGCGCCATCATGCCAGGGCAATCCCTGCGAAATGCAGTTGCCAGCGTGAGCACCAGTTTCCGGTCGCCGCTGAACCGCGCCAAGAGCGTGGATTCGTCCATTATGCGTTCTGAACTCGAGACGCCCGAGCCGGCTTCTCCTTTTGCCCCGGGCAAAGCCGTGCGTTCCACCGTCTCCAGAAAGACCTTGGGGTCCAGCGGTTTTGCCAGGTATCCGTCCATCCCAGCTTCCAGGCAGCGCTCACGGTCCCCTTGCATGGCGTGCGCCGTCATCGCGACAATGGGCAGATGCCCGCCATTGGATTTTTCTTTTTCACGAATCGCTCGCGTGGCTTCGAGACCTCCCATTTCCGGCATTTGAACGTCCATCAGCACCAGATCGAATTTGTGTTTTTCAATTGCGGACAGCGCCTCGCGTCCATTTTCCGCGACCACCGTAGAATGTCCGCGCCGCTCAAGAAGGTGCAGCGCCAGCTGCTGATTCACCGGGTTATCTTCCGCCACAAGAATTCGCAGTGGATGAGATGCTCCCATCGTTCGCGCGCGCAGGGGCGAAGGACGCGTCTTGGCGTGTACCGGAACGTGGAGCGCAGTGACGATCGCATCCCAAAGTTCAGATTGTTTTACCGGCTTTGACAGCGCAGCGGCAGCTCCCAAAGTCTTGGCACGGCCCAGGTCCTCTCGTTTGCCGGCGGACGTGAGCAGGATTAGTGTAGCCTGCCGAAGGTGCGGATCCTTTTTGACACGCGCAGCCACTTCGAATCCGTCCATGCCGGGCATATGCCCGTCCAGCAGCACCACGCGAAACGGATTGCCAAGCGTTCGAGCGCGTTTCATGGCCTTAAGAGCCGCAGCTCCACTTGCAGCCGCCACCGGTTTCATCCGCCAATTTGTGATCATCTCCTCGAGTATGCGGCGGTTGGTTGCATTGTCATCTACAACCAGGACAGGCAGATCTTGGAGCTTTAGCGGCGAAGCCTCCGGAGGTTCTTTCGCCGACGGATTCTGCAAACCGAATCGCGCTGTGAAATGAAACGTGCTGCCGCGGCCCACCTGGCTTTCCACCCACACGCGGCCACCCATCAACTCTGCCAGTTGCGCGCATATCGCAAGCCCCAGGCCTGTGCCTCCGTACTTTCGAGTGGTGGAAGTATCGGCTTGGGCGAAAGCCTCGAAAATTCTCTTCTGTTTTTCAAGCGGAACGCCAATTCCGGTATCCGTAACGGAAAAGTGCAACTCCACATCCGGCCCTTCCCTCTTCTCCACTCCGGCGCGCAACACCACTTCTCCGTGCTCGGTGAACTTGATAGCGTTCCCCACCAGGTTGACGATGATTCGCCCCAAGCGGCTCGGATCGCCGACAAGGTCGTCTGGAACGTCCGGAGGAAAGTGCGAGGCTAGTTCAAGACCTTTCTCCTGCGCGCGCACCGCCAGCACTTTCATCGTGTCCGCGACCGTATCCCGCAGCTTGAATTCGACGTGATCCAATTCCTCTTTACGCGCTTCCACTTTTGAAAAGTCCAGGATGTCGTTGATCAAATCGAGCAGCGAAGCGGCTGAAGTCTTTACCGTTCTCAGATATTCGCGCTGCTCAGCCGTCAACTTGGTCTCTAGCGCAAGTTCCGTCATGCCCACGATGGCGTTCATCGGGGTGCGAATTTCGTGGCTCATGTTCGCAAGAAACTCGCTCTTTGCGCGGGTAGCTTCTTCTGCCTTTTTCTTGGAGATTTCAAGTTCCTTTACCAGCGCGGCCAGCCGCTTGGCATCCTTCTCCTGCACATGCCTCGCAGCCTCCAGATAATCGGCGTACAGTTTCAAGTCCGTTTCGGCGCGTCGCCGCTCGATGAACTGTCCGATCTGGCTGCCGATGGAATCGAACATCTCGACCAGCTCGCCCTCCAGTTTACGGATCTCGCGGCTGAAGAATTCAACTGCGCCCAACACGCGCTCACCCGTCCGAATGGGAAAACAGAATGCTGCGTGCAGACCTTCTGCTTCCGCCAGTGGCGCGCGCGGGAAGTTTTCGTCGTTCGGCACGTCCGGAATCCACGCTGATTGACCGGATGCCCACACTCGCCCCGGAAGACCCACGCCCCGCTTGAATGTGATTTGACGAGTAGCATTTACAAATTCGCGAAATTCAAGTTGCGGTAAGTGCCAGAAGGCAAGACATTGAATGGTTTCTCCGCTATCCTCCACGCCCCAGATGGCGCCTAATTCCCATCCCAGGCCTTCGCAGATCGCCTTCAGAATTTCAGGTGACGCCATTTCCAGTGATTCGGCGTCGGCCAAAAGATTTGTTACAGCATACCCGGTAGCAAGCCGGCGCTCAGTCTGCTTTCGCTGCGTGATGTCGCGCGCGACGGCGAAAATCAGCCGCAGGCTCTTGTTCGGAGTCGCATTCCACAATAGCCAGAGGTACGTCCCGTCTGCCGAGCGATAGCGGTTCTCAAAGGAAATGGTTAGGGCGCCTTGGTCCATCTTTTCCGCTTCATGGATGGTCGCTTCGCGATCGTCCGGATGAACGAAATCTATATAGGGCCGGGAAAGTAACTCCTCTGTGGGAATGCCGAGAGTCCCCTCCCAAGCTGGATTGATTCGCTTAAAATATCCGTCGAAACCTGCGATGCAGAGCATATCGAGCGAGAGCGTGAAGAGTTGATCGAGTTCCTCTTCCGCGCGACGGCGTTCTCGAATCGCCTGCGATTGGTCGGAGACGCTTCGGCGGAGTTCGATCTGTGCCACCACTAACCGGCCCAGCGCTTTCAGCGCCTGCTTTTGATCCGATGTCAGGTCCCGCGGAACGTGATCGAGTACGCACAGAGTCCCAAGCGCGTGGCCGTCCTGCGTAATGAGCGGAGCTCCGGCATAAAACCGAACCTTGGGCCGATCGGTAACCAACGGATTACTCCGAAAACGTTCGTCGGCCAGAGCGTCCGGAACCACCATCACGTCGCGTTGCATGATGGCGTGGCCGCAAAATGCAATGTCCCGCGGCGTCTCCGCATCATCAATTCCGACCTTCGCTTTAAACCACTGCCGGTCTGCATCCACCAAGCTAACCAGCGCGATAGGTGTTCCGCAAATCAGCGCGGCAAGGCGGGAAAGATCGTCGAATTCCTGTTCGGGAAATGTATCCAAAATGGCATACCGCTTGAGAGCTTCAAGTCGCGCCATTTCGTTTTCGGGTATAGGCGCTTTCATGGAGGGCGATGCCGGACCAACGTAGCAGCGAGCAATCTTATGGCCGCTGGTGACAGCAAGTCAATGCGAGACGCGACTTGCTGGTTCTGAACGCATCCGCAAAACTTCGGCAAGTTGCAAGAATTCGCGCTACTGCATGTGCTAACGCACCCGATTTTCCCGGAGCCACTCGTCGACGCGAGCGAGCGCCTTCTGTAAATTTTGGGGATCGCCGCCAAAACCGAAGCGGACGAAAGATTCCATTCCCAGTTGTTCCCCGGCAACCACAAGAACCCCCTTCTTCTCGCGCAACTCTTCAGCCAGTTGGGCGGAGTTACGTCCACCGCGCAGCCCGGCCCAGGCAATCGCGCCGGCTTTCGGCGGCACATGCGAGAACGACTCGGCATGGCCTTCCAGCCACGCGCACATGGGAGGATAGTTGCGCAGCAGAATTTCTTGCGTCCGATTCAGAATCCAAGCGCGGCGCTTCGGTTCTAGCGCAACCGACGCCAGACGGTCGGTGAGCATGGTCGGCCCGATACTCGTGTAGTCGTGATATCCCCAGAGGCGCTCTACCATCTCCCGCGATCCGATCACCCATCCCGTGCGCAATCCAGGCAAGCCATACGCCTTCGAAAGCCCCGCCGTGCATAGGACGCGATCGTAACTACCCCAGAAACTTAGTGTCATTGCGCCATCAAATTCCGCGCCGCGATAAACTTCGTCGGCAAGAATCCAAGCGCCCACTTTTTCCGCCGCGGCGACGATTGCCTCGCGCTCCTCTTTTTGCAAAACAGACCCCGTGGGATTGCTCGGATTACAAATGACCACCAGCTTCGTCCTCGGTCCGATCAGCCGAGGCAGTTCGCCGATGTTGATTCCCCACTGAAGTTCCTCGCGCAGCCACAGAGGCTTTACTGTTGCTCCGAAAGAGCGCGCCAACCCCGCGATCTGCATGTAATTCGGCATCATGAAAACCACTTCATCGCCGGGTTCGATGAGCGCCCAGGTGGAAATGAAATTGGCCTCGGAGCCGCCACAGGTCGCCAGAACGTTCTCGGCCTTCGCGCCCGGATACAACTCGGCGATCCGCGAGCGCAATTCTTCACTGCCGTTCGTTTGCGGATAGTATTGCGGCACATCCAGAATTTTTTGGAGTGCGCCGGTATCCGGCACGAGTTCCGAGGTCGTGAGCGGATGCACTCCGCTCTCGGAAATGTTCAGTTCAACTTTGTTTTCCCAGACGGATTGCCAGCGTTCGAGTTCAAAAGGCTGTATTTGCATGCCGGTTACCTTTGCGCAAAACCATGCGCGCTACCATTCAGATCGCAAGAAATGTATGCGACACGGCGCATTCTTCCAAGCGAATTCCATATTTCTAGGATTGCCTCCCGCGCGCGTGAGAGAGAGAATGGCACTTGCCATCGCCGTGTTGGTTTTTTTTTTGAAACATGATTGAGGAAGTTATCGGAGGCTCGATGAATCGGCGAATAGTCCTTTGCGCCGCGCTGTTTACGTTTGTAGTTATACGCGCGCTAACCCCCACGGCGTTCGCCCAAACTGCTGCTCAGACTTCCGCGCCCGCGCCGCAACAATCAAACAACGGGGATTGGTACTTCGCCGTCTCGGGTGATTCGCGCAATTGCGGCGATGTGGTGATGCCTGCAATCGCTGCCGGCGTGATCCAATCAGGAGCGAGCTTCTACTGGCATCTCGGCGATTTTCGGGCGATTTTCGAATTCGACGAAGATATGCAGCACCAACTGGAGCACGTTACCTCGCCGCTCGATATCTTTGAGTACGAATCGACGGCCTGGGACGACTTCATTCGAAATCAACTCACTCCTTTCGGCGTTGTTCCTGTTTTTCTGGGCATCGGCAACCATGAAACGATTCCTCCCAAGACCCGCGAGCAATATCTGATCCAGTTCGCGGATTGGCTGGACGCGCCCAAACTTCGCGAACAGCGGCTTAACGACAATCCTCTATCGCACAAACTAACCACCTACTATCACTGGATACAAAATGGCGTCGATTTCATCACTCTCGACAACGCCTCACCCGATCAATTCGACACGCTGCAGATGGCGTGGTTCGAGAAAACCCTGCAAAGCGCGGAATCCAATCCCCAGATACGCACGGTCGTCGTTGGAATGCACGAAGCTCTACCCCAAAGCATTTCTGAAAATCACAGCATGAATCAGTTTTTGGTCGGCACCGAGAGCGGCCGCCGCGTTTACGTCGACCTGCTTAAGGCCCAAGATGAAGCTCACAAGCGCGTTTACGTCCTCGCCAGCCATTCACACTACTTTATGGATGGAGTTTTTAATACCGAGTACTGGCGCGCCCACGGAGGTGTTTTGCCGGGGTGGATCGTCGGCACAGCCGGCGCGATTCGTTATGCTCTGCCGGTAGATCACTCCGGAGCGAACACGGCCGAAACAAATGTGTATGGATTTTTGCTGGCGGAAGTGAAACCTTCAGGCGAAATTCAATTCACGTTCAAGCGCTTGCAGGAAGCCGACGTACCCGCTGCCGTAGTCGACCGCTACAAACCCGAGTTCGTTCACTGGTGTTTCGCCGAAAATTCCATTGCCCGCTAAATATAGTGACCTTAATTCCAGGAGACAAACGCATGGCTTCGGCCACAGATTATCCGTCAGTAGGTCCAGAGCGCATCTTTGAAGCGCTCAACGCCTATCAGAAAACAGCAGCTCTAAAAACCGCGATCGAACTCGACGTTTTCACCGCGATCGGCCAGGGAACGAATGACGCCGCTGCGCTAGCAAAAAAGTGCCAGGCAGCCGAGCGCGGAATCCGCATCCTGTGCGACTTTCTCGTAGTCAACGGATTCCTCGCGAAGGACGGGCAGCGCTATGAACTCGCGCCTGATTCAGCGATTTTTCTTAACAGGCAGTCGCCCGCATATATCGGATCAGCCGTCGGATTTCTTACCCTTCCGGAATTGACAGACGCTTTCAAGGACTTGACTGCCATCGTGCGCAAGGGAGGCTCGCTGGAGGGCGACGCGACAACGACCGAACCCGACAGTCCGAAATGGGTGGAGTTCGCCCGCTCCATGGCGCCGTTGCAGAAAATTGCCGCCGAAGGTTTGGCGAAAATGTTGAACGCCGCCGCAGGCTCAAAGTGGAAAGTGCTTGACATCGCTGCGGGTCACGGAGTGTATGGCGTCACCATCGCAAGACATAACCCTAACGCTGAGATTTTCGCCGTGGATTGGCCTCGCGTCCTGGACGTGGCGAAGGAAAATGCACAGGCTGCCGGAGTAGCCGCGCGGTATCACACTTTGCCGGGCAATGCTTTTGAGGTGGAATTCGGCAAGGACTACGATTTGGTCCTGCTAACAGGATTCCTGCACCACTTCGATTCCGCGACGATTGAATCTTTGCTGCGTAAGATTCATCCCGCGCTCAAACCCGATGGCATCGTGGCCTCGGTTGAATTCGTTCCCAATGAAGACCGAGTGACCCCTCCTACCCCAGCCGCTTTCAGCATGGTTATGCTAGGTTCCACACGAGCGGGTGATGCCTATCCATTCTCGGAATACGATCGGATGTTTCGTGCCGCGGGATTTTCATCAAGCGAGCTGCGCCGCACGCCCGGTCCGCAGAGCTTCATAATTTCGAAAAAATAAACCGCGGAAGATTAATTGGCGACAGGCACTCCGAACGCCAGCGAGATGAGCGTGTGCTGCTCCATCTCGTGCGCCTTGTGCGAGCCCGTGGCCGGGCTGGCGCTTGCGGAACGTTTCACGGACAGCACCGCTCGGCCGCGAGCCAGGCGTTCGAGGCGCGGCAGCAAAAACGCGAGCGCCCCCATGTTGGCCGGCTCTTCCTGCACCCACACAAACTCGCGAGCGTTCGCGTGGCGATCCATTTCCGCCGCCAGCTCAGCTTCCGGAAATGGATAGAGTTGCTCGATAGTTACAATGGCCGTGGAAGTGTCCTTGCGGCTCTGTCGTTCCGCCGCCAGTTCGTACCTAATCTTGCCGCTGCAAAGCAGAACACGCGTAGCAGACCCATCCCCCGCGTCCGGAATCACACGTTGAAATCGAGCAGCGGCGAAATCAGCCAGCGACGAACACGCAACCGGGTTGCGCAGCATGCTCTTGGGTGTGAAAACCACCAGCGGCTTGCGCCACACGCGCAGTGCTTGTCGCCGCAATAAATGAAAGTATTGCGCGGCTGTGGAAGGCTGGCAGATTTGGATATTGTCTCGCGCCGCAAGTTGCAGGAACCGTTCGATGCGCGCGCTCGAATGTTCCGGCCCTTGCCCTTCGTAACCGTGCGGCAGCAACATCACAACCCCTGAAAGCAAATTCCATTTGTCTTCACCCGCGGCCACGAACTGATCGACGATGATCTCCGCGCCGTTGGCGAAGTCACCGAACTGCGCTTCCCACAGCACGAGGGCTTCCGGAAAATCGCGGCTGAAACCATATTCAAATCCAAGAACGGAAGCTTCCGAGAGCGGCGAATTGTATACTTCGAACCACGCTTGCCCTGGCGACACGTGCTCGAGCGGTACGTACTCCTCTTCCGTCTCAATATCAATCAACGCAGCGTGGCGCTGATTAAACGTCCCGCGCTTAGTATCCTGCCCCGTCAGCCGTACGGGCGTTCCTTGCTTCACTAAAGAGCCGAAGGCCAGAGCTTCGGCCATTCCATAGTCGATTGCTCGTTTGCCGCGTGCCATCTCCAATCTTTGTTCCAGGAGTTTTTTCACCTTGGGATGAATATGAAAGCCCGTTGGATAACTAGCCAGCGATTCACCAATCGTTGTCAGTTCGTTTTCCGCGACTCCCGTATTGACTTCCAGCGACGCCGAATACCGGCCGCCGCGATAAGCATCCCAGTAGGGCGGAAGCTTTCGCATCGGCGGATTTTTCTCCAGTTCCAGTGCGTGTTTTTGCGCGGCATCCAGTTCTTGCCGGACGCGAGCTACTATCGGCTCGGCGTCAACCCCGATCTTTTTTGCATAGATCTGCCAGAGTTGCGGATGTGCCAGAATTTTTCGATAGCGCAACGGCTGCGTGATGGTGGGATCGTCGACTTCGCTATGGCCGTGCCGGCGATACGCTATCAAATCCACCAGCACGGGCGAGCCAAACGCATAACGGTACTCCATTGCGATCCGTCCCACGCGTACCACCGCTTCCGGATCTTCCGCGTTCACATGGAAAATAGGAATGGGAAGACGCTTCGCCAGGTCCGAAGAGAATCGCGAGGAATGTAAGTCGCCCGGGACGGTAGTGAACCCGATCAAATTATTAACGATAATATTCACCGAGCCTCCAACGGTGAATCCCGGAACCGCTGCCATATTCAATGTTTCCGCAGTGATTCCCTGCCCGGCAAACGCAGCGTCTCCGTGCATGGTCACCGGAACAATTTCCTTGCGGCCGGATTCTCCCGCGCGAGTTTGTTTCGCGCGCGCGCGTCCCATGGCGACGGGATCGACGGCTTCGAGATGGCTAGGATTCGACACCAGATGAATCCCCACCTTGCGTCCGTCCATTGCGGGAAAATCTCCAGTTGCACCCATGTGATACTTAACGTCTCCGCCACCCAAAACGCTCCGGGGATCCACGTCCTCGAATCGCGCGAAAACTTCTGCGGCTCCGCGGCCGACGATGTGCACCATTACGTTCAATCTTCCCCGATGACTCATTGCCAGCACAGCTTGCTGCAGCCCTTCTTCCGCCCCGGCACTCAGGATCGCATCCAAAAGCGGCAGCAATGCTGCTTCGCCTTCCAGCGAGTAACGTTTCGTGCCCAAGTAGCGAGTCTGCAAGACTTGCTCGAAAATTTCAGCGCGGATCAGCCACTCCAAAATTCGCTCGCGATCGACTGCAGGAGCCTCCGATTCCATTCGCTTCTGAATCCATTGCCTTCGCTCGCGGTCGGCGATGTGCATAAATTCGACGCCGATTGTCCCGCAGTAGAACCGCCGTGCCGCGTCGGCTTCCGGCCCGGTGACATCGAGCTCCGGCATCGCAACGGATTGCAAATCCCCTAGCGGATCCAGGTCTGCTTGCAAATAGCCCCATCGGCGAAACGCATCCAGCACGCGATCCTGGCTCTCCTTCATTGCTATCGATTCCTGCACAGCTTGTTGCCGGCTCATGAATCTCCTTGCGATTGATCGCTATATTATAACGACAGCACAGTCGAACTCGCGAGAGCTGATGCTTATTCCTTCGGCCAATCGCCCAAAAGCCGGCGGACCAAAACAAATTGGCCCAGGTGATAGGAATTATGATCGGCGAGCAGCAAAACTTGGCGCAAAATTGTCTGTCCGGTTCCGTGCGGAATCGGCGCCAGGAGATCCTGTCTCGGATCCATCACCAGATCTCCCATTGCCTCGTTATCTTTTTGAAATGCCTCAAAGGACTGCTGCCACGCGGCATCGCTAGGCGGATTTGGAGTCTTCGGCCAATACCCCTTCGGCCATTCCGGCGACGCATGTTTCGGATCGAAGCAGAAATTAAGGATGTCCCACTGCGCGATTCTCAAGTGCTCCAGAAGTTCCCATGCCGAATGCGGCGCTCCAGGCGGTCTCACACCTCTCTTCGCCTTCGGCAGGCCGTCGATCGCCGTTTTGAAATCCGTATGTGCTTCACCCCAGCTCAAAACCTTTCTCAACTGCTCGCGTAATGCTTTATCCATGAAGATTCCCCTTATGAGAATAAATGAAGGCGCTAGCTAAAAACGGCCATCCATTGGACATCGGCTGATGGTTCGGTGCTTTGGGTACCATCGAAGCAACCGCTTGTCCGTTTGCCTAACGCGTCGTATTATCCATGCGAACCCTCAGGAGAGTGACATGTCTGACCCGCTTTTTTCCCGACGCGACTTTTCGCGCACGCTAGGCTCTCTTGCCGTCGCTTTGACCGCGCCGAACCTGCACCTTAGATTGGATGATCGACGCAACGTAAGCGGCTCTGAAAACAGCATCCACCTCAACTTCAACGAAAATCCCTATGGCCCGTCACCCAAGGCTCTCGATGCGCTCGATTCATGCGGGCCGGTGGCCGCGCGTTATCCGCATGCCACAAATCTGAAGCTGACCGATGCGCTGGCGAAAAAGTATAACGTATCTCGCGAAAATATCGCGTTGGGCTGCGGCTCTACCGAAATCCTGCGCTGCGTTGACATGGCTTTCCTCGGGCCGGGCAAGAACGTTGTCGCGGCCCAACCTACCTTCGAAGCTGTGTTGGAATACGCTCGAATCACGCAAGCCGACGCGGTGAAAGTTCCTCTCACCGCCGATCATCGCCACGACCTTCCGAAAATGGCGGCGGCATGCACTTCGAAGACCGGCGTCGTCTATATCTGCAACCCCAATAATCCCACCGGCACGATTGTCACGCGCGATGAATTGGCCAATTTCATTCCCGCCGTTCCCGATTCCACCCTGATTCTCGTTGACGAAGCCTACTTCGATTTCGCAGACGATCCGCGCTACGGCACTATGGCGGAATGGACGCAGAAACACCCCAACGTCGTCATTGCGCGCACATTCTCGAAAATCCACGGCATGGCTGGAATGCGCCTGGGGTATGCGGTCGGCGCCAAGGAGACCATTGCGCGAATCAGCGAACAGGCTTTGCAGGACAACGGTAACGCGGCCGTGCTCGCTGCAGGTTTGGCGAGCCTCGGCGATACCGATCACGTCCTATCGTGCCGCGACAAAATCAACGGCACACGCAGCTGGCTATGCGCCGAACTTGCCAAGGATGGCCGGTCTTTCATACCTTCGCAAACGAATTTCGTCATGATCGACATGCGCACCGACGTGAAGCCGATCATCGAGCAATTCGCCGCTCGCAACATTCTTGTCGGGCGCCGTTTTCCGTCGATGGATAACTTTCTGCGCATCACCATCGGCACGCAGCAGGAAACGGAGACGTTCGTTGCAACGCTGCGGGAAATTGCCCCGGTCCGCGCCTCCAAAGCCGCCTAAGCCGATCGGGTTGGCGGCGCAAGAAAAAAGGGCCTTCTAGGCGCGCACTAGCAGTGCGTCCCAAAAAGCCCTTGACGATACAAATGCCGCCTCGTTAGGTGAATCTCCAGACCGCCCGAAATTCCAGGCCGAAGCCCGTGATCTACCCGTACAGTTTTGACCCGCGTTTATTGCGCGCGTTTCTTCACTACGCGGTCGCGCTGGGAGAGCCCGCGCTCCGCCGTTGTTGAAAGCACTCGCGGCAGAACACCGGCCGTCCCTGCGTGGGTTTGAAAGGAACCGTTGTTTCTTTCCCGCACTGCGAGCAAACAGTCTTGGTCTCGACTCGCTGCATATTTCCCGAGCCTGAGCCCGCACCCGCGCTCTGTCCGCGGTTCCCTTTGCACGCTTTGCACCGCTTGGGTTCGTTCTTGAAACCCTTGTCCGCAAAAAACATCTGCTCGCCGGCGGTGAAAACGAACTCCGCCGAGCAATCCGCGCACTTCAGCACCTTGTCGCTGTATTCCATATGCCACTCCGAAACCGGGCTGGGAAGGAGAGGCAGCGAGGCAGTTCCGCTTTCTGGCGGACACGGAACTGCCGGGATGGGACCCCAATTAACTTGGCCTAATCCTGTTCACGCCGTTGCTTCTTCCGGAGACGTTTACGCGAGAGGGCTTCCTTTGCGCGACGCTTTTCACCGGGCTTCATGTAGTAGCTGTGCTTCTTGATTTCTTTGATGATGTCTTCCGACTGCACCTTC
>Ga0209330_1000033_pt1 | contig 67757 bp, 50 predicted proteins | sample JacPinW_OM2H0_O3_FD_187969 | JGI IMG/M metagenome (GOLD analysis project Ga0209330, IMG submission 187969) | Forest soil microbial communities from Algoma, Ontario, Canada - Jack Pine, Ontario site 1_JW_OM2H0_O3 (SPAdes) (version 2) | ecosystem: Environmental > Terrestrial > Soil > Boreal... | reverse complement strand
GGAGAGGGTGGGATTTGAACCCACGGTCGAGTTTCCCCGACACTCGCTTTCGAGGCGAGCTCTTTCAACCGCTCAGACACCTCTCCGCGGCTGCAGCGCCCTTAGCTTAACAAAGGGACGGAATCGTCACAACTACAGCCGTGAAACTGAATGCTCGCAATCGAATGCTTCAGTCCATTTCGAAAGTGACGTACATGTACTTGCTGTCGCGCTCTATTTGTAGCACTCCGGGAGCGCCAGGAGCCATGGCCTTGAGGGCGGCGCGCAGCTGGGCGATTGTTTCGATATGTTTGCCGTTGAGCGAGTGGATGACGTCGCCAGCTTGCAAGTCGGTTTCCAGGCCCAGGAGGTCGGCAGCCATGGCGGCGACGATTATGCCCGAGGGCTCACGCAACTCTTCCAATTGTTGGGCGAGCTTGTCGTCAATTTCCACGGCAAAAAATCCGAGCCGGGAGATAAGAGATTTCTCCGGATCGACGAGATCGGCCAGTTGATCCACGTCATTTTTTTCTTCGGCTACAGGGATTTCGAGCGTCAGTCGTTTGTCGCCACGGAGAACTTCGGCTTGCACCACGGCGCTGGAGGGTCGCGTGGAGATAATCATTTCGGCGAGGGGTACGCTTCCGATCGAACGTTGATCCAAACTCAAGACAATATCCTGAATCTGAAGCCCGGCTTTTTGAGCGGGTCCATCGGGATCCACGTCGGCGACGATAACGCCGCGTTGCCTTGAGAGTCCGAGTCCGGCTGCGAGGTCGGGAGTGATGTCCTGTAAGACTGCTCCAATAATGCTGCGGTGCACACGACCGTATTTGCGAAGCTCTTCATAAACGAATTTCACTACGCTACTCGGAATTGCGAAACCCAGGCCCTGGCTGCCGCCTGTTTCCGAAAGAATAAAAGTGTTGATGCCAACGAGCTCGCCGTTGGTGTCTACCAGCGGACCGCCGCTATTGCCGGGATTGATGGGAGCGTCCGTTTGAATGAAGACGGACGGGACTCCAGGATCGGCTTGGCGCGCGACGGAACTGATGACGCCCATGGTGACGGAGTTCTCGAGACCTTCGGGATTGCCAAAGGCGAGGACGAGTTGACCCTTTTTCAATTTGGCATAATCCGCGAACGGGATAGCTTGCAAGCCTTTGGCTTCAATTTTGAGCAAAGCGAGATCAATGGTAGGAGCGATGCCGACGATTTTAGCGTCGATGGGCGGAATGTGCTCGCCGAGCCCGAGGCTGTCGCGCACTTGAGAATCTCCGGAGGCTTTGGAAGAGATGACTACACGGATGCGCTGAGCTCCTTTCACCACGTGAGCGTTGGTGATGACGTAGCCGTCTGAGTCAACGATAACGCCGGAGCCCAGACTGCGTTCTCTGCCGATGAGGCTGGTCGCGTCCTGATTCTTTGCTTCGATGGAGCGATAGCCGGTTACCTGAACTTGGACGATGGAAGGCGATACGCGCGCGGTGAGTTCTTCGAGAGAGTCGTTGAACTGGGCGAGAAGATTTTCGCGACTGCTGGCTGCAGGGGAAAGCGGCTTTGCGGCGGACGAGGGAGTCTGCGAGTCGGGCGGCGTCGAAGGGGAAGACTGCGCGAAAAGGGAAGCAGGCGCGCAAAGGAAGGCCAGCGCTAGTCCGCCATTCACAAATATTCTGCAATAACTTCCCATCTGGAAACTCTTTCTAGGAGTACGAAACATTCGATATTTTCTCCAACGAAAGTGTAGCGCAACAGAGGAGGCAGCGTAAGCGAGATTGAGACTCGAAAGGCAAAACAGAGAAGCGCTGGGAAGTAAAGACAGTCTTCCTAGGGGGGACGAAAAGGCGGTGTGGTTTAACGCCTGGCGGCGAAGAACGTTTTGAGGATCGCGGCGGACTCTTCGGCTAGGACGCCGGCGGTGACTTCGACGCGGTGGTTGAGCTGCGGGTGGTCGAGAACGGAGAAGCAGGAGCGGACAGCGCCGCCTTTTGCGTCGTCAGCACCGTAAACCAGCCTCGCGATGCGCGCTTGAATCATGGCGCCGCAGCACATGGCGCAAGGCTCGATGGTGACGTAGAGAGTTGAGCCGAGCAGACGATAATTTCCGAGTGCTTTTGCGGCTTTACGGAATGCGATGATTTCAGAGTGCGCGGTGGGATCGCAATCGGAGATCGTGCGATTACCGGCGCGAGCGATGATATGACCGTCGAGTGCGAGAACCGCGCCGACGGGAACTTCGCCTCGCTCGGCTGCTTCATGAGCTTCGGCTATGGCTGCGAGCATGAATTCGCGGTCGGATGGGGTGGCTTCGGCCATGGGCCGCCAGAATACACCGAGCGCTTCTGCCTCGCTAGTTTCCGCTGTTCGAGGAATTCGCGCCGGTTCGGCGGATTTCAAGCGCGACGACGGGAGTTCCGTCGCAGGGAATGTTGGTCAGGAAGCGAAGAGTGCCGGCGGTGTCCTCAAACGCCAGGCCTGACTGCGCCGAACCGCCCTTGTAGGCACCCCAGGATTTTGGCACAGTGGCGACGCAGCCGGGGGTCCACAGCTGCGGGCCGGACTTCTTGGTTGTGGCGGCGTGAATCTTCAGAGAGACGAGCGCAACAATCGCGAGGGCGGTAAGCATAATCGTGCTGGTGGCCTTTTTCACAGCGTATCCTCCATCTAATTTCAGGGGGTCTAGGGTTCCACAACGCGAATCAATCCTGCGATATTGAAAGCATCCGGGCACTGCATCATATACCGAGCGGAAGCAGCTTGGATGGCTTGACTTTGGCAACGGTGGAAGTCAAACTACATCGAATGAAAGAACTTCTTAAGCGGATATTTTTGTGGGATCTGGTGAAGGGGATGGCGCTGACGTTCAGCTACCAGGCGCCTAAGAACGTTACGACCGAGCAGTATCCTCGGGAACGGCCGATGGTGGCGGAACGGTATCGTGGCGCGCCGCGGCTGAACATGAATCCCGAGACGGGCGAATCGCTTTGTATTTCGTGCAATTTGTGCGCGCTGGCGTGTCCGGAGAATCTGATTGTAGTTGGATGGCTGCGGGATGACGCCACGCGTCGAAAAGTTTTGACTACGTTTACGTACGACACCTCGCGATGCATGTTCTGCGGACTGTGCGAGGATGCTTGCCCGACCGACTGCCTCGAATTAACGCAGGATTTTGAGATGGCGAACTACAGCCGTGAAGGCGCAATTTGGGACCGGCACCGGCTGGAAGTTGGGCCGACTCCGACACATTACACGCGATAATTGTTACGCCTCATTTGCCCTAGCGGACTAAGTCCTTCTTAATACTCCATTTCCTAACTGAAGTGTGTGATTGAATCGGCTGCGATTATCTTTTGCTGCGAGGACGCTGCATTGTAATAAGATGACGCGTCGAATTTCTCATGGAACGCGTTTTAGACGGGAAAATGGAACTTCGCAAAGATCCTATCACACGAAGCTGGGTGGTGGTCGGGCATCCGGAGCGAGACAAGGTAAGGCCGGATCCATGCCCACTATGCTCGGGAAACCGGCGGGAGACACCGGCTATTTTGGATTTGCCGGCGAATGGGCCGGGGCAGGTACGGGTGTTTCCGCATTTCCGTCCGCTGTACCGAATTGAAGGGGACCCTGGGCGTAGCGCAGAAGGAATCTACGACCGCATGGCGGCCACCGGAGCGCACGAAATTATCGTCGAGACTCCGGAGCATACGCGTTCGCTTTCGAAGATGAGCGACGAAGAGATCGAACGAGTGCTGGAGGCGTACGCTCTGCGCATCGCGGATTTAAAGCGCGACGCGAGATTCAAATACATCACGGTGTTCAAGAATCAAGGGGCACAAGCGGGAGAGGAATGGCCGCACGCGCATTCGCAGATTACGGCGACGACGTTCGTGCCGCGTCGAATTTTGTACGAATTGCGGAGCGCGCGCGAATGGTATCGGGCCCGGGAGCGTTGCGTGTTCTGCGACATTCTGAGCCAGGAAATTCGGCAGACCAAGCGCGTGGTGGATAACGCCGGCGACTACTATGCTTTTTGTCCTTACGCTTCGCGCGTGCCGTATGAAGTGTGGCTGATGCCGAAGACACATAATCACCAGTTCGAAGCGCCGCTCGCGGGCGAAAACCGGCGTCAGCTGGCCGGCCTGTTGGGAAGAACGCTGCGCAGGCTGCTGCAAGTTTCAGAAAGCTATCACATGGTGCTGCATACTGCGCCGAATACGCTGCAAACGAAAGGGGAGTTGAGCGAATATTGGCGCACGATTGCGGGCGACTACCACTGGCACATCGAAATTCTTCCCATCGTACAGCAGCGAAGCAAGTCGTACAGTATTAAGGAAATTTATTTTAATGGAACGCTGCCGGAAGATGCCGCAGAAAGCTTGCGCAAGATAGATCCGGGCAAATGAGAAATCATCAGGCGCGTATTTTGAGGAAGAGGGACGGCGAGCACGGCGGAATCTTCTCCAAGCTTTTGTTTTTGATTTTCGTGGTGGTGTTCGTCGCGATTCTGTATCTGGCGCGCTACCCGATATTGCATTTTGCGGGAGATTTCTGGATCGTAGACGAGACGCCGCAGGTTTCGGACGTTATCGTGATTCTAAGCGACGATAACTATGCGGCGGACCGCGCGACGCGAGCTGCGCAACTTTTCAGGTCGGGGATGGCTCCCAGGATTCTTGCGAGCGGACGGTTGTTGCGGCCGTATGCCGGGATAGGGGAGCTGATGGAGCACGACTTGAAGGGGCTCGGCGTGCCGGCGAATGCGATTGTCCCAGTAACGCATCGAGCAACGAACACGCGGGAAGAGGCTGTTGCAGATGCGCAGGCGATCGCAGCGCACGGGTGGAAAAAAGTCCTGCTGGTGACTTCGAATTATCACACGCGACGTGCAAATTACATTTTTGAACGCACGCTGCCGGCTGGAACGGAGTTGCGAGTGGTATCGGCGCCAGACTCGGAATACGATCCGAACAACTGGTGGCGTACGCGCAACGGGCTGAAGAGATTTCTGTACGAAGCGACGGGATATATCGTGGCGATGTGGGAAATGCGGCATAGCGAGGTGCAGACCTCTTGAGTCCGGCTTGATCTCAGGAGATCGCCGGTAGGTAGGGCACCAGCAGGTCGACGCTGGTACGTATCGGTACCGAGTCCGGCACGTATTGTAGGGTCGTGATTTACTCCGGGACGCGGCTGTACTATAGTTTGGACACCGCCCGGGACCCTGGCCACCCCGGCGCAATCCAGCCGTACCGGGGGAGGAATCTAATGTGGAATAAATCAGGTGAGGCCAAGCCGTCTCCGCAAGCAGCAGTTCCAGTAATACCAGCACCCGAAACGATCCCGCAGCAGACGACGGTTAGCGCACCCGCCGCAGCGCCCCAAGAGACCAGCGTTACTCCGAAAGCCGTTGCGCCAGCCACGGCCACGACAAGGACAACGACAACGATTGGGTCGGGGCTGAAGATCAACGGCGAAATTTCCGGAAGCTCCGATTTGTACATTGACGGCGAAACGCAAGGGAAGATACGGCTAGCTGATTCTCGTGTTACTGTGGGGCCAAATGGCCGCGTCCAAGCGGACATCGAAGCACGCGAAATCATCATCGAAGGCTCAGTCCAGGGAAACCTGAAGGCTGGGGAGTTGCTGCATCTAGGCGCGTCGAGCAAGGTGCAGGGAAGCGTGCTGACGCCGCGAATCGCGATTGAGGATGGAGCGCGATTGCGAGGCAAAGTGGAAATGGTTCGGACAGGCGCTGCTTCTCAGTCTGCGGCGGTTGTTGAGAGCGCCAAGGAATCAAACAAAGCAAAAGTAATGTCCGCGAGCGGTAAGGACGAATAGGGCAAGCGATGAGCTGGGTGGCTAAAACTCGAATGAGCGCGACGCCCGTGCAAGGGACGCGCAGCAAGCCGGGTCCGTCTGCTGTGGCGGCATCTTCTGCAAACGTTCGGGTTTCGAACGGATTGAAGGAATTTCTTTGGCTTATTAGCGATTCGCAGCAAGGGCGAATACTGGATCTCGGCCCCGTGTGGCAGGCGACTGTAACGTTTTTTATCGAGAAGGGATTCCGCGTTTCGACCGAAGACTTGTTAAGGGCCTGGAAAGATTTCCTCGCCTCGGAAGAGGAAGATTTCCGCAAAGGTCCGGTAGGGAATGAAGCAGAGCGAGTGTCACCGTCCATGTTCGCGGACAAGTTTCTCGACAACGCGTTGCTGTATCCGGCGGAACATTTTCACGGAGTGATGGCGTGGGATATTTTCGATTATCTGGACGCGCAGCTTTTGCCCAAGGTAATGGACCGGGTGTACTCGATGCTTCGGCCAGGAGGCGCGGTGCTTTCGCTGTTTCACAGCCGCACACCCGAAAGGTTTAGCAGGTATAGGATTGCCGATATGCAAACGGTTGAGCTGATTCCTGCGTCCACATTGTCGGTTCACGCGCGGGTTTTTCAGAACCGCGAGATTCTAGATATTTTTGGGAAGTTCCGGTCGTCGAAGACCTTTGTGGGCCGCGATCAGGTGCGCGAGGGTCTTTTCCTCAAGTAGCTACTCTTTAGATTCTTCCGGCACTAATCTTCCTCGGATTCAGCAGGTTTAAGTGGAAGCGTGACTTTGTGTCCGCGTGCTTTCCAGGAGTGGTAAGCGGCGGGAAGCAGCGACACAACGATCACTGCAGCGATCACGTAATGGATGTGCTTGTCGATGTGCGGATCAGACCTGCCGATTGTGTATCCAAGCAAGATCATTCCCCAGACCCAGCAAATTCCTCCAACGATGTCATACAGAAGATAGCGCGAATACTTCATACCAGCTGCGCCGGCTACCGGGGGGCAGAAGGTCCGAATAATGGGGACGAATCGCGCAAGGATGATCGTCTTACCACCGTAACGCTCATAAAATTCGTGGGCACGTGCCAGATGGTGTTTCTTGAAAAATCGTGAATCCTCGCGGCGAAATAGGGCGGGGCCAGCTTTGCGACCGATGAAGTAACCCAATTGGTCGCCGGCAATTGCGCACAGCGTGACCAGCGAAAGCAGCCAAGCCAACTCCAGTTTTCCGGCTCCCGCGAAAACTCCGGCAGTAACCAGCAGGGAATCGCCGGGGAGAAAGAAGCCGACAAACATCCCAGTTTCGATGAAAACAATAATGCAGACCATCAGCGTGCCGCCCCAATTGAGCAGGCCGCGGATGTCGTACAGGCGAGCTAAAATTTCCTTCAAGAATTCGATCATCTGCCGATTTTTGATGTTTCCCAGAGTCCTAAAAAGGCCGCAAGAACCTCTAAATACAATAGCAGAAATGTTTCGCGAGCGAGACCGGATGGCGGTAGTACTTTCCTACTACAAGCTATAGCCCCCTGTACCATTGGCCACTGCGTTCCCCTGTTCGAAGATGTAGGTGTACGAGGGAAGCGACTGGAGGGGGACATCATGGAAGGCGGATACGCAGTCTGGATGGGCCAGCCAGTGATTCTTCGAGTCTTAGCCGGAAATATGAGGGTTCCTTTGCGCGGGCGGTTGATGTCTGAAACGAACGAACTTGTGCGCCTGCGGATTGCCGACAGCTGGGACATAGATATTTTTAAATCAATGGTGGTCGCAGTCGAACACGACAACCCGGTTTACGTAGTCAATTAAGGGGCGCCATGAGTTCGTTGACAAGCGATACCGCGGCGACAGAAGGAGAGAGTTTGGCAGACGTTCTGCCGTTCCCGATATCTTCCGGAGATACAGATATGGGTTCACGGTTAGCAGCCTTGCGCGACACGATTCTGGTAGCAGGAGTTCAAATAGTTTTCAGGGCGACACTTTTCTTGCGGCGCTGGAATTACTAGCCGCTCTTAGATTAATAACGTTTCCCCGGCCCAATGCCCCTCAACCCCCCGCCCCAGGCCTGCGCCCCCAGGCCTGGGGTTCTTTTTTGCCAGCCAACCGGAGACAAATATCTCCCGTGAAGCGCGAGTTGAGATTCGAGCTATCTCGCATCCGGAGCTGTGAACCCGCTTAGGACTTGGACAATAATCTGGTAAAGTGTTTCAGAGATTGCGCGGCGCTCATTCGTCAAAGTCTGAGCTGAGGGCCTATCCCCGTATACGGGCAGGCGGGACCAACTCGCCCGGCAAGTCTTCATCGCTTTTATAAAAGCAACAAAGATTCAAATCGACTGGGAGATTGCTCCGAGTCGCGGTATTATGCCCAATCACGCCAACACCCGAGGGGAGACTAGATGAGGATTGCCAGCGTTGCGAGTGCATTTCCGGAACATTACTACGACCAGCAGGTGTTGACCGAGGCTCTCAAGAACGATTGGAGGGACCGGTTGCCGAATCCGGCGATTCTCGATCGCCTGGACGAGAGCATGAAGGTCGAGGGCCGGTATCTTGTTCGTACACTGGATTTTTATAAAGGTTTAACAACCTGGGGACAGGCCAATAACGCATGGATCGAGCACGCGCTCGAACTGGGCGAAAAGGCGCTGTGCAAGGCGTTACATGCGGCCGGCATGAAGCCGAAAGATTTGAGCGCGATTTACGTGACGTCCGTCACCGGAATCGCCGCTCCCTCGATAGATGCTCGGCTGGTGAATCGCATAGGCCTGTCGACGAACATCAAGCGCGTACCGATATTCGGTTTGGGTTGCGTGGCAGGCGCGGCGGGTATTGCGCGCGCGGCGGATTACGTGCACGGCTATCCGGACCAAGCGGCGGCGTTGCTGTCCATTGAGTTGTGTTCGCTGACACTGCAACGAGACGACATCTCGATGGCGCACTTGATTTCGGCACTGTTGTTTGGTGACGGCGCGGCGGCGACGATCGTAGTGGGATCAAACAGAAAGTCAGACGGGCCTGAGATTCTTGCGACGAAGTCTATTTTCTACCCACACACGGAACGGGTGATGGGCTGGGACATCTCGGAGAAGGGTTTCCACATCGTACTATCGCCGGAGGTGCCGGACACAGTCATAAAGCATCTGGGCAAAGATGTGGACGCGTTTCTCGCGGAGAACGGCCACAAGCGAAGCGACATCAAGACTTGGGTGATGCACACGGGCGGTCCAAAGGTGCTGGAAGCGACGGCTACGGCGCTGGACCTGTCAGAAAAAGATCTTGCCGCTTCGTGGGAATGCCTGCGCAAAGTTGGCAACATCTCGTCCACTTCGGTACTGCTCGTGCTCGAAGACGTATACATGAACCGGCGGCCGGAGCCTGGATCGCTGAGTATTCTGGCGGCAATGGGGCCCGGGTTTTGTTCCGAATTGGTACTTCTGAGATGGTGAAAGGCGGCCCAACGTGGGCAAGCGCGCGGATATCCTGGTTATCGGCGCAGGACCTGCTGGTATCGCCACGGCGATTGCAGCGAGCTTAAAGGGACTGCATGTAACGGTTCTAGACCACAGAAAACCTCCAATTGAAAAATCCTGCGGCGAAGGATTGCTACCCAGCGCGGTATCAAACTTAAAGAGCCTGGGAATTCATTTAAATTCGAGCTCGGGATTTCCATTCTGCGGTATCCGTTTCTCTGATGAGGAATTCTCCGCTAGTGCAAGAATCACGAGGGAAACTGGGTTTGGTGTGCGGCGCGCTGAGCTTCATCGAATTTTAGTGGAACGCGCGTGCGAAGCGGGCGTGTCTTTCCACTGGGGCGCGCGCGTAACAGGGTTTGATGGGACAGGAGCGCAGGCCGACGGCACTCATTTTCCATGCCGGTGGCTCGTGGGCGCCGACGGGCAGAATTCCACCGTAGGGAAATGGGCCAACCTGAGTTCGCCGCGGAGTCGACGTGCGCGTTTTGGATTCTCGCGTCACTATGCTGTTGCCCCCTGGACCGATTTGGTTGAGGTCCATTGGGGACCGGGCTGCCAGATATTTCTTACGCCAACGGGCAGCGATGAAGTTTGCGTAGCACTCCTGTCGCACGATCCACAGTTGAGAATTGACAGAGCGCTGAGTTATTTTCCGGAAGTTGCGAAGCGTCTGAAAGGGTCGCGGGCTCTAACGGCGGAACTGGGCGGTGTGACCGCGCTGGGGCGTGCTCGTGTCGTGGTCAGCGGGCACGTGGCGTTGGTGGGCGACGCTTCGTTTACCGTCGATGGAATTACCGGACAAGGGCTGAGCCTTGCATTTCAGCAAGCGATACTTTTGGCGGAGGCTTTTGCGCGAGAGGACCTCGTATATTACGAAATTGCGCATCGTGAAATTTCCAGAGCACCCTGGCGCATGACGCGGTTGCTTCTGCTGATGGACCAGAGCGCGTGGTTGAGGCGGAAGGTGCTTCGGCTGTTCGCCGGCAACCCCGCGCTATTTACGAAAATCATGTCGGCGCACATGGCTGAAGCTGCGCAGGAAAGTCTGAAGGCGACGGAAGTGCTTGGGCTTGGATGGCAAGTCCTGCGAGCTTGATGTTTCCCGAGAAATGGCGCGTTCACCGGCTGTCGTTATTCAAGATGTCGCGATGAACTTCAAGCGAATCAACCTCTCGCACGTGGCGGCTGCAAGGAAACCCTTTGTTCTGTGTGCAGGGCTAGCGTTTGCGGTTTTTGTATTTCTCGCTTCGAGTGCGTACGCGCAAGAATCGGCCGTCGATCTGGATCCTGCGCAAACCACAATTGAATTCACGCTCGATACGACACTCCACGCGGTGCACGGAACGTTCAAGCTGAAGGCTGGTCATATCAGTTTTGATCCGGCCACGGGGAAAGCGAGCGGGGCAATTGTCGTGGACGCTACCAGCGGCGACAGCGACAATGAAGGCCGCGACAAGAAGATGCATCAGCAGATTCTGGAGAGCCAGAAATATCCGGAGATTATTTTCGCTCCGCAGCACGTAAAGGGAGCCGTCAATCCCCAGGGAGCGTCTCAAGTGGAGGTATCAGGAGTTTTTCGAATTCGCGGGCAGGATCACGACATCACGATGACGTTCACCGTTCAACCGCCCGCTGGCGGCAAGATTCAGGCATCTACACACTTTTCCGTCCCTTACGTTCAGTGGGGCCTCAAGAGCGCCAGCACTTTTCTTCTTCACGCCAGCGACACGGTGGAGGTCGAAGTACACGGAACCGGGCAGTTCAGCCACCCAAGATCGCAGCGGTAACTGGCCAGCCTTTGCGGCTCGGCCCGCTGCGATCTCAGGTGTTGATGAACAATTTTAATTATGGCTGGATCGGTTTCGGTGACTTGCACGTCACAGACATTGTGCAATTCGGATACGTCCCACTACACATTGCGCTTTGGACGTTGCCCTCGCCGCAGGTTGAAACATTAAACGCTTGGCATTCTGCTCGGCAAGTTTGCACCTGTTGGGCAGAAGCAGCAGTGGCTTCAAATCGTGGCCCCGCCGTTGAAGCTCGTGAGCCGCCCATGGCACCAAGAAGGTCGGACAGTGGTGTGTCTGGTGTCCACCCGCCGCTCGGTGTCCGGGCGCCGACTAGCCCCACTGAAAACCTCGTCCAAGTCTGCATGGGGTCCACATAAAGCAGGTTATTCAGCGCCAGCTCATGTTGTTCTTTCTCACCTGGGCGAACCTCAATTTTGTCGGTAACGCGTTCTGCGCCTCTCACGTTGCGGTCCCAGTCAAACATAACCACGGCGAGGTCGATTTGTGTTACCTGCTCCGAGCCGCGATTTGTCGCTGTGTACTCGAGCTTCATGCTCCGAGTGATAGGTTCCGATACAACGTTGACGTTTTCAATTAATACGGGCAAGTTGGGTTGCGACAGTACCTCCGTGACCAACCCTGGTCCGACGGATGTCGAAGCTTTCCCGTGGAACGGGCGGGTCATGCTGAAAGCAGCTGAACAAATTGCCAGAATCGTAAGCCCTGCCAAAAAGTAACCAACTCGCCAAACACTTCTAATGTTCACGGGGCACCTCATGCTCTCGTGTATCTCACAAGGTAACAATTGTCAAATGATTAATTTTTTCTAATTACAACGCGATGAGTCGTCGAGTCGCTGCTTTGAAAAAAAAGAACTGGCGCCAGCCTCGCGAGAGACCGGCGCCAGATGTTTTGTTTCGTTTGCACCAAGCGGGCACAGAGAGCGGCTTGGCGAAATCGAAGGGATTATTTATCTGTCTTTCTTGGGAAAGTTAAACATATCGAACAGATCGCTCAGAGCCGGGCTGTTTAATGGTACGTACGGATCCCTGTCGCTTACCTTCGGATTGGGAAGGTTGTCGCGGCTGCGCTTTGTGATTGGCCCAAGTTTCCAGTTCCGCTCAACGAACTTCAAAATCGAGACGTGATCTCCGTAGCTGTGCGCCACGTGTCCGCCCTCAGTAAATTGGGAAATGACGAGGAGCGGAATGCGTGTACCGTCGCCGAAGAAATCCAGTGGTTGAACGTAACCTGAGTCGTAATAGCCGCCCCCTTCGTCGAATGTGACGAAGATCACGGTGTCTTTCCACAGATCCTTGTTGCCCTGCACACCGTCGACAATCTTTTGCACGAACCCTTCGAACAAATCCAGCTTCGACGAAGCGGGGTGGCCGTCGACAAATCCGCTGGGTTTAACGAAGGAAACGGCCGGCAGGTTGCCGCTGGCGATGTCCTCGTACAGGTTTGTTGTGTCTTGTATGTGTGTGGTGCGTACTTCTGCGTTGGTCATGATGGACGTGGAGTACGCGAACGGGTTGCAGATCGTGCAATACACGTCTTGCGGCAGTTCTTGAAAAGGATCGGTGAGATAGAGGTTCCACAGATCGCCGTAGTACTTCCACGAAATGTTATTTTCGAGAAGTTCGTCTCCGATATTTCGAACAGAGGACGGCGGGATTGTGAACGGAGTACCCTTCGGATCGTTAGGATTAGCAACAGTGCCATCGCCGAAGAATCCGGGGTTGTAGTTGTTGACCAGGTAATAGTGTTCCGGCTCGCATTTCGGGTCCACTTCGTAAGGCAGTTGACTGAGGTAGTTAAGGACGGTGCTGACGCCATGCTGATTTATGTCCGAGCAGTTGACGTAGGATCCACCACCGAAAACAGGTGTTGAGCCCCCGCCGCCGCCGTAACCATCTTCGGTGTACCAATTGTTGCTGCCCGTTGCCGGGTCTGGATTTTCAATTTCATCCACAATTCCGACGTGCGCACCGCCGCCGACCTGCTTGTTGTGTGGGGGAACCAACGGGTTTCCTTGTCCGTCGCTATACCAGAGCGAATCGCCGGTACCGAGCGTGATGTGGTTGGCGCCGGTACCGCCCATGATGGACTGGTGGAAGTTATCACTCAGGGTGAACTGATCGGCGAGCTGCTTCATGTAGGGCGCGTCACCGTTGAGAACGTTGTAGAAGCCCATCGCGGTGGAACCCTCGCCTGTGGTCAGGTCGGTAAAGGGCTTCGGCACTGGTGCTCCGTCCGTGCCGGATCCGGTTGTTCCGACGCCGACGGTAACTTCGACGAAGGGGAAGAGGTCAGCTTTACAGCCGCTCGGGTTCGACTCGGTGGCAAAGTCAACGTTGCAATCCAATTGTTGCCACATCTGGAAGAAGCGGTGGACCGGGCTGGCGGTGTAGGCGTCATACGGCATCGTGCTGCCGTTCGTGAGTTGGAAAGGTCCTGGACGGAGGTTGAAGACATCCGTGATGCGAGTGTCCGGTTGGCCTTTGGGAAGACCGGTACCGCCCGTAGTCAGAAAAACATAGAAACTGGCGGGCAAACCGTTTTCCAGTGCTTCGGCTTCCGGAACGCTTGATAGGAAGGGATTCGTGGGTGCGCCAGCGGTTAAGGGAGTTGGCAGTACAGGGTAAATTGACTTATCCATAGGGCTAAGCAAAAACGGATCCGGCTTCTTGTCGACAGCCGAGAAGGTGGTGGCGATGGAGAAATTCGGTCCGGGCGTTCCGTCCTCATTGATGATTTTTTCCGAGAGAAGGTTGTTGACTTTCTCTCCCTTGGCCGGCTTGTAGGTGGCATACACGTGATCGAAACTTCGATTTTCTCCGATGATGACGATCACATGTTTGATGGGAGAGCGGGTGTTGCCGTCATTATCCGCAGGGGTTTCTTTCGTTTTGGCTGCGTTGGCTTCCTGGGCTTGCACGGAGCTTGCCAGAGGGCCACCGACTGAGAATTGGAACAGTGCAAGAGACGTCAATCCGATGCGCAAATAGCGAATTGATTTTGAAGCGAAATGCCTGTAGGACATGCATCCTCCTCTTTCTGACGGTTTGATACCGCGTGGCTAAGTAATAGCCGCTCAGTGTTGCGTTAAGATTTTTCTACTGTGAATGGAGTAAAAAAGCGAAGAAGGAAAGCGCCGGTGGGCGCTCGTTCGTCGATTAGCCCATTTGCATACGTCACTCAGAGGCAAAATTGCGTTTCAAATTGGGGAGAGCTCGTTTGACCAAAAAAACAAGTTGATTGGCACCAGTCGCTCTAGTGGAAGGCTTCTTGGCGGAAGGCCCAGGGACGGCTTCTTTGACAGGGTTTGCGGGCTCCACACGGATCAGACCCATCATTCCGCCGTCTTCGTGCTCCAGGAGATGGCAATGATATACGAAAGTGCCAACGGCATTCGGATCGCGGAAATCCAGCCGTATTTTAACGCTGGGATATTGGAGTGTTTTACCGTCATAAAAAGGGACGTTGATAGTGTCGCGAAGGAAAGGTTCATTAACAGGAGCGCCAAAATAGTCCAGCAGCATGAAATGCACTTGGTGGATATGGAAGGCGTGCAGTTCCGTGGAGCGGTTCTCGATGATCCAGTCCTCTACATCGCCTTGCTTCACTACGATGTTAGGAACGGCTGAGCTTGGATCGAATGGTACAGGGGATTGTCCATCCACAGTGAGGTAAAAAGTGGTTGCGCTATTGGGGTCGTTTGGATCGAGTAATTTTTCCGAGAAATAAAGTTTGCGGGTATGGGCCGGGGAAACCTTTCCCAACCATGAGAGGGTAGACGGCACAAGCGGTTCCGGCGAGGCGGCGAGGGTGGAACGCGGCTCTGGTGCTGCATCGTCCGAAACGATCGTCGCGATCGCGCGGTTGGGATCGTTTTCACCTCCGACGCCGGTGTCTACAGTTCGCGTCACGAATAAGGCTGGAACACCGGCTGGCGGGCCTTTGACGATGAATTCCACGCGGCCGCCAGGGGGAACTCCAATGTGGTTACGCCAAACCACATTGTTTGAAGGGACGCCGTTTGCATTCACGGGCACGCCGTCGAGAGCGACGATTCCCAGTTGTTGAGGGGCGTGACCATACAAAACCTCCAAATTCAGGTAGGTAATGGCGGAGGCATTCAACACACGCCAAAATTGACGTTCGTTCGGTCTCATCTTGATCACGGCAGTCGGATAGTCTGGATACGGGACTGGCACAAAATTAATCGAGAGATCTTTTGCAGGCTTTCCGAAGCCGGTACCAGTGTTTGCAGCATCGCCGTCGTGGTCGAGCAGCATCTTTGGGATAACAGGTTCCGATTTGTTGGGCGGAGCATTGGGATTCAGCAAATCCTGATCGCGAATTACCAGGACGCGCTCGGGCAAGCCTGCAACTTCGGAATTCGCGCGTTCAATTCCTTCCACGATCATCGCGCCAGATAAACCGCCTAGCACCTGGGCTTTGCTGAACCCATGAATGTGCGGATGATACCAATACAATCCGGGCGGCTCGTCGGCCGGGATGCGAAACCGATACTCGAACGGCGGATCGCTCGGCTGAATCGATGTTTTTAGGACATCATCCTGATGACAAGTGGGAGGAATGGTCAAGCCGTGGAAATGGAGGTTGGTTGATGTAGATGTCATGGCTCCGCTGGCGCAGGGCGCGGCATTATCAGTATGAGCGGCCGCATTCTTGGCACCCGTGTGCAGGTGATGTTGGATTAGCGCTGCGGTGGCGTGATCGGGATCCGTCAAATCATTTTTCAAACTTAGGATTAGAAGATCGCCCGGATGCAGGCGCAAGGTGGGAGATTCGCTGCCGTCACCAGCTATGTAGCAGGACCGAGAGGGTTTGCCCGGCTCGCTGATATCACGCACGGTTAAATTGACCTTCAGCACGCCGTTTTGGCTCCGAAGATCTTGTGGTTCGGGCACTGCGACCCCTACGGCGGGGCGGACGCAAATTTGATTCGGCGAATCCTGAGCGGAGATGCCCACTCGCAAGGAAGTGAAGCAGAGAAAAGTGAAGATGAGTAAAAATGGTTTTTGCATTCCGGGAATCACTTAGGGAATTGCTCCGCCAAGACGTACGCGGAGTCTCCCTCGCTGCTCGCTGGTTAATTTAGTCGGATCCCGTTAGCTGCTCAGTTTGGTAAACACCCAGAAGAGCCCAGCTGCCAGGCAGATAGACGCTGGGAGTGTAAGTATCCACGCCATCGCCAAGTTCTTAACCGTACCCCATTGCAAGCCGGAATGATTGGCGGCCATGGTGCCGGCTACGCCAGAAGAAAGCACGTGCGTGGTACTGACGGGTAATCCGAATCCGTCGGCCGCTCCAATAGTAGCCATGGCCGTGATTTCCGCAGCAGCTCCTTGAGCGTAGGTTAAGTGCTCCTTACCGATCTTCTCTCCCACGGTAACGACGATACGCTTCCAGCCGATCATGGTGCCAAGTCCCAGCGCGATCGCGACCGCGACTTTCACCCACGTCGGGATGAACTTGGTGGCGTTATCGATGTGCTTCTTGTAGTTTTCTATTACGGCTGCATCGGCAGTCGAGAACACGGGTTGCTTGGTTTTCTTCATCAGGCGCAGAGCTTCGCTCACCACATACATGTCATTGCGGAAGTTGCGAACTTTGTCCTGAGGGACGCCCTTGAGTTCTTTGTACTGGGAAATTTCCGTGCCGATTCCATTCACCAGCGCGCGCAGCGCGAGCATGGTGTTTGGGGTGAACTGTTTCGAGCGAATGTAGTCGGTAATCTCATCTCGCGGATCGCCGATTACAGCGGTGGAAGAAACGTAGTGGCCCAGCACGTCCGCGGTCTGGATGGAGACTGCTACGAAATCTTGCGATTGGTTGTAGGTGACCGCATGGTTTACGGCGTAGGCGGTCGGCACCGTGCCGATCAGGATGAGCATGATCAGGCCCATGCCCTTTTGGCCGTCATTGGAACCGTGGAAAAAGCTCACGCCCGTGCAAGTGGCGACGAGAAGTGCGCGAATCCAAAATGGCGGTGGTGCGTCACCTACGGGAGCGGCATAGAGCGCCTTATTGGGGATCAACTTCCGCATCAGTAAGAGGAGGCCGCCCGCAACGACGAATCCGACAATCGGTGAAAGTACAAGAGACTTTCCAATATTCGCTGCCTGTCCCCAATCCACGCCGCTGGTCCCGGACTTGACTGACATCAGTTGGTTCGCGATGCCTACGCCGATGATCGAGCCAATCAGAGTGTGGGAGCTGGAGGACGGCAGCCCGAAGTACCAGGTGCCCAAGTTCCAGATAATCGCCGCGACGAGCAACGCAAAGACCATGGCGAATCCGGCTTTGCTTCCGACCTGCAAAATTAGTTCCACGGGCAGAAGGGAAACGATGCCAAACGCGACAGCTCCGCTGGAGAGAACGACACCGATAAAGTTCCACATGCCAGACCAAACGACGGCTACGTGCGGTTCCAAGGAGTGAGTGTAGATCACGGTCGCGACGGCGTTCGCGGTGTCGTGGAAGCCGTTCACAAACTCAAATCCCAGAGCGATCAAAAGGGCGACACCGAGCAAAACGTAAGGACCGACGGAAGTGGCGTGCATTTGCGAGAGGTCCGAGAGCAAATGGCCGCCCGCGTAAATTAGCCCGACTATCAGGGCGACTCCAAAGACGAGCATGCCGATTCGGCCCGGCCCAGCACCAATCTTTGCGTCTAAAGCAGTCGTTCCCGTCGCCATCATTCACCTCAAGAAGCTGGAGTTTGAATTTACCTGCTTGCAAATTGCTATTGCTCTTGATAATCGGGCGCACAAAATGCCATCCCCGTTTTGAGATGGCATTTGCAGGAACTAAACTCGGGAACTAACGGCCGGCAGCTTTCGTCTTGTGACCGTGGTGCTCCGTGTGCAACTTTGCTGCTTCGGCAGCATGGTGCGTTGCGTGGTGCATGTGACCTTGTGCTGAGTGTGCATGATGGGCCGCGTTCTCGTGATCGCCGGCTTCGTGGTGCTGCGCTGCTTCGCGATGGTGGCGCGCCGCGTGTTCGTGATGCTCGGCTGCCTGGTGATGATGCTCTGCCGCTTGTTTGGACATTGCAGCTCCTTTTTTTATTTGGGGTTGAACGTGGCGGACTCAAGCTAACGGCTGTTTGTTAATGCGATGTTATCGGCGCGTGAACACTGTGGTGGAAGCTTTAGCGCGAAGGGCCGCTTTTCAACAAGGGCTTTTATACGGGTTGTGAGTCCAGCCCAAGAAGATGGACAGCGTTTTGTTTCAGGATTAGCGGGCGAACGTCATCTCGGATAGCAATTTTTTCGAAATCGGCGAGCCACCTGTCGGGAGTGATGAGAGGGAAGTCCGAGCCAAAGAGGATTTTGTGCTTTAAGAGAGTATTCGCGTACTGAATGAGCGTCGGCGAAAAATATTTTGGCGACCAACCGGACAAGTCGATATAGACCTGCGGCTTGTGCAAACAAATGGAGATGGCTTCATCCTGCCAGGGAAACGATGGGTGGGCCATGATGATGGGCATATCGGGGAAATCAACGGCAACGTCGTCGATGTCCATGGGGTTGCCGTACTTCAATCGCACGCCTCCACCGCCGAGCATGCCGGTGCCGATGCCGCTGTGTCCTGTGTGGAAAATTACAGGCATTCGGGCTTCTGCGAGAACCTCGTAAAACGGGTAGGCGATGCGGTCATTGCCATGAAATTGTTGGATGGGAGGATGTAGTTTGAATCCGTGAATTCCACCGGCAGCGATCAAACGCCGGGCTTCGCTAACGGCTTCGGGACCGCGAGTGGGATCCACGCTCGCAAACGCGATCATGATGTCGCTGTTTACAGCAGCCAACGCGGCGACTTGGTCATTGGGGACTTGTTTCCGGCCGGTCAGCCGCTCATCAACTGAGAAGACGACACAGGCGATTTTTCGGGAGCGATAATATTCCGCGATAGCCGGGCCGCTTGGAACGTCACCTTTCGCGCCGAAATACTTGCGTGCCGCTTCGTTCACTTCGTGACCACCGTCTGACTCAATGTGCACGTGGGTATCGATGGCGAGAAGATTTTCGATTTTTAGATCGCTAGGCATTTTCATTACAGTCCCCAGTCTAATAGGATTTGGTTCTAGTCATTTTGCGCGTTTGAGCATGAGTCGAACTTACACTAAGTCTTAAATTTCCTCCATTGGCGCGATCGCATTATCGCTCGCAGGGGCGTCAGAATGCCGTAACAGCCCGGCTGAGCAGGCGCTCAACAATTGCTGAATTGACATTCGTAACGCGCTGCGTTAATTCATTGCTGCATTCTGAGAGCGAGTTGGCGGAGGAAGAGATGCCGAAAATAGATGCAGCCGGCAGCCTGGAGGCGATCACGCTCGAGTTTGGGCGCCCTGATGTTCACATTGGGGCGAGCGAAGAAGACTCTCCGTACGTGCCGTTCATGGAGAATGTTTACATTCGCCACCTGGCGTTTGATGTGCGCAACGGAGCGTTCGCCAACATATTATGGGTGAAAAAGGGAGGGAAACTCGGCCGCCATCGGCATCGCGGCCCTGTTTTTGCGTGCACGCTGGAAGGCAGCTGGCGCTATCTAGAATACGATTGGGTCGCGAGACCCGGAAGTTACGTTCGCGAAAATCCCGGAGCGATTCACACGCTGGTTTCAGACGACCCGAATGGCATGAAGACTTTTTTTTATCTCAATGCGTCGCTTGAGTTCTACGACGACGGTGACAATCTACTGGAGACTCTGGATGTATTTTGGTTCATCAACCACTACGTGTCTTATTGCCGTGAGCATGGCCTGAAAATAAACGAAAAGCTCTGGGTCTGATGATTCGTCTTGGAATGTAACTGACGTTTGCCCGACCACGAAGTGAATGCGAAGGAGGTTAGAGAGAATGTCTGCGGAATATCGAGCCGACCAAGTAGGAAGTTTTCTGCGGCCGCCTGACATTTTGGACGCTCGGAGAAATGCCACAGAGAATCCGAAGCGTCTTCGCGAGATCGAGGACCGCGAAATCCTTCGCGTTCTGGCGAAACAGAAGGAACTCGGCCTGGAGATTTTCACAGACGGCGAGTTGCGCCGCCGAAATTTCATGAGCGACTTTACCGATGCAGTGGAAGGCTTCGACATGGGCGATGCCGTAGCGCGCTCCTGGAAAGCCGGCGAAGCGAAAGGCGCCCGCGAAAGCAGCGTCGCGGGCATTGTGAACGCAAAACTGCGCCAGGTGCGCCCGCTCACCGGTCACGAGCTCACGTTTCTGAAAGCGAATTCTCCCGGCGCGATCAAGATGACTTTGCCGAGCGCGACACAGTTCCCAGCCATTTCCTTCAAGCGCGGAGTTACGGACAAAGTGTATGAAAATCATTCGGCGCTTTTGTGGGACGTCGTTGCAATCATGAAAACGGAGCTTGCGAGGCTGGCCGCCGAGGGCGTGAAGTATATTCAGATCGATGCTCCGCGTTACAGTTATTATCTGGACCCCAAGTGGCGCGAATGGATACGCACGGAGATGAAGGTCGACCCGGAAGCTCTGCTCGACGATTCCATCCGCGCGGATAATGGGTGTCTAGAAGCGGCGCGGCGTTCGGGAGTCACGGTGGCGGTACACCTTTGCCGTGGAAACAATCGCAGCCATTGGTACGCTGAAGGCGGGTACGACGCGATCGCCGAAAAACTGTTCACCACTATGGCGGCGGATCGCTTTCTCCTCGAGTACGACGATGAGCGCTCTGGGACGTTCGAACCGCTGCGCTTCGTTCCGAAAAACAAGACGGTCGTGCTGGGACTGGTGAGCTCGAAACTGCCGGAACTGGAGAGCAGTGACGATCTGGTACGGAGGATCGAGCAGGCGGGGCGCCATTTTCCAATCGAGAACCTAGCACTCAGCCCGCAATGCGGATTCGCGTCGACCATGGAAGGAAATTTGCTAACCGAAGACGAACAGTGGGCCAAGCTGAGGCTGGTGGTTGAAACTGCCAGCCGCGTTTGGAAATAAAGAGGAAGGAACGCCGCACGCGTTAAAGTCCGCAGTCGAAGAAAACGGTCTCGTTCGGTCCTTGCAGGACCACGTTCCATTCAAGCGCGCCGGCTTCTCGCGCGATTTTTTTTGCGACCAAAGTGTCGCGTCGCGTAGCTTCGATCAAATTCAGCACGAAATCGTTCGAGTTCGCCGGCTCATCGGGAAAATAAATTCGAGTCACCAGACGCCGCAGCAATCCTCGCGCAAACACGGATACGACGATGTGAGGGGCTTGCAACTTTCCTTCGAGGTCCGGTACTTGGCCTGGCTTGATGGTCGTGAAGCGAAATTTACCGTCGTCGTTGGTGGGAATCCGCCCGTAGCCCGTGAAGTTTACTTCCACGGGCTTGTCCTGTTGATCTTCGGGATGAGCGTACTTCCCGTGGGAGTTTGCTTGCCAGATTTCGAGAATGGCGTCAGGCACGGGTTTGCCATCGCCGTCGAGGACATGGCCTTCAATCCTCACGGGTTCTCCGGATGTGCCGGGGCCAGTCAAATTGTCTTTTATAGCTCTACACATGCCGATGGAGAAGAACGGGCCGACGGTTTGCGACGTAGTAGCTTGCCGGCTCATTTTAAGGTTCCATGGGCGTGGCTTCGCGCCCGGCCAATACAATGTCGAATTTGAAGCCCAGCGCTTGCGATGGGATCGTGTTTTCCCAGTCGAACAGCGAGATCAACCGGTTGCGCGCGTTTGCATCTGCCGTGCAATTGAAGATCGGATCGAAGGGCAACAGAGGGTCGCCTGGAAAATACATCTGAGTGACCAAGCGCGATGCAAATCCCGAACCGAACAGCGAGAAATGAATGTGTGCGGGACGCCAAGCGTTGTGATGGTTACCCCAGGGGTAGGCGCCGGGACGAATGGTCACGAATCGATAGCGACCTTCGTCGTCCGTCAACATGTGTCCGCATCCCGTGAAGTTTGGATCGAGAGGAGCGTCGTGCTGATCGCGCTTGTGCAGGTAGCGGCCGGCTGCGTTGGCCTGCCAGATTTCGAGGAGGGAATGTCGTAGCGGTTTTCCATCTTCATCGAGTACTCGTCCGCTGACGATGATGCGCTCGCCGAGGGGTTCGCCGGAATGTTGCCGAGTGAGGTCACAGGCTTTCACATCGATTGTCGCTGTGGTGAAGGACGGCCCGGTAACTTCTGAGAGCGTGTGCGGCAAATAAATTAGAGATTTGGCGGGTGCGCGCTTGATGGAGGAAGCGTAGGCAGGATGCAGATAATCGGGCTGGGTACCCGGCTGTGGCCTGCGATATCCGACGATTTTTGCCACGCTGTTTTCTCCTCGTGACTTACAAAAAGAGAATTGATCCCAGCTTCCTGCAATATTACAAGGGCAAGGAAGTGTTCGCACCCAAGATCAATAACCAGCTGAAAATGCAGGAGCCAGAACAAACTTATGCAAGGGAGGAGAATCTTTGTCAAGGCCGATTATCGAAATCCCGTGCGCATATCGGCCGACTAGGGTATCCTTTGCGCCTTCCTATCGGAGGGCCCATGTCTCCTGCCAGTGCTCGCACAGCCATCGAGAAAGAATCGCGCGGTGAACGCTCGGCTCGAAAGGTGGACCGCGATCCGTTGAGACCATCGGTGCCGTTCGACAAGTATACCGGAGATCCAAACTTCATGACGTCGCTGGCCCGCGGCTTGTCGGTGATACAAGCTTTCTCAGCGCAGAAACGCCAGCTCACCATCTCGCAAGTGAGCGCTAAGACAGGTTTCTCGCGGGCTGCGGTGCGCCGATGCCTTTACACGCTTATCAAACTTGGTTTCGCCGGCTCCGATGACAGCCATCACTTTTTCCTGCAGCCTCGTGTTCTGGCGTTGGGCCACTCCTACATTTCTTCGATGCCGCTTGCTGCGTCGGCCCAGCCGGTATTGGAGCAGGTCAGCCATGTGTTGCACGAATCGTGCTCGATCGCAACTTTGGAGGGGCTCGACATTATCTACGTGGCGCGAGCGAATGTGACTCGCATCATGTCCATCGACCTGGGAGTGGGAAGCCGCTTGCCTGCGTTTTGCACGTCCATGGGGCGCGTGTTGCTTGCCAACCTGCCGCCCGCTGAATTGGAAATTTTTTTCGAGCGGGTACAACTAACGCGTCATACAAATAGAACCATCGTGAGTGCGGAGAAGTTAAGGCAAGCGCTCCGCCTCGTCCTGCGGAATGGTTATTCGCTTGTTGATCAGGAATTGGAGGTCGGTCTGCGGTCCATGGCGGTTCCCATCCAGAATCCAAGCGGAAAAGTGGTGGCGGCACTCAACGTCGGAGCGCACGCGCAGCGCCTCTCCATTCAAGAGCTACAGACGAAATTTCTCCCGCAACTTCGGGCCGCAGCACAGGAACTTTCCATGCTGTTGAACTGACCGCTTTCAACTCATTGATCCGCGATCGATTCGCTCTACCCGCACGCCACCGAAATGCCAGCGGTTGCAAGCTCCCCACAAGTTATGAAATTGGATTATGACTTCGGGCCGATATTCGCACAGCCGGACGATTAAAGTGCTTGACAAAAAGCGGTACAGGCGTTAGACCTGCTGCAAATTTAACTAGAATATCAACACGAAGCAGGGGTTAGCTCTGGAGAAGCGGGGCGTAAAGGGGTGGTGACCGATGAAGGTACGTACTTGGCTGTCGGCTATCCTAGCGATCGCGATTCTGTTTATTTCTGCAGTGCCAACCTGGTCGCAAACCAGCGTAGCGTCGTTGAACGGAACCGTGCTTGACGAAAGCGGCGGTACGGTAGCCGGCGCCAGCATCAGCCTGCGCGAAATGGATCGGAACACCATGTACTACGCTACCTCCGACCAATCCGGTTACTACGCCATACCCAATCTTCCGCCGGGACGTTACGAACTGAAGGCCGAGTTCAAGGGCTTTTCAAAGTACACGCAGACGGGAAGGATACTTAGCGTTGGAGAGACTGCGACCGTCAATATCACCTTAAAAGTGGAGGCGCACGGCGAAGAAGTGATTGTTAGCACAGAGGCGCCGACTATTGAGCCGACCAAAACTGAAATCAGCCAAGTGATTGACACGAAGCAGATCAACGATCTGCCGATCAGCGGCAGGTTGTTTACGGACTTCGCCCTGCTTACCGCCGGGGTCGCCACCGGACGTACGAGCTTGCAGTCCACGATTACGGAATTCGAGTCAACCCGAGTCTCGTTTGGCGGTATGCGCGATTTGAGCAACGAAATCACGGTTGATGGTGCCGACAATGTGAACACTGTGACTGGTTCCCAACGGTCCACGCCGCCGCAGGAATCGGTGCAGGAATTTCGTGTGGTGAACAATGGATTCGGGGCCGAGTATGGCCGCGCGCTGGGCGGGATCGTCAACATCGTCACGAAATCGGGTGGAAATGACTTTCATGGCACGATCTACGATTATTTGCAGAACAATGCGACGGACGCGCGGTCGCTTCTTCAGCCCGCGCCGGACAGTGACGTGCTGAGGCAAAATCAATTCGGCGCGTCGCTCGGAGGGCCGATCCAGAAGGATAAATTTTTCTTCTATACCAATTACGAAGGCCAGAGGCGCGCGGAATCGCCCACATTCCCCGGCGTGTTTTTTCAAAACCTGGATTTGATCAATGAGTCGAAAGCAGCTCTGGGAATCGCTCCTGAGAACCCCAATATTCTAAAGACCAAAGACAACGACTACGGAATCATCAAGGCTGATTACCAGATCAACTCCAACAATCGGCTAAGTGTGCGTTACAACGTAGAAGATGGACGCGACTTGAATCAGTTAGTAGGCAGCACGCTGGACGGCGGTGGCATTGGTGCTCCCAGCAGCGGCCACAATCTGTTTCTTCGCGACCAATCTTTGGTCGGCACAGTCAGCACGGTACTGAAGCCGAACCTGGTGAATAGCGTTTTGGCTCAGTATGCGCGACGCCACTACAATTTTCCCGGAGTCACAGGGCAGCCGAACCTGGACATTCCCAACACGCTTTTGTTCGGGCACAACTTCGGAGTTTTCGATGCCATCTACGAAAGTCGCGCACAACTCGCTGACAATCTATCGTGGGTGAAGGGTAACCACGTCGCGAAATTTGGCGTCGACTACAACTACGTCAACAATTTTGTGATCTGGCCGGGATTCACGCCGATGAGGATCGTGTTGCCCGGTCTCAACTGCCTGGTGGATTTTGCCAACTTTACAAATCCGACAGCGGGAATCTCGTCGGATCCGGCTGACGGACCTTGTCCGACTTCGGTAGCTCCGTTTTTCCCAACGCAGCCGGGCGCTCCGTTTGGGCCAAACAATAACGATCCGCTGAACGGCGTTCCGATCGTCTTTTGGGGAGCACCGGTTGGGAATGTACCCAATCCTCCGAGCGGTCAGCTTCCAACTCCACCTCCGATACCAACGAACTGGCAACGCGCATATCTGCCATCCGAGACAGGAAACTTTTCCGAAACCCTCAACCACGCTTATTATGGATTTTATGCGCAGGATCAATGGCGGGTTAAGCCGAGTCTGACTGTAAATTACGGTCTGAGGTACGACTTCGAGTCGGGATTGTCGAAGCAAATCAATCCGCACTACGGCGGCGTCCAGCCGCGTATCGGTTTGGCTTGGTCTCCGAACAACAAGACAGTCGTGCGCGCGGGATTTGGCTTGTTCGATGATCGGTATAACCTCTCGTTCTTGTTTATCACTCAGCCTCAAAGGCCTGTAATAATTCCTGGGGAGACATTGCCGGGAATTCGGCAAGGTGCGAACACGGCGACTTGGGTTTTGAACCAGTTGACGCCGGGGCCGTTGGCCGGTCCACCCACGTTCCTACTGCCCGCACAAGCGGCCGCCAACTTGGTCACCACGGGCCAGGTGCCGGCACAATTCATTACCGGGCCTTGCCCGCCATCGTGCACAGCGGGTGCTGGCATGGTGCAACACGACAGCAAAATCCCTTATTCCGAACAGGCCAATCTTGAAATCGACCGCCAAATCGGGCGTGGACTGACTGTCAGTGCTGGGTATCTCTGGGTTGCTGCGCATCATCTCGTTCGCGCGGACAATCTGAACGTCTGCCCGCCATTTCCCTTCGGCTCAACCGAACCGCAGATTACAGTGCCGACGATTAACCCTGGCGTACCTAACTGCGCGCCAACTCCGGCGCCTCCCGCCGGTTGGCCCGCGGGCAAGGCTTACTTCGGGGCCGCTGGCGTACCAGGCGGCGGGGCGGCATACGATAATGCCGGCCTCTTATACTCCACGGACAATACGGGCAATTCCGTTTACAACGGCATGACGTTGCAGGTGACTGAGCGAGCGGGCCAGTATTTTACCCTTAACGCGAACTACACTCTGTCACACACGCTCGATGATGGGACGTTTACAACCTTCGTCAGCACGCCACAGGATCTCTACAATCGCTCCTTGGAACGGGCGAATTCGAACCAGGACGTGCGTCAGCGGTTCATAGCGAACTTCACGGGAACTGGCCCCATCCATAGCATCCTTCGCAACTTCACGATGAGCAACATTGTTACGTTGCAAACGGGACGCCCCTTCACAATGTTCGTAGGATTCGATGCCAATGGCGACACGAATCCGGTGACTGACCGTGTCGGAAATCTGGGTAGGAACACATACTACGGCGACCCTCTCTACTCATGGGATGTGCGCATCTCTCGCTATTTCCAGATTCGGGAACGCCTGAGACTCGATCTGATGGTTGACGCGTTCAACTTGCTCAATCGTCCAAATGTGGACGAAGTGACATCTGTGTATGGTGCGGCAGTGATATGCGGCGGTACGGCGACACCCAGGAATTTCAAAGACAAGGCCACCATCGAAACACAGCAGCAAGCCATCGCTTTCGACAACGGCACGGGCGGTCCTACGTGCCCCAACCTGTCGCCGGTGCCTAGCCCTCCAGTTCCGAACGCTTTGTTCGGCGCTCCGAGGACAATGTTGAATCCGCGACAGTTTCAGTTTGGAGCTAAGTTCGCCTTCTAAAGGCTGTGTCGGCGGAGATCGGTTTCGGCGCGTGACTTATGCCCCCAACCGGTTTCCGCCACCGAGTTGATCTCGACTAGGCTTCGCTCGCACGTCCAACGATTTAACCCGCTCTGGACCAAGGCTCCGCGTCGCCACTCCTGCTGATATCATATCGGCGATGAATTCGGCTCGTTCCAAAAACAGATCGAGCTTGCAGAACGCGACTGAGGGCGAGCGCGTCCGTCAAGTGCGGCTCCGGACTTCCGGCGCGTCACTTGAGAAGTTGGCCGACGGAACATTCATGGTGCGCCCGGATGAGAGGCTAGGGGCGTATCCGAAGGTTCTGACCGACCGCCTGGTCCATTGGGCGACGATTTTCCCGGAACGCGTTTGCGCCGCTCAGAGAGGAGGGCGCGGCGAATGGCGACGGCTTACGTACGCGCAGGTGCTCGCGGCGGTGGAAAGCGTCGGACAGGCACTGCTGGATCGAGGTCTCTCCGCCGAGCGACCGGTGGCGATTCTTTCCGGGAACGACCTCGAACAGTTGTTGCTTATGCTTGCGGGGCAGCACGTAGGTATTCCTACGGCGCATATTTCGCCCGCCTATTCGCTCGTGTCGAAGGACTTCGGCCGGCTGGGGCATACGATGAAGCTCGTCACGGCCGGCCTGGTTTTTGCGGCGAACGGCGAGCAGTATCGCGGCGCCCTTGAAGCCGTGGCCGGTGCTGATGCGGAAATTGTTGTCACGTGTGCTCCGCCCAAGGGCAGAAAAGCGACATTGTTTGCCGAAGTCCTGGCGACTGCGCCGACGGTTGCGGTGAAGGCTGCACACGAGGCGATCCAACCGGATAGCGTAGCTAAGCTTCTTTTCACCTCAGGTTCGACCGGAATGCCCAAGGGTGTGATCAATACGCACCGGATGATTTGCTGCAACCAACAAATGATCGCGCAAGCATTTTGCTTCCTGCAGGACGAGCCGCCGGTGCTGGTGGACTGGCTGCCATGGAACCACACTTTTGGCGGGAACCATAACATCGGCATCGCTCTTTACAATGGCGGAAGTTTCTATATCGATGATGGCAAGCCGGGCTCCGGATTCATCGATGAGACGATTCGCAATTTGCGCGAGATCTCTCCAACGGTTTATTTCAACGTTCCCAAAGGTTATGAAGACCTACTGCCGGCCCTGCGCGCGGATCCTTCGCTTCGCGAGAATTTCTTTCGCAACCTGCGTCTCATGTTTTACGCGGGTGCGGGTTTATCGCAACCGGTCTGGGATGCTTATCGAACTCTGGGGGTTGAGACTTGCGGCGAGCGAATTGTGATGGTGACCGGTCTCGGCTCCACGGAGACTGCTCCAATGGCGATTCAAACCACGTGGGAAACCGAACGGGCGGGCGTAGTCGGAATCCCTATTCCCGGCGTGGAGGCCAAGCTTGTGCCACACGGCAAGAAACTCGAAATACGAGTTCGCGGACCTAATGTGACGCCGGGATATTGGCGCCAGCCCGAACTCACGCGAAGGACATTTGATCAGGACGGCTTTTACAGTTTTGGAGATGCGCTTCGCTTCGTGGATCCGTCCGATGTGAATAAAGGTTTTGAATTCGATGGTCGGCTGTCAGAGGATTTCAAACTTGCGAGCGGGACTTGGGTGAACGCCGGCGCGCTGCGCGGCAGAATTTTAAGTCACTTCGCTCCATTCGTGCGCGACGTAGTGATAACCGGCCACGATCGAGACGAAGTAGGAGTAATGATTTTTGGGGATGTGGACGGATGCCGCGCGCTTTGCTCGGGGCTTGAGCGTACTTCATCTGCAGCCGAGATTTTTGGGCATCCAAACGTGCGCCAGCGTTTTCAAGAGCTTCTCGAGAGCTTCGCCCTGCACGCCACAGGAAGCTCCAACCGCGTCACACGAGGAATTGTGGTGCAGGAGCCGCCCTCATTGGATGCCGGCGAAATAACTGACAAAGGCTCGATGAATCAACGGGCGGTTCTCAAGCGGCGCGTTGCGATTCTCGATCAGCTTTACGCACCAGAACCGTCTCCGCAAGTTTTGCGGATCAAGAAATAATCGGGCGAGCTGTGTAGGCAAAGCAGCTCGCGCGCCCGCGAGCGGGGCTTTTCCAGCGAAACCGCTCCAGCCCACGTTTGATACCGTGCGACTGGCCGCCAGAAATTTGCGGTTTATTTTTTCTCCGGGCCTTTGTCGGCGTCCGGAAGAACAGCCGTGGGATAGAGGTCCGGGAGCGGCTTTCCCTGTTGGTCGCGTAGCTCCGGATGAGGCAAGGGTTTCCGCGGAATCATTTTGTCGCGCATCGCGGCATTGTAGACAAAAATGGCCTCAACAACGGCGATCTGTTTCAGGTCCGCGGGCTGCAAACGCTCGTAGGTGTCCATATTGGAATGGTGAGTGCGCGTCTCGTAATCCATTGGATCCTGGATGAACTGGAAGCCGGGAATTCCCACGGCGTCAAATGATAGGTGATCGGTGCCACCCGTGTTGCGGTTGGTTATGGTAGTCACACCCAAGTCTCTGAGCGGTGCGATCCACTGTTGGAAGATAGTATCCACTGCAGAATTGCCCTGTGTGTAGATGCCCCGAATCTTGCCTGTTCCGTTGTCCACGTTGAAATAGGCGGAGACAAGCTTCTGCTCGGGTTTGGCGTCGAGCGGGCCCACCGGCCTCCTCATAAACTCCGGTAATGCCAACTGATCTGGAGTAGTAGCGAACGGAAACGTTCCAAAGTGTTGGCTTGCGTATCCGCGGCTGCCGAAGAGGCCTTCTTCTTCGCCGGACCACAAAGCGATGCGGATAGTTCGCCTCGGCTTGACCTTGATCGCGTTCAAGATGCGCATCACTTCCATGGCAACGATGGCGCCTGCTCCGTTATCCGTAGCGCCGGTACCGGCTATCCAACTGTCGAGGTGGCCGCCGACCATGACGATCTCGTCCTTCAGCTTGGGATCGGTTCCGGGGATTTCGGCAACGGTGTCAAAGCCGTGCTCGTGATCTCCAGTGAACTTAGTTTCGACGTTCATTTCAATCGAGACTGGAACGTGATTTTCGAGTAATCGAAAGACGCGGCCGTAACTTTCAATCTGAGTTACCACTACAGGGAACGGAACAGCGGTGTCTTTGTGATAAGGAGTGCGGCCCAGTGCGGCGCCGTTGTCGTCGAAGATGATTCCTGTGCCTCCGCCGTTTTTGGCGTCACGACTGGGAACGATGACGCCGGCGATCTTTTCGTCGACCAGAAAAGGAATTAGCTTGGCAGTGAGCCTTGCGCGGCTGATAAAGCGTTGGGTGCGCGCCTGCGCATCCGCAGCCGCACCCTCTACTGGAAGAGATTCCAAATCCTGGAGGTCTTTGTCGGAGTAACGTTCGAAGAAAGGCTTGTCCGGCACCGGCACTTCGCGCATCGCGCCGAGCAGAACGATCTTGCCGGAGAGTTTGCCCTTGTATTTGGCTATATCGCTCTCGTCGTTGATCACGACGGAGACGGCCTGCCCGGTCACGGGTCCGTTGGTGGAGGGCGACCAGGGAGTGGCTTGCGCTACGAACACGGCGGTGTCTGGCTCCGTCATGCGAACCCACGTGTTTAGTTGCTGCCAGCCCATGCCGAACTCACCCCAGTCTTCCAGGTGCGCATTGACGCATCCCATTTTGGTGAGTTGATCGCGCGTCCATGCGTTGGCCTTCGCCATGTTAGGAGAACCGGTCAGGCGCGGACCGATTCCGTCGGCCAATCCCCCGGCGTAGTCCATCACATGGGAATGCTGCAGACCCTCTTCGCGAATCGTATTGTAAGCATTCAGATCGATCGACTCTACGGCAGGCTGCTGCATTTGCGAGTCGTTCCAGCCCGGCTGCTCCTCGGCCGCTTTGACGGGCTTCTTATCAGTTCCGTCAGACAAAGCGGGGCCAGCTGCGAGCATGACCGCCACGACAGAAACAAGGATGCGCTTCAGAACCATAAAATAGTGCCTCCCGAAACGGAATTTCTTTTGCGATTTGGAAACGCCTGCGTGCTACGTCAATCTTGGGACCGATTTTTTCGAAGTCACGGTAGCGTGAAATGGTCTGCGCGATTTCATGGAAGGGGGAACTGTCATTTCACCTCGAACCTCTTTGCGACCAAAGGCCAAACGCCGAACATCTTAGATTTGAATCGGCGGCAAAGTCAACGAGCGGGATCAGGAAGATGCCCGCGAGCAACATGTTCGCGAAATAAGAAAGGCCCGGAGGAAATGATCCGGGCCTTCTTCTTGTTCGAGTTTAGAGCAGCGAGCTAGCGAAACATTACCGCTGCGCGGCTCGCTCGACGGTTAGGGTTACTGTGGCGGTGTGGGTTTTGCCACCGCCGGTGCCGGTAATGGTGATGGTATGGGCTCCGGTGGTGGCGCGGCTGCCGACTTTGACGGTCATGGTCGACGTACCTGAGCCGGGAGCTGCGATAGAGCTAGGACTGAAGGTCACGGTTTGTTGGCTTCCTTGGCCGGAAGCAGACAAGGTGACCGCCGAGTCGAAACCATTCAGAGCCGCTGTGGTGATTGTGGACGTGCCGGATGAGCCTCGCACGACCGTAATCGTGGTTGGAGATGCACTGATGCTGAAGTCAGCGCTCGCTGGTGCGGGTACGGTGAGAGAGACTGACGTGTTCTGCGTGATGCCGCCGCCCGTGCCGGTGACGGTGATGGTGTAAGTGCCGGCCGCGGTTGTTGAGGCTACGATGATCGACATGGTCGAGCTGCCCGAACCTGGCGCGGCGATGGACGTCGGGCTGAACGTTACGGTGACGCCGGTCGGCTGGCCACTCGCAGTCAACGCAACGGCCGCGTTAAACCCGCCGGACACCGTGGTGGTGATCGTCGAAGATCCGCTGCTGCCTTGTGCCACGGAGACGGAAGTGGGCGAGGCAGAAATTGCGAAGTTCGGAGTTGGTGACGAGCCTCCTCCTGCCAGCGCGTTGATCAGGCCAACGCCGTTCGGGCTGCCCCAACCGGTCACTAGGTCATAACCGGTCGTAGACGAAAAGCTGCCGGACGTGCCGCTGGTGATGTCGTGGAAATCCGTGGCGTAGCTGGACGTAATATTTTGCGCGTAGATTGTTGGGTTGATGAAACCGAGCGTCGCTTCGCCGTTGTTCGCCAACTGCTGGTTGGCCAAGGCAACGTACCCGGCCCACATCGGCGCGGCGAAGCTGGTGCCGCCGAACTCGTTAGCGGTGCAAGTGGTTTGATCGGCGCAAACGTAAAATGTGAAGTTCGCGTTGGCCGAGACGTCCGGACCGTTGCGCAGCGTGGTGGAACCCTTGTTCGTGGAATTGATCACCCCCGAGAGCTGTTGCCACGAGGGAATCGCGATTGAATCAGGCGAGATGCCGCCTCCGCTATCCACCCACGCGGTTTCTGACTTCCACGCGCCGCCCGCGCTGGCGGTGACGAGATCGGTGCCGCCAACCGAAACGATGAACGCGTTGTCCGCGGGCCAAGCCTCGTTCTTCGCCGACCACGTGGAAGAGTCACCTGAAGCGGCGAAGAAGTTCTGGCCTTGCGCGGCCATCTTCTGGAAAAAAGGATTGAGCGTCGATGGATCAGCTGGAGTCCATCCCCACGAACAGCCAATCGTGGTGGGAAGCGGGCTGTGCGTCGTCATTGCGCTGATAATTGCGGTGTCGACAGATCCGATGTAGACCACCAGACTTGACAGGCCCGGAGCCATGCCGAGCGCTTGAGTCATGTCGAGTGTTTGTTCGGTGTCATCGCAATCGCCACCGGCTCGCGTATCGACGCAGGAAGTGGCGGTGCCATCGGTGGAGAGCAAGGTGATCGGCACATTATTGGTCTGGCCGACGTTCTTGTAATAGGTGGTGAGGTCGGCGAGGTCGGTGCCTAGAAACTCGAAGAGTCCGAGATTCTGGCCCGCGCCGGTGAGCGCTGTTCCGCCGTAGTAAGCCGCTCGCATGTCGCTGCCCAAGAAAGAAGCCGATGGGCCTGAGCCGGTTGTTGCGTGCGACACAACTTTCTCGGCATCGATTCCGTGCGCCGCAGCGTAGTCGCTCTTCTTTACGTACAAAGGATGCGGCAGGGAGAAGTTGTCCATGCCCGAGACGTGCCAGAGCTGGAAGGGCAGGTCCACGGTGGGTTCACGATCTGGTCCGTAAAAAATACGGTTCTCAGAGGGGTGTTGGTACGTGCCCATGGTTACGTGGAAAGCCTTTTCGACGGCCGAGACTGGGCCGACGATCTGCACTTCCATGCCATCGCGTGAGCCGCCAACCACGGTGAAGCCGTTGGCTTTCGCGAAACGAACCACGGCATCATAGTCCTGCTGGGTGGGTCCGAATTTTTCGGTGAATTCCGGAACTGTAAGAAAGCGCCGGTACATGCCGCTGGTGGGATCAGAAAGTTGTCGCAAGAAGTTGTCCAGCTCAGATTGATTACGAATCGCCAATACGATGTTGAGGTGCATGGACTGCGTTGCAGGAAGCCGCCCGACAGACGGCGCTTGCCCGTTCAGAGTTGCTTCTCGCACGTGACGGGTCATCATGGACTGCCCCTGCGCCTGGGAATTCATTGCCACGATCGTTACAAGAGCTGCGACCGTGAGTAAAAACTGACCGATTCTCCGGACCATGGTGTCTCCTTTGTGGGATTGTGATAGGGATGTCCGAATCGCTTGCGAGGACACGGCCAGCCCCTTTTGTGGGCGTAAGGTACCACCGACGCCTCTTAACTGCGAGGGAAATTCGAAGATTATTTCCAATTCTCCAGCTTTAAAGTTGAGATGAAAAGCATCGGTTGATTCGCAAAAACAGCGGGCGTCGAACGATTGCCATCCGCGTATCGCAATCAGAACCGCCAAGTGAATTTGGCGTAGGCGCTGCGCTTGACCTGCGACGAATTCACGCTCTGAAGTGGGTCGTTGAACTCCACATGATGGTCTAGCAGCAAATTCTGCCCCACGAGACTCAAAGTCATCCGTTCCGCAGCCCTCCAGGTCAATTGCGTGTCGATGCGTGTGTGAGAGGCGATCATCGGCGACGGAAGGCGATCCACAAAATAGGCAGCAGCATCCCACGAAAGAGCACGCGCTAACTCGAGGTGAGATCGGAGTTGCGCCTGATGCACGGGGTTCGTACCCTGGATTGAAGCAATGCCCGCTGCGTCCCGCGGATCTGTATTGTCTCCGTGAAGATGCATTACCAGGAATGAATATCCGGGGCTGAGCGTCCATCGAGTGGTGACCTTCCAATTCGCAGCAAGCTCGGTGCCGCCGGTGGTGCCGTGCAGGTCGTTACCGAGAGTTTCACGATGGATGAGAAGGGGAGGATTCGATTGAATAACGTCCGGGAGCGACTCGACACTCTGCAGACTTTGATAGGTATTGAAGAAAACCGTCGCGTCGATGGACAGATGGGCGAGCGGCTGGGCTCTGTAACCCACTTCGTAGGCGATTACGTGTTCGGTCTTTGCTTTCGGGCTTCCGAGCAGGACAAGTTCGGCGGGCCCGGGCAGAGCCGCAAGAACAGCGTCGAGGTCCTCGTCACGGCGCGTGGGAGTGCGTGCGGCGCGTGAAACGGCAGCCCAGAAGGTATGTCGGACGGCGGGAGTCCAAGCGATGCGAGCGGTGGGTTCGAGGTCAAAACCGGTGAAATAGCTGTTTTCGAGTTTCGTTCCGACGGTCAAAAACACTCGATCCGGTTTCAAGGTGATCTGATCCTGGATGAAGGCAGTAAACAACTCACCCGCCTTGTCCGGCGGAACAAATGACTGGTCGATGGTGCCCACAGTCTGGTCCGTTGTGTGACGATATCCGATTCCCCATATCAGATCCTGCCGGGAGCCCCAAAGAAAGTGATGGTGGAAATCGAAGTCAAACGTATCGCGTGCCTCCTTGGATTCCGGACCGGATCGCGAGTAGCGATCGAAGTAAAATTGAAAGGTGGTGTCGGATCGATCGGAAAAAGTGTGATGCCAGCTGGTCAAAATGTTTCCGCCTGACAAGTCGGCCAGGCGATCGACCTCCGTGTTGTCCGGGGGGTTGAACGAGCTATGAACGATCACCGCTCCTTCACTTCCAGTGTAGAGATCTCCTTGCACGGTCAAGGAATCCTTCGGCGACAGATCTGAATCCAGGCGAAAACCGCCATGCAGGAGATGCCAGCCGTCATCGCCGTTCTGGCCGTTGAGATCGGGGAAATGATCGTCGTTCAAGTACTTTGCAAAGATGCGGTAGTCGAATTTCTTTTTCGCATCGCCGCCGTACTGAACGGTTCCAAATTCTTGATCCGTATTGCCGCCGCCCGCCACAACGAGAGCACCGCGAGTAGCCGCGGCCTTTTTCGTGATGATGTTGATGACGCCGTTCACGGCGTTGGCTCCCCAGATTGCCCCGCCTGGACCGCGGATTACCTCGATGCGATCGATGTCCTCCAGCGGCACGTCCAAGGTGTCCCAGTTCACGCCTCCGAAAAGTGGGGTGTACACGGCCCGTCCGTCGATCAGCACAAGCAGTTTGTTGGCAAACTGAAGGTTGAAACCACGAGCAGAGATGGCCCAAGTGTTGGCGTTAATTTGAGCCACATCCAATCCCGGCACCATGCGCAATAAATCAGGAATTTTTGTGGCACCCGACCGCCGGATATCGTCCTGCGAAATCACGAAAACTGCCGCTGCCACCTGCGAGAGTTTCTGCTCCTTCTTCGAAACCGAAGTTACTTGAACGTCCATCAAATCTTCCAGGCTTCGGTCCGTCAAGTCGATGGGTTTGCTTTGAGGCCAGGCCGGGCAGGCCAGCGAAAAAAAGACTATGAACCGCAGCAATTCACGCGGCCGCAGCTTGATCCGTCGATCCGGCGTCCGTGTGTTCGATCTCTTTTTCAGGTTCAATATTTCTCCCTCAGTTTGTTTTCCGCGTACAGAAATTCGGAGGCAGCTACAAACTTACTGCTCGACGGAATCGTAGGCGCTGCGCTGGGATCGGCTACCCTCTCGGCAGCTACCTGCTCCGCAGGACCTCAACGGGATTGCCATCAGCGACCCTTTGGCCTGTGGCAGTCCCCTTCCTTCCAATCGGCAGTCGCGTTAAAAGCTTGAATTATTTGTCTCTCGAGCAGCGCAGGAAGAACCGGCCGCACAGCGCAAATCACATGCGAAGGTGTTATCCAGGAAGGAATTGCACCGAAGTGGACCAGAACCGTTCACCGGTTAGGCGCAGCCAAATCGATCGGCAAGTCGGCGGGTATCTTGCGGAGGGCGATGCCCGGGGCAGCGGCGTCCTAGGAGGAGGATTAGGACGCCGCTGAGAGTGGGCCGATTTGCGTGTTACATGCCGGTGCCGACGTAGCCGTTTTCGGCGGCACGGAGACCGGTGTTGGGCATTTCAGTTTTTACTTTTACGGGCTCAAGAGTCGGCTTGTTGCCACCCTTGGCAAGGAACGTGAGCTCGTATTGATGCTTTAGGTCGTAGCTCACATCCGCCAAATACGAAGTGATGTCAACGGGAGCGCCGAAACCGAGGTAGTAGGTTTCACCGCCGGTCCTCTGGGAGAGGATGTCCAGGCCAGTCTGTGAAAAAGTGGTGCGGAACCCACGACCGCCGCCGAAGCCTCCCGTAGGCGTGTAAATCGAATAGATGATGAACCCACCGCGTTGCGCGCGATTCACAGCCTCGTCGAGGTAAGGATTATTGTACGGATCGCTCGAGAATCCGCCACCGAGAATATCGCTTCCGCTGGTGAACATCAGGATTTCGCGACGGTCTGCAGTTTGCGGCCATTTCTTCATCAGGTCAGACAGCGCCAAGTAGGGGCTGGGAGCTCCCGATGCTGCAGCTCCGATGGGGAGCCGCAATCCTTTTTGCGCCACAGCATGATCCGTCGTCAATTCCTGGGACACGGTGACCATGCCATTGTGCATATAGCCGATACCGATGGACGTCGTGGCCGGCTGCTCGTCGATAAAGTTCGCGATGCTCTTGAACTGCAACGCGAGGCTGTCTCGCGCTGAGTCGTCAATCAAAATGAAGAGTTGCAATCCCGCGCGGTCACCCTGCAACGGTACCCAGCTTGCGACCGGGTCTTGGGCGTTGCGCTGAAGCACTTGGACGTCAGTCTTTGCGACTGCTGGAACGTCCTGGCCGTGGCGCGCCTTCACTGTGACGACCATTTTTACCGGAACATCGTTTGAAGTGTTTGGCTTGTGCGGTCCAGCCAGTGCCGGCAAAGAAACTATGCCGAAAAGCAGGCCGGAAATCGCTGCCAAGGCTGTAGAGCGCTTCGTTATAAGATTTTTCTTTATGTCTAAGTTTCGCATCGTCAGATCCCTTTCTCTCGAAATCCGAGAGTTGCCTGGGTTAGGTGCCGGCGTGCGTACTATGCGGCCGGGTTGGAAGCACCGTTTCACCCACTTATATTGGATGCGGTCAACGGAGGATAGGGTACGGAGGTACCGTCCCATAAGTGATTGACCAAAATGGAGTTAGTAAAGTAATTCTCGGCTCGGCGCAACCGGCCCAGGCCATTCATCAGCCTACGGCGCCCTATTTCATTGCCTTAGCCGCAGGTGCTGCGGGAGCTTTGCGCCCGGCATCCAGGTGGTCGTAGTTGAGAGCGGCATTGAGCACGAGCATGAAGCTGCCCTGCGTTTCCTGGCGCCACATTGGATTGTTGGCAAAAAGCACGATGTGGCCGCGACCGACTGGCACGTCGACGATGGCAGGAGCACCGGCCAACTCCGAGCCCCCTGCAAGCATGCCGCTGACCCACAGATCTTTCTCCTTGGCGAAGCGCAGGACGACACGAGGATACAGCGAGGGCGGCGGAACGTCGCTACTGAAAAAGACGCGCAATTGCGGGTCGATGTAAAGTTCCTTTTCCGCGCGAGTGCGGTCGGGGGGCGGTTCCGGCGGCATCCAATTGCGTCCTTGCGGGATATCCGGGTCGCTGGTGGAACCACGTCCACTGGGGCGCGCAGCAGCTTCGCCGGAGAAATCGTTATCTCCGGAGAGGGAAACTCTAAAAACCGGCGCTTGGTTGAAGTACACGGCAACGGATTCGTCATAGCCGTAGGTGATTGGATCTTTGGAGTCTTCAACGTTGGCTCGGAGTATGGAGCCTCGTGCCTGAAGCTGGCGCGTTTGCGCGATGGATACGGAGTCGGTCAAACCCAGATCCACGGGTAGGTGCGTACTCGAACCAACGGGAATGAACAAGCCTCCGTCTTCCACGAACTTCTTTAGATGGGCGACGCCGTCAAAACCCAAGCCTCCCCGGATGTCCGGAGATTCGTCGACGCCTCCCCAGTTCGGAGTAACGTCGGACTTTTGCCAGGGAATCGGCTCGGCATCTGTGCCGTCGGGCAGAGTACGTTTGGGAATGCCTTCCAGAAGTCCTCGCAAATCGGAGAAAGTGGGCGGAAAGAGAATCACGTCAAATTTTTCGCGCAAGTTCGGAGTGGTGCGCACGACCGTATCCGAGATGTAGGAGTAAGGAACACCGGATTCTTCCAGGGCCAGGCGAAACCAACCTTCATTTTGGGTGCTTGTCCAGGTGTGCAGGACGGCGATGCGAGGCACGGAGAGTTCGTGTCGCGCCACAGTGGGTGCTTGCGCAGCGCTCACGGCATGGAGTCCCAGATCACGCGTGGCTTGTTGTAGCTGCGATTCGATATCGGACGAGTTGCCGTCCATCGGAAGAATAAAAGAGCCGGCGCCGAACTTTTTGTCCGCGGCGTCAAACGATTCCTCGGCGACAAAAATCTTTGCGTCTTTCAAACGGTAGCGCAGGGCTGCAAGACCGGGCTCGGCGTTCGCTTGGATAATGTAGCAGTTCACCGCTGGCGATTTGCCTTTAGCTGCGTGCGGGGCCGTGACACCGGAGTCGCCAGTACGAGAGGACACGTCGACGAGCGTCATAGGCGCTTTCAAGATAGCTTCATCGGTGATTCGCAGAGTCTTGACGTTGCGCAGCGGCCCAAGCGTCCATCCGGTGTCGTCATAAGGACGCGGATCGGAAGTGGAGTAGTACTGCGTGTCCAAAAGCATGTCGACAATTCGACTGTAGGGCTGGTCCATGCGAATGATGTAGCTACCCGCCGGAACCTTGGTCGATTTTGTTTCAGGCTTTTTGGCGCCAGCGTCATCTTTTGGTTTGTCCGCCGAGTTGTCGGACTTTTCGGTCTTGGAATCGTCGGCAGGTTTCGCCTCGGTCTTGGATTCGCTTTCGGCGGCCTTCGGCGGCGCAGCGGGCGGCTTGGCCTCGAAGTCCTGGTCGAGCCTTTGTATTTCAGCGCCTTGTTTTTGCAGCAGATTAGCAAGCTGCGCTGCCAGGGCAGGGCGGCGGCCATCGTTCAGAATGGCCCAGGCCGCGGGGCCTTCTGTGGTGGCCTTAGCGATAGAGCGTTTGCTTTTGAGATAAAAATTACTGAGAAATTCCTGCGGGTGCTGCGCCATGTAATCGAGCGCAAGAAGTACTCCGCTTTCCTCCAGGTTGGTGTTGTTGCGCAGAGACCACTTCACTTTGGGAAGCGGCGGATTCGGCCGGTACCACGCGCGCGATGTTTGCGATTCGGTCAAAGTGCGTTCCTCGGTCTGCGGATACAAATTGCCGAAAGTTTCGTAGAAACGGCCGATGGAGTTGTGACCGTTGGCGATGTAAAACATATAGTTGGGCGCCCAACCGTCATAAAAACCATGCGTCCATACACCGACGACGCCGCGCTCGGTGAGCTGTTCCACCTCGTAATACGCCATCTTCTGCCACTCGCTTACGACGATAGGATCCAGCCAAGCGTTATAAGGGCCGGTGCCGGTCGAGATGTAAAGATAAGGAATGGATTCGTGCAGATCGTGGAGAACCTGCGGATGCCAGTCGAGAAAATTTTTCATCATCACTTGTGACAGCTTGAGTCCCATGGCGATGGAATCACGATTGTTGTCGTGCTGGACGTAGTGTCCCCAATAAACCAGATCGGGTTGAGGTTTGTCGGGATACGCCTTCCGGTAGTTGGCCCAGTCCACCATGCGATCGTGGCCGTCCACTTCCACGACCGGCGTGATCAGGAATACGGTGTTCTTGCGGATGCTTTGAATCATGGGCGTGTCTTCGACCGCCAAACGATAGGCCAGTTCCATTAGCATCTCGGGTGAACCGGATTCCGGCGAATGAATCGAGCCGGATGCCCAGTAGATCGGTTTGCCGGAAGAAATGAGTTGTTGAGCTTCGGCGTCGGTAATTTTGCGAGGGTCGGACAGCTTGGCGGTGATTTCCCGGATGTGGTCGAGTTGGTCGATGTTTGTTTCGTCGCTAACGGCGACGAGCATGAAATCACGGCCTTCTTCTGATTTGCCGACGCGAAAAACTTTCACGCGTGGAGACGCTTTGGCGAGTTCGTCGTAATAGGCGTAAATGTCTTTAGAGTAGGTGAGAACGTCAGGGGCGCCGACGATGTGACCGAGGACTTTCTCCGGAGTAGGAACGGTTGAAGAGGCGGGCAGATGATCAACCAGGTTTGTGAGAAAGAACGGCTCGGTCGTATAATCTCGAATTTTTTTCGTGTAACCCTCGTCGTTCACCGACGCAGTTTGAGCGTTGACAGAAATCGCGGCGAAGCTTAAAAACAAAGCGGCGGCAACGACAATACGACGCCGGGGATGTAAACCGCGAATCATCGAGTTAAACGCACACTGGAAACCAAACCGATCCATCATGGTCCCTCCACCGTTTTTCTGATTCACCTGAACAAAGTCTTAAGGCTTCGCGCCGCCTCTGTTGCAATATACCGAGGGGCGTCCGCACCAGCGCGGGCGGCATCGTCGCATTGTATGCTCCATTTTTGCAAGACCTCTTCCTCGTTGCAGCTGGAAAACTCTGGACAGCTTTCGCCCCTTCCGTAGTAGTGTGATGGCTTCGGCAAGCTGAACGGCGACATGGACGATCAAATACGGTCGATGCAGGTCGAAGATCCACGCAGGTATTTCGCGAAGCAGGGAAGCTAACAATGGCTGCAATTCGTCCGTTCGACAATTCCGGGATTGAGCGAGACGCCGACGGCATTGCGCACTACTTGAACCGGCCAGCATCGCTGGTGCACATGCTGCGCGCCACCGTCGATGAGTGGCCGGACAAGGAAGCCCTCGTCGAATTGGGCGGTGAGCGAATCAGTTACACGGACTTGTGGGAACGCTCTGCTCGCGTTTCGGGCGGCCTCCTGGCGATGGGAATTCAGCGCGGCGACCGGGTGGCGATTCGCCTGGGCAACGGCATAAATTGGTGCTCCGCATTCTTCGGTGTTCTGATGGCGGGCGCGGTGGTCGTCCCGGTGAACACGCGTTTTTCCGAAGCCGAAGTTGTCCATGTGGTCACTGACTCGGGCAGCAAGGTCATCATCATGCCGGGGCAATCGTTACCGGATGGCGCGCCCTTCGTGGTGGACGACCTGAAGCCGCAAGACCTCGCCGCCATTTTCTACACTAGCGGTACCACTGGATTTCCCAAGGGCGCCACCACCACGCACGAAGCATTCCTCTCCAATATCGAAACCTGTCGCCGCATCAGCGACCTGCCTTTTGACGGCAGTGGCCGCACCCTGATTTCCGTGCCGCTGTTCCACGTAACCGGATGCAATAGCCAACTATTGCCCACGTGCGAAGGCGGCGGCACAGCCGTGATCATGCCCGTCTTCGATGTAAAACTTTTCCTGCGCACCATCACTGAAGAGCGCCTGAATATTCTTACTACCGTGCCCGCAGTCTATTGGCTCGCGCTGAACCAAGCGAACTTCCGCGAAATCGATACGTCTGCAATCAATCGGTGCTCCTACGGCGGTGCGCCCATGCCACCCGACCTCGTCGCGAAACTCATGGAAGCGTTTCCCAACGCGCGGCTCGGCAACGGCTTCGGACTCACCGAATGCTGTTCCGTAGCTACCTTCCTTCCGCACGAATATTCCAAACGGCGGCCGGAAACGGTCGGCTTCGCGGCGCCCGTAGTCGATCTGAAGTTGGCCGACGTCGATCTTCACACCGGCGTGGGCGAACTGTTGATCCGCGGGCCGAATGTGAGTCTGGGCTACTGGAATAATCCTGAGGCCACGGCGGAAACATTTGTGGACCATTGGCTGCACACCGGCGACATGGCGCGGATCGACGATGAGGGTTTCGTGCAGATCGTCGATCGAAAGAAAGACATGGTGAATCGCGGCGGCGAAAACGTTTACTGCGTGGAAGTGGAAAACGCGCTGGCCGCGCATCCCGCGGTGTTTGAAGTGGCTGTCACCGCCGTTCCGGACAGTATGATGGGCGAAAAAGTCGGAGCGGTGATCGTTCCGAAGCCGGGACAGAATCCGACCATCGCCGATATTCTAGCGTTTGCGCGCACGCAGCTCGCGGACTTTAAAGTCCCGCAATATGTGATCCTGCGGAAAGAGGCGCTGCCTCGCAATCCCGGCGGAAAAGTCATCAAGAAGCAGCTTCGCGAAAATGTCGACTGGGGCAAGCCGCAGATCTAACGATTGGGTTCAGAGCGGGCCGCGTACCGGTTGGACCGCGTCGCCAAAAAAAAAACACTACGACAAGGGGAGAACGCTACGGTGACGAAGCGCAAAAGTAGCGGAGTAGATGAATACATAGCAAGATGTCCCAAAGAGGCGCAAGGCGATTTGGCGAAGATCAGAGCGGCCATACGGGCGGCAGCGCCTGGCGCCACCGAACGCACCGATTATTTTCAATGGCCCGGATATTCCGATTCAGGAATTAATTATTATGACGGGATGTTTGTTTGGTTCAGCTTCAAGAAACCGCACATACGCCTACATGTGCCTCCTTCCGTAATACAAGAACATAGGAAGGAGCTTGCAGGTTATGCCACAACAAAAGCCATTGTTCGCTTCCCAAAGGGTAAACCATTACCAATGACATTGGTGAAGAAACTGGTGAGAGCAAGTCTAAAGGCAATGAAGCATGTGAGCATTAACCGTATCAAAACATGACTGCCTGGGGTTATGGATTCTTTCTGGCGAGCGCCACGTTCAGTTTTTGTTCGAAACAAAACTGGAGAAATTAACCGAAGGTATTGAAAACACACTTTCTTGGGAATGGTGCGCCCGGAGGGATTCGAACTCCCGACCTTTTGGTTCGTGGTTCACGATTCCTAGCTACCTCTTGAAACGTAAGGCGGCCTCATTCGGCACAGGTCGGCATATGACAACGAAGAATCATGAAGTTAGGGCTGATTTTCCGAGGCTTGTTGTACAGATGTTGTACCACGCGGCTGTTCCTGGTCCAGCGTGAGCATCTGCTTGACGCCATTCTCCCTTGGCCGAGGATGCAGGCAATCAAAGCGAAGCGATGGTTGAACCGGGTCCGCCGAAGAAACAGTAGTCGCAGAGACGTGTCCGTTGGGCAAAAATCTCGCTGATCGGAAAGGGCAAGTCGTCAAAAAACTGGACGGTTGGGCTAAAACGCGAGCGATGGTTCGCGTTCTTGCAGGGCTTATCCACTCGATGAATCGTTGAGCGGCGTTTAACCTCCCTATAACCCAGAGAGCCCCACAGCATTGTGGAGTCGTTGAAGATGATCTGCGGGACACCGCCACCATAGTTCCAGGCGACGAATACGCCCTGGCCTAGCGGAGGTCCAACAGTGAGCCGAATGGTCTGGTTTAGAACCTCGGTCATGAATGGCCCCAAGGCGTGGTACGCACGGCAGACTACCGCGAATCGAGTAAGCCCGGGTCCCACCGACGACGGAATGAACGAGAAGGACAACCGATTCTTCGCGACATCATCTTGATTGAGCAGAATGTTCCCGGAATCTAGATCGATCACCGTCCATCGCACTCGTAGGGACGGATCGTCTTCCATGGCGTCAAAAGGTAACCGGAGGCTGTAGGGTATGTTCTGGTTGATGTAATTGCTCGGGATAGATTGCACGCCGCTCAGTTTTGCGGCTGGCGCCTCGAGCTTGGTTGAGACGCCGACGTACACGCCGTCCGAGTGAATATCGAATTGCTCGACCCCGATGCGCATCAAGGGGCTGCCCGTGAAGAGCGCGATCCTGAACACCAGGGGTGTCGCTCCAGTCGGGTTCAGCTCGGCAGTCTCGATTTGACCTGTGATGTTTCGTTCGATTCCTGAGACGAACGCCCAATCTGCAAACGCAACAAATCCCAATGTAATCGTGCCGAGAACAACATCGAGCACTTTCACCCATTCCGACTGGTCAACATCTACGGACACATCCACCGGGACGAACGAGAGAGCGCGCCAAGTGCGCGGGCGGACCGTAAGCTCTTTTTTCTGCGTCACTGGAACGAGGCCACCCGGAAGTTCCGCGCCCATCAAAGGGGCTGCCCCGAGCGAGAAATTGGCGGCGCCTCCTGTTCTGTGCGCACTGCCTTTGATGCGGAATTTCCCCTCCTCGCAGCTGATCGCTAGCGTGTCGAGCGTCGCGTCATAGTCCGCGAGTTGGGCCTGAACATTTTGATAGGCGTCGGGCATGAGAGGCACGATTGCGTCCGGATTGATAACAAGCTCGACGTTGTTTGTCCCCGTATCCTCTAATTGGCTGATGTCGCCGCTTGTCGAAAAAGGGTCGTTGTTTGCGGTGCTGTCCATGTCAAGGCCCAACAATAGGGCTCCGTTCACAGCCTTCAGCGCCACGTACGTGAATGATTTTGTGCTGAACGGTCCAAGGGCTCCCAATGGGATCGGCACCTCGAGGTTTCCGACTGCGTCGCTCAACCAGCCTAAAAGGGCGCTCTTGAACCCATCGCTGTTGAAGAGTGCCTCTGCCGGCGCCGAGAATGGTGTCCCGCCCAGAACATCGAATTGCCACGCCGCCAGCTGGTAGGTATTCGATTGCGCTGAAATCAGGAGCAATGGGCCGGTGAATGCCCCCTGGGGCGGTATCTGGAGGTCGGCCTGCCACTGAACCGGTTGCGACTCGGGGCGACCGATAGGCGTTGTTCGGCGCGACATGGTTCCCGAGCCGTTAAGGCGCAGAATCAAATGACTGGAATCGTCGCTGGAGAGAATTGCCTGGGGGTATTGCAGGAAGAAACTCACTCCAGCTTGGTCGGGGAGCTGGCCGTAGCTCTGGTTGATCGTGTGTTGTATTTGTCCGGCCTGCCACGCGACCAAAGCAAAGTCGTTGAACAGCTGGGCGCGGATCGTAACCGCAGCGGCATATCCAGCGTAGTCCGTCATCGGGACCTCGGAAGGAAAGAGGAAGTACTTGAAAACCGGGACCCTGGTGCACCAGAGAGACTGAATGGAATGCAAAAGCAAACCCTTCAGATTTTTTTCGCACGTTCAGAGGAGACGTGAAAACCCGGCTTTCAAGCACTTCCTCTCGGAGCGGGATTATAGCAAAGGAAAGAAAAACGATAAAACAATTATAAACATTGAAAGGAAGTGGTGCGCCCGGGGGGATTCGAACTCCCGACCTTTTGGTTCGTAGCCAAACGCTCTATCCAGCTGAGCTACGGGCGCACTGTGGGATTATGTCTTATCGTTCAAGTGAATTAAAGAATTTTCCCGCTTGCGAGCCAAGTGTGAATCTCCTGTGTTGATGAATGCAAAGCGAGAAATTCCAGGCCTGCTTGTGCATGGCCTCATATTCACTGCGATCACGCGCAACCGCGCGGGCCCGGAGCTCTGGCTACCGAGGAAAGAGTTCTTTCGCGGCGGCGATTCCCGCGAGTCTGGCGTCACTTAACAAAGGTCAAGCCGTGCGGAACCAGATGCGGGAAAACGTAGGCGTAGAGCATGACGATGACGCCGACTATAGCTCCGAGAGCGATGGAGTGCCAGAAGACGAAGCGGAAAATGACGCCTTCGTTACCGACTTGCTCGGTTGCTGACGTGGCGATGGTGATGGACTGCGCGTCGACCATTTTGCCCATTACGCCGCCGGCGCTATTTGCCGCGCACATCAGAATGGGATCGATGCCGAGCTGCTGAGCCGTGATGCGTTGGAGGCTGCCGAAAAGGGCGTTTGAAGATGTGTCGCTGCCAGTGAGCGCGACGCCGAGCCAGCCTAGGAAGGTCCCGAAGAACGGATATAGCCAGCCGGTACGCGTGAACGCCAGGCCGAGGACTGCGTCGAGGCCGGAGTATCGCGTGACGTATCCCAATCCCAGCATGAACGAGATGGCTATCATGGCGAGGCGCATGCGAACCAGAGTGCGCCAGAATGTTTTCATTAGCGCAACGGGACTCATGCCGAGGAGCAGACCGGAAACGAGCGCGGCGAGAAAGCAGCCGCTGCCTGTAGCCGAAAGCCAATTGAAATCGTAACGCGCGCCTTCGGGCGTCGGTTTGGCGACCACGGGAGCGGCACGGGTAATTGCGTTGTGGAGATAGGGCCAGTCCCATCCCGGCGCGCCGGGGCGGACCTTTCCATCGGCCTGCACTACGCGGAACGCGGGAGTAGTCGCCTGGTTGATGGCAAGTTTCACCTTCGGGAGGCCCCAAAGCAGGACGAAGACGGAGAGAATCGCGAACGGCATCCATGCTTTCAGAACGATGCTAGTGGGATATTTTTTCGGCGCTGCGTACCCATCGTATTCCTTGGCGGGCCATTCGCCGCCCATGTCGTCGGCGATCTCGCCGGAAACCGGCACAGCGGCAGAAGCGCCTTCGGGCTTATCGTAATCGAAGCGCCAGATTTTTTTCGGTTTCCAGAAGCGCAGGAAAACAATCGTCACGATGATGGAAACGATTGCGCTTGCGATATCGACTAGGTTGCTGTCCACGTGATTGGACCAAAGGAACTGCGTGATGGAGAACGAAACGCCAACGACGATGATGGCGGGGAGGACTTCGAATGTTTCCTGCCAATTCACCATGGTTCGGACGAGCCACAGCGGAACTATCACTGCTGTGAAGGGGAGGATGCGACCGATCATCGCGCTGAGGTCAGATTCGGGGAGGCCGGAAACGGCTGCTAACGCGTGAACGGGCGTCCCGATCGCTCCCCACGCGACCGGTGCGGTGTTTGCGATCAGATTCAAAGCAGCGGCGTGGAACGGGCGGAAGCCGAGACCGATCATGAATGCGCCAGCAATCGCGACAGGCGCTCCAAAGCCCGCAGCGCCTTCGATGAACGCGCCAAAACAAAACGCGACGAGCAGCACTTGTAGCCGGCGGTCGGGCGTAATGCCGGCAATCGATTCCTTCATGATTTCAAACTGGCCGGTTTCAACTGAAATGTCGTACAGGTAGACGGCAGCGAGGACGATCCACGCGATTTTCAGGATGCCGTATGCAACGCCATAGCAGAAGGCAGACCCGGCGAGAATCAGCGGCATATGAAACACGAGAATCCCGACGAGCATGGCGGTACCGGCGCCCGCGATTGCGCACCAGTGAGGTTTCACTCGCAAGCCTGCCAGCAGGGAAAACAGCACGACGATTGGTAACGCTGCGACGAGTGTGGAGAGCCACCAGTGGCCGAGAGGGTCGTATACCTGGGTCCAGTTCATCACCAACTCCTTCACGTAGCGATGCCCGGACCGCAGGCACTCTGCGGGTCATATATCCTTGAGAATGGAAATTGTCAAGCCGAACGAATAGGTCCTCTGCGCCTGACTCGAAGACTCTCCATTGACGATGGGGGACCAATGGAAACTCTACGTATCTCGAATTAGGAAGCTAATTGCGTGGAAAGGTTACGCTGCGCCGGCGCCGTCTCGTGCATAAATAGGGCCGCGATGAAAACAAGAATTGCTCCAAAGGCGGCGATCCAAAGCGGAGCGACGAGACCGTAGTGCTCGGCGAAAGCGCCGGCAATTGTGGGAGACAACGTGCCTCCACATAATTCTCCGACCAGCGTAGACAATCCAATAGCAGTCGCCGCGAATTGTGGGGGTGCGCTCTCCGTGGGAATCAGGACGATGGTGAGCGCTGCGATTCCTTGTCCTCCATTGGCGATGAATCCGGCGGTGGCCATCAGCCATGGATGCGCGACGAGGTACGACATTTGATAGGTTAGAGGCACTACCGCAGAAAGCAGCGCCACGAACAGAAGCGTAGGTTTGCGGCCAACACGGTCAGAGACCCAGGGAAAAATCCAGCCCCACACGAATGCTCCCAGACCGCTTGCTCCAATCACCAAGCCGGCCAAGGTGGCTGAACGCTTGGAGACTTCGGTGATATAAAGCGGAGCAAAAGCGTTCATCACATAAAGCCAGGTCATGAAGCCGGCGCTTGCAATGCAGCAAAGCCATATATTCCGTATGCGCAGTACGGAGAGATATCCTTTCAGCGACGGCTTGTGGTGCTCTATTTCGGAGTCACTAGGCTGTGGTTCTCGCAAATACCGCCAAAGGAGCAAACCTAGGATCACGCCCGGAACTCCGGCGATGAAGAAAGCGGAACGCCAGCCGTACCTCGCGGCAACTTGCGTGGTAAGCACGGGAGCGATCGCGAGTCCTACAAGAGCAGCAGCACTGACGACGATGCCTACATTTCGGCCGCGTGATTCGGGGCTCGATGACGCTTCCACGGTTGCAGTGATCGTGGACCAAGTCGGACCTTCCGCCACGCCCATCAGCGAGCGGATGACGAAGAGCTGAGCAAAAGATCTGGCGATGCCAGAAAGCCAGGACAAGACAGAGAATGTGAATACCGCGGGAATCAACACTGGACGCCGGCCGATGCGATCCGACAACGCTCCGAAAATTAGAGAAGACACAGCCCAGGTGAGCGCTAGTGAAGAAACAAGCAGGCCAACTTGACGATGGGAAAGGTGAAGGTCGGGCGCTATAAAGGGAGCGAGGTAAACCAGACTCATGCGGTCGAGAAACACCGTGCCCCAGGTGAAAAATACCAGGACGACAAGGCCGGTCTGATAGCCGCGTGAATTGCGCACCGATTATTCTCCTTCAACTTGCGAGAGCAAGCATAGCAATAGGTGGCCGCCGAAAATTCGGTATGTAAAATTCTCTCGCTAAAGTCGTCAACATTTCGCGTGTGCGATAATCGAATCTTTTTGCGGAAGAAATTTGCGGCCAGCGAAAGTTCAATTGAAATTGGTGGTACAACTATGCTTCAGGAGAAACGAGTGTCGGCAAATACGGCAAGAAACCAACAAATGTTCGTGAATGGCGAACTGGTCGACGCTATCGACGGCGGGAAGTTCGAGAAGAGGAATCCGTTTACGGGCGAAGTGATCGCGCGTGTCGCTGCGGCTGGACGCCAGGATGCTGCGCGCGCCGTTGAGGCCGCCTTCGCGGCCTTTCCTGCATGGAGCGCGACGCCGCCGGGAGCGCGCCGGAGTTTATTTCTGAAGGCGGCAGGTGTGATGGATTCGCGTCAATCGGAAATTGCGCGGCTGATCACCGAGGAGACGGGAGGAACGTTCGGCTGGGGGATATTCAATTGCATCCTGGCCGCAGGGATTCTGCGCGAGGCCGCTGCGCAAACGTACGGTCTAGTGGGAGAAATTATTCCCTCGGACCTTCCCGACACGGTAGCAATGGCGACGCGACAGCCCGTGGGTGTTGTCGTAGGGATTGCTCCATGGAATGCTCCTCTAATTCTCGGCGTGCGAGCTGTAGCTCTCCCGCTCGCATATGGAAATACGGTCGTGCTTAAGGCCTCGGAGGAATCGCCGGGAACTCATCTCGTTATCGCCGACGTACTTCGAGAAGCGGGATTTCCAAAGGGAGTGATCAACGTAATTACGAATGCTCCAAAAGATGCCGCGGATGTGGTGGACGAGTTGATCGCACATCCCAAAACCCGGCGAATTAATTTTACAGGTTCGACGAAAGTAGGCCGGATCATCGCCGAGAAGGCTGCGAAATATCTGAAGAGGACGGTCTTGGAGCTCGGAGGCAAAGCGCCGCTGATCGTTTTGGAAGACGCCGAGCTCGACTCTGCGGTGGCAGCCGCAAAGTTCGGGGCGTTTATGAATCAAGGACAAATCTGCATGTCTACCGAGCGAATTATCGTCGAGCGGCCGATTGCCGAAGAGTTTGCTCGCAAGCTCGTGGCCAAGACTACCACCCTTAAAGTAGGGGACCCTCTTCAGCCGGATACGCAGATCGGCCCGGTTATAAATAGATCTGCGATTGAACGCCTGGAAGCTCTGGTGGCGGATGCTCTCGGCAAGGGCGCGAAGCTGCTCTGTGGCGGAAAGTCGGAAGGAACTTGTTTCACTCCAACGGTGCTATACGGTGTGACGAAAAACATGCGCATCTACTTCGAGGAATCCTTCGGGCCCGTTGTTTCTATCGTCATCGCAGAAGATAGCGAAGACGCTCTGCGGATCGCGAACCACACGGAGTACGGTTTATCCGGTGCGATTTACAGTCGCGATATCAACAACGCCATGAAAATTGCCGAGCGCCTGGAAACCGGCATGTGCCATATCAATAGCTCGACGGTTCATGACGAACCTCAGATGCCGTTTGGCGGCGTGAAAGATAGCGGCTGGGGACGATTCGGAGGCAAAGCCGTTCTCGATGAGTTCACCGAATTGCGCTGGATCACTATAACTCGTTCACCGATATCATATCCGCTCTAAGTACGATGCGAGGTAGGGAACACTCTTTTGCGAGCCGGCTTAACGTCCAGAGCGAAATCGAGGAGGCTTTTTTAAGAGCCTCCTCGTCCGCTGTTACGTGAGGTGTTTTACTTGGTGTAGCTATCTAGTTCGTGTATGAGAGGACGAGCTGATTCGGGAACGGGAATAGTGCCACCCAGCACGTCGTGGCGGGAAACTCCCGCGCCGTACATAGCTTCATCTCCGCTCTTATCGGCCTGCACGACGGTGCCGTCCAAGCTTACGCCCGCAAAAATACCTTTGCTGCGGGAATAAGAGAGGATCTCGGCGGTTAATTTCAAGTCCGTGCTGGCGGTGGCGTTACGTCCTACTGGTCCTGCTGCTACCGACGCGTCGCCGCCCAGCTTGAATTTATCGCTAAGCAAGCTGTGTAATGCGTGGTCGTTCATGAAAAGCAGGATCAGATCGGTTGAAGAGCCGCCGATTTGATAGCCCACGCTGCCGCCTTGCACAGCCAGAAATAGCGGAGCTCCCCACCCATTTGCAGTGCGGCAAACCGCGAGTCCACGGCCGTAGTCAGCGCCAAAGATGAACGCGAACTTTTTATCGCCTGGGATAATCGCGATGCACTGCGCCTTATTCAGCACGTCCTGAGGAATACTGTCCGGCGCGTTCATGATCTCTTGGAAAACGGTCGCGGCTCTCTGGGCGCGATTTATGTCGTCCTCTTTGTCAGACGAAGCGGACGCCACGGCTGGCATAATCAAAAACAGCGCTAAGGCCGAACATGTTAGAAAGTGCTTGGACATGATTTTCATACTCCTTTGAAATTTAAATTTAAGAACGATTGAGCGGCTGAGCTATTAGTATCGTAGTGGACAGCGGGAATCTGTTCATTTGTGAACACTCGCGATCACCCAATCGAACTCTGTCGGATCGCCTTGGCACTCGCAAATGGTCTTATTTCTCTCAATTTTCTGCCATACCTGAAGGCCTGTAAAAGCCGTGCAGATGACCCTTAGCACTCGAGTACTCGGTTGGATCGTTAAGGTTCCTGCTATCTGTATCTTGCAAGGAGCGGGAAACGGGCGGGCTAGCTGGCCTAAATGCCGGAGGGTAAGGGGGGAATCGAACATTCGAAGCACTTAGTAATTACGGCTGCAATTGTACGAGGTCCTGCCGAGGGGTGGTATCGTGTTTGGACCCCTTCCACCGCGATGGGCCTAGCGAAGTCGATCTGAGGCGATTCACAGCCATGCCGACGCCTATTGAACCGCCAACGAAATGCTTCACTTTCAGCGGGCCAGCTACCTTTACTGTTTGAATCCAGTGTAGGCCGCTGCTGATCGCACAGCCGCACTGAGAGCAGTCCGGCGTGCCTCCAAAAACGCAAGGCTCGACGCGGCTCTTCAAATCCGCGGAATAATTGGCGGACATTTTGGAAAAGAGACATTCATTTGGATTGTTCGGAGGATCGACGAATGCCTTCGCGACTCCTTCGTTAATTAGGAGCTTCGGATACCGCGAGGTCATAGCTGGTAACTCTCTCGCGAGAGTTTGGCGATCCTCGCGAGTAAGCATCTCGATACTTTGTTCCCCAATCTGGGGTGTATAAAGACTTACCCAGATTCTATTGACCTCGGGGCGGGCGTTCCAGAACGCAACATACTCTTCGAGATAGCCGGGCCGCGCGAGCATAGGCCTGGTTATCACCCAATGAATATTTACTTCTCGTCCTTCGATATTTTTGAGGATGCGCTCGTACGTCGCGGGCTTGCGGCGGACGTCGTGATCTTCAGGCAGACCATCGACCGATACCGCTACGCGCAATCGCGGAATCTTCATCCACTCGATAGGAATTGGAATTACGGCGCTGGTGACTACTAAGGTGAACACAGACATGTCGCTGAGCGCCGGCAAAATTAGGCTGAGTTCGCGATGCCGAACCAGCGGCTCGCCCCCCACCAAAGATACATGCATCGGCTTGTGCCGGCGGACCAGGTCGAGCACGCCCTCCACCAGAGCATCGCCGCGTTTATCATTCAGCTCCCGCAGTGTAACTCCGCCTGCCAAATGGGTGTCGCCATAGGCGTAGCATCCCGGACAGCTCAAAGGGCATTCGCGCGTGATCTCGATCGAGAGCAGTGGCACTCTGCCGGTGAGAATTCGGCCCCAAGACGTAAGAATTTCGCGTGGCGTGATACTCGGATTGACAGTGGAAGCCATAAAATACTTAGATGCTGGTTCGAGGGCAACCGCTGCATGTTTTCGAGGACTGGAAATAAGAATGTGATTCTTTTGCAACGCTGGGTCAACTCAGTGGTTGTACGGAGTTTTGGAGATGGTTTTAGTGGTCCGCGCCGTGCTGTTCGATAAAGCGCAGTGCGTCTTCGGCAGAACGGCCTCCGGCTGCTGTGCCGAGCTTGTTTGACTCCGTGGTCGAAAACAACGGCCGTCGCTTGGGCGAGAATTTTGCCGGATCGAAAGTTCCCCTTTTGGTATGAAATATCCAAACATACTCCCGCCGATTCTTATCGGCTTCGGACGGCGAGACTACAGCTGTGTCAACGGTGGTCAGAGGCGTGAAATCTGAAAACCCATTCTTGTCCGTGTGAACTGGAGTGGGCATCGTGCCGTTATAAAAGTCCGCGTCGTGCGTGAAGATGACAATGAAATCCACCATGGACGGCGCAGGGGCGGGACAAATCCCCGGGAAACTTTTGTTGCGGTTCCGGGTCATCCACTTGTACTGATTTGGCGAAAGACCGTAGGCCGAGAAATAAATTTTGCAAGCCTCGTTATTCTCCACTGACTTCACGAGAGGCATTTCTTCTTCGTCGGGATCGCGAGGGCTCGCCGCGATATGAGTGCTTCCGGTCGATGCCGGCGGCGGGCTGGGTTGGTTGTCAGCCAGTTCAGTCTTGCTTTCAGCTGCTGGTGCAGGCGCCGGCGCCGCAACCGATACATTGGAGACTGATGCGGTCTTGCTCGAATTCGTCTTGGCGGCGGCGACTTTAGTGCTCGACGCCGCAGAGTTTGTAGGGGCGGGTTTCGTTTTCCCTTGGCTTGCTGATGCTGTTTTCGAATCTGCGCTTGCTGGAGCGGTCGAGCCCGTAGTCGAATGTGCAGGTGTGTAGGTGGCCGGCTTAGCCTGAGAGCGCACGGGAATTGGTTGAGGCTTGGCCATCTCTTTCGCGCTTGGGTCGTTCGTATCCGCGGTAGAGTTGTTTGAGCTCTTTGTGTCGACTGGACCTGCGGATGTCCCAGTCGCAGAATTTGCGACATCCGCCGAGCCTCGCGCAGGAGCAACTGGCGTGGTTATCGGATTCGGCTGGTTCACAGTTGCAGAAGCAGTCTCAGCCGGTTTCGGAACGAGCGAAGGACGGTTGGAATTCTTCGCGCGTGCGGCAGCCGCGACCGATTGCGGCCCGTCCGCTGCGGCAGCTTGCGCTTGACCCTGGCTCTGACTGTTTGCGTCCGCGTCAGGCAGCTTAGGGAGCGACTTCTCCGGCACATAGCCTTCTCTGCCTGTCGAAGTACGGATCTTTACGTAGCCCTTTTCCCGACCGATGATTTCTACCGGCTCGCCACACTTGAGTTTCAACGACACATCGAAACTGTTCAGCGAGTCATAAACCCACACACGGTCTTCATTTACTCCGCACTTTATCGGGGTTGTTTCTGCCGACTGGGCGGGAGACGCGAAAGACAAAGCGATCAAGATCAGCGTTGGAGCGAGCGTGGTTACCTTGCGGCGCATCGACGGTTCGTTTGACCTTGGCGCGAATAGCTTGCGAAAGGAATGGGAACGCATTTTGAGCCTATGGACCGCAAAAACGCTGAATCTGCACAGTAAGTATGACCGGTCAGTAATCGGAGTCACAACTGGACGAAAGTACAGAATAGGGGCAGTACCGAAGATTGGTCTTTTTGCCTACGAGAGTGAGTTCTACTTCTCGGCGAGGTTCACTTTAACTTCCTGTAGCTCGGGGCGATCCGCTCCGGGTCCGACGATCTTGGCCAATTGCGAATAATACTCGCGCGCTTCTTTCGGGTCTCCTGCGGATTCAGCAGCTCGCGCAGCACCGTAAAGGCTGTCAAATCTCTTCGGTGACGTTTTTAGAGCGGATTGGTATGCACTCAGTGCTTCCGAAGGCTGCTTTAGCTCCAAGAGCAGGTCTCCCAGCATCTCGCGAGCGGGCATTGCAAGGGACTCCAAATGCTCCGACTCCTCCCGCTCGATAGCCAGGCGCATGCTCTTCAACGCGTCCGCGGATTTGTTTTCTGCGTAAGCCAGCCACGCCTCCGCTTCGAGCCGTTGAACGCCTTCACCGGAAGAGACTTTATTCCCCATGCTCTTGTCGTATAAGTCCTGCGCGTCATTCGCTTCGATCAACTTTTGAAGGTCTTGTTTGGCGCCTTCCGCGTCGTCGGTCCGAGCTGCTCCAATGGCTTTGGCCCAGAAGGTCGTACCCTGATCGCGCACCGGAATGTGGCGGACTTCAAGATCGGCCGCTTCTTTCCAGTGGTGCAACTCCATGGCATTGCGTGCTTCCAAAGTGGCTTGCATATCTCCAACGGTCCAGTGGTTGGCGCCCGGAATCGTCGTTAAGTCATTCACCAGCGAGTGCGCTTTGGCCTCTTGGCCGCTCTGAAGGTATGCGTAATCGAGAAAGTCCATGGCGTGTGTTTGGTAATGTGACTCAGCCAAGCGCAGTTCCGTGGCTTTCGCTGCGGAAGCCGCCGCGGCGATGTTGGAATCGATCGATTCCTGCCACAGGCCTAACCGGGTGAAAATATGCGACGGCATGTGTATGGCGTGCGATGAATCAGGAGCAATTTTCGCGTACATGCGCGCGGCTATTAGACCTTCGGAAGCGAGCTCTGGCGTGTCACTTGCGTGAATAATGTAATGCGCTACACCCGGATGTTGGGGTTCGCTAACAAGCAACGGGTTGAGCACCGCGAGAGCTTTCTTGCGATTGGCTAGGTCGTGTTGCCCGCGCTCCGCTAGCGCAACAAGAGACAATGCGTAGAATGCCGCTGCATCGGTGTCTTTTGGATTGTCGCGGTAAAGTTTTTCCATGGCCGTGGAATAGGCCTCAGTCCGAGCAGCGTGGCTGATATCCGAATTATCCTGGAAGAATGCGGCCGCGGCGGAGATGTATTCGCTTTCTCGGTCGCTTATGTTGCTGATCTTGCGGGCCTCTTCCAAGTCTTCTCGACCTTGGCGCAAATCATTCGCGTCAGGAAAATCCCAGAGCTGATGATAAAGCGCCATGGCTTTTCCCCAATACGCCATCGCGCAGTGAGGATCCTGTTGCGCCGCTTCCGTGAAAGTCTGCTCGGATTGCTGGTATTGGAAAGAGTGCAGTAACGCTACACCCTTTTCCATTGTCGGCGCAGCAGCGGACGAACAAGAGGTAGGGAAGTTCACTTTGCCGAGCTGTGCAGGATGGAGCGCAGAGACGGGGACGCGAATTGAACTCTTGCCGCCAAGTTGTGGAGCGCCCAGGAAAAAACACAACGGCGAAAGTCCCGCCATCAACAACAGGCTTCGGATCCAACGCATCAGGCACCTCGCAATTTTGTCGCGGCTTAACTGTACCTCTTATTGCCTTTGCCGCGCGCCCCAATACCACGGACGCAAGTGGCTATTTCTTGTGGTGACCAGCTCGCCGCTTTTTATCGTATCTAGCCAGCGCATCTTCGATTACGGGATAAGCCATCTTGGCCGGCAAGATGTCATCTACTTCCACGAGTTTTCCCTCGAGGTTTTTGTAATCCTGAAAGAATCGGCGGATCATGGCGAGTTTGTGTTGAGGCAACTCGCTCGCTTCGTGATAGCTGTTGTACTCCGGATCGGCAGTGGCGACCGCGATAATCTTATGATCCTGCGTTCCTGAATCGATCATGGACATTAACCCAATGGTTCGCGCGTCCATGATCGTTAGCGGAACCACCGGCACCTGGCAGAGCACAAGAACGTCGAGAGGATCGTGGTCTTCCGCGAGCGATTGCGGAATAAAGCCGTAATTCGCAGGGTAGTAGACCGCCGAATAGAGTACTCGATCCATTTTGATGATGCCGCTACCCTTGTCGAGTTCGTATTTTACACTCGATCCCAAAGGAATCTCGATGACAGCGTGGAATTCCTTCGGGACGTTTTCGCCGGGACTCAAATCGTGCCACGGATGCATGGGAACGCTCCAAGCTTAAGGGCTAATTGTAGGCCCGCCAGGGCGATTCGTAAGCACAACCTTGCCACCCTGACGAGCAAACACGTAAACAGTGTCGGGGTCGACATTCTGCAGCGCTTTCTCTTTCAAGTAATCTTCCGTGAAAAGAAATACTCTCCCTTGGCCCCGCCACAGGCGAGGAAACGATTCGCTATCTTCAAAAATTTGCGGAGCGTCGGGAAAATACGAGCCGTACCATAAATTTCCGTCACGGCCGTTGAGTACGTGAAGCTCGATTCCGGTGTAGTAATTTAGAGTAGATCCGGTTTCATACTTCCCGTTGACCACGATCGTATCGCCGGCTTGGTATTCCTTTTGAATCTGCAGCGCGATGTTTTTCGAGGTCACTTCCGGCGAAAAAATCACAAATCCTTGATGCACGCAGAACAGTACAACTACCATCATTCCTGTGAGTGCAAGGTTGCCTTTCAGCGGAGCGCGGCGTCTTCGGAAAATCCAATTCGAGCTTGTGCCGATCAAGAACCCAAACCCTACCAGCCAAAGAGGCGTGCGAAACAATCCGAAGGCTTCGATGGTCAAATCTTCCATGTGGCCGAGAGACAAAGCATATTGCCCCGGGTGAGGAACTAGAACACTTCCGATGTCGGTGCCCGGCGGGAACGGGTGAGTCATTGCGAGAACGCTCATCGCAGCAGCGAAAGCTATGAGACCAATGACGAGCAGCACAAGCGACGCTGTTTTCCCAGATTTTCGCAGGGGGCTCGCGGCTTCCGATTCGCGTTCTCGCTGCATCCAGCCAGAAATAAGCAATGCCAGAGCCGGCAGCACTGGCAGAGAATAATATTCCTGGCGCGTGGAAAAGCTGAAGAACAGCATAATCACTCCGGCCCACACTCCGAAAAGCAGATTCGCGCGAGCGCGTTCGTCCAGACCCTCTCTCCATTCGCGCATTCGCCTCGGAATTTCTTTGAGCGCTGGAAACAAGAATACTAACCATGGGATCAGCCACGCCAACAGCAGCGCCCAGAAAAGCAGCAGGGGAACCTTGTCGTAGTCCCGCGGGATTCGTTTATTCAGATAGCGCAGCACCTGTTCATTAACAAAATAAAACCACAGAAAACCCTTTTCCGGACCGCTAGGCTGGGCCGGACTTCGAATCGCTGCCAGAATGTGCCACGGTGCCGCGACAATAAGAAACACCAGCACGCTGGACCACGGGTGCATTTTGAAAAGCTTCTTAAAGTTTCCAGTCAGCAGCAGAAATACAAAAATGATCATTCCCGGAAACGCCAGGCCGATCAGGCTCTTCGTCAGCAGGTCCAGCGCTACTGTGATGGCAAATGCCCAGCAAACCCATCGAGAAGGTTTTTCCTGCTCGTAAGCGATGAAGAAAAAATAAAGGCCCAGCGTCAGCCACATGGCTACGATCGCATCCGGAATCAGGAATCGCGTGTAAACGAAAATTCCTGGAGCCGTAATCAAGATCAAAGCGGCGTAAAATCCCGCCTCGCGGCTGAGACAGCGACGGCCAAATATAAATGCGCAAAACCCCAGCCCCAAAACGCTCAGCGCCAGCGGCAAACGCGTCTGCCAATCTCCCACGCCAAACAGCTTGTAACTGAATGCGACGGTCCAATACATCAGCGGCGCTTTTTCCAGATAGCGGATCCCGTTCACATACAGCGTCACCCAGTTGTGGTTCAGAAGCATTTCGCGGGCGGCTTCGGCGTGGATTGAATCCGCGTCGTCCAGCAGTCCGGGTTGCGAAAGCGCCGGCAAATATATCAGCGCCCAGGTAACGAAGATGATTCCGAGTGCAGAAGCTTTCGACAGAAATGTGGAAGGGGAAGCCGCGCGCGAGATTGAATTCACAGGGTCATTTTCCGTTCGAATAATTCAGACGTTCATTCTAACCGATTCCGAGCGGCATTCCGTTGCTCGATTTAAGACTTTGCCGCGTCAGCCGACACGTCTGAATAAATTGTCTGCCCGTCGAGTCGGTTCGCTTGTATGATTCAGCGGTCAAATTCGGAAAGGTGGACCGCGAATTTCATGAACAACAAGCCTTCTTCTCCCACAGTTTCGGGAAATGTGATTTCCATTGTACTGGCTCTGGCGGCTCTCATTTGGATTCCGGTAAGCTTGATTGCAAGAACTGGACCGACGCAGCAGAGCGCAGAAGGCTCTCCACAAGCGGCTGCCAGCCAGCAATCTTTGCTGCCGCAGGCGGCGCCGGCGGGGGTCAAAACCGCCGACAAGGCTTTCATGAATATAGAGGTGCTCGGCGCTATTCCCGCGGATCAACTACTTCCGGCCATGCGTTACATGACGTTCGCTCTGGGAGTCCGCTGCGATTTCTGCCATGTGCAGGATAATTTCGAAAGCGACGAGAAGCCTGCGAAGAAACGCGCCCGAGAGATGATGAAGATGATGTTCGCGATCGACAATACAAGTTTCAATGGGCACCGCGCGGTGACCTGCTACACCTGCCACCGCGGCGCCGCGAAGGCCGCTAATATACCAGTGCTTACCGACGCTGCCGCAGCGTCCGCAGCCCCTGGCGCCAATGCCGCGATGTCTCCCTCGGCGGAAACAGCGAAGCCGGCGAACCCGACTGTGGCAACTCCAGCAACGCCGAGCACACTTCCATCAGCGGACGACGCAATCGAAAAATACGTTCAAGCGTTGGGAGGCCAAGCGGCGATTCAAAAAATTGAGACTCGCGTGGATACTGGAACCCTTGAAGTCCCGTCGCGCAATATGCATTCCAAGATTGAGATTTATCGTAAGGCGCCGGACAAGATTCTGACCATAGTTCACGGGCCTCGTGGCGACTCTTCGCAGGGGTACAACGGAACGACCGGATGGCAAGCGCGGGGCGGGGAAGTGGAAGAGCTTTCGGGAGACGATTTGATACGCGTCAAGGATTTAGCCGCCTTCAATCCAGGCTTGAGTCTCAAGAAAAACTACGCGCACCTTGAAGTCAAGGACGTGGCGAAAATTGGCGGGCACGACGCATACCGCGTCATCGCTTCGCGCGCTAGCGGCTCGGCGGATCAGTATTATTTCGACACTCAATCCGGATTGCTGCTGCGTGTTTCAATCCAAAACGATAGCCCGCTCGGAGCGACTCCGCAAGACACGGATTATGAAGATTACCGCGAGGTGAGCGGAGTCAAAGTTCCGTTTTCGATTCGGGTCACGCGGCCGGATGGAACAACACTGTACAGGTGGGAGCAGATTCAAGCCAATGTCGTGGTGGAAGACGGCCGTTTCAATAAACCCGCGGAAAAGCCTAAGGAAGAGCCGGCGCCGAAGCACTAACACGGCCGCCGCATTGCGCGTCTACCTGCTTTTGCATGGCATCGTCTAACAACGCGCCTTGGCGAGACTTCGCAGAGCAAATTTGCGAGGCTCCCAGTTGCAACGCGCCGCGTAAATCGGCTCCGTCCAGATTCGCGCCTTGTAGATTGGCGCCGTTCAAGACCGTTCCATTGAACTGAGCACCGCGAAGATCCGCGCCGCGCAAGTCCGCATCGATGAAAATCGCGGTCGCCAATTGCGCGTTCACCATACGCGCATTGGGCAATTTCGCGGACCATAGATAAGCTTGCTGCATGTCCGCGTGTTCCAAGTTCGCGCCGTCGAGCTGCGCATCGCGGAGGTCGGCCTTTTGCATGTTCGCTCGAATCAAGCTTGCAGACATCAGATGCGCGCCGTAAAGGCTGGCGCCATCGAGGCGGGCATCGATGAGGTTTGCGCCAACTAGTGAGGAATAGGAAATATTAGCGCTTCGGAGGTCCGCGCGTGAAAGGTTCGCTCCGTCCAGTTGTGCGCGGTCAAAATTTGTATGATTCATCTGCGCCCGGTCTAGGATCGCCAAGCGCAGGTCGGCTTGGCCGAAATCAGCTCCCCGCAAATCCGCCTCAGACAAAAACGCGCCGTAAAAATCCGAACGCCACAGATGAGCGTTAGCCAGGAAAATCCCGTAGGCTTGCGCGTAACGGAAATGCGATTCGTTTAGACGCGCGCCCCTTACCGCCGCAAGCTCCTCGCTGCTTTCCGTGCCGTCACCGCGCCAGTTGGATGGTTTCGCGGAAACCGCAGCCTCCGTCACATCCGGATAAGGATCGTATCCGAGCGACGAAAAAACAGCGGGCGCCCATCGCCGAATACTCGAAGAAGAGAATTGCGGTGCGCGATCGTGACCCTGTGGAACTCCCGCGATAATCCCTATGGAGAGAAATGAGAGCACTACAAAAAGAATGCTCACTACCGTCACCGGATTCGCGTGTCTAAGTTTCTCGGCAATACTTTTCTTCCGTTTTCCCGACGCCATCCACCGCTCTTGAGGCCGCCCGATTTGTGTGGTCGCGTAGATGGCAATTCCGACGGCCGCGACAACGAGAAGTTCTTGCAAAATCGTGCCGTGAATTTCTTGCAGCGTCAGGTAGCGTCCCCAAAACAAAATCAGTACCAAGGGAACTGTCCAGTACGCCAAAATAGCTGAGATACTTTTCTCGATTAGTCGCGTGGATGGGGGATCCTGGTTCATCCAGTGAAAATGTAACCGCAAAAGCCCGGTAATAATTCGCGGCTGTTTTTCGCCCAGAATGCGGCCGTCGGGAAATACCGCAGGCAACTCGAGTACGGCGTCCCACAAACGCTGCAAGTGATATTGAAACAGAAGGTAAACGCAAAGCAGCAACACCGGCGCGATAAGGTAAATTTCTGCAGTCGGCAGAGCGGCAGCGGCAGCCGACGAGTGCAGGAACGGAATAATCGCCGAATCCGTCACCAGCTGAGTGTCTTTCGTTTTCCAGATCATCAGCCAGGAAAGAAAGCTCGCTGACACTACCACCGCGAACATGCGCGCCGACGCTTGTGAAGCCCGCGAAAACTCGGCGAGAGCTTCAAAATGCATAATTTGCGCCGGAACAGATGCGTCACGCAAATTTGCTCCGGCCAATTGCCGCGGGACAAGCCCCATCGCGCTTTCAAACGATGCGCCTTCGAGATTTGCACCTTCCAGATTCGCACCCACCAGGCAGGAGTCCTGCAAATTCGCGCGCACCAGGCAAGCATCGCGCAAGTCCGCCAGCAATAAATCAGCCGCTTTTAAATTCGCGTCCTGCAAATCTGCGTATCGCAAATTTGCGCTGATCAGTTCCGTACCTTCCAACTTAGCTTCGCGAAGATTGGCCTTCTTTCCCGCGGCGCCTTGCGAATCGAGCCATTCCTTGTGATTCCCGAGCGCCTCTTCCAGCGCCCATTCACTCGCATCAATTCTCGCAGGCCCCTCTGAACTCTCAGCGGAAACCATCGAAGGAATAACAACCGGATCCTCGGCCGTCATCTCTTTTTCAGTTTCGAGAACATCTGTAATAGTCGGAGGCAGTGCTTCCGGAATCTCCGTCAGCGTCGGCGGTAGGCTTCGCGCGATAAGTTCTTCTGAATCGGCCGCACGCTCAGACTCGCTAGGCCCGGGCTGAATTTCACTCGCTGTTTCTGCCACGAATGCGCCGGTAGGCATGCCATAGATTTCAGCTAATGATTCGCGAGTAAATTCCGCCTCCAAAATCGGCGAAGAATCTTGGCCCGGCACAGTGGGGATCGTAGAAGCGTCAGAGGTAGTTTCGGCTGAGGGCGTGGATGCTGGGATCTCGGAAATATGTTCCACGAGAGATGAATCAATAATATCCGACAAGGTCGCTGCCGCCGCGGGTTCCGTGAATACCACTTGAGGACTCGCCATCTGATCGGCGCTCGAATCTTCCAGAAAATTCTTGATAAGGAATTCCTTCAGTTCCTCTTCGGAAGGCGGCTCGCTAGGGCTCTGTCCCAGGCCTTCTTCAGCCAAAAGCTTTTCGGCCGCCGTGACGTCGGGCGTCTGCTCCTCGACTTGGACTACCGCCGCTTGCGCTCCGCCTGACGAGAAAAGCCGTTTGAAAATGGAAGGCATCTGATGAACCCATCCCCCGAGAAAGACTGCGAGCAGGCGAGGCCTGCCCCTACCCTTGCTTCACCAATCTTAATCCGATTTGAGAGTCGCCCCGAGAATCCTATCGCGGACGTTTCTCAAATCTCTCCTGTACGACAGTGCAGCAGCGGGACAGCTGCCCGGGCGTCCTTGGGTGTAGCTTTGAGACAGGTGTGAACTACCCCATTTCTCTCTCCGTCTTGGTCCCAGTTCGCTATTCGCTTTAAGAAACCGCGCTGCGCGAATGACACTTTCCGCAGTATTCTTTATCTGTACACCACCTGTTCTCTGGTGTTCGCCGTGAGGAGGAGTTCAACTTGGATGCTAAAGCATCGGGTGCGCACAAGGCGCAGACGCGGATCGAATCTGACAGTATGGGGAAAATTGAAGTGCCCGTGGATCGATACTATGGAGCGCAGACCGCTCGTTCGTTGATTCACTTCGACATCGGCCGTGAAACCATGCCGCCTGAGCTCATTCGCGCATTTGGAATTCTTAAGAAGGCCGCTGCCCTCGTAAATCAGGACCTCGGTAAACTTTCGGCAGATAAGGCTCGACTGATCGTGGAAGCCTCCGATGAAGTGATTGCCGGCAAACTGGATGACCACTTTCCGTTGCATATCTGGCAGACCGGCAGCGGCACGCAAACCAACATGAACGCCAATGAAGTGATCTCGAATCGCGCCATCGAAATAGCGGGCGGCCTGATGGGAAGCAAGAAACCAGTTCACCCCAACGATAACGTAAATATGTCGCAATCCTCGAATGACACTTTTCCGACCGCGATGCATATTGCCGCCGCTTCCAGGGTGTCTCAAGTCTTGATTCCCGCGGTCGGCGAGCTGCGCGATGCCATCGACGCAAAAGCACGTTCCTTTACGAGTGTGGTGAAAATCGGCCGCACACATTTGATGGATGCCACACCTCTTACCGTCGGCCAGGAAATGTCGGGCTGGGTAAGCTTGCTGGATCGCGATATTGAACGGCTTCAGACGATTCTTCCTGGCCTGTACGATCTCGCGATTGGAGGCACGGCAGTTGGAACGGGCCTGAATGCTCATCCTGAATTCGCCGAGCGCGCTTCGGCAAAGATTGCTGAGCTCACGGGTTTGCCTTTTCAATCTCATCCCAACAAATTTGCTGCTTTATCCGCGCATGACGAGATCGTGTTCGCCAGTGGCGCTCTGAAAACTCTAGCAGCTTCTCTGATGAAGATTGCAAACGACATTCGGTGGCTTGCATCCGGTCCTCGCGCGGGCTTTGGCGAACTATTGCTTCCCGAAAACGAGCCTGGCTCTTCGATCATGCCGGGGAAAGTTAACCCGACGCAGTCCGAGGCGGTCACGATGGTGGCGGTTCAGGTTTTCGGCAACGACGCGGCAATTGGCTTCGCGGGTTCTCAAGGGAATTTCCAGTTGAATGTTTTTAAACCTGTGATCATTCATAATTTTCTGAACTCTGTGCGCCTGCTTTCCGACGCATGCCGTTCCTTCACGCATCACTGCATCGTTGGCATGGAATTGGATCATCAGCGCATCGCACAGAATGTTCAGAATTCGCTGATGCTCGTGACCGCGCTCAGTCCGAAGGTGGGCTACGATAGAGCCGCTGAAATCGCACACAAAGCGCACCACGAACACCTCAGTCTTCGCGAAGCCGCGCTGAAACTTGGGTACCTCACTGAGCAAGAGTTCGATGATCTCGTTCGCCCCGAAAAGATGACGCACCCGTAATGAAATCATGGATGTTCGCCTTACCATCCCAGTCGCACCGGTCGTCGTTTGAATATCCGGGCTTCTGTTTCACATTGGTACAGATTCGCATTCCGTTTTGAAAATTCTTATCTCTTGACGTCGATTTTCTTTGACACCCTTCCTTTGTTTCAATACATTAAATCTCCTCTCCGCATTTTCCGTCGTTCCCCCTTCCGTAGGAGTACCCATGAACATTCTCATTGCCGAAAACGAATCCACCCTCGCTAGCGTCTTGCAACACGGTTTCGAGGCAGAGCATTACGCTGTCGATACAGCGAGCAGCGCGCATCAGGCAATTCCGATGATTCAGGATCGCGAATATCACACAGCGATCATCGATCTTGACCTTCCGCCGACCGAGGGCATCGCAATTTTGGAGTTCGTTCGCGACAGACATCGGCACCTTCCGACCCTCGTTCTTGCCGGCCGCGCACCAGTCGCAGAGCGGGTTCACGTGCTCGATACCGGCGCAGACGACCTGTTGCAAAAGCCTTTTGCCTTCCCTGAGCTGGCAGCCCGAGTGCGCGCAATCATGCGCCGCGGAAACCGTCTGCCGGAAGTTCTCTTGCGCGTAGAGGATTTGGAATTGAATCGCGTTGAGCGCACTGCAAAGCGCGCCGGTAGAGGAATAGTGCTGACGCCCCGGGAATTCGCTCTTCTCGAGTATTTAATGCAACGTCCCGGCCAACGTGCATCGCGCACGGAGATCATCCAGCATGTCTGGAATCTTTCCGGCGACACGGTGACCAACGTCGTTGATGTTTACATTAATTATTTGCGGAAGAAAGTCGACGCCGAGGACGAGTGCAAACTAATCCACACCGTAAGAGGCGTCGGATATGAATTATATCCCCGTGGTCGCTCGGTCAAATGTTCTACGCAACATCCGTCAGTCGCGGCAGTTTCGTGACCACACCGAACACGATCGCACTCGCCGTATCGGTGGCGACTCCGTTGCCACTGAGTTGCACCGAAGCCGCAATTGATCTCGACGTTCGTCCGACCCCACCGCTGGACGAAGTGCAGAGTGAACAACTCTTGCTTCAGCATCTCCCTCAGGTGAATTTCATTGCACGGAGAATTCATAGCCGGCTGCCGCCGCAAGTACTGCTTGAGGATCTAGTTCACGCCGGCGTTCTGGGACTGATGGACGCGATTAAAAAGTACAATCCAGCCAAGAATGTTCAACTGAAGTATTACGCCGAATTTCGAATCCGCGGCGCCATCCTCGACAGCCTTCGTCAAGTAGATTGGAGTCCGCGGGCGCTGCGAAGCCAGGCCCGTCGCCTGGAGCAAGCTATTTTCGAGTGCAAGGGAAGGCTTCGACGCGATCCCACTGAGCCCGAAATTGCGCTTGCTTTGGAGATCAGCCTCACTCAGTTACAGCGTCTTCAAAATGACTTGCGTGGACTCGATGTCGCAAGTTTACAGTTCGATTTGGACTTTGGCGGAGACGGAGAAAGAGCGCTGAACAGTTGTGTGTGCAAGGAAGAAGAGAACCCCTACCATCAAACCTTGCGCCTGGAAATGCAGGGTTTGCTGACGGGAGCTGTGGATCAATTGCCCGTTCGCGAGCGCGAAGTCTTAGCGCTTTACCATTTTGCTGAACTGACGATGAAAGAAGTGGGCGCCGTGATGGGCATCGGGGAGTCGCGAGTGTCGCAGATTCATTCGAGCGCGATGGTCCATCTTCGTGCGCACTTGTTTCAACGGCTCAACGCGGGTCCGGACCTGAAGTCCGTCCCGCTGCTTGCAGTGGTTGCCCAGCGAAAGCGGTTGATATGTGCCACAGCGAGATCGAACGATGCGGCGCAAAAGCTCGCCGGCTGACAACCCGGCCGCAAACTCTGAAGGACGACGAGATGGCCTGGGAGCAATTACTGCTGATTCGGAACCGAGGCGGGGTTAGTGGCCGGAGCGGGGACTGGTGCGGGAGTCGCGTCCGGAGAAGCTGAAGAACCCGACGCGATTTCTTTCACGACTTGGGCAGCGATCTTTTTGCTGACCGGGCACAGCGAGTCGTTTATGCGGCATTGCGCTAGCGTAAGCTTGCATCCACAACTGCAACCTTCCGAATTCAACCGTTTCAACGCCACCTTTTTTAGTTCCGGCGACAACCCCGTAAAATCAACGTCGGGAAGATCAGTTGCGAGCGCAGCATTTTTCAGAAAAATTTGCCCTGTATCTTCGAATGTTTCGACCTTGGCTTCCACCGGCAATCCAAGCAGTGAGCGCAACTCCGTCTCGTACACAAAGGTCGGATATAGGCCCACGTGTTTCTGAACGATTTTGCTGTCGGTGTTTACCACGAAGGAAGTCGGGAGCGCAGGAACGCCGCCGTATTCCATCAAAATCTCGCGGCTCACCATAACGATCGGATAATTGACCCCTTCCTTTTCGGTGAAGCGCTTTACCCCGTCTGCATCTTCCGGATCGTCCATGGAAATTCCGATTACTTGCAAACGATCTTTATAGCGCGCCTGCAGCTCGATTAACTCAGGAATCTCCTCGCGGCAAGGAGGGCACCACGTCGCCCAGAAATTCAGCAGCACAACTTTGCCATGCCATTCCGCCGTCGAAACCACGCCTCCATTTATGTCACGCACAAGGAAAGGCGGAACAGCCTGGGGATTGCTCGCGAACCGAATAATAGGCATCCGATCCGACTGCGCGGTTGAAGTGTTTTTGACGGTGGTAATGCCTCGCGCTCGTTCCATACGGGCGCGCCCATCGGGGATTCGCGGCACAGTAGCGAGCTTCGATCTTCCCGCGGCAATCCCAATTGCGATGCCCACGAGTCCTGCAGCGACTGCCAGAATGAAAATAAAACCCTTGTTCATCACGACTCCGAACGCCTTTCCATTATGCCGCATGCGTGGGCGGGCCACAACGAGTAGCTAAGACTAATCGCAAGAGTAACGCGTATCTGCGCTCCGGACACGGTTCACACCGATTCGGGACAGTGCTTTCGGACTCGTTCCGTATCGGTTCTGCAGGGTTCAAGGCTCATTCCCGGCTTGCGACTTAAGTCATTGAAAATGAGCGTTCCGCTAGCGGATGTCGCATTCATGTTTGGGCATGCCAGTTGCATATGGCTCTATGTGGGTCGCGTTCCTACACGATCCGCACCGACTAGTTCGTGGGGAGGAAGGGGCCCACATACTGGAAGGAACGGGTCGTTCCCACCTGCCTCTGAGAGGGAAGCTAGGATGGATGACCCCATGATTCGGTCTCGCCTAAGGCCGAATCAAGGAAC
>Ga0209330_1000032_pt1 | contig 68479 bp, 63 predicted proteins | sample JacPinW_OM2H0_O3_FD_187969 | JGI IMG/M metagenome (GOLD analysis project Ga0209330, IMG submission 187969) | Forest soil microbial communities from Algoma, Ontario, Canada - Jack Pine, Ontario site 1_JW_OM2H0_O3 (SPAdes) (version 2) | ecosystem: Environmental > Terrestrial > Soil > Boreal... | reverse complement strand
TGCGGCGCTGATTGTGCATTTTGTTGTGTCGACGATTCTCGTGCTGATCAGTTTTCTCGGCTCTGGCGTGCAGGAAACGTTTCAGCGTCTGCTCTCGCTGGCGGTTGTGCTGCAGCTGCTACCGTTTCTCTATATCTTCGCGGCGTTGTTGAAGATTGCAGCGGACCCGCTGGCAGGGAAGGTGCACTACAGCAAGAGCGTGTTATGGGTAGCGGGGTCGAGCGGCCTGTTGATGACGATTCTCGGCATGGTTTTCGCGTTTTCGCCGGCGCAGCAGATTACTTCGGTGCTGTCATACGAATCCTGGATGTTCGGCGGCACGGCGTTTTTCATCGGCTTGGCGGTATTCTTCTTCTTTGTATATGGACGCCGGAAAAATGCCGCGAGGGCTGGCGGTTGAAACGCTTTTATCATTACTTGTTACTTGTTGCGGGAGAATATTATGGCAAGCGAGGCGAAGTCCACAGTTCGAAGATACCAGATGTACATCAATGGCGAGTTTGTTGAGAGTGCCGACGGAAAATATTTCCCGGTGATGGAGCCTTCGACGGAAGAAGTAATGGCCGAGGTCCCGGAGGCAAACGAAAAGGACGTGAATCGCGCTGTCGCCGCCGCGAAAGCTGCCTTTGATTCCGGAGCCTGGCCTCAAACAACAGCTCAGGACCGCGGCCGCATTCTCTTCCGGCTCGCCGAACGCATTCGCAAAGAAGCTGCACATCTCGCCGAACTGGAATCGCGGAATTCAGGCAAGCCCATCGTCGAGGCGGAGTACGACATTGCCGACGCGGCGACCTGCTTTGAATACTACGGAGGAATGGCCACAAAGATCCTCGGGCATGTTAATCCGGTCCCGGACAACGCGCTGAGCCTTTCTCTTCGTGAACCGATCGGCGTTGCGGCACAAATCATTCCCTGGAACTATCCGCTTTTGATGGCGGCATGGAAGCTGGCTCCGGCGATTGCCGCAGGTTCCACGTGCGTTTTGAAGCCTGCGGAGCAAACGCCTCTCACCGCGCTGGAATTTGCGCGCTATCTCGCCGAAGCTGGGTTACCGCCGGGAGTGGTGAATATCATTACCGGCTTCGGTGAAGAATGCGGCGCGCCGTTGGTGAAACATCCTGACGTGAACAAGGTCGCCTTCACCGGCAGCGCGTCAGTGGGAAAGGCGATCATGAAGGCGGCCGCTGACACGGTGAAGCGCGTAACGCTCGAATTAGGCGGCAAGTCGCCAAACATCTTTTTTGCCGACGCGGACTTCGAATCCGCGATTGATGGCGCGCTTTTCGGCGTGTTTATCAACCAAGGGGAAGTGTGCTCGGCCGGCAGCCGCATCCTGGTGGAGAAATCAATCTATCCGAAATTCGTGGAAGCGATGAGTGCAAAGGCGAAAAAGATCAAGCTAGGTCCGCCGCTCGAACGAGGAACAAAAATGGGCCCGCTGGTGAGCAAGGATCAGTTTGACCGCGTGCGTTCGTATCAGGAACTGGGCAAGAAAGAAGCGAAACTGGCGGCTGGCGGAGGTCGACCTGCGTCGATGGCGCGTGGCTACTATGTCGAGCCGACCATTTTTTACGATGTGGACAACTCCGCGCGCATTGCCCAAGAAGAGATATTCGGTCCTGTTGCGGCCGTCATTCCTTTTGCCGACGAAGCTGAAGCGCTGCGCATCGCCAACGCGACACCTTATGGATTGGCTGCCGCCGTGTGGTCGCGGGACATTTTCAAGGCGCTCCGAATGGTAAAGGCTTTGCGAGCGGGAATTGTCTGGGTGAATCACATGCAGCCTACGTACGTCGAGGCCCCTTGGGGCGGGTATAAGCAGTCCGGATTTGGCCGAGAGTTGGGACCTTGGGGCATCGAAGAATATCTGGAGACGAAGCAAGTCCACATCAATTTGAACGAACAGCCCATCGGATGGTACTGAACATGCCGACAATTCAATTACGCACTCCAATTCCAGGGCCCAAATCGCAGGAATGGATGAAGCGGCGGCAAGCCGCGGTTGCGCGCGGAGTCTCGCATGGCACTGGGATATTCGCAGCGCGCGCCGAAGGCGCCACGATTGAAGACGTCGACGGAAACCGGTTCCTCGATTTCGCCGGCGGAATCGGAGTTGTCAACGTCGGCCATCGCGCGCCAAGCGTCGTTGAAGCAATCCGAAAGCAACTCGACGCATTCGTGCATACATGCTTCAGCGTTGCTCCTTATGGAAAATATGTGGAGTTAGCGGAGAAATTGAATTCTCTGGTGCCGGGTAATTTCTCCAAGAAAACGGTCCTCGTTAACAGCGGAGCCGAAGCGATAGAAAACGCGGTGAAAATAGCCCGCTGCTACACGCACCGACCGGCGATTATTTGTTTTGAGGACGCGTTCCACGGCCGCACGATGCTGACCATGTCGTTGACGAGCAAGACGCATCCTTACAAAGCTGGCTTCGAGCCATTCGCCACCGACATTTATCGTATCCCGTACGCTTATTGCTATCGGTGTTCGTATTCTCTGCAATATCCTTCGTGCAGTGTTTTCTGCGCGCATCACTTGGAAGATACGTTCAAACGTGTAGTGGCTGCGGAGGCTGTCGCGGCTGTGGTAGTGGAACCAGTCCTGGGTGAAGGCGGCTTCGTCGCGCCTCCGCCTGAATTCTTCAGCGTTATCCAGGACATTTGCCGTCGAAACAAAATTCTGCTTATCGTTGATGAGGTGCAGACGGGGTTTGGCCGGACTGGCGCTATGTTTGCCTCCGAGCGATATGGAATCACGCCCGACATCCTTCTTAGCGCGAAGTCTATCGCCGATGGATTGCCGCTGGCAGCAGTTACTGGCCGCGCTGAAATCATGGATGCGCCCGGCGTGGGTGGTCTGGGTGGAACGTATGGCGGTAATCCGTTGGCTTGCGCTGCGGCGCTCGCAGTTATTGAAACGATGGAGCGGGAAAATCTGCCGGCGCGTGCTGAAAAGCTTGGAAAGAGATTCGATGCGCGCGCGCAGGAGTGGAAAAAACGATGTTCCCTTATCGGCGATATTCGCGGCTTGGGAGCGATGCGCGCACTGGAACTCGTTCGCCCGGGTGCGACGCGAGAGCCTGCAAAAGAAGAAACGGAACAGGTTCTGCGCCATTGTCTCGAGCACGGTTTGATTTTGGTTTCCGCTGGGAGTTACGGGAACGTCGTACGCCTTCTGATGCCGCTGGTAACCACGGATGAACAATTTGATGAAGGCTTGCAAGTGTTGGAAAGTGCGCTAATGCACGTCGCTGAATCGGTCGAGGCGATGCCGCATGCAACTTGATTGAACTCGAGTCTCGCCGAATAATTCATCGTTGGCGGCGATTAAAGCCGCCCCCTTTTGTTGTGAGCCAACTTCGGATTGCCCATGCAAATTAGAGAAGTCCCAACGCGGAACGATTCTCTCGCAGCACTTGTTTCATGGTGCAGTCCCGAGGGCGTTTTTCGGGGCGCCAGCGCAGGAATCGTGTTCCGTGGCGAAAACGTCCGCCGGTGAAGTGGTCGAATTGAACTTCGGCGACAAGTTTGTTATCGAGTGGCTCCCATTCCAGAGAATGCTTCGTGCTCCAGCGGCTTAAGCCTCCGGGTGCCTTGCCTGTAAACCCGGGCGGCTCGATCATTTTTTCTAGGCGTTTAGTCAAAGGCAGCCGGCCTTCATCATGGATGGAAGAACAGAATCCAACGTGATCCAGCAAGCCTTCACGATTGTAGAGACCAAGCAGCAACGAGCCGACTAGTGGCTTCTTCTCCAAATAACGAAATCCACCGACAACGCAGTCGGCAGTTCGCTGTTTTTTAATTTTCTGCATGCCGGTGCGCTCACCGGTCTGATAAGCGAGATCCGTGCGCTTGGCGATGATTCCGTCAAGGCCCAAACCCATCCGGAACCACTTCCGCGCAATGGCGATCTCATCCGTCACCGGCGACAACCGGATCGTTGCATTTTCATCGAAAAATCTATGCGCAAACGCTTCTAATGCTTTGCGGCGTTCGCGAAGTGGAATTTTAATCAGGGATCGTCCTTTATCGTCGACCAATAAATCGAAAACGATGAAGACGCACGGTGATTGCTTGCTGAGCTTCAGAACGCGGCTGGCGGCCGGGTGGATTCGCATCAATAAATCATCGAATGACAGATTACCGTTTTTGGGCATTACGATTTCCCCGTCGATTATAAATTTGTCGGGTTTCAACCCTTTGATTGCTGCGGCGAGTTCGGGGAAATATCTGGTGAGAGGTTTACCTGACTTCGATTGCAAATCGACGCGCGAGGCGTCGCGGAATGCAAGGCAGCGGAACCCGTCCCATTTGGGCTCGTACTGCCACTCCGGACCAACGGGTAGCTCGGTGGCGGGCTGCGCCTCCATTGGAGAATACTTTTTGCTGAGGGGCAAACTCATACAAATCGATCCAGATTCACGCGCCCGCTCTCGGAGAGGAGCGGTTTCCATAAATCGCCGAATTTGCGCAGGCGTTGCGGGACATTCTGCATGGTGAAATCCGTCATGCGAACTCCGCGTTGAACTTCTTCCCAGGTCAGCGGGGTCGAAACGGTCGCCGCGGGTTTAGGTCTTACGGAATAAACCGATGCCAAAGTCCTGTTCCACGCATTTTGGTTGTAGTCCACCAAAACGCGGCGGGAAGGCCGCTTCGCAATGCGGTATTCGGCAGTAATCGTTTTTGGGTTCCGGGCGCTAATCTCTTTCGAGAACGTTTTTGCGAACCCCCAGACTTGTTTTTGTAGAGGCCCGCGAACAATCGGTACGTATACATGAATACCGCGCGAGCCGGTGGTCTTCGCATAGCTTTTAATTTTCAGCGAGGTGAGTGCGTCGCGCACGATCAGAGCAGTTTCCAACACCTGCTTGAAAGAAGCGCCTTCCGTGGGGTCCAGATCAAAATGCAAGTAGTCGGGGCGGTCAACGTCGTCACACCTTGCATACCACGGGTTCAGATCGATGCAGCCGAGATTCACAACCCAGAGAAGGGAAGACAAGTGTTGCACTATGGGGAAATCGATTACGCTACCGGAACGATGCTCGATCGAGCATATCGGAATAGAGGGAGGTCGAGGCGAGGGCGCCCGCTTCATGAAAAAGAAGGCACCCGCTATGCCGTTCGGATAGCGCTTCATGACCATGGCGCGATTTTTTAGATGGGGCAACAGCCAGGCCGAGACGTTGAGATAATACTGAAGTAGATCGCGTTTCGTAAGCCCCAAGCTCGGCCAGAAGATCTTTTGCAAATTGGTCAACGTAACCGACCCTCCGTCGACGTCCAACTCAGCGGTATTGCAGTTCTTCGGTATTTCCGCCGTTCCATGCTTCGTAGAGGGGTTGCTCTTTTTCCTCGCTGTGGGACTCGTGGCGCGGCTGGACATGGGGCTCATTGTTTTTAGATGCTTAGTTAATCGCCATAGTGTCATCATCGGCGCGTCCACCGCGACGATGGGACAACCATTAAACTGAATTGGGAGTTGGACCAACCCGCGGGAATATCAGAGACGTTATGATTGTCACGCTCAAAATTATGGCTATGACTACGAGAGATGCGACAGCAGAAACGGGGAAGTGGTCGCTGACTACCATTTTCGTACCTACGAATATGATGATCGCCGCCAGACCTTGATGGAGGAACCGAAAGCGAGGCAAAAGATCCGCGAGCGCAAAGTAGAGAGCTCGAAGGCCCAAGATTGCAAACACGTTTGACGAATAGACGATAAAAGTATCCCGCGTGATCGCGAGCACTGCGGGAACGGAATCTACCGCGAAAATAATGTCCATGGCTTCCACGGCCACGAGCGCGAGAAACAACGGCGTCGCTTTCCATTTGCCGCTTTCACTGACAAGGAATTGCTGTCCTTCGTAGCCATCCGCCACAGGAATAAATCGCCTCGCTACTCGAACCATCCAATTGTTTTCAGGATGTAGCGCGCGCTGCCGAGGAAGCAACATCCTTACTCCGGTGAAGAGCAAAATCGCTCCGAAAAGATAGATGACCGGATGAAATGCCTGCAGCAGCGTGATACCCGCAAGAACGAAGGCGGCCCTCAGGACCAGCGCTCCGGCGATTCCGAAGTACAACACTCTATGTTGTGACTTAGGCGGGATTTTGAATGCTTGAAAAATCAGCAGGAAAACAAAAATATTGTCGATGCTGAGAGATTTTTCCACCAAATAGGCGGTGAAGAACTCCACGCCTGCCTGTGGCCCGCGGGAGAAGTACAACCAAAGATTGAAAAGCAGCGCCACGCTGATCCAAGCAGCGCTTTCAACTAGAGCTTCCTTCAGTTGGATTGCGTGCGCCCGGCGATGAAACACTCCCAAATCGAGAGCGAGGGCGATGACTATCGCTATGCCGAAAATCAACCATATATGGAGCGGCGTTCCCATCATATTTGTTTATCGGAGTCTCGCGGCACCAGTCTAACCGCCGTTTGAGCGTGTGAGAAGCTGGATATTGGGTCGAATGAAGCGACGGCGGGTGTTTTTAGCGTGAAGTCCGTCGAGAACACGTCCTTTTTCAACCTTTAAACCCTGCCACTTTCGGCTTCTATTGACTATTAGGCCGAGGTCAAGTCCCAAGTGCAACTTTTGTTAGAGCTGGGGGTTAAAATTGAGTGAAGCAACACCAGCCTTCGTCTGAATTCGGGCCTGCGGTTAGCAGTATCTAGAAGGTCTCCTACATGAAAAAGACAGCACCTCGTGCGCACAAGCGGCTCGATGCAAGTGGCTCCGGCTTCATTGCGGGTGTGCTGTGGATATTTCTGACACTGGCGATCCCCTCGATTGGCGCTGCCTATGCGAAAGCAGGCTACGAAGAGGCTGTGATTGCAAGTTTTTCCCGCGCGGATGCAGGGGCGTTGACCAACGAATATTCCGGCCTTCCCAAGCTAGACAAGAAACTCAAGGGGAAGTTGCCCATCACCGAGCTAACCGAAGATGAAGCAATCATGCACGCAATGAACCGCCTCGGATACGGACCGCGGCCCGGGGATGTGGAGCGCATCCGCACCATGGGGCTGGAGAGATGGATCGATCAGCAACTTCATCCCGATTCGATCGACGACGCTGCGTTCGACCAACGGCTGCAACGATATCCGACGCTGAACTTGTCCGCGAAGAAGCTAATCGAAGAATATCCGCAACCAGCGCAGGCAATAAAGAAGGAAGGGATTACGAAAGAGGAGTACGAGCAACAGATGAAGGAGAAGCGGCGCGACGCGGAGTCGCAAGTAATCGTTACGGGAAATGCAAATCTGGACAAAGCGCAGCAACAGCTCGCCAAACTCCAGGGACCCGGCCGCATCGTTGCCGAGCTTTCCATGGCGAAAATGGACCGCGCGGTGTACAGCAATCGCCAGCTGCAAGCGGTAATGGAAGACTTTTGGTTCAATCATTTCAACGTGTTCGCGAATAAGGCAGAAGATAAGTGGCTGCTGAATTCCTACGTCCGCGACACCATACGTCCGCGCACGATGGGAAAATTCGAGGATTTGCTGCTCGCGACTGCGAAAAGCCCGGCCATGCTGATCTATTTGGATAATTCCCAAAGCGCCGATCCCAACGCCGTACGTCGTATGGAGGCGGAGAAGGCCATGAAGCGCGCGCGTTATGGCGGCGCCTTCGCCGGAGGAGTCGCGCCGAGGCCGGGAACGTTTCCTGGTCCGGCAACGTCCTCACCCGCGCCCGGGACCGGTGCTGCCGCTCCAGCAAAGAAGCAGGAGCGCGGGCTGAATGAAAATTATGGCCGCGAAGTTATGGAACTTCATACCGTGGGAGTGGATGGCGGCTACACACAGCAAGACGTAATTCAAATGGCGGAATGTCTGACAGGTTGGACTGTGCACGAGCCGCGCAAGGATCCGGAGTTTTTCTTCGATGACCGCATTCACGCGCAAGGCAAAAAAGTTGTTATGGGACGCACGTTTAGTTATGGCGGGGAAAAGGACGGAGAAGAAGCGCTGAAGATGCTGGCGAACCATCCGAACACGGCGAAATTTATTTCCACGGAGCTGGCGCGCCATTTTGTTTCTGACGATCCGCCGGCGGCTTTGGTCCTTCGAATGTCCGCAGAATATTCTGCAACGCAAGGCGATATTCGCAGCGTGCTAAAAACGATGATTTATTCGCCGGAGTTTTGGTCTAAGACAGCATATCGCTCGAAGGTGAAGACACCGTACGAACTCGTGGCGAGCACGGCGCGGGCGCTGAACGCTGAAATGACAATTACTTTGCCTGTAGCGCAATGGGTGGCACGAATGGGAGAACCTCTGTTCCTCTGCCAGCCGCCGAATGGATATTCAGACAAAGCTGAGACGTGGGTGAATACAGGCGCGCTGCTTAATCGTTTGAATTTTGCGCTTTCTCTTGCAGGGGACAAAGTCGCCGGCGCGACGGTTGATCTAAAGTCCATGCTTGGGGATGCCGCTCTGCGCGATCCGAATGCAGCGCTTTCGCAGTCAATTGATGACTTTCTGGCAAATCAAATAGGGGACGAAACGCGCGCGACTCTGACGGCGCGCCTGAACGACCCGCAGATTCTGCAAGCGAGCTTGGACGATCCGGTCAAACAGGTGAATCAAGGCTTGATCGCCGGGCTGGTTCTCGGCGCCCCGGAATTTCAACGGCGATAGCGGGAGCAGGGTATAAGAGAGAGTCGTTTGTTTTGTGACGGAGAATTGCAATGAATATTTCCCGACGATATTTCCTAAAGAGCGGCGGCGTAGCGATGATCGGTCTGGCGTCTTTGCCGTCGTTTTTGCAACGCGCGGTGGCCGCCACGACCGGCACGAGCAAAAAGAAAATGGTGGTGCTGTTCCAACGCGGCGCGATGGATGGATTGAACGTGGTGGTGCCGTTTGGCGAACCGAACTATTACAGGATGCGCCCCACGATTGCGATTCCGCAGCCCAGACAGGGCGGCGTCGACGCGGCGCTCGACCTTGACGGATTCTTCGGATTGCACCCCAGCCTTGAGCCGCTAATGCCGCTGTTTCGGAGTAACCACCTTGCCATCGTTCAGGCGGTTGGCTCACCTGATCCCTCGCGGTCTCACTTCGACGCTCAGGATTTCATGGAATCCGGCACGCCCGGATTGAAGTCCACCGAGGACGGCTGGCTGAATCGGGCGATGCAATCCATACCCGAAGAAAAGCCTTCGCCGTTTCGTGCCGTTGCATTCGGTCCCTACCTGCCGCGCACGCTGCAGGGAATATCGCCGGCTGTTGCGATCTCGGACCTGAAACAGTTCAAGATGTACGGGCCGCAGCAAACGGTGGAAGGCGGCTTTGAAGCGATGTACGCGCAGACGGTTGACCACGCGATGCGCGGCGTCGGTAACGAAACTTTTGAAGCTGTGGACCAGTTGAAGAAAATTAATCCCGACACATATCAGCCGGAAAATGGCGCGCAATACCCCAAGGGCCGCTTCGGACAGAGCCTGGAGGAAATCGCCGAATTGTTCAAAGCCGATGTCGGACTGGAAGTGGCGTTTCTGGATAGCGGCGGCTGGGACCACCATGTGAATGAAGGTGGCATACAAGGCCAGCTATCCAATCTGCTGCGGGATTTGGGGCAGGGGATTGCAGCGTTTCATCAGGATATGGGCGACCGGATGGATGATGTCGTGTTCGTCAGCATGTCGGAATTTGGCCGCACTGCGCGCGAGAACGGCAACCGCGGCACAGACCATGGCCACGCCAACTGTATGTTCGTTCTGGGCGGTGGAATTAAGGGCGGGAGAGTTTATTCGCGCTGGCCTGGGCTCAGCGAAGAGCAGCTGAATCAGGGCCGCGACCTTGCAGTGACCACTGACTATCGCAGCGTGCTCGGCGAAATCATCGCGAAGCATCTGGGTGACCGGGACATGAAAGCTGTATTTCCCGGCTTTGCCAACGATCCGCGGCAATTTCTCGGCTTAGTCAAGTCATAAGCCAATCGACTTTACCGGCTGAGTTGTCGAAATCGAGTTGATCGATCAAAACCGAGCTGATGCGGTCGAGTTGTCGTCGGCCTGTTAATCCGCCGTCTTGATCCGCATGCTGTAAAATGACCGGTAAACGAAAGTAAAGGAAATCAGGAAGAACACGGCAGCGAGAACGTGAGTCAGCATTCCCCCGGTTTCCAGCGTCAACTTCACCGCCAACTCGACCGCAAGTAAGCCGAAAAGTGTCGTGAACTTGATCACCGGATTCAAGGCCACGGACGAAGTGTCCTTGAAAGGATCGCCGACTGTGTCGCCCACCACAGTCGCGTCGTGCAGCGGCGTGCCTTTTTGTTTGAGTTCGACTTCCACGATTTTTTTCGCGTTGTCCCAGGCCGCTCCCGCGTCTGCCATGAAGATAGCCTGGTAAAGGCCAAAAATCGCGATCGAGATCAGGTAGCCGATAAAGAAGAACGGCTCAACGAAGGCGAATGCCAGGGTAGCAAAGAATACCGCGATGAAAATATTCAGCATGCCCTTCTGCGCGTACTTCGTGCAGATTTCGACAACTTTTTTGCTGTCGGCCACCGAAGCTCTATCCGAGCTCTCGAGGTTGATGTTGGCCTTGATGAACTCCACGGCACGATAAGCGCCGGTAGTCACCGCCTGCGTGGACGCGCCGGTGAACCAATAGATCATCGCGCCGCCGGTGACGAGTCCGAGGAAGAAGGGAGCGTGCAGCAGCGAAAGCTTGTCCACGTTCTCGGTGATGCCGTTCGTCAGCGCCATGATGATTGAGAAAATCATAGTGGTAGCGCCGACTACAGCCGTGCCTATAAGCACGGGTTTCGCGGTCGCTTTAAACGTGTTTCCCGCACCGTCGTTGGCCTCGAGCAAATCTTTCGCACGCTCGAAGTTCACGTCCATGTTGTAGTCTTTTTTCAACTCCTGTTTGATGTTCGGAATGGCTTCGATCTGCGAGAGTTCGTAGACCGATTGCGCGTTGTCAGTAACCGGACCATACGAATCTACGGCGATTGTCACCGGGCCCATACCGAGGAAACCAAATGCCACCAGGCCAAAAGCGAAAACCGGAGCTGCGATCATCTGGGCTCCGAGGCCTTGCAAACTGACGAGATAACCGACCGACATCAGGCCGACCATGGCAAGTCCCAAGTAGTAGCCGGAAAAATTGCCGGCAACGAAGCCCGATAAAATGCCCAAAGACGCGCCGCCTTCCTCAGCTGAGGTGACCACCTCTCGAACGTGCCGCGATTCTGTGGACGTGAAAACTTTGACCAGCTCTGGAATCACGGCCCCCGCCAGCGTTCCGCAAGAGATGATCGTGGCCAATTTCCACCACTGCGTAGGGTCGCCGCCAAGCTCAGGAATGATGACGGACGAGACGGCGTAGGTGATCGCGATGGAAACAATCGAGGTGATCCAAACGAGCGAAGTAAGAGGAGACTCGAAGTTCATCTCATCAGCCTTCAAGAACCGCGCCTTAGCGATCAGGTCGTTGATAAAGTATGCGAGCGCGCTGGCGACTAACATCGCGATGCGCATTACGAAGATCCAGACTAGCAATTGAACCTGAACTGTCGGGCTCTTCACGCCGAGCAGGATGAAAGTAATCAGCGCTACTCCCGTAACGCCATAAGTTTCGAATCCGTCCGCGGTAGGGCCAACGGAATCGCCCGCGTTGTCTCCCGTGCAGTCGGCGATTACGCCCGGATTGCGCGCGTCGTCTTCCTTAATCTTGAAGACAATTTTCATCAGGTCGGAACCGATGTCGGCAATTTTCGTGAAGATTCCGCCGGCAATTCGCAACGCGGCCGCGCCCAGCGACTCGCCGATCGCGAAACCAATGAAGCAAGGGCCGGCATAGTCACCCGGAACAAAAAGCAGGATTAAAAGCATCATTAGTAATTCGACGCTGATCAGCATCATGCCGATGCTCATACCGGCTTCAAGCGGAATGTGGTAAAGCGGAAAGGGTTTGCCGCGAAGGCCGGCAAAGGCGGTTCGAGAGTTCGCGAATGTGTTTACGCGGATGCCGAACCAGGCCACGCCGTAGCTGCCGGCAATTCCCAGAACACTAAACAAAAAGATGATGATTACGCGCGCAGCCTCGTAATGCAGCAGAATGCCGAAATAGAGCACGATGATCACGGCGATAAACAACTCAAGCAGCAAAAGGAACTTGCCTTGCGTGATCAGATAGGTTTTGCATGTCTCGTAGATCAGCTCGGAGATTTCGCGCATGGCGCGATGAACGGGCAGATTCTTCAGCCGCGTATAAATCACCAGGCCGAATACCAACCCAAAAATGCAGAACAGGATGCCGAACAACAGAAGCTTGTGGCCGTCGATGCCCAGAAAATTTACTTGCGACAAATCAGGTAGCTTCAGATTGGCCTCGCCGCCGGGCGGCTCACCCGGCGCCTGCGCCTGAACTGCCACAGCGCCGAGCAACATTGCCATTGCCGCCGCTGCACTTTTCAGAACCCTGCTGAATGGACTTGAGCTTTGGCGTGACAAAAGAGTGCGCATTAAACGGCCCCCACTTCACGGGCAGTCACACGTTTGAAGAGACAAGAGCACATTCGATCTTCCTCCGGATGAAGACTCCTTGGCGGGAGCCTACGATAGCGAGAAGTTAATAAACAGAATCGACTTTTGTAGCAGGATTAGCGCCGGACGTCAAGAAAAGAGGGCATTTGGCAAGCAAATCAGCGTCTATGACAATCGGTGAACGAGGATGGCGCCAAATCGCGCCCTGATAGTGCTGGCGATTGACTGCCGGAACCTGCACCAGGGTTCCAATCTAAAATCGGCTAGTCCTGCGGTATTTTAGCGAGGGGAACTTCAAAAAACATAAGCGCTTTGTTCCCTGGGATTACCGCTGCATCAGGAACGTACAGAACTGACGCGCTGGCGAGCGACATGTCCCGGCTTAAATCGAAGTAAAGAAAGCCGTGAATGGTAGCCATCGGAGGTATCACGTCAGCATCGAGGGCAAGCGGCTGAAGAATATCTTGCATCTTGGCGGACTTCTTGTCCCCGCCTGGCAGAGAGATGCTCGGAATGCGCGAATTCTTCGGGCCCGATGGACCCTGAGGGTGAGCGATCAGATACGCCGCATCGGAAGGCTTGAGCGAGTCAATTTCCTGTCGCTGGCCGTTCCGGAAGTGAACTACGAGTTGGATCGTGCTGAGGTCTATACGGATCGGATGGTCCGATTCGTTGCGCATAAAAACTTCCACCGGAAGGATTCCTGCTGGAACCGGATCCGCTTTGCCAAATTTTTCTTTTGAGCGAGCGGGCTCGTCATAGGCGTCGGCGAGAATCGTCATGCCCTCATGGGTGTCGTGCGCGACAGAAGGGGAGGGCTGCGGCGAAGCGTTCGCTCCCGGCTTTCCGCCGGTTGACTGCGCGAAGCCGCTTGCGCACATCAAGAGAATTGCCACAGCTAGTGCGCTGACTCGAATCATCCTATGGACTTTCCTGGCCTGCAATTTCGATGCGCGCGTTCGGCGGGAAGTTGTGCATGTTCCCTCGCGCTGCCACTATAATACCTTGTTTGTGCGCGGAGTAGCTGCTCCAGGTGGTCGGGACGCATGGCCCAGCGGACCGCGACAATCCTTCGCATGTATTTCCTATATCGAATTGTCACAGCAGTGGGCATGTTTGTGCTGGCGCCGTACTTCGCATTGCGCGGATGGCGCCGAGGCGAGCATTGGGGTGCTCTGCAGGAGCGCCTTGGAATATTGCAAGTAGACAAATTGGCCGCTGCAAGCGGAGCCTCCGCGCACGAGAGCGGCAATCGGAACGGAAGTGGAGCGATTTGGATCCACGCCGTTTCCGTGGGAGAAGTTCTCGCTGCCAAGCCTCTCGTAGACGGACTCAAGCGCGAATTCCCGAGGCGACCGATTTTCGTTTCCACTACCACCGAAACGGGCCAGCGGCTTGCGCGAGAGCGGCTGCAATCTGCGAACGCGATATTCTATTTTCCTTTCGACTGGGTGGTCGCAGCGCGAAAAGCTTTACGAACCATTCATCCGGCGCTTGTAATTGTGATGGAAACTGAAATTTGGCCGAACTTTTTGCGAGAAGCGCGGAAATCTAGCATCCCGGTGGTTTTCGCGAACGCTCGGATCTCCGAAAAGTCATTCTCCCGGTTCGAACGGTGGAGATTTCTGATTGGCGAGTTTTTCGAGAGAACCCTGCAGGATCCCGAACTTTTCCTTGCGCAGAGTGAACAGGACGCCAAACGCCTGATTAGCATGGGCGCTCCCGAGGAGCGCGTAGAGATCACGGGAAACATGAAATATGATGCCGAGCCGCCGGCCGTAGGCCGTTTAGGAGTGTGGCTCGAAACGCAGATTCGGCAGCAAGAACGGTGGCCGGTGCTCGTCGCCGGGAGCGTCGTGGAGGGAGAAGAGCAGGCCGTGCTCGCGGGATACGACGCCGTCCAGAGGCGATGGCGGCGAACTCTGTTGATACTTGCGCCTCGAAAGCCCGATCGATTTGCCGCCGCGGAGAAAATTATCGCCGAAGGCGGTTGGAACACCGTTCGCCGAAGCCGGCTGAACCTCAACGATCCGCTGGATGAGAACACCGACGTGCTGGTCCTCGACTCGATTGGCGAACTCGCGGGATTGTATTCTCTGGCCGATGCCGTATTTGTCGGAGGATCGCTGGTCCATTCCGGCGGCCACAATATTCTGGAGCCTGCTTGTTTTTCGCGTCCGCCGGTTTTTGGGACCTCGATGGAGAACTTCAGCGAAATGGCGGACCGTTTTCTTGATGCCCACGCCGGCGTACAAGTAGCCAACGGAGAACAGCTCGGAAAGGTCTGGGCGCAATTAATCGAGAACAATACTATGCGCGAACGTATGGGGCAGGCTGCTCGAGCAATCTCCGAGCAGAATCGCGGGGCGACGACGTGTGCGCTCGAACGCATTGTGGCCGTGGTTGCCCTGACTGAAGGCCAGGGCTCTGCTGATGTCACGGACGTGGTTACTGGCGTCGAGAACGACAAAAAAGGAAGCGCGGCGTGACGCTGAAGGAATCTCTTCTGTGGCCACTGTCGATTCCTTATGCAGCGGTGGCACGTCTTCGAGCAAGAGCGTACCGGCAGGGGATTCTTCGAAGGCGACGTTTGGACGGGGTTGTCATCAGTGTAGGAAACCTGACCGTCGGGGGAACCGGCAAAACGCCGATGGTACTGTCGATTGCGGAGCGGTTGCTTGCGGAAGGTAAGAGCGTCGGAATTCTCACGCGAGGGTATTGTGGCAAGACTGTCAGCGGGTCTACCGACAAATCTCAAGCAACGAACAACCCGGCGGCGGCCGTTTCTACGAGCGACGAAGTTGAGCTTCTGCAATCCCGTTTGGGTGATCGCGCGTTATTTGGCGTCGGCGCAGATCGATACAAGCACGGTGTTGAGCTTGCAGCGCGCGGCGTGAAATGGTTCGTCCTCGACGATGGGTTCCAGCATTTGCAGCTAACGCGCGATGTCGATGTGGTCTTGATCGATGCGAGCAGACCTTTCCGTGGCGGACATTTGCTTCCGGCGGGACGTTTGCGCGAACCTCGGTCAGCGCTTGAGCGCGCGGACTTGATCGTCATCACCAGGAGCAGGCACGCGCCGGCACTCGAATCCGTTATACGCCATCATTCGGCCGCGCCGATTTTTTACGCTCACACCGAGCTGGCTTCGCTCCGTTCCCATACCGATTCGAAACTCGCTATGCCGGAGGCGACTTCCAAGCTGTTCTTCGCCTTTTGCGGAATAGGCAATCCGGGTGCGTTCCTGGCGGACCTGCGCTATTGGGGATTTCAAATCGTCGGACACAAGTTTTTCCCCGACCATCACCGCTATTCAGCTTCCGATATTGTGGCGATTGAAAGAGACGCCAGAAAAGCAGGGGCTGTCGGCCTTATTTGTACGGAGAAGGACCGCTTCAATTTGACAGATGCCGAGCCGTCAATGGACTTGTGGGTTTGTGCTATTTCGTTGCGGATTGATCGAGAAGATGATTTCTGGAGCGCACTAATGAAGAAGGCAGAATCGAGTCATGAAGTGTAAGGAAATCTGAGAGACGAGCGTCGCAGCCGATTGCTGCCTTGGTGTGCGTGTGATACTTTGCGACACACCGAGGAGCGCGTCGCGCGGATTCCGGCGTCATAGGAGTTTGATTGGTCGCCAGGCACAAGAAAGGCAAATTGAACAGGGGGGCCGCGACGCGTACGAGTTCCCGCCCTGCGGAGGCGGTTGATCTGACGCGACTGCTCGACATCGTCGCTTCGTTTTCGCGGCAGACGGTTTGCGTTGTGGGCGATTTTGTACTCGACCAATTCGTCGCTGGTGAGATTTCACGCGTCTCTCGCGAAGCCCCGGTATTAATTCTCCGGCATCGGCGCACTGAAGCTTATCCAGGAGGCGCGGCCAATGCCGTGAACAACCTCGCCGATCTTGGCGCGCGCGTCCTGCCTGTTGGTGTTGTAGGCGGCGACGAAGGCGGGAATACCTTACTAGATTATTTTCGGCGAAAGCGAGTGGACATATCAGGTATTCTCCGCGCACACGACTGGGTCACCTCCACCAAGACACGTTATCTCGCCGGATGGACGCACACTACCGAGCAGCAAGTTCTTCGTGTGGATCGCGAACCTCGCGCAGTTCTGCCGGCGGGCATTCGAGATTCGATTGAACGCAAAGCTCGCAAAGCTGCGGTCCGGGCGGACGCTGTTCTCATTTCTGATTACGGACTCGGAGCCGTGTGGCCGGCGCTGGTTCGTAAGCTCGGGTCAAAATGCATGACCCTCGACTCACGCTACCGTTTGCTAGAGTATCGCGATGTAGGAATCACGGCGGCAACACCCAATGAACCTGAGCTCGAATCCGCCTATCACGCGACAGTCGGTACAGACGCGCTGAAACTTGAAGAATTAGGCCGTCGAGCGCTGCGCGATCTGCGTCTCGAAGCGCTTCTGGTTACCAGAGGTAAGGACGGTATGACTGTTTTCGAGCACGGGCTGGGCAAAAAAACGAGCGCGTCGCGCAACATTCCGATTTACGGTCCGGACGCGCCAGTTGACGTTACCGGCGCTGGCGACACCGTGATCGCGGTTTTTACACTGGCGCTTGCGGCTGGAGCTTCCTACCTGGAAGCAGCCCATCTCGCGAATTATGCCGGGGGAATCGTCGTGATGAAGCGGCGAACAGCGACGGTTACGCGCCAAGAGCTCAATCTGGTGTTGCGTCGCGAAGCTACAGCCCAACGCTGAAGATTCATGGACACCCGCGAAAAAATACTTTCACGCGAAGGCTTGTACGATGTACTCGAAGAGCACCGCCGCGCCGGCCGCAAAGTCGTGTTCGCCAATGGCGTTTTCGATTTGCTTCACGTGGGGCACGTTCGCTATTTGCAAGCTGCGCGGAAGGAAGGCGACTTGCTTGTCGTGGGTATAAATTCCGATGCGAGCACGCGAGCGCTGAAAGGCGCGGGGCGTCCGATCTTGACCGAGCGGGCACGCGCTTCGCTAGTGGCAGCGTTGACGGCCGTGGATTACGTCGTAATTTTTGACGATCTGGATGTTACTGCGCTGCTTCGCGAGTTGCAGCCCGACGTACACGCGAAAGGCACCGACTACACGGCGGACACAGTCCCCGAGCGCGATCTTGCTGCGCTACTGGGAATTCGCGTGGCGATTGTCGGTGACTCGAAGAATCACTCCACACGCGAACTGCTTGCCCGATTGCGCCACGAGAACGATGCCTAAGGAGCAATTTCTTCTTGCCCACCTCGGTTCGGTGCGAAACGCTGTCTTGTCACCGTCTGCCGGTGCCATCGTGCACGATCCAAGATTGTGCGAAACGTCCCACCGGCAGGACGCGTCTTACTCGGTTGCCATACTTTCTACCGCTGTGCTGAGTATTGTCAACGTTACCGAGCATTCCGTGGGACTTGGTCTGTGAGCGAGCCAAGAAAATTTTGGATGCGCTGGCGCGTGAGTATCGGCTATCCCGTGGCGGTGATTTATTGGCTGCTGGCGACGCCGACGCGGCATTGGATTGCAATCGGAGCGGGTGTCGCCGCACTCGGATTGCTCGTTCGGGCAGCTGGTTCGGGGGAATTGCGCAAGAATCAGGAACTGGCAACGTCCGGTATTTACGCTCGCACGCGAAATCCGTTGTATCTGGGTAGCGCGATTCTCGCCGGTGGCTTCATTATCGCCGGACATTCGCCGTGGGCCGGGCTGCTCGTTGCTGTCTATTTTTCTGCGTTCTATTACGCTGTGATGCGCAACGAGGAAGACGATCTCCGCGCAAAATTCGGCGCCGCGTTCCAAGAGTACTCGGCCAATGTTCCGCTTTTTTTGCCAAACATCTTCAGCGCCGGCAATCGGCCTGCTGACACTGACCAACGAAAGACTTTTTCCTGGGGACAGTACCGGCGCAATCGCGAGTACAAAGCGCTCATCGGAACTGCGGGTGCTTTTGCGATCGTGTGGTTGCGAATGTGGCTGCGAGGGCGCTACGGATACTAGATTAGATTTACTGTAGTCGGTAGATGGCGTGCATCACGCGTTGGAACTTGGGTCTATACAGCAGGTCAAATGCGCGTTCTTTGCCGGGAAACATTTCGAGCGCCACCCGACGCGTTGCTGCGATCATTCCCGCAGCCTCCTCCGGTGTAAGGTCGCCCGCGGCGATCGATTCCAGCGTCAGCTGAACCAGAATACGCAGCCGTCGAATGCGCCTGCTTTCATCGTCGATTTGAGCTTGCGTAGGTTGAACGCCCGCCCCGTTTTCGGTAGGTTCCATTACAAGTCCTGAGAATGCTTCCAAGATGCATTATGAGCTTGGCGTCAAAAGCACGCAATAGTACTGTGGAATAGTGTTCTTAAGTATTTTCCCGGGGAATTTAAATGACTGAAAATTCATCGCACGAGCAAGCTCACGATGCATCGCAGGAGCGGGTTGTAGTCGCATACACCGCAGCTACCACCGCGGAAGCCATGATCGTTCGCGGACTACTGGAAAGCGCGGGAATTAGCTCGCCCGGTTCCAGTTCCAATGATCCTTTTCCACTGCGCGACTCCCCGGAAGGGACTCATGGAGTCGAAGTCTACGTCCTTGAACCGCGGGCAGAAGAAGCGCAGAAGCTTATTGCGGAATACCAGAAGGATAATCAATCGTCTCTCGAATCTGAAGAGTAGTGGCGAAGAAAACTCAAGATTTTCGCGGCAAGCAGGAGCTCACCTTGGATGAGATTCGACGAAAGTGTGCACGTCCAGGGTACGACCATCCGTCAGCGCGGTAACTTCTCCATCGCGATCGGTGCGCAAGAATCGAACTCCGGCGCGCGCGTAGCGAGCTACAACGTCTTCCACCGGATGTCCGAACTGGTTTCCTTCTCCCACGGAGACTACAGCTACGCGGGGAGAGACCGACGTCACAAAAGCCTCTATCGACGAAGTCTTGCTGCCGTGATGCGGCACTTTCAGGAAATCAGCATTGATCTCGGAACCGTCCCGCACCAATCCGGCTTCGACTTTTTTTTCGATGTCGCCGGGAAGCAAAAAGCGAACAGCATTGTCCTTTAAACGAATGACGAGTGAGTTGTCGTTGGCTGCTTGCGGAACCGCGGAAATATCTTCGGGCCAAAGCACATTCCCTTCGATTCCTCCGCACTGGAAGTCGCTCCCGCGTTGCTTTTCTATAATGGCAACTCCGCGAGTGTGCGCCTCCGCCAACAGCGCCTTGAATGAAGGCGTCTCTTCATCTCGCCCGATCCACAATTCGGAAACACGAAAATTCTGCAGCACGCTGCGTAGCCCGTCGATGTGGTCGTGATGGGCGTGCGTGAGCGCAACCACGTCGAGACGTTTCAGCCCGCGTGACCATAGGTAAGGCGAGACAACTTCCTCGCCCACGTCTGAGCCTGAGTGATATCCGCCAATGGATTCCGACCCGGCTTGGCCGCCGCCGTCCACCAACATCGTTCCACCATTCGGAAAGGCGACGAAAATCGAGTCACCCTGGCCTACGTCCAGCACATCCACTTCCAGTTTGCCGCGCTCGATATTCGGAGCAAAAGGGTGCGACGCCACCAAAAGCGTGAGTACGGCGAGAACGGAAGCCGAAATCCATTCAGCGGGCCGTATCGGCGGAGATAACTTTCGTTTGACGCGCGGATCCAACCGCCGGTGCGACACTGCTCGGGCGCACATTGTGAGACTAACGAACGCTGCAAAGAAAACCACGGTAAGCCAAATTGGCGGCCCGGGGATTCGATACGATAAACGCGGCCAGTGACCAAACCACTCGACGGTTGACAGCAGAAGGCCGGCGCAAAGACTAAGACCTTTCGCAAGCAGAAGTGCAAGTCGGGTCCACACAAAAGATGCGAGCAGGGCCACAAATCCAAGCGGAACAATGATTACCGTAAGTAAAACGGCTGGAATATTACTCAAAGGACCCGCAAGGCTGACGCGATGAAAGTCCTGGGCCAAAAGCGGAAGCATGCCCCATTGAATGACGAATGAAAGCAACACGATGTCCCATAGACGCAAGCCGACGATGACGGGCGCCGAAAGTAATTCGTTCGTGCGAGAAGCAAGTTGTCGCGGAAGGTGCGACGACAGCCAATTCGCCATAGCGCGCATGTCGATGCGAAACTGCGTGACCCTAGGCGGGTGCGCTCCGTCGCGCGTGACGTCACCCAGATGCCGCAACCCTGCACGATAGGGCGCGCTGGTGCGTTCCATCCATGGCAGAGCGAGCGCTGCAATTACTCCGGCAGCCAGAAACGAAAGCTGGAAACTCGAATCGGTGAGCGACGAAGGCTTCCAAAGCAGAATCGCCAAAGCGGCAAGGGAAATCGTGTTAAGTAAATCAACTCGGCGAAACAGGGGGCGCGCGCATAAATAGAATGCCGCAATCAACGCAGCGCGGAGGATCGGAGGGCGATCCTGCACAATTCCGACGTAGGCGGCGAGCGCCGCAAGAGTCATAAAGCCGATTGCGATCGAAGGCAAACGGAAACGACGGCCAATCCAGTAAAGAAAAACTACCAGTGCGCCGACGTGCAATCCGGCGACCACTAGAACGTGATAGGCCGCGGTCTTCTGAAATGCGAGCACCACGTCGGAATCGACGAAGCTGCGATCCCCCAGCAACATCGCGCGCAGGACTGCCGCGCGCTCAGGCTGATCGGCAAACAGCGAATCCACGCGGGCCAGGAGAGTGCCGCGCGCCCTTGCCAGCCTCTGCTGCACGGTCGGCGAAGGACGGTCAATCACCTGAAGCAGTTCGCCGCTACGCAGCGAGCCCACGACATCAATTTTCTGCCGCGCAAGGAAGCCGTGAACGTCGAAGGCGCCGGGGTCGAGATAATTTCGAGGGGGGCGAGCTTTCAACAAAGCTTCCACGCGATCACCAGCGCGAAGGCCCTGCGGAGGTTGAGTCGCACGCGGGCCGGAGTAGAAATTCACACGCAGTCCGCCACTTGTGGTGAGTACGACGCCTTCAGCTTCTACACTTTCCAAATCTATTTCGTAACGGAGTCCCCACGGTAATCTAAGCGGATCTTCGCGGAGGCGGCCGCGCCAGCGCAGCGGAACAGTGGTATCCATGGCGCCACTGGAGATGAGCCGGGAAATGTGATTCGCAGGGACGGCGGCGCGCTCGACTGCTATCGCGAACCCTCCGAGCGCAATCCACGCGACTAACGCCAAGCACCAGGCGAACACGGAGCGTTTTTGCCAGGTCAGAATTACACCTGCGATGATTGCCACTGCAGCGACAGCACACCAAATCTTCGGCGAGGTTTGCCATCGACTCGCGATGCCTATGCCCGCGGCAAAAGCTGCGGCGATCCACAGGGCGGGCAATTTCATTCGCGTCGGCGCAAGCGCGCCACTGTCTCCATATGAAATGTCTGCGGGAAAAGATCGAACATGTGAATTTCGGTGCAGTCGTACCCTGCTTCTGCAAGGACGGCAAGATCGCGCGCCAGCGTTGGGGGCTCGCAAGAAACATACGTCATGCGCGAAGCCTGTATGCGTCCCAGGCGCTTCGCCGCTTCCGGAGCCAAGCCATCTCGAGGTGGGTCTAGAACTACAAACTCGGGGCGTTCTTTGTTTCGCTCAAGAAACCGCTCTACGTCCGCTGTTCGAACCTCAATCGTGCCTCGCCCGCGGATGTTCGTCTCGAGGTCCCGCACTGCCGCAGGATTCGACTCCACGGCGACCACGCGTTCAAAATACCGGGCCAACGGAATGGAAAATAATCCGACCCCGGCAAATAAATCGTAAGCAAGGCGGCCGCTTTCCTCGCTGCACACCGTCTGCACCAGGTCGTCAACTAAGAATCGGTTGATCTGAAAAAATGAAAAATGGCCAACGCGATATTTCACGCCGCCCGCTTCGGTCTCCAAGAATCCCGGACCGAAGAGTTCCATCCGGTCGTGGCTCGGATCGTGGAACAGGATACTAGCGGCCTCCGGCACAATGCGGCGCATCGCTTCGGCGTGTTCTTCTACCCGGGAAGGGAAACCGGCGAAGTTGGCGGTAAGCAGAAGTTTCGCGCCGCCGGGATCGGGTGTTTCGCCGGGACCTTCGTTGCTGAACGCTTCGATCTCGCGAAGTTCTCGCGGAAGTTCGGAGGCGGCCAGTGCCGCTCGCAGAGCAAGCAACGTCTTCAGAAGCAGGGGAGAGAGAATCGCGCACTGATCGACCGCGCAAAGCGAGGTCGAATTCGCGCGAAAATATCCGATATCAAGTTTCGCGAGCGCCTTGTTGGCTGCCACCGAGTTCGCTTGAGTTGCGCCGCTCGTTGAATCCAACGGCGGTCGAATTTTCCACTGCGCGCGATTGCGATAACCCCAAGGCGGTGAACCGTGGGTTTTTATCTCGCCAGTCCAGTCGATTCGGCCGATGCGACGAAGAGTTTCTCGCAGGATTTCCGCTTTGTACTGCAGTTGAGCTTCATAGGGAATGTGCTGATAATTGCAGCCGCCGCAAATACCGAAATAGGGACAGGGCGGGAGCACGCGTTGCGGCGAAGGCTGGACCAATGCCTCCACTCGTGCGCGAATGAATTTCTTCTTTTGCTCGACCGGAGACACGGCGACTCGCTCCGTCGGCAGAACGAATGGAACAAAGACGGTGGAACCTTCGTGATGGGCGAGGCCGTCACCGCCGTAGATTAGCTTCTCTATAGTTACATCCATTGGTGGCATAAAAAGTTGAGTGCGCGCTCTTCGCATCGCGCGTGGAAACGATACTCTGCGTCAGGTCAAGTAAAACAAACTCAAGCGCGGGACGTTGAAATGTTCGAAAAGCCGTTTCTGAATATATTGCCTTTCAAGCTGCGCCAATTGATCAGCGGACATCTTACGCCGGTAAGGCGCCAGCGAGCGATCCATTTCGCGGCGCACAGAAAGCAGCGCGTCTTCGTCGGCGTCCGCCGATAGCGCTGCCGACAGTTTCTCTTCGAGTACGCTCAGCCGACGCTCGAGGTCTTCGAGATCAGGCATGCCCGGCGAATCAAGCAGCGGGAGAAGCTCTTCGAGGCGCTTGGCAGTGTCTTCGAAACGAGCTGCAAGCGCAGGAACAGCCGCCGTCGGTTTGTCCGCAGTTTCGCCTAGTTTTAGCGACGCCGCACGCAGCCGCGCAGCATTGCGTTCAAGATACTTTCGTATTTCGTCGCGCGAAAAAGGTTCCTCAGCGGGCTTCGATGATTTTACCCGTGGTCCGGCTCCGACCGCCGCCTCCGCTGCTTCTGCCGCAGCATCCGCGACCGCGTCGACGCAGTACGCCAGGCTTTTCAATTGGCGTCCCCCTGCGGCTCGCCGTGACCTCTGCCAACTTTCAAATGCCCGATCGATTCCTTGCAGCACCGCTCCGAGTGGAATGCCGGCCTTTTGCCAGGTTTCCACGATGGCCCAGTCCAGAGGGGAGACCAGCAGATGCGCGCCGCGCTTGCGCCAGAAATAATCCTCAATTTCAGTGAAATAATTGAAGTAGTTGAAGGATTCCATTTCGCCGAGCTTCTGTGGATGTCTTTGTTCGGAAACTTAACGACAAAATCTAGGTTTTCGTTCGCGGAACGGATGCCGGCTTCTGCGTCTTGCCTCGCTCTTGACCGGCGTCCTGGTTCCGCTCCCAGATAATTCGCAGCCCTTCCAACGTCAGAAACTCGTCGATAGTTTCGATGTGACGCGATGCAGTTCCAATTAGCGCGGCCTGCCCGCCTGTCGCAATCACTTTCGTCTTTTCGCCCATGGCCTTCTTCATACGGTCGAGGATGCCGTCAACCAGATCGGTATATCCGTAAAACAGTCCGGCCTGCATCGAAGCAGCAGTATTCGTCCCGATGATTTTTCCCGGATCTTTAATCTCCACCCGGAACAGCCGTGCAGCTCGCGCGAAGAGCGCTTCGGCGGAAATTCCGATACCTGGGGCCAGGACTCCGCCCAAATACTCACCGCGCGCCGATACCGCGTCGAAGTTAATCGCCGTGCCGAAATCCACGATAATGCAAGGGCCGCCGTATTTCTCGAAGGCCGCAACGCTATTTACGATGCGGTCCGCTCCGACCTCTTGGGGATTGTCGTAATGCACGGGCATACCCGTCTTGATTCCGGGCTCGACGAAGAGGGCCTTCTTGCCGAAATAGCGTTCGGCCATACCCGCCAGCGTCGAATTTAGCGGTGGAACAACGGAGCTGATGATTATTCCTCCAATTTCGCTTGGATCCAGCCCCGCGAGTGTGAAGAGTTCGCGGCTCAGGATTCCGTATTCGTCGATGGTCTGATCCCGTGCGGTCGTCAATCGCCAATGGGCGACGAGCTCTTTGGGGCCGAACACGCCCAGCACTGTGTTTGTGTTGCCGACATCGAGTGCCAAAAGCATCAAGATGCCTCCGCGACGTCGCCGGAAAGCACTGGTTCAATTCCGCCGCCGTCGTCCCGCATCACGCGCAGCACGCCGCTGGACTCGAGGCCGGCTGTAGTTCCAGTAAAAACTTCGATAGGCGTAGTGATGCGCACATGCTTCCCTTGAAAATAGCTGGAGACTTCCGCAAAACGACGCAGAATTGGCCCGGGGCCTTCCGCGATAAATTGGTTGTAGTAGCGGTCGAGATGGCGCAGCAACCGAATCAGGACCTCCAGCCGAGAATGGATCTTGCCCGTTTCCAAGCGCAATGAAGTTGCCAAATCCGCGAGCTCGCCTGGCATTTTTGTTTGGTTTACGTTGATGCCGATTCCGATTACGGCGTACTGCATGCGGTCCGGCTCTGCGTGCATCTCCGTCAGAATGCCGGCAAATTTTCGGCCGCGAACAAGCAAGTCGTTGGGCCACCGAATATCGGGGAGCACATCCAGCTCCTCGGCCGCGGCATCGCGCGCGGCGAGACCTGCCACCAATGTGAGCAGCGGCGCGTGCGCGGGAGATATCTGCGGCCGCAGGAGAACGCTGCAATAAATCCCCGCCGATTTCTCGGAAATCCATTTACGGCGGGCGCGCCCGCGACCGGCAGTCTGTTCTTCGGCTAGCACGATCGCGCCGTGCGGTTCGCCCTGTTCGCCTAGTTGCATGGCAACGTTGTTGGTCGAGTCAATTTTAAAGAAGTGATAGATACGCCGCGCGAACGGCGTTCCGAATAGCCGGCGGCCCAAAAGTTGCGGAACGAGGATGTCCGGAGAGCGCTCGATGTGATACCCGGTTCGCGCATGGCCTTTCACACGCACGCCGAGCTCGCGCATTTTCTCAACCCAGCGCCAAACCTGTTGGCGCGTCACACCAATTTCCTTGGCGATTTTCTCGCCGCTGATCACGATCGTGGAATTTTCCGAGAGGAGCGTAAGCAACGCGTCGATGCGGCGGTCCGTTGTTCCCGGCAAATTCGCCATTCTTTTGGTAGGCATGGGGAATTGGAAAGGATACTTGAGCGGAGGCTTGCGTACAAGCCGACTAAGTACGCAGGCTCGTTCCCAGAGTCTGTCCAACTTCAGGCCAAATCAGTGGTCCAGCCCTTTTTTTACTCAGGATTAGCTTTCTGGCTTATCTTCCGTGCGGAGTGGCCCGCATGCTCAGCATGGGGCTGAATGCCTTCCGATACACCCAAGCCAGGTAGAGTTCCAAGGCCAGAACGACCCCGCCGGGAACAATCCCCGATGGTGCTAGTACGGCGTGGAACATGATGATGTTGACGATGACTGGCGCAATCAGGGCAAGCGCGAGCGGGACAAAACGATTGGTCAAGAGCAACACTCCGACAATCAACTGTGTCCCGCTAACCAACTGCATCATGTACCCCGTATTCATCATTGCTGCTGCGAAAGCTGCGGCCGCCTGCGGCATGGGCGTTTTGGGCTGAGGGATAAAATTCAGAAAGCCGTTGAGCCCGAACACGAAAAAGGACAGGCCCATCAGGAATCGTCCAGCGGCGGGAAGATAACGCGTGAATGATTTTGAACTGGGGCTCTCGGCTTGGTCGGCATGGTGCGTTGTGTCCGTGGTCATTGAATCCTCCATTTGAATGGGCTCACTTTGGGGCGGCCATCAGGAATACGAAGCCGTCGGCACCGTAGGTGACTTTGCCTTCGCCTGCGGAAACGGGTTGGATCGCGCCGGCGCGAACCTTCTTGATTGCGACAACCAGCTTCGGCAATTGCGAAGGATCGGCGACGGGAACGTTGTGAGAGGGAAGCAGCAGTTTAAGTTCGGGCGCCAGCGCCGCGATGCGCTCAACGGAACGAACGTAGTCGTCGAGATTCGTTTCCGGACGGTAGAGCCAGATTGGCGCGTCGTAGAAAGAGTCTCCTGTGAACAGCAGTCCATTCTTGCGGTCCAGCAGGCAAATCGCATCTGGCGTATGGCCAGGCGTCGAGATCACTTCCAGCACTCTGCCGCCGAGGTCAATTGTGTCGCCGTCGTGAATCCATCTCGTAATGTGGAAGGGGCGCGTGGAATATGTCTTCGGGTCAAACGCAGCGGGCCACTGGCCGCAGAGGGATCCGGGAGCAAGCTCGGCCTGTGCATCCGCGCTGGATCCCTGCGCGTTGAGTCGAGTGAAGTCGGTATCCATTCCATAAATGTCGCTGAATTCCCAGTTGCCGCCGACGTGGTCATTGTGGGTATGCGAGTTCAGCACAGCGACTGGTAAAAGCGTAAGGGACTGCACAACTTGCTTGATATCTCCAATCCCCATGCCGGTATCGAACAAGAGAGCGCGCTTGTCGCCCAGGATCAGAAAAGAGATGGCTTCCTCAAATTGATGCGGCTCGTAGATCGCAAAGACTCCCGGCGCGACCTTGTAAACTTCGAACCAAGGGTCGGCTGCAGGAACCCGTTCGAGGGCTTTGTATTGCGGGCGCGGGAGTTGTTTGCACCAGTCGGGCGTCACGTTGCTGCCAGTCGACGTCTGCGCACGAAGAGATGGTGCGGCTATCGCTAATGCGAATAGCGCGATTGCGATGCGGCTAAAGTTGTTTGCCTTGCTTGTTGGCATCGATGCGAGAGTATAGCGCGGATTGCTGTTCGAAATCCCCGGCATGCCACGGTGGAAGCCGCACCCCTTCAAAGGACGAAGGGATGCGACAGCCCCGCGAGTTTCGATCGTGCTTTGCGCAAACTCCAGTGCCGCGCGGACCAGCCGACCGCTCGCCTATGGTTGCAGGGTGAGTTCGATTTGCCGTCTGATCGGATGGGGTTTGGGGTCACCGCATTTGGTAAGGGCGGCGTCTTCACATGCACGCTCGATTGTTTGCAGCGGGTTGTCGATGGTGGCAGACAGAATCTTCCCATCTGTAAGGCTCAATTTAATTTCGACGTCGAATGTTTCTTTACCGACGGCTGCTATATATTTTCCATCTTGGGTCTTCTGAATCTGGACCCAATTGTTGAGAGTATCGGCGACAGGCTTGTGCATCCAGTCGGCGGGGAGTTTGACTTCAGGCTTCTCCGGCGGGACGTGACGGATGATCAAGGTAACCGTACCGTCGGCTTTGTTAATCTCCTTGAGCGTGAAATCAAAATCGATGGAGTCTTCGCCAAGTGTCACGTAGTTGCCATCGGCCCAGGAGTTGGGAGTGCCGCGCTTGAAATAGAAATGATCTCCGGCGTGTTTGAGCTGGCCGGTTTTTTCGGCGAGCCACAAATCGACGTAGAAGGTCAGCATGTCCGTGATGGGACCGATGAGCCTGGTGTCGACGTTGGCGAGATTCGGAAACGAGGGGTTGTGATTCGGATCAAGCGTGACCTGCTGGCGCATGTCCAGCGTAGCGGGCGAGAGGACGACTTTCTGATCGTCAGAAATCAGATTTGACCAGCGATACTCCTCATAGTACGTGCCGGCGGAATCTTTAATCATGGTTCCATCCGCCTGAATTTCATAGTGCCAGGCTTCGTTGATGCCTTTCATCTTGTAGGTAAGTTTCTCGCCCTCATGATAACGGCGGAGCAGCACGTTTTGGTCAGCCGGCGGAGCTTGCGCTGGAAGCAGCTCAGCGGTAACACAAATCAGCAGAACGGCAGCAAGAATCTTCAGCGTGTGTTTGATCATGTAGTTGTCCTTAGCCCTTGGCAAAAGAGTTTTATTTCCTGTTTCAAAGTTTTCTCGGTGAATTGAAAAGGAGGCCCTTCAACTGCCCAGACCGCAGTCAGTCCCAAGTGAATGGTTTTGAAAATGACTACGAGCTCCGGAGGGTGCACGTTTTTACGAACGAGTCCGCGCTCTTGCAAGCCCCGGAACAAGGCTTCGAGCGGAGGATCGATCGTTTTCTGCATTTCAACCATGTAGGGAAGGAACTGCTCGGTGCGCAAAAACATCTGTCCGAGGAAGACGCGGACAAACTGGTGATACGGCTTTTTCATCTGAAACTGAAAACGAATGAATCCGGCGAGGATTGACTCCAAGGAGCCTTTTGATGTGACCAAGCGACGAATTTTCGCTTGCACTCGCGTTTCGAAATCCACCATGAAAGCAACTACGATGTCCTCCTTGGTAGAGAAGTAGTTGTAGATGGTTCCTTTGCCGATGTCGGCGGCGTCTGCAATCTGGTCCACGGTGACGGAGTCGAGGCCGTGCTGGGAAAACAATTGGATGGCAGTAGACAAGATGTGGGCGCGGATGGCGGCCTTTTTGCGCTCCCGCCTGGGTTTATCCTTCTGTATGACCGTAGTCATTTATGACCATAGTCATAGGCTAAAGTCAAAGGATTGTCAAGAAGCGGCTGGTGGCCAAAAGACCGCTGTGCGAGTTGCTTGAGGCCAGGGTGTTTCTGATGTTCGATTTGGCGGTCCGCTAGCGGTGACTTCTTTTCGCAGGCGCGCGAGTCTGATGTCTTTGGAGGCCTTTCTTCAGCGAGGGCCGGATTTCGGTTCGGCCTCTTCGCAGGCTTGGGCGCGGTCGAGCAGGAAGTTCCGCTCGCGTGCGTTGCGGGTGAGTGATGCGGCGCGCTCGAACTCGGCTTGGGCTTCGGCGAAGCGGTCCAGCTTGAAAAGAAAGTCACCGCGGACGCTGGGCAAAAGATGATAGGCCTTGAGAGAAGGCTCTGAGACGAGCGTGTCGATGATCTCGAGACCTGCTGCTGGGCCGAACGCCATAGCGACTGCGACAGCACGATTTAGTTCCACGATGGGTGACGGTGTGAGATGGGCGAGTTCTTCATATAACGCAATGATGCGTGGCCAGTCCGTTTCCGTGGGCAAGCGCGCTCGCGCGTGACACGCTGCGATGGCAGCTTGAAGCGCGTACACACCACGCGCACCGCCGAGTTTTTCAGAACGTTGGAGCGCCGCAAGACCACGGCGGATGAGCAGTCGATCCCAAAGCGCGCGATTTTGATCGAGCAACAGGATGGGCTCTCCCGATGGGCCCGTACGTGCGCCGGAGCGCGACGCTTGTATCTCCATCAATGCGACGAGGCCGTGGACCTCCGGTTCCTTGGGCGCAAGCTCTGCCAGGATGCGGCCGAGACGGAGCGCTTCTTCGCAGAGCGCGGGTCGCATCCAGTCGTCACCTGCAGTTGCCGAATAGCCTTCGTTGAAGACGAGGTAGATGACTTCGAGGACCGACGAGAGACGGGCAGCAAGTTCGCTCCCTCGCGGGACTTCGAAGGGGACATGCTCTTCGGCGAGCGTGCGCTTGGCGCGCACGATGCGCTGCGCGATTGTTGGCTCAGGTACAAGGAAAGCGCGCGCGATCTCTTCGGTCGTCAGCCCACCGAGCAAGCGGAGCGTGAGCGCTACGCGTCCCTCGGTGGAGAGAACCGGATGACAGGCGATGAAGATGAGGCGCAGCAGATCGTCGCCGACTTCATCGTCAATCGCGGTGTGGATATCCGCCACGACCATCTCCTGTTTTCTCTCGAGCTCGCGAACAATTTCGGGGTGCTTGCGCTCGAGGAGCGAGTTCCGCCGAAAATGGTCGATAGCACGATGCTTGGCGGTGCCCATCAGCCAGGCGCCGGGGTTATCCGGGACGCCCGACTCCGGCCACTGCTGGAGGGCGGCAACGAGCGCATCCTGCGCGAGTTCCTCGGCAAGGCCGACATCGCGGACGATCCGCGTGAGTCCCGCGATGATCCGGGCCGACTCAATCTTCCAGACTGCGTCAATTGCGCGGTGTGTATCGGTAGCCGTCACGACTACCGATAACACCACGTTCAATCCATCAGCGCAAGCCGAGGGACCACTACTCGCGGCCATCGGCACTAGCAGGCGGTGCGATGGTTTGGGTCGAACGCTTCCGGACCTAACACCTGGCGGATTTCGGTCTCGCCCTCCCAACCCGGCCAGTACTTCCTGTGAAGCTCCATGAACTGCTTCGCGCCCTCGATCGCCTCTTCCTTCGATTTCAACTCGAACATTGCGAAGCCGCCGACGACTTCCTTTGCCTCCGAGAAGGGCCCGTCGATCGCGGTTACCTGACCGCGAGAAAGTCTGACGAAAGTGCTTTTCGCAATCGGGGACAGCCCGCCGCTTTGGATCAGCGTCCCGGATTTGGCTGCCTCTTCGCCCAGCCTCGCCATTGCGTCCAGAAATTCCTTAGGCGGCGGACCAGGATTTTCTCCGTGCTTGACCAGCATCAAGAATCGCATCGTCATATCTCCACTCTTCATTTAGGATTGTGAGCCGGCTTGCCGGCCGATCTCGACCGGCTGAACTTGGGCTCTACTTACACGTCGAATGAGCCTTGACGAAATCGACAAGTCGAAACGATTTTTTTCAACTTCCTTCGTGAGTCCGTTACGCAATAATACCGTTCCGGTGATGACGGCTAGCAGAGGCCAGAATAATAACGGTATTTGGTAGAGACTCCGCACAAATTCATGATAATCGAAGAGATAGGTCTGCAACGTGTGTGAAGCCGCCAAACCGACGGCGACCAATACGCCGAGCGGCTGAGTGCCCTCAGCAGAAATGCCGAGGAGGTGGCCTACCTGAGCAGCCGCCTCAGTCAACTTCTCGGACTGGATGAAGACCCCGAAGCCGATAAGCGCCGCCCCTGCGGTTGATTTGAGATTCTGAAACCTTGCGTTCTGCGTTGCCATAACCGCCTCCCTAATGTTGATGGCTCTACTTGAACGTCGAATGAGGGGTCGCCAGATCGACAGGCTCGGCATTTTCTTGAAGCGCTAGGGAGCGAAATTTGGGTGCGCGCCCCGAAATTGAGCCGCTTCCGGGAGTAATTGCCAGGATGCTGCGCTATGCCAGTTGGTTGAGGCGGTCTACGAGCTTTTGGTGTTCGATTTGGCGTGCGGCTAGAGTGGTGCGGAGGTCTTCGACGATTTTGGCGGGGGCTTTGCTGATGAATATTTCGTCGGCCAAACGGGACTGTTTGGAGGCGACGTCTTTTTCGAGGCGGTCGATTTCCTTTCGGAGGCGCGAAAGCTCGACGTCTTTATCAACTGCTTCGCCGTAAGCGATGCGCAAGTCGAATTGCGAGGTGGAGCGGACGGCCGCGTCTGCGCCATCCAGGCGATTGGCGGAAATGTTCAAAGCGGAAAGCGTCGCAAGGCGCAGGACCGGTTCGACATTTTGTTCGGTGAGTTTGCAGATTGCGGAATCGCTGCTGGAGAAGTCCGCGGGGATCTTTCGCTTCTGATCGACTTTCATTTCGGCGCGGATGTTGCGGGCCGCAGTGATGATTTCCTGCAGGGTGGCGATTTGTTTTTCGGCTTCGGCGTCGGTCCAAGTCGCGCGCGGCTCGGGGAATTTATCGAGGGCGATGGAACGAGCGCCTGCGGGTTGCGGCAAGCGGTGCCAGAGCTCTTCGGTGAGAAAGGGCATGACCGGATGAAGGAGGCGAAGTGCCGCTTCCAGCGCGGCGAAGATATTGCGCCACGCCGCGACGGAGACCGCGCGATCGGCGGACGATAATTGCGGCTTGACCCACTCGATGTACCAATCGCAGAAGTCTCCCCAGAAAAAATGGTAGATGGTCTGGCAGGCTTCGTGAAAACGAAAATCCTGTAGGGCGGCGCTGACTTCTGCTGAGACGGAGGAAAGGCGCGAGAAGATCCATCGGTGAATTAGGGCGTCTTCACCGGGAATTGGGTAAGGAGCTTCTGCGCGGATTTCGGGGGCGGCTAGTTCTTCGAGCGTGATCCCGGCCGCGGCTTCGGCTTTTTCGAGATTCATGAACAGGAAGCGGGCGGCGTTCCATATTTTGTTGGCGAAGGCGCGGGCGCCGAGGATGCGGTCTTCGCTGAGGATGATATCGGTGCCGGGGGCGGCCATGCTGGCGAGCATGTAGCGAAGGGCGTCGGTGCCGAATTTTTCGGTGAGGCCGAGAGGGTCAACACCAGTGCCTTTGGTCTTGGACATCTTGGTGCCTTCGGCGGTGCGGACGAGAGAGTGCAGGTAGAGGCGGCGGAAGGGAACCGTCGATTCCGGATCGCCGGCGCGGCTCGCGTCTGGCTCACCAGAGGCCTCCTCGACACGATCTCCGCTAAGTTGGAGGCCCATCATGATCATCCGGGCGTCCCAGAAAAAAAGGATGTCGTAGCCGCTGATTAGCAGGCTGGTGGGGTAGTAGGCGCGGAGGTCGTCGGTGTCGTCGGGCCAGCCCAGGGTGGAAAAGGGCCAAAGGGCGGAGCTGAACCACGTATCTAGGACGTCTTTGTCCTGTGTGAGCTTTGCGCTGCCGCACTTCGAGCATTTTTGCGGCGGGCTGGCCGCGCGGGCGTGGCCTTCGACGATTTCGACGCGCGAATCGAGCGCGGGGACCATTTCTTTGCAGTCGGCACAATGCCAAATGGGGATGCGATGGCCCCACCAAAGCTGGCGGGAGATGCACCAGTCGCGAATATTTTCGAACCATTGCAGCAAAATGGTGCGCTGGTTGTCCGGCACGACTTCGATCAAGCCGTCGAGAACAACCTTTGCGGCGGGCGCGGCGAGCGGCTTCATTCTCATAAACCATTGCGTGGAGACGCGCGGTTCGACAATGGCTTTGCAACGGTCGCATGTGCCGACGGAATGAGTGTGCTCGGCGATTTTTTCCAGCAAACCTAAACTCTCGAGGTCGGCGATGATTCGCGCGCGCGCAACGAAACGTTCGAGGCCGGCGTAAGGGCCGGCGGCTTCGTTCATGTGCGCGTCGTCGGTCATGACGTCGATTTGACGAAGGTTGTGGCGTTTGCCGGTTTCGAAGTCGTTGGGATCGTGCGCGGGAGTGATTTTCACCGCGCCGGTGCCGAATTCGCGATCGACAGCCGAATCCGCGATGATGGGAATTTCGCGATCCGCGAGCGGCAGCGAAATTTTGTTGCCGATGAGGTGCTGGTAGCGCTCGTCGTCGGGATGCACGGCGACAGCGGTATCGCCCAACATCGTTTCGGGGCGCGTGGTGGCGACAACAACGTGCTCTTTCGTTCCGGCAATGGGGTAGCGGATGTACCAGAGGCTGCCGGTGCGTTCGTTGTGAACGACTTCGAGATCGCTGATGGCGGTGAGGCAGCGCGGGCACCAGTTGACCATGTAACGTCCGCGATAGATCAGACCTTCGCGATACAGGCGCAGGAAAGCTTCGAGAACGGCGCGATAGAGAGCGGGCTCGAGAGTGAATCGCTCGCGCGTCCAGTCGCAGGAGGCGCCCAGGCGGATCATCTGCTCTTTGATCACTCCGCCGCTTTCGGCTTTCCATTTCCAGACGCGGCGCTCGAATTCTTCGCGGCCCAGGTCCTGGCGCTTGATGCCTTCCTTGGCCAGCATGCGTTCGACGACGAATTGGGTGGCGATACCGGCGTGGTCCATGCCGGGGAGCCAGAGCGTGCGTTCGCCGCGCATGCGATGCCAGCGGACGAGCATGTCGATCTGCGTATGCTCAAGCATGTGGCCGATGTGGATCGAGCCGGTGACGTTGGGCGGGGGAATGGCAATCGAAAAAGTCCGGCCTGTGCCGTCACCGGAATTTTCGGCGCGAAATAAGTTCTCGTCGAACCAGGCTTTGGCCCAGCGCTCTTCGATTTCCCGCGGCTCGTAGGCCTTTGGTATTTCCCTCGGCATCATTTCCCCACAGATGGTTTCAAGCTGACGATTCCAGACAGCCGCGCTCTTTTGCGAGCAGAGAGCCAGACGGCGTGCTAGTCGCCATGTAAAGAATCTTCAATATTAGGGGTGGATGGTTCTTGCGTCAAATGACACAGTAAATTCATAGGCGAGTCTTCGTCCGAAGCGGATGAGGATGTTAAGATTTGCACCCCTTAAGGACGAGGGACAATGGACAAGAAAAACTTTCTGTTCGTATCTTTGACGGGCCTGATCAGCGACATCGCGTGGCAAATCTCGAAAGAGGGCCACGAGGTGCGCTATTTCATCGCCGACAAGAAAGAGCGCGACATCGCTGATGGCTTCGTTGCCAAGTCGAAAGACTGGGAAAAAGATAAAGATTGGGCGGAGATCATCATCTTCGATGACACGCTGGGCCAGGGCGAAAAAGCGCAGGCGTTGCGCAAGGAAGGAAAGCTCGTAATCGGCGGAACGGCTTACAGCGACAAGTTGGAGGACGACCGCTCGTTCGGCCAGGAGGAACTAAAAAAAGCGGGAGTGAACATCATTCCGTATGGGGAATTTGATTCCTTCGATAACGCCATTGAGCACGTTACACAGAATCCCAGCCGCTACGTGATCAAACCGAGCGGCGAAGCGCAGAACGTCAAGCGCAGGCTATTCGTAGGGGAAGAAGACGACGGGCAGGACGTCATACGGATGCTGGAGGCCTATAAAAAGGCATTCGCCGAAGAGATTAAAGTGTTCCAGCTGCAGCGCCGCATGATTGGCGTCGAGGTGGCAGTTGGGGCATTTTTCAACGGCAAGAGTTTCATCTACCCGATCAACATTAATTTCGAGCACAAGAAACTTTTTCCCGGCGATATCGGTCCGCCGACGGGTGAGATGGGAACTTCGATGTTCTGGAGCGGACCGAACCATCTCTTCAACCAGACGCTTTTGAAAATGGAGCCCAAGCTGGCGGAAGAAGGCTACGTCGGCTACATCGACGTGAATTGCATCGTGAATAATAACGGCATTTATCCGCTCGAGTTCACTGCGCGCTTCGGCTATCCGACAATCAGCATCCAGCAAGCGGGAATGATCACGCCCATCGGACAATTCTTTTGGGACCTTGCGAGCGGGTTGGACCCCAAGCTGAAAGTGCGCAGCGGATTTCAGATTGGCGTGCGCATCGTGGTCCCGCCGTTTCCGTTTGACGATGACGAGACGTTCGACGCGTTCTCCAAGAATTCGGCGATCGTCTTCAAGAAACCGCCGGCGGACGAAACGCATATCGAAGACGTGAAACAGCTGAATGGACAGTGGCTGATCGCCGGAACTTCCGGCGTGATCCTCATCATCGTCGGTACCGGGCAAACGATGAAGCAGGCTAAGGCGCAGGTGTACTCGCGGATCAAGAACGTCCTGATTCCTAATATGTATTACCGTACTGACATCGGCGATCGTTGGGAGGAAGACAGCGACCGCCTTCACAACTGGGGCTACCTTCGCTAGGGGAAACTAGGTTGAGACCGGCCCGTCCGTAGCCTTGGTCAATCGCACTTAAGGAAAATTGTGGCCAAATTCGGACGCGAAGCGGTGATTGCTGATCGTTGTGCTGACACACCGGGCGGTAACTACAGCGCCGCGTTGATCTTTGCAAATACTTGCACGGCACCGAAGTCCATTAGAATTGCCTTATGAATCTTTTACACATACTTATTCTTGCAATCGTGCAGGGGCTGACGGAGCTGCTGCCGGTATCCAGCTCGGCTCATGTCGTAGTGACCGAAAAGTTGCTGGGCCTCGATCCGTCTTCGCCGGCGATGACCTTGCTCTTGGTGATGCTGCACACCGGCACGATGTTTGCTGTGATCGTTTACTTTTGGCGCCAGTGGCGAGCGACATTCTTCAGCAGTGCGGCTGCCTTCAAGAGCTTCGCGGTGCTGATCATTTTGGCGACAGTGCTCACCGGTGTAATTGGTGAAGCGATTGTGAAAATCATCGAAAGGACAGCTTTCCGCGGGGCGCCACACGCGGAGATAGAAGACCTATTCAGCCATCTCGAGCTGATCGCTCCGGCACTGGCTGCCGCGGGCATCTTGATTTTGATCGCGGGAATATTCGAGAAGCGGAGCGCTGCCAGGCGCCCTTTTGACCAGGTTAACGACTTGAACGCCAAACAGGCGGGAATCATCGGAGCGGTGCAGGGCCTGTGCTTGCCATTTCGAGGCTTTTCGCGCTCGGGTGCCACTATCTCCACCGGGATGCTTTTGGGTGTGGCCAAGGAGCGCGCGGAGTCCTTCAGCTTCGCGCTAGCGGTCGTGCTGACCCCGGCAGTCGTAGCACGCGAAGTCATGAGACTGGTTCGCGCCGAACACATAAGTGGGACGGCAAGTTTTGCGTCTGCCGCATTTCCCAGCTTGATTGGCGCCGTCTTCGCATTCCTCGCCGGACTTGTCGCGTTGAAGTGGCTTAGCCGATGGTTGGAAGGCGGGCGCTGGTACCTCTTTGGCATTTACTGCCTCATTGCCGCAGCAGGCGTATTCTATTTGCACCATTTGGGTTATTGAACAGTCTGAGGCGCCCGCGATTCCGCGCAAGCATCGAAAGATACTCGTAGGATTATAGGGAGTAAAAGACAGGCGGGCTGGGCTGCTTACCTGTCCTTTTTCGTAAGTTCGCTGTAAACGAGATTCTCGACTAGCGGCTTCACGCCTTGTGAGAAGAGATCTTGAAGTTGAGGCCGAAGCTTTTCCAACACCTTCTGCACTAGCGCGTCCACTGCTTCCGCGCTCGGCTGGTTCGTTGTCGCATCTACTTGAACCGCAGGCGGCATGAGGAACGCGATTCCCGAAAGGGCTTCTCGGTTCGGCGGCGGCAAAGTGGGAATGCGTTCGCTGAATTCCTCAGTGACATGTTCTTGCGGCGCTCGTTCAAATACGGAAGTATCCAAACCCTCTGTAGCTGAAACTGACTGTGCACCGAGATCTTCCGTTGGTGCTGGAAGAATGTGCTGAACCGGCGAGGGCTCTCCGTGATGCGCCGAATAGTCCGAAGGTGCGGTGGGTTCTTCGCGAGCTAACACCGGTTCGGGCGCTGAGAGGCTGGAGCCGTTTTCGTTCCGCTTCTCTGAATCCGCAGGCGCAACCACCACGTGAGTTCCGAAATCCAGAACGTTGTTCGCGGACGGCGCGGTCGCTTCGTTTTCTCTTTCGCGAGATTCGGAAGGGAAGTGATAAGACGGTCTGGACGCTTCAGCTACATGTCCTGAAAAACGGTCCTCCGAGTCAAAGTGCGAAGGGAATTGGGAGTCGTGCCCACGGTCTGTTTCCCGCTCGGATGTTTCCTCGGCGTGCTCGGTGGTTCCGAAGCTGCCGCCGTTGTTATTGGGAGAAGATTCAGACTGCTTGCCGACCTGTTTCGCCTCGTGCTCCGCTTGCAAAGAAGTCAGTTGCGCCGCAGGCGCGCTCAGATTCGACATCCATCCGCCGTTGGGATACTCGGAGGGCGGCGGTGCCATCATGTCCATCCACTCAGTGTGTCTGGCAGCTATGCTTGGAATCGGTTCCGATGCCGAAACCGGTTCAGGATCCTCATGCGTCTCTTCCAGCGCTGCGGGCGCCGGCGCTTCGACCTGCTCAGACGCGGGCTCCGGCAACCACATGGCGTGTGACGTTTGCGGAGCGTCTTCGACTACGGACGTTTCGGCAAATGCTGTTTCAAGCGGTTCATCCGCAGCGTTACTTTGCGGCTCGGCGAATTCTTCGGAAGGCTCCGCGACAGGACTAGCATCGTTGGCGGAAATTGCCTGTTCGTCGGATTCCACCGGGGTACGGATGTGTCTTGGTGGCACATCCTTCTCGGAAGGGAAAGCGCTTGTATCGAGATCGCTGCCGAATGAGTCTTGGGAATCCTGCGCGGTGTTTTCCGGTACATCGAAATCGGCTGCATTGCGGCGCCAGTCGCTTACGGTTGCGATGTTGTCAAAATCGTTGTCTTCTTGCGACTCTTCAGCTTTCGCGGCAGGTGCGTTTGAGGATTTAGAAGTTTTCGATTTCCTGGAGCGTTTTTCCTCTTGCCCTTCGTCTTCTTCGTCGCTGTCATCTCCAGCGAGGGCGCGCACGCCTTTTCCGAAGCCGTAAATGGCAGCAGCTTCCTCCGGTGTCGGCTCAGGGAATTCCGGCAGAGGCTTCGGTTCGCTGTGAAGAGGAACCTCAATCGCTTCCGGCTGCGGAGGGGGAACTGCGATGATTTCCTTCTGCTTCGCAAGTTCCGCTGCAATCCGGGGATTCTTCTCCAATACGGACATTACCATCGCGATCAACGGGTCCGGAGGAACAAAGGGCTTCTTAAGAACTCCATCAGCGCCCACTCGCCGCGCTTCTTTTTCGTCCAGAGGATCGAAAGCACCAACTAACAGTATGACTGGGATATGCGCGTATCGCGTGTCCTTCTTGATAAATTCGCAGACTTCATAGCCGTTGCGCACGGGCATAAAAACGTCGGCTAGCACGAGGTCGGGATTTACGTCGGGAAGGCGCCGCACAGCGGCTTCGCCATTGCCGACGGCAACCACATCTACGCCGCGCTCTTCCAACGCGAGCACGACCATTTTTTGGATATTTGAATTGTCGTCCGCAACCAGAATTCTGGGCACTGTCTTCCCCCGGAGGCGGGCCCCGAAGGCGACACGCCCACCCCTTTCACTCTGTATTGCAGCATTCCGAAACGCAGGCGTCAACAGACTCGAAGTACAGTCGTGCTTCAGTTGTTAGCAGGGAGTAAACAGGCAGTTACCAGGGGATAAGCTTCTTGATACCCTTCTTTTTCTTGCTGGTCGACTCTTGAGTGGGGTCGGCTGCGGCTGCTTTAGGTGCGGCCGGGGCGGCTGCTGGAGCACCTGCAGCGGGTGTTTGAGACGCGGTACCCGTTGTACCGCCCTGTGGAGCCGCTGAGCTTGAGTCGACCGGCCGTGCGGCGGACGAGCTCGTTGGAGTCGACTCGGTCGCCGGCGGGGGCGCGGTGCCGGTCCCGGAGCCTTCTGAGGATGCTGGAGAGCCGGACGTAGGTGCAAGCACAGGTACATTGCTCGAAGGCTTTAGAGTTGTATCATTTGCGGGCGGAGCCGGATCAGCAGCCGCTGGCGGAGGAGTGGCTGCCGCATTGGGGTCATTTGGCGCGGAGATGATCTGAAAGCCGACACCGGTGCCGGGAGCAGGGGCTCCAGTTGGCTGGGTGGTTGCATCAACTGGCGCCTCGGTACTCTGATCGGTTGAGGGCGCACCTGCGTTCGTCGCTGTCATCGTAAACGACGGGCCGCTGGCGCCGGGCTTCAGAACGTCAGTCGCCGAAATCGCGTCAGTCGGGGGATTCATCTGCGGCGTGCCTTGGCGAGTCGCGGTGGAAACGTCGGGACTGCCCTTAATCATTGCCATCGGAGCCTTAACCAGAACGCTCTGATGATGCTGCTGCGCCCACAATTGATCGTTCTTCATGCGCTGGAGAGCTTGTGGGTCAGGCGGCGGAATTGGCAAGCCCATGGACGATAGGCGCGCTCGCGCATCGACTGCCCGATTCGACAAAGGATAGTCCTGAAGGATGCGGTCGTAGCATTTCGCGGCGAGATCGCCCCAATGGTTTTTGTCGTCTTCGTTCTTCGACGCTAGCTTTGCCCGTGAATACACGCTACCGAGCATCCACAATGCCTCGTCAGTCTGGCTGTAGAGCGGATAGCGGTCCGTGACTTCCACCAGACGAGCGGCAGCGGCACGATAGTCCGTCTTCAAATAATAGTAACGAGCGATTCGAAACTCGCCGTCGCCCAACACTTCCTGCACCTCGCGCAGATACTGTTCAGCTTTGGGCACCAGAGGACTTTGCGGGTACTTCAGTATGAAAGCCTGAAATTCGTCCTCGGCCGCTTGGGCTTGCGTCGAGTCGCGGTCGGCCTTTTCCATCATGCGGTAATGTGCCATGGCGACCTGCATCTGCGCATAGGCGGCTTCTTCGAGGAAGGGGAAGAAGGTGATGAAGTCCTTGTACTCCGAAATCGACTGAGTTGTGCTTGAAGTGCCTCCCTCCTTGTAATACGAATCTGCGACGGCGAGTTTGGCCTTGGCCAGAAACTCGCTATCCGGATACGTATTGATGAGGGTCTGTAACGCGAGGCGGCCTTCCGTGTAGCGGCCTGCTTTCAAGTCAGCCTGCGCGCGGTCGTAGAGCACCTTGTCGGGCTCCGCCGAAGCGTCTGCTGCTGGAGCCGCGGCCGGTTTCTTCGTGGATTTTTTCGCGGCGAATCGAGGCGTCTTTTTGGGAGGCGCCTTCGCAGGTTGACTAGCTTTCGCTGGGTCTTGCGGCGCTGGAGCGGTAACTGGCGCGCCTTGTGAAGATTGTGTGGCCGGGGCGGTCTGTGGCGCGCCTTGATCCGACTGTTGAGCAGTAGCGGTAGGACACAACTGCAGGAATACAAAAGCGCCTAGCGTTAGGATTCCGAGATGAACTGTTCGCCTGAAGTTTGCTGCCATCACACCCCTGAAAACTTCTCTACGCTAAATTTACGACTAAATTCCTCAAACTTTATGGCTAAGGGCTTCGGTCGCCAGCTTATGCAGTTGGCGCGTTGCGCCTGCCGGATCGCTCGCGTGAAAAATCGAAGTTCCGGCAACAAACGTGTTCGCCCCAGCCTGAGCGAGCTCGGCGACGTTCCCCAGATCGACGCCCCCATCCACCTCAATCCGGAAGTTTGCATTATAACGCGTGCGCCACTGATTCAGCTGCCGAATTTTTTCCAGCGCGCCGCGAATAAATTTCTGGCCGCCGAATCCCGGGTTCACCGACATAACCAGCACCGTGTCCACCTTGTCGAGAACTTCGCTGAGCATGCCGACCGGCGTGGCGGGGTTGATCGCCGCACCGGCCTCAGCTCCATGTTCCCGGATCATCGCCAGCGCGCGATCCAAATGCACCGTGGACTCTTCATGGACCAGAACACGGGTCGCCCCAGCGCGAACGAACTCCTCAATGTACTCTTCGGGTTGCTCGATCATCAGATGCACATCGAGGGGCAAACGGGTTGCCTTGCGAAGTGACGCGACAACGGGTACGCCGATAGAAATGTTGGGGACGAAGTGGCCGTCCATAACGTCCACGTGAATCACTTCCGCGCCCGCTTGCTCCACCATGTGAATTTCTTCGCCCAATCGGGCGAAGTTTGAGGCGAGGATTGAAGGCGCGATTTCGATGCGTGAGTACGTCATGCGATCCCGCGGATTTTATCACAGCCTGGGGACTGCCTACTCCGCAAGCTGCAGCTCGATCGTACTGTTGGAGTCTACCCGGGCGCCGCGTGCAGGGCTCTGCGACGCGACCGTGCCGTGAAGCGTTCCAGGGACCGGAGAAAATGTGAGCTTCGCAACTTTTAGTCCTGTCCCAGCCAATTTTGATTCTGCCTCGGCGAGAGACAGACCGGTCATCTCCGGCATAACGTAAGCCGGAGGCCTCGATCCCAGCGAGACAAGCAAATCGATATGCGGGCTGGTAAGGTCGGAAGCCCCGGGTGCGGGCTGCTGCTGGACTACGGTGTCGTCTTGGCCGACTGGAAGATAGGCGCTGGAAATCTCGCCCAATTGCATTCCCCCGCGGAGCAGTTCGATGCGAGCTGCTCGCAGGCTGCGATCCACAAGCGTCGGAATGGTCGCTTTTTGCGGTCCCAGGCTGAGCATTACATGCGCGTATTGTCCGGTCTTTACGCGCGAGCCCGGCCCTGGACTCTGCCGTACCACTGCATCCAAAGGCAGCGAATTGTAAATGCGATCTTCTACTTTGATGCCGATTCCGCGGCCTTGCAACGTCTGTTGCGCTTCCACGGCTTTCATGCCAACGACATCGGGCATTGCCACTTCCCGACCCTGGATCGCGAAACGCACCGCCGTCAATGCGCTCAGAAAAGCCACCGAGGCCAGGATGAACGCTATCATCGACATGCGAAAAAACCACTGCAGGCGGTCCCGCAACGCCATTGCTTCGCTCCTCCGTTCGTAAAGCCTAACACGACAAACAAACTATCCTGGCGCCGCCTTATTCTTGTGTGCTGTCTTGCTATCCGTTACTTCTTTCTCTCCAACAGGGCCGCAAAGAAACCGTCAGTCTGATAAGCACCGGGCGCGGTGTGAAATTGTCCTGCATTGTCGAACAGGCTTTTTATATTTACACGGGGTACGAGATGGGGAAAAATTGAGCCCTCCGCTTCACTTGGCGACACCCGAACTATGTCCGGGAACTTACGAAGTGATTCGGCAACTACATCCTCGTTTTCTTCTCGTTCGAGCGAGCAAGTGGAATATACGAGGCGTCCGCCCTGTGCTAGTTGCCCTAGCGCCGTCGCCAGCAGGCTGGACTGCAAACGATTTAGTTCAACCAACTGCTCGGGTTCCAGCCGCCATCGGATTTCAGGGTGACGCGCGAGAGTCCCAGTGCCGGAGCAAGGCGCATCCACCAGGATGCGGTCAAACTCAATAATAAAGGGAAGCGGCTGTGCGGCGTCGAGTTCGATTAGGCGTATTTTGGGAAGCGCGAGGCGCTTGAATTGCTCCCGCATGGCGCGCAATCGGTGCGCGTGGCGATCCGCAGCGACGATCAGTCCGGTCTTTCCCGCGGATCGCGCGAGCGTCGGCGTCTTGCCACCCGGAGCGGCGCAGAGATCCAGAACTCGATCGCCCGGCCGCACATCGAGAAGCAGTGGAATTGTCTGCGAAGCTTCGTCCTGAATCGAAATGTCTCCCCTTTGGAACGCGGGAGTGCGCGTTGGGCTTCCGCCATTCACGGCAAACGCCGTTTTCAAGAGAACGCTGGGTTCCAAACGCAAGCCTGACTCTTGCAGGCTATTCAAGGTTTCGTCGCGTCGCTCGGGGTGATGGAGCGAGCAACTAAGGCGCGGCGTTCGATTGTTGGCTGTCAGCAAGGAAATAGTCTGCGGCTCACCAAGCCGTGCCAGCCAGCGTTCCACCAGCCACTCGGGATGCGAGTGAATGATCGCTAGCCGCCGCGTTGTTGAAACACCCGTCGGGAGGAACTTTTCCGGCGGACTCTTCGCTTCCGCTGCGGCGCGCCGCAGTACCGCGTTCACCAAGGAAGTCGCGGAAGTCTTTCGGGCGTACTTTACGAGTTCTACCGACTCGTTCACCGCGGCCCTCGGCGGAATCCGCTCGAGGAATCGAAGCTGGTACAAACCGATGCGCAACGAGATCGCTACCGGTAAATCAAGCCGCGCAATCGGCTTCTTCAGTGCGCGCTCGAGCAAAAAATCCAGCAAGCCGCGCCAGCGCAACACTCCCAGGGTTAACTCTGTGGCAAGAGCCGCGTCGTCCGGCCGCACTTCGGCACCCAGTTCGCCATGCAATACGTCGCTGGCGTATGCGCCCTCCGCTTCGACGCGGCGCAATACTTCGTACGCAATTTTTCTGGCTACGCTCACTGGCATGGATTTTGAGTTTGACGACTCACGCCAAACCATTTCGTTCGTGCAGGTACTTCTCGCAATGAAGATTAGAACGAAGCGAAATGACTCGTCGAAATCTACTCGCCGAAGCGATCACCGTATTTGAGGCGCGCGCCGTTTGCGAATTCCAAGGCAGTGATGCGCTTCCGTCCTTCAAGTTGCACGGATTCCAGCTGGAGTGCGGTGCCTTCGCCGCACGCGACGGACACGTTGCCGCCACTGACAAGAATTCCACCGGGCGTGTGTGCCGCGACTGCGGCTGAATCCGTGGAGCTGGCTAATGCATTTACTTTTGAGACTGGACGGCCCCAGATAGCGCAGTTCTTCCCGCGGAACGAGGTGAAGACGCCAGGCCACGGTTGCAATCCGCGAATACGATTGTAGATTTGCAGGGCCGGTAAGGTCCAAAATACCCGGCCTTCCTCTTTTTCCAATGGCGGCGCGAAACTTGCCCGCGAATTATCCTGCGGTGTGGGAGAGATTGTCCCACGACCGATTGCGCGCAGAGTCTCAGCCACTAACGGCGCACCTGCATCCGCAAGCCGCGCGTACAGTTGGGGCGCAGTTTCGTCCGGCCCTATCTCGGTTTCGAACTTTAGGAGCGTTGGGCCGGTATCAAGGCCTGCGTCAATGCGCATAGTCGTAAGACCGGTGCGAGTCTCGCCGTTGATAATCGCCCGGTGGATGGGAGCAGCGCCGCGATATTTTGGCAGCAAAGAGCCGTGGAGATTGATCCAGCCCAGGCGCGGGAGGTCGATCAAACGCTGCGGAATGATTTGGCCGTAGGCGATAATCACGACCGCATCCGGAGCGGTTCGGTTGAAATATTCACGCGCTTCGTCCGATTTGATTTTCTCCGGTTGATACACCGGAACCCGAGCGGCGACCGCTGCTTCTTTTACCGGTGAACTGGAGGTGGTGTGGCCGCGGCCGCTGGGCCGGTCCGGCTGCGTCACGACGCCTACGATTTGAAAATCAGGCTGTGCGAGCAAGTGGCGCAGAGAAGGCAGTGCAAACTCGGGAGTGCCGCAAAAAATAATTCTCAGCGGCACGGGCGTCCTACCACTCGCCGGCTTTTTTCAGCTTGCGGATCTTTCGCTTGATCATGTCGCGTTTGAGCATGCTCAAGTGTGCGATGAACAGAATTCCGTTGAGGTGATCGATTTCGTGGCAAAACGCGCGCGCGAGCAGTCCTTCGCCGCGCATCTCGAATACTTTGCCCGCGGCGTCACATGCGCGTATGGTCACATACTGCGGTCGCGCGACGTGCGCGCGAAATCCCGGGACGGAGAGACACCCTTCTTCTTCGCGCTGTTCGCCTTCGGCGTGAATAATTTCCGGATTTGCACAGACAAGCTTGGCCTCCGGATTCTTGCCGTTGCTCACGTCGATTACCGTGACGCGCAACCCCAATCCGATTTGCGGCGCCGCCAAGCCCACTCCAGAAGCTGCGTACATGGACTCGAACATGTCGTCGACGAGCTTCTGAAAATCCGCGTCGAAGTTCTCCACGCGGTTCGTCGGCGTCTCCAGCACCGGATCCCCGTATTTCACGATTGGATGAATCATCTCGTCTGAGTCTGTCCTTTACGCCTTTTGCTTACTGATAAAAATCTGTTCCACCCTCTAAAAGTCGTCGAGTTGTTTGTTGTATCCCTCGAAATTGCGGCGCGTCTCTTCCATTGAATCTCCACCGAATTTTTCCAGGAACGCTCCAGCCAACTCCAGAGCAACCATAGCTTCCCCGATCACTCCCGCCGCGGGAACCACGCATACATCCGAGCGCTCGTAAGCTGCCTTCACAACCTCTTTTGTTTTCAGATCGGCAGTCTGCAACGGACGCCGCAGCGTTGAAATCGGCTTCAAGTATCCGCGCACCACAATGTCTCCACCGTTTGAGATGCCGCCTTCGATGCCGCCTGCGCGATTGGAAGAACGGCCGAATCTCTTGCTACCAGTATCGTAACTTATTTCGTCCTGCACTTCCGAGCCATAGCTTCCCGCGTTCTCAATCCCGGTGCCGAGTTCAACTGCCTTGACCGCCTGAATTGACATTACAGCGCGGGCCAGTTTTGCATCGAGCTTTTCGTCCCACTGCGCATGGCTTCCCAGGCCCGGCAAGACCCCGCGCGCGACAACTTCGAAAACTCCGCCAACCGAATCGCCCTCTTTTAAAACGCGGTCTACTTCCGCTTTCATGCGGAACTCCGTGGCGGGATCCACACAGCGCAGAGGAGAATCCAAATTTGCGCAAGCGGCGGCGATTTCTTGCCACGTCGCCGAGCGCCCCAGGCGAACATGGCCCACCGCGATCGAATGGCTGAGAACTTCCACTCCAAGTTCGCGCAAAAGCAATTTAGCGAAAGCTCCCGCAGCCACCCGAGCGGCCGTCTCGCGGGCTGAAGCGCGTTCGAGCACGTACCGCGCGTCGTGGAAATTGAATTTCAGCGCGCCGGCCAAATCCGCATGTCCCGGTCGAGGCGCTGTCAGGGTGCGTTGCGAGCCTTCCGCCCCTTCGGTGTCTTCCACCGGTAGCGCTTTCTCCCAATTTTTCCAGTCGCGGTTTTCTATCCGTAATGCGACAGGTGCACCAATGGTCCTCCCATGACGCACACCCGCCAAAATTTCCGCTTGGTCCTTTTCGATGCGCTGCCGCGCTCCCCGACCGTAACCCAGTTGACGCCTGTGCAGCTCGCGCTGAATAAACTCCTGATCTATTGAGAGGCCGGCGGGCAGCCCGGAAATCCACGCCACCAGGGCTTGCCCGTGAGATTCTCCGGCGGTGACAAATCGAAGCATTTTCTCCGATCGTACGGCCACTGAAGACTGTGGCAGCGCGACGAAAGATTCTACCGAACGCACCGACGTGCGTAAAGCCGCTCATCTGCCAACCATCCCACGCGCGTCTCTTGTCGGACATCGTTGACGGTAAAAACGCGCTCGGATGTTTGCTTGACGGCGCACGCCACGGACGTTAGGCTTCCGAGGACTTCGGTGGCTACAGTGGCCGATGTTCCATACGATGCCCGAAGAAAACGAAGCACTCGAGCCGGTAATCCCCGCAGTGATGGAAGGAATCAAGCGGCAGGTCCTGGTTGTGCAGGATTACGCGAAGCTGTCGTTCGAATCCATCGCAAACGTTTTTACTCCGCCGCGCTACTGGACGGACACGCTCGAGCAGATGGACATCATTGGCGTCGGTTCGCTGCCGATTATCGTGCTCACTGGATTTTTTATCGGCGGAGTGCTGGTGTTGCAAACCGCCTCACAATTCGAGCGCTTCGGAGAAACTGCGCTCACCGGCGACGCTGTGGCGCTTGCGCTGGTCCGTGAACTTGGGCCGGCGATCACAGCGCTTCTGGTGGCGGGCCGAAATGCATCGGGAATCGCTTCGGAAATCGGCTCAATGGTTGTGACCGAGCAAGTTGACGCGATGCGCGCATTGGGCACCGACCCAGTTCGAAAGTTGATGACTCCCCGCGTTGTAGCGACCGTGCTGATGCTGCCGCTGCTCACGGCCGTCTCCGATTTTGTCGGCCTCGTGGGTGGCTTCCTGGTGGCGTATTTCACGCTGCGCCTGGGACCGATACAATTCTGGACACGCGCCATTCACGCTCTGGATTTTGGCGATTTGGTGCAAGGGTTCATCAAGCCTTTTATTTTTGCGTTTATCATTTCGACGGTTGCATGTTTCATGGGCCTCCGCGTGAAAGGGGGTACGCAGGGAGTGGGTCGCGCGACAACCTCTGCCGTCGTGGTTTCTTCGGTGATTCTCCTCGTAGTGGACACATTCATAACCCGCATTCTGCTATGGGCGTTTAACAAGTAGTGTTCGCCTACGCGTTCCGAGCCGCTTCCGTTCAGCCTGACGCCAAAAAAATGCAGTTTGCATCTATAATCTCGGCATGACGTCCGCCGCGCCGCCCGTTACGCCCGCCAAATCGCGCGATACGTTCGGTGAACCTGTTCCCGGCGCGCCGCTTGTCTCATTCAAAGATATTCACCTGGGTTTTGAAGAAGGCGACGTCCTTCGCGGAGTTTCCTTCGACGTATGGCCGGGAGAAACCAAAATTTTGCTTGGCGAAGGCGGATCGGGAAAAACTCTGCTCCTGAAATTGGGAGCGAGACTTCTGCGCCCCGACTCGGGGACCGTGACCGTAATGGGGAAGGACATTGGCGAAATGCCGGAAAAAGAGTTGCTGAACTTCCGCCGGCATATCGGGTTCGTTTTTCAAGAAGGCGCGCTTTTTGACGCGATGACGGTTGCCGAGAACGTTTCTTTTCGGCTGGTCGAAGAAAACGTCGCTGAATCGGAGATCGAATCCAGCGTGCGCGAGGCGCTTCGCTTCGTTGAAATGGAGCCCTCGATCGAAAAATATCCTGGAGAACTTTCGGGCGGAATGAGGCGGCGCGTTTCGATCGCTCGGGCCTTGGTGGATCGTCCGCCGCTGGTCTTCTACGATTCGCCGACCGCGGGCCTTGACCCTGTGACTTGCCAGACGATCATCACGCTGATTTTGCGCGGGCGCGATTCTCAAGGTGTAACTTCGCTTCTCGCTACCCAGCGCGTTCAGGACGCTTTCGGTTTGGCAAACTTCCGTTTTGACAAAGAGACGGGAAAAATTGTGCGCGACAAATCGAACGGTGCGCAGCCTTCGCAGGTGTCTGCGGGCAGGAGCGTAGAGCGAAGCGAACAATCTGCGCAGGCATCCAGAGTCGAAAATGCCGAGGCTCCGCCTACAAACGTGGTGGTGCTCCGCGGCGGAATAATTTATTTTGAAGGCCCTGCCGACGAGTTGCTGCATTCGTCGGATGAGTACCTGAAGAAATTTCTAGCTTCGGCGGAATAGCATTTCAAGGCGGATCTCTGAGGAGGTAGGACGATGGCGCAACGCAAACAATTGACGTGGGCGGAACTCCGTGTGGGATTGTTCGTGCTGGCCGGATTATTCATTATGGCTGTAGCGATCTTCTACGTTACCGGCGCGGGAATCCTGGGGCCGAAATACCGTCTGATAACTTTTCTCCCGGAAGTCGAAGGAGTGACGACAGGAGCCCCGGTGCGCCTTGATGGCGTGGAGATCGGCAACGTGGAGACGATCAAGCTCACGGAACATCCGCAGGATCACATGCACAATATCGAGCTCGTCTTACGGATTGACAAAAAATTCCAGCAGTCAATTCGGACAGACTCCGACGCAAGTCTGATCACCGAAGGATTGTTAGGCAATCGCTACGTCACCGTCTCTCGCGGATTGACTGGGACTGTGATTCCGAACAATGGCGTCATTCCGGGCAAGGAAGAAGCGGCTATGAAAGCTTTGGTGGAGCGCGGCGCCGAATTGATGCAAAACCTGAGCACTCTTTCGGAGGACCTGCGTGGCATCGTCGATAAGGTGCAGCACGGGCAAGGAACGCTGGGCTTGTTCATGAACGATCCGTCGTTCTACCGGCATCTGGACGACACGGCGGCACGTCTGGACGCGATGACCACGTCCATTCAGCAAGGGCAAGGAACCATTGGCAAACTTGCTTCTTCGGACGAGTTTTACAACAAAGCCAGCGCCGCGCTCGGACATGTGGACGACGTAGTAGTTGCCGTCCAGCAGCAAAAAGGAACGATTGGCAGGCTCGTTTACGATCCCAGCATGTACGACAGCGCGAAGAATTTCATGGACAAAGGAAACGGGGTCTTGGATGACGTGCGCGCGGGAAAGGGCACGCTTGGAAAAGCCCTGCACGATGATGCTCTCTACAACAATTTAAGAGACGCCGCTTCCAATGTGCGCGAAGCTTCCGCGAAATTGAACTCGAACGAAGGCACGGCTGGAAAGCTATTCACCGATCCGAAACTTTACGACAATATGACCGGACTGACGAGTGATCTGCGCCTGATGGTCAATGATTTTCGGAAGGACCCGAAAAAGTTCCTGCACGTGAAGCTGGCGGTATTTTAGCGAACCGTACGATACGGTTAACGGCTTAGACCGACTTCCGAGGCTGGTTCTTGAACACCCTTGAATTTACGATTCTGGTTGCAGTCGGGTCGCTACTGGCCGGGCTGCTTGGCTCGCTGACGGGACTGGGCGGCGGAGTAGTGATTGTTCCGCTGCTGACCCTGGTGTTCGGCGTGGACATACGTTATGCGATTGGAGCTTCGCTTGTTTCCGTAATCTCGACGTCATCCGGATCCGCCGCCGCATATCTAAAAGAAGGCTACTCGAATATTCGAATAGGAATGTTTTTGGAAGTGGCGACGACGATCGGTGCGATTACCGGCGCTTACCTTGCCGCGAGTACGCCTACCAGAGCGATTGCAATTATTTTCGGAGTCGTCCTGCTGTATTCGGCTTACTCTGCGAGCAGACCGCCGAAAACCTCGTCGACGGATGACCCGCCGGACCGTTATGCAACGCTTCTAAAGTTGGACGGAGACTATCCGACTGCTGCGGGGAAGGAGGCTTACCACGTTCGTCACGTTCCGGCCGGGTTTAGCCTGATGTACCTTGCCGGCGTGATTTCCGGTTTGCTCGGAATTGGCTCAGGAGCGGTGAAAGTGTTGGCCATGGATCAAATCATGCGCATTCCATTCAAAGTGTCGACAACCACGAGTAATTTTATGATCGGAGTAACGGCGGCGGCCAGCGCAGGTATTTATTTGCATCGAGGATACATCGATCCGGGAATAGCGATGCCGGTGATGTTGGGTGTGCTGGGAGGTGCGCTGACCGGAGCGCGCATTCTTCCCGGCGCTAAAGTACGCACGCTGCGGATGGTTTTCAGTTTGGTGATCGCGGCGTTGGCGGTAGAAATGATTTTCAAAGGCTTGAAAGGATCTCTCTAGCCATGCCAGCGATCCCGGATTGGGGCGACAAGCGATTTGAAATAATGATCGGAAGGTTGTTGCGCTACGGCGTATTCCTGGCGGCCGCCTGGGTGCTCGTAGGTGGAATTCACTATCTGCTTCAGTTCCATGGCACAGCGATGAATTACAGAGTGTTTCACGGGGAGTCGGCCGATCTGCGATTCGTGCGCGAGATCGTTCGTGGCGCGGCGGAGCTCAACGCGCGCGGTTTCATTCAACTTGGAATACTTCTGCTAATTGCTACACCCGTCGCGCGCGTGGCGTTTTCGGTCGTCGGTTTCGCTTTAGAGAAGGATTGGCTGTACGTCGGAATCACTCTGATCGTGCTGGCGCTGCTGATTTATAGCCTGAGTAGCTGAAATCAAGGTAAGCCGGACGAGGGTTGCAGCGCCTTCGAATTCGCACTGCACCCCGCCGGGTTGTGGTTTAAGTCTTACTCCTGTCATTCACCGTCCTTGCCGTCACGCGTCGTCGGTCCCCGGGTTAAGCGGGACTCGACGGTGTGTGGCAGCGACGGCGTGGAAATCTGCTGCCTAGTTATCGAGAGGCGGGAAACTCACCGCTCCCTCGCTTGCGATTTCCACGCCGTTGCATTCGCGCTTCGGCTTGTAGTCAGTGCATTCGCGAACCGAGAAGAAGACCTCTCGCGGCGGAAATGCGTAGCCGCAAACGATCAGAACTTCGCACGGTTCGTAACCCCGCACGACGTGCGAGTACATGCACGCAATGCAGAGACTGTTGCGCGGCGCGGGCGGCACGGTCGTCAGTGACGGAACATGCAACGCTGACAGGTCATTCCGACGTCGCCGCGGGATACTCAGTTTGATCAATTTTGGTCCTCCTTTCCCGGTGTGCCAGGCCTGCAGGCCGGCAGCCACGAGACGAAAAAACAAAACACCAACACGGGAGCGATTCCGGAAATAAACTCGAACATGGAAGCGACGCAAGCGCTCGAATAGCGCTGAGTCCTTATTCCGATTTCAGAGGCTAGGATTCAGGAAGTTACGCTGAGGCTAGGGCGAAACCGGACCCCACGCCGCGGCGCATTTCCGCGTCCGTAGCTTGCTCTGCCGAATTGGGGTCGTGCTTAAACATGCCGGATTCTCTCCCGAGGATCACATTTTCATCCAGGAAACAGCTTTCGGGCAACTCAAAATGCTTGAATGGGGAAAATCTACGAGCCAACGGGCGTAATACGTAAGTGAAAGGGAACTGACAAAAGTGGAATGGCGTGAGCAGGCGCTGATTGCCGGCTATTTGCGAACGAAAAGGAGTAGGGAATCGCGCAGCAAATAAATCGAGACGGTTGTAGTGACCAGCGTGAGGATGGCGCCGTCTAGAAAAACTCCAGCGGGGGTTTGATGGAAGCCATCTGAGAAGAGATAGTAGGCGCCGGCGGCGAGGAACACGCCCACGAATGAGAGCAGATTCGCTACGGCTATAACTCCCCCCTTTTGCTCCGGGCGGGGGCGGTGCTGGATCATGGCGTTTAGCGGCACAGCGAAGAAGCCGCCGAAAAATCCGAGCAGGCTCAGGTCGGGAATTCGCAGTCGGACTGCGGCCACGATTAGCGCGCCAGCTTTCGCAGCAAGGTGGCTCCCCTGATGAAAAGCCGCCGCGTTCAGCCATCCGGCGAGCGCGTGGGCTGGGCGGCTAAAATAAAGCAGCGCGCCGAAGATGGTCATTCCGAGAGCACCGATGGGGATCAGGCCCATTTCGATCTTGCCGCGAGAGAGATAGCCTGCGGCCAGGCTACCGAGCCCGATGCCAATGCCCACGGCGGCTTGTAAGTAGCTGGTGCGTGTGTCGTCGATATGCAATACGTCATGGCCGTATACAACGATAGTGAATTGCAACAGTGCAGCGAGAAACCAAAGATACGTGTTGCCGATTACGGACCAGAAGAGCACGCCATCGGCGTGAATTGTTTTCATTTGTGAGCGGAGTTCACCGAGCGGATTCCAGCGGAATTTCCGGCGTGGGTCAGCTGCAGGCACGCGCGAAATACCAAAGCTTGTGAACAGTCCCAAGCAGGTAAAACCCAGAAGTAGAAAGCCCGCGACGGCCTCCCGTCCTCGATACCGCTCAGCCATAATTCCAGCGGCCATTGTGGCGGAGATGCTGGCTATGAAAGTCCCGAGTTCGATGATGCCGTTGCCCCAAGACAGGCGGTTCTCCGGAAGCAGTTCGGGAAGCAAACCGTATTTCGAAGGGCCGAAGAGAGCAGCTTCCGTGCTGATAAGAAAAACGGAAGCGCACTCCATCGGCAGATTGTTGAGATAGAGCCCAACGATAGTGAAAACCATCACGCCAAGCTCGAGGAATTTCGTTCCAATGGTGACGCTGCGCTTGCTATATCGGTCCGCGAAGTATCCGCCGGTCATGGAGAAGAAGATGAACGGAAGGGCAAAGAGCGCGCCGACGATGAGTATCAGCCGATCGCGAAACTGGTTCTCAAAATTCATCGCCACGATAATGTAAATGACGAGGAATTTGACGGCGTTGTCGTTGAACGCGGTTTGAAACTGTGTGGCGATCAGGCTCCAGAAACCGCCCTTCCAGCCGCGAACGGGGTGCACCACCGTGGATTGTATTTTTTTGTCCATGAAGACGGTGAGAGCAACTAGCGCGGCCTTTGCCGGTTACAAATGCTGAAATCGGGGCCAGTCTATCCACAGAGACGCTAACTGGCAAGGCGGAACAGAAATGTGCTAGAGAAGCCATTCATGAGCAACAAGTGGCCTGAAAATTCGCCGGTATGCCAAGTGCGGGTTGCACGACCCACAGACAGGCTCGAGGAGGTTGTGCGGTTTTATTCAGAAGGACTGGGATTGAAGATTCTCGGCTCTTTTCAAGGTCACGATGGATATTCCGGGTACATGCTAGGATTGCCCGGGTCCGATTATCATTTGGAATTCACGCAACATTCGGCGGGAAGTCCGTGTCCAGCCCCTACCCGCGATAATTTACTGGTGCTTTACATTAACGACAAAGCTGCCATCGACCGGATTGTCGCACGCCTTTCCGCCATGGGACACTCTCCGGTCATGGCAGAGAATCCTTACTGGGCTGAAAAGGGTGTCACTATCGAAGACCCGGACGGCTGGCGCATCGTACTGATGAACTCGTCCGGTATCTGATTCCACTGAGTAAGTGTGCGGCAGCGCAACGCGAAGTCCCATTCGCGGCCACTCCTATCGTTATCTTCACTATCTTCCTCCGTAAGTCATTAGCAACGCTATACTTATCGCTCAGCTCTGTGGCAACGAACTTGCAGATTCGCACTGTGAGCGGAGGTGTGGAATGAACACGCTATGGCAGAACCTGCGGTATGCCCTGCGCCTGCTCGCAAAAAGTCCCGGATTCACTCTGGTTACAGTGCTGACACTGGCCTTGGGAATCGGCGCTAATACCGCAATTTTCTCTGTCGTTTATTCCGCTCTGCTACGGCCGCTGCCCTATTACCAGCCGGATCGCCTGATCACGATGGGCCAAGGACGTCTGCAATCGAAAGATAACGAAGCCGGCAGCCAAAACACCTCAAATCCGGATTTTCTCGATTGGCAGAAGACGGCGAAAGGCTTTCAATCGCTGACTGCTTACAGCTTCGATGCTTTCATTTTGGCTGGAAATGGCGAACCAAAGAGCGTCTTTGCAACGCAAGTAAAGGCGAACTTCTTTTCGACCCTGGGAGTTAAGCCGTTGCTCGGACGCGGGTTTCTGGAAGGAGAGGATGTGCCGGACGGGCCGCACGTGGCGATGCTGACCTACGGCTACTGGCGAAGCGATTTCGGCGCCGACCCCGGTGTGATGGGGCGCACGATTCAGCTGGATGGAAAGCCCGCGACGATCGTCGGAGTGCTTCCGCGCGACTTTCAATTCTCGCCAGCAACGAATCCTCTGTGGGTTCCCCTCCATCCCGGACCCGATGCCGAAAGGCGCCGCAGCCTGCGCTGGCTTAACGTTGTCGCCCGGCTGGCACCGGGCGTGAGTATGAAACAAGCTCAAGCGGAAATGGACGGCATCACTGCGCAACTGGCGCGCGAATATCCGAAGGAGGACGACTCTACCTTCGTTGCCATCGGAACGTTGCGCCAGAAGATCGTAGGCAAAATTCAACCGTTACTGCTGATACTTTTCGGCGCTGTTGGCTTTGTCCTTTTGATCGCGTGCGCCAATGTGGCCAATCTGATGATGACGCGCTCGGTGGGACGGCGAAAGGAATTTGCCATCCGGTCCGCGCTGGGAGCTAGCCGAGCGCAATTGTTCTCGCAGTTGCTTACTGAAAGCGTTCTGCTTTCCGTGATCGGAGCTGCAGTCGGATTTCTCGGTGCTCAATGGGGCGTTAATGCGCTGGTGGCAGCGATCCCGAAAGCGATGCTCGCTTCGCTGCCGGATTTGCGGGAAGCCGGCACAAATCTTCCGATCCTGGGATTTCTAGCGGGAGTCACGCTTCTTACCACCGTCTTGTTCGGACTGGCGCCTGCGCTGGTTTCACCAGCGGGAATTGGTGACATACTGAAGGATGAATCGCGCGGAGGCACCAGCACCGCTCACGCGCGCCTGCGTAATGCGTTCGTAGTAGCTGAGATTGCGATATCTCTCGTTCTTCTGGTCGGCGCTGGTCTGATGCTGCGGAGTCTAAGCGCCCTGTTGCACCAAAACCCGGGATTCGATCCGGAACGCTTGCTCACTTTTTCGGTCAACCTGCCGAATTCCTCGTATGCGAGCCAGCAGGAGTATCCGTTTGACAGCCCTGCCGCGATCCAGTTCGAGCATCAGTTTAGCGACCGGCTCCGCGCTCTGCCGGGAGTGCAAAGCGTGGCGGTGACGAGCGCCGTGCCGGTCGGAGGAAGCGGCGGATCGATTCGTTTTGTAGTGGAGGGTCGGCCGACCGCAACGGGAAAGGAAGATGAATGCGACATCATCACCGTGACTCCCGGATACTTTTCGACTCTGAAAGTTCCGCTGATGAAGGGACGATTGTTCGGCGAGGCTGACTCGCACGATGCGCCCAGCGTGGTGGTGGTGAATCAAGCGTTTGTGAACAAGTACTTCCCCAATGAAGATGCTGTGGGGAAGCGCATACGCTTCACGTTCAATGCCAAAGCGCCGTTCATGCAGATCGTGGGAGTTGCCGGAACTGTGGCGCAGGACGACCTTGCTGGTCCTCCGTCACCGATTATTTACACCGCCAACGACCAGGGACCATCGACTTATCTCACTTACATGATTCGGACGGCGGGAAACCCGGACGCGTTCGTGGGCACGGTGCAAGCGGAGCTGCATAAGATGGATCAACAGCTTCCGCTGATTCAGCCGCAATCCATGGATGAGATCACGAATCAGACGCCGGCAGTTTTTTTGCGCCGCTATCCATCGTATCTGATCGGCAGCCTCGCCGGGCTGGCGCTGATTCTGGCTATGGTCGGATTGTATGGATTGCTTTCATTCACGGTAATGCAACGGACACGGGAAATTGGGATACGCGTGACCCTGGGAGCGCAGCGACGGGATATTTTGCAGCTCATCCTGGGGCAGGGAATCAAGGCCGTACTGGCTGGCATCGGGATCGGTATTATCGCGGGGTTGGCACTGACGCGCCTGATGGCAAGCCTGCTCTTCGGTGTGAAGCCGACGGACGCGCTCACGTTTGCAGTTGTCGGCGCCATGCTGCTAGCGGTTGCAATCGCTGCCTGCTATATTCCCGCGCGCCGGGCGATGGGAGTAGACCCACTCACCGCATTACGCCACGAATAAGGAGAAGCACTCATGAATAAACTCGTTTCGCTCTTCATTGCTGCAGCGGCGTTTGCAGGAACTGCGCCTTTCGTGGACGCACGAGGCGCAACGCCAGCGGCGTTTGCTCAACGGCTCGCTTTAAGCGAGCCGGTTACGACCGTCCCTGCGACTTCCGAAAAGCTTGAGAAGGACGAAAGTTTCACGGACCAGTCGAAAGTCGAAGAGTATAAATTCACTATAGATAATTCTGCGGGCATGGTGCACCTGAAGGTTGACGCGGAGATTCATCACGGACGCGTTCAGTGGGAATTAATCGATCCTTCCGGTACTGTGCGATCAAGAGTCGGAACTACTGAGCGGGGAAGTATGGACACCGATGACATCAAGGCTATCAAAGGAGAATGGCTGCTTCGAATGACCCTCGAAGATGCGACGGGAAAGTATCACGTTCGGTGGACTCAGTAGCGAGGGCAGTGAAGCATCGCGCACAAGTACTCTTGCCGGCTGTGAGCGGTATCGAAGAAAACTCAGACAATGGCAATTAAGCGAGGACGCGAAGCGTCGGCTTTGCTGGTTCCGCGGCGAAAGGCGTGGTCGTGGCCGGAAGCGGCGTTTCACGCTTGTGATATTTCGTCTCGACGTAATCGTCGAGCAGAGTTTGGAAGGCCGCCGACAGCTCGTCGTAATTTCCTTCCAGCGTGGTGAAATGCTGGCCGTCGATGTAAACAGGGCAGCGCGGCGACTCTCCAGTACCGGGCAAGCTGATTCCGATGTTGGCGGCTTTCGATTCGCCGGGGCCGTTGACGATGCAGCCCATGATGGCCAGCTTCAACTCTTCCACACCTTCGTAATGGCGCTTCCAATCCGGCATTTTGTTGCGAATGTAGCCCTGAATGCTTTCCGCCAACTCCTGGAACGTGGTGCTCGTGGTACGGCCGCAGCCCGGGCAAGCTGTAACGCTGGGTGCGAAGGTTCGCAGTCCAAGCGATTGCAACAGTTCGCAAGCGGCATACACTTCCTCGCGACGATCGCCGCCAGGGCGTGGTGTCAACGAGATGCGGATTGTATCGCCAATTCCTTCGCCGAGGAGAATTCCCATGGAAGCCGCGGACCACACCAGACCCTTCGCTCCCATGCCCGCTTCCGTGAGCCCCAAGTGCAAAGGCTGGTCTGTTTTCTGCGCGAGCTCGCGATAAATTTCCACCAAATCGTGAGGGCGAGAAACCTTGCAGGAAATAATAATTTGGTCCTTGCGCAAACCGCACTCGAGAGCCAACTCGGTGGACTGTAGCGCGGAAAGAACCATGCATTCGTTGATGATTTCCTCGGAGGATTTGCCCAGGTCCCGATCTGTGTTCTCCTGCATCTTGCGCATAACGAGTTCCTGATTCAGTGAGCCGCCATTCACGCCGATGCGCACCGGTTTGTTGTGCTCGCGCGCAACATTGCAAATGGTGGAGAACTGTTCGTCGCGGCGCTGGCCGTGGCCCACATTGCCGGGATTGATGCGGTATTTATCGAGTGCTGCCGCGCAATCGGGGTATTTCTTCAAAAGGACGTGGCCGTTGTAGTGAAAGTCTCCGATTAGAGGAACGTCACAGCCCGCATCGAGCAGCCGCTTCTTGATTTCCGGAACTGCCGCCGCGGCTTCCGGGATATTTACAGTGATGCGCACCAGTTCGGAGCCTGCCTGTGCCAGTTCGAAGCACTGCTGAGTGGTGGAAGCGATGTCGACCGTGTCCGTGTTCGTCATAGACTGCACAACCACGGGCGCGCCTCCGCCCACCTGAATTTTGCCGACTCTCACGCCGACGGTTTTGTGACGTTTCTGCGTCATTAACTATCTATTGTAGCGGACACGAGCGTAGTTTGGTAGCGCAGGGGATTCTGTTTGCAGTCCTGATATTGCATCGTGATGCGGTGCCTTGCTCTCGGCCGCTGAAACAAGCATGGAAGAAGGGCATCGCGAGCCGCGCCGTATCGCGCAAAGCCGCCATCGTCCGAGACTAGTATTCCGGACGTCGGGCGACTGCACCATTCGACTTCGTGCTGCGGACGGGCGGAATAACTGTAGCCATCTTACGGATCATGGCCAACACCAGCTTCTTGTCGTCCTCCGAAAGAGTAGTCGAATACTTTTTGATATCAGCCAGGAAGCGGATTTCCTCTTCGGACAGCTCGCCCAGCATTTTGCGCGTCTCGCGGTCTTGCGGCGTGTCGCTTCCAGGGAAAAAATCGGCCAGGGAGATCTCCATGGCTTCGGCAATTTTCGCCAGAGTTTCCAGCGAAGGAACTGTATGGCCATTCTCCACTCGGGAAAGGTAGCAACGCAGCAGCCCCGTGCGGCGTTCGATATCCCCTTGCGATAGGCCTCGGTCACTTCGGTAGGTCCGAATCACTTCACCGATATTCACTTTGGGCTTTTCTTTTGGCATGGTTACCTTCCTATAACTGGGGCGTATCTTACGAGTTACCCCCGAGAGGTGCAAGAGCTTTTTGAAGGTAATGTTCCTGACAGGAACATCCCAGCCGCGCAGAAAACAGGGTACGAGCAGCCCAAACGTGGGGTTCTGAAAAGAGCGGCGCGGATAGGTTATTTCGGGACTTCTTGCACTTGGCTTAGGTTGTAGGCCGGACTTTCCGGGACTGCGTTCGGTTGTGCTGCACGCCCAGCGCGTTTTCCAGCGCGCTTGTTGGCATAGAGTTCCTGATCGGCCCGGAGCAGCAATTCTTCCGGCGATTCACCAGGTTTGTAGTCCGTCCAGCCACGCGAAAACTGAAGCCGTATCTTCTCGTCGCCGCAGTCGAACTCGAGACCTTCGATACGCGCAAGTACATGGCGCACCTCTTCGGCACGGCACTCCGGCAGTAGCGCCATGAATTCGTCGCCACCTAAACGGACCGCAAGATCCGAACCCCTAATCGCGCGCTGCAGGCGATCCGCAAACCCCTTAAGCGCGGTGTCGCCAGCGGCGTGGCCATGCGTGTCATTCAGGCGCTTTAGGTCGTCAATGTCCATCAGCAGGATAGTTAACGGACGCCCGTGACGCTGAGCGCGGCTGATTTCCTGGGCCAGGCGCTGCTCACCTGAACGCCGATTGTATATCCCGGTCAACTGGTCCAGGGCAGCCAGCTTGTAAACTTCGGACGCAAGACTCTCAACTTTGGCAAGCGAGTTCATCTGGTTGGTCAGTTCGTTGCGGAGTTTAGCAATTAAGTGTCGCTGGTAAACAAGATACACGCTGAACAGCAAGACGAGGCCAACAAGCGCCCGTACGGACTGATTCAGATAAAACGAATAAGTGCTTTGGTCGCGGCTCAGCAAGGCGGGAAAGGCGAACGACGCGACGCCGAGCGTGAGCAGCAATATTACCGCGACAGTGGTTGACCAGAGCCATCGTTCGCGGCGTTCCAGGTGATTTAGGTTTTCCCGGATGCACTCCGGCGGCAGTTCCGGGCCAGTCAAAGCCGGTCCTACACCGGTTTCATTTGAATTCGTCATATCTTTTCGAAGGTGATTGCCTGGCTAAACTAATAGCAGAGTTCGGAAGACGAATACTATGCGTAAGTTCCGCTGCGTTTCCAACTGAATAACCGTTTATCTACAAGATTGAAGAAAACCATGACTGCTGGCCGCCCACCCGGCGCTTGCCACCGAACCTGGACGTGGTTGCGCTTGCGAACCTTGTCCTCGGCACAGGTGTGATTTCGTCGACATCGTTGTAATTCCGCTCTGCTTCGTATCCTGAGCAAATTCCTGCACTCAATCCGAAAAAAAGACCCTTCGATTACTTTGGCCACGGTCCAGAAAGCCCAAGACCAATCTATCGGAGGGTAATTTCATGAAGAAAAAGATCGCTTGGCTGTTTCTGTTCGTAATGGGGTTCGCGGCAGTTCCGGTTTTTCACGCCCCAGCCGTGTCGCGGGTGCTGTGGACTTTCGATGGAACGCAGCCTACCCCAGAACCGCCTCCGTATCCCGTCTGAGAGTGCCTAGATTCTCAATTGGCTTGGAGGAGAAGTTGCGACTTCTCCTCCCAAGCTTTTGTGTTAGGATTTAGTTAAGTCGGATGGAGATTCTGGCACAAGTCGTGGGGTACACAGGCCTGTCCGTAGAAGTTTTAATCTTGTTCCGGTCGATTCAACGTAAAATGTTCGCTAAGTATTCGATATTTTACACCTATCTCCTAACCGTTTTGGGAGTGGGCCTGTTCCTGCAGATTGCATACACGGCAACACCATCGCTTTATGTGCTGCTTTATTGGCCTTTGCAGTTCGTCACCATGGCCCTGGGCTGCGGAGTAATCGTCGAGATGTCCAGGCACGTATTTGCTCAACATGTCAGTCTCGATCGTTTTGTGCGGTGGGTCGCGATCGCAACGTTCGGAGCGATCTTTCTGGTGTTTGCTATACATGTGGTTTTTTTGCCCCATTGGAAGCCCGCTGCGAATCCCGCTGAGCTTGAGAGGAATTTGCGGATAGGACAGGCAATTGCATTGATGACAATTGTTTTTCTGACTGGCTACTACGGCATCGAAATCGGGAAAAACATGAAGGGACTGATTTTGGGATTTGGAGTTTACGTCGGTGCGAGCATCATTTCCCTGACTTTACGGCTATTCATCGGAATTCGTTTTAGCCCGATTTGGAAGCAAGTTGGACCCTTTTCTTACATGACGGCTCTCTTGATCTGGGCCGTTGCGCTATGGTCTTACGCCCCAGCCCCGGAGGTATCGTCCGAGCCGGCCGAGGAAGATTATCGAGGACTGGCTGGGCGCACCCGGCAGGTTCTGGGTACCATACAAGAACAATTGAATAGGACGCCCCAACGATGATTCAACTCATCCTTTCATTGCTGGTTGGATTTGTTCTCGTATTGTCGCTTTATTTCTTTGTCCGTCGTGCGAGGCCGTCGGCAGAAGGCAGCGCCAAACAGCTCCGGGAAGCTAGACAGACGTTGGATTCCTTGCAGTATGGTTTATTGCCTAGCGACCTGACTGAGAGACTTTTTTCAAGGGCAGATCTGGAATACGTTCTTTCAGCCGCGCCTCCAGACGTTCAATCCCTCTTCCTTACGGATCGGAAGAACATCGCACTAGGGTGGGTGCGCCGAGTGCGCACCGCGGTTTTGGCTCTGATGCGTTTTCATAGAGGACACGCGCGTTTGCATGCACGGTTGACCTTTTCGACGGAAATGCGTTTGGCGCTGAACTTTAGCGCCCTCCTGATGACGTGCCGACTTCTTCAAATCACTTTTTATCTTCGCGGACCTTATGCCGCTCCGGGAATGGTGCGAACGGCGGCTGCCGCGGCTGGCAGAGTGTGCTCGATCTCGGAGAAATCCCTCGCATTCTTAAACGTTAAGGGAGTCGGCCCGCTTGAGAACGACGCTGCACACCATCGCGCCTAGTGCGGAGCAACTTCATGAATTTGTCGACTAATCGCCGGGATGTTGAACTAGCAACCGATGACCTTCGGCGGCGGACACTTTCGCATATGCCTGCGCCGTTGGAGCGCATGATCTATTTGGGGTCCACACGTGATTACAATACCGGCCTTTACTATCACGATGGCTTGGCATCCCGGTTTTCAGACGAAGTGGCATGTGAAGCCCTGTCGACCTGTCATCGCGAAGCTTACCGGCAGCTTTTAAGCTCGTCAGTCGAAGATTTGGTTCGCCAAGTGGATTACTACATCCAAATCACGCATTCCGCGCCACGCGATTTCGTCGCTGCCTGGAAAAGTCTTCAACCCTACCGTGTCGCCGTTCCCGCGGCTACTGATCCGCTCGCTGTGGAGTTCCTGTGCTCGAACGTCACGATCGCGTTGGCCATTTGGGAGGTTAATCACGATGGTCGTCTCCGGCAGAGACCAGACGCATCGCTACAGCCGTCACCTGTCCAATAATTTCCGCTTCTTGAGGAAGCGCGAATCGCCTGATTGCGCAGCCTGAAAGCGGATGCGGAACTAAGGTCAAATTCGCTCCTCGCGTTTCGCACCACGAGCAAGCATACCCGTCGCGCAACTCTACGAAATAAATGGGACGGTCCAGCTCTGTTCGCCATCCAGTGGCATCGATGCGCTTTCTATGGCTATCGATCTGCACGAACGAGCCCGGGCGCAACAGCGGGTCCATGGTGTGATCCTCCATGCCGATGAATCCGTACTGGCAGTTACGCACGTCTAGTTTCTGAATAAGTGCGATCGGCACTTCTCCCCACACCTCGACCATCCGAGAAATCAAACTGGTGGTCTCCATCCGGAACCCGCGGTCAAAGCGCACCGGAAAGCGCACAGCTTTGTCGCGGTCGGCCACCTCGATAGAAGCTAGATGCGTGTTTTGCAGCGGCAAGCTGGTGTGATAGCGCACGCTGTCCTCAAGCTTCACTCCGAATATACTTAGGAGATCGACGAATTTCGCGCGGTAAATCACACTCAAACTAAATAGCTTGTAGATGCTGGGAACTGAGTTTTTGTTCTCTAGCTGGGTGAGCCAAGCGTTCGAAATAGAAAACTCTTCGTTATCTCGGTCCTCGGCAATCTTGCGGCTAAGCTCCTCCACTTCGCGGGTCGTAACACCGAGCCGATTCCGAAGATCCCTCAGATAGTCTCCCGGTTGCACGATTAGCCTCGTAGGTGTTTCCAGTTCCAGCCGCAGGAGTACCGGGTTAAGACCTGTGATAATAAGCCTAAAGCCAGCCATCCAGTGAGTCAACTCATCTGATTATTTGGAGCTTTCGTGCGTGGACCGGAATTTCCCATCACTGAATCCTGCTTGCAATGCCAAGCAAAACCCAGTCGCGTCGGCAGCGACGCATGCGAGCCGAGGAGCCAAGCCGAGGTATATTTTACGTGTCATAGCATATCGTAACCCTGGCTGTGCGTTTTCATATGTGCCAATCTGGAACACAACGGGAGCACATCTATGGCATTTTTTTCAGACACCCCGGCGCATCCGGTCAGTGGAGACGGAGAGTATCCTAATAGACGTGAAGTTCCTCGTTTTTCGCTCATCGCCACGGCCAGCCTTCGAGAGCCGCAATCCGATACAAAGATTTCCGGCCGTATTTCTGAACTCAGCCGAAAAGGTTGTTATGTCGACACTCTGATTTCTTTGCCGGAGGGCACTCACCTCGAGGTGCGTGTGTCCCGCGATCAGGGTGTTTTCGAAACGCTCGGCAAAATCATCTACGTTCAGGCCGGAATGGGAATGGGGCTGGTATTTGTAAACGTGTCGAGCGAACAACTCAAAATTCTGGACTCCTGGCTGGAAGAGCTTTCCTGAAAGCACTCCGGTCTGCGTTCACGAATTTCCTGCTTCTGCCGATCTAACTTACGCACGCACTTACTTCGCATTTCGGATTCTTGGCAATCATACGGTAAAATATCCATCCCAGTCTCGGGAGGCTTGTTTGAACTTCAGCGCGAATACGCGTCAGTTGGGAGACGTGACGGTTGTGGATGTGCGAGGAAACTTCACCAATGTGGAAGGAGAAGCCGTTCACGATCTGTTGGTCGATATTTTCCGAGAAGGGCGCACTAAAGTATTGCTGAACTTCCGGGACGTCTCTTATTTGGACAGCTCGGGAATAGGCCAGCTCGTTCGAAGCCTCTATACCGCTAGGAGAAATGGGGCCGAACTGCGAGCAGTGGATTTGAACCCGCGCGCCTCCGAAGTATTGCGGTTGACGAACCTACACCGGATATTCACCGACTTCCCCGACGAACGCACCGCGCTCGATAGTTTTTCCTCATAGCGCTACGACGTTAAGCCTGCCCCGAAAGATATTCCTCACTCCCTGCTAGGTAAGATCAGCCTCAGAAGCAGCGACATTCAAGATCGCTCTCGCTGGATGAGCGAATAACCTGTACCTATGGTCAGTTTCCGGAGTGAACAAACCTGAACCTTTTCGCCGTTGCCTTGATTTACCGCCCGCGCCTACAGTGTATCTACATTGGACTTGGGATCGATTCCGCGTCGCACGGAAATCGAAGGAGGAAATATCTATGTGGACAAAGCAGCCGCAAAGTGAAGCACCAACCCATTCTCCGGCGCCTTCATCGCCGTCGTCCCCTGCATCGCAGGCCGCATCTGTGGGGACTAGTTATTCTGCCCGGCCTAGCGCGCCAGCTGCGCGCAGTGTGGCATGTCTCGGCGAGAGCATCGAGGTAAAGGGCAAGATTTCGGGCGAGGAAGATTTGCAGGTCGATGGGAAAGTCGAGGGTCCGATTTCGCTTCAGGGCCAGCGCCTTACCGTGGGACCCACGGGGAATCTGAACTCGGAAGTAGCTGCGCGCGAAGTGGTCGTGTACGGAAAAGTTCACGGCAACGTGCGTGCCAGCGACCGTGTGGAGATCAAGAAAGACGGCTCCGTGACCGGCGACGTCATTACCGCCCGCATCAGCATCGAAGACGGTGCTTTTTTCAAGGGCCGCATCGAGATCGAACGTGGCAAGCAGGGCTCAGCAAATTCGGAAGTCGAGCGCGACACCGTCACAGCAGGGGCTGCGGCAGATTAAGCCGCAGTTTCCGCCGTGTCCGGTGGCGCGACGTCTTCCTCCGTGCCAAGCACCAGCGGAGGAAGACCGGCCGCTAGCGACTTCGACCGTATTCCGATCTGCACTCGTCCTTCGCAGCTCGTCGGAAAAAAATCAGATTGAACGTGCGGGCTCCGTTACAACAGCCTGCGCGGTGTCTTAGTTGTTTTCGCGCTCGTCCCGGTATTCATCAGGAACGTCGTCTTCAGGAACCTCTCGGGTTCTCACTTCGCCCTGATCGGCGTCTGGTGCATTCTCGACGCCACTCACTACTTCCGCTTCAAACGCTTGGCCTTCTTCCGCCAATTCTTCAACGCTCTCCGAATCCACATCTTCATTTCTGGGCAACGCTTGAATGTCGCCCGATTGTCCGCCGGCATTCGGTCCTAGACCGCGGCGTCCTTGCGAGAACATTCCGGTATTTACTTCGCTTGTTCGGCCGGCGGGTCCGCCAACATTCCGGCGTGCTGAGATCTTCGCGCGGATCGGCTTTTTCTTGGGAGCCGGTTTCTTGCTCGTTGGCTTCTTTTTCAGGACCTTCTTCTTCGAAGTTTGTTTCTTGGAAGTCGTCTTCTTGCGAGCTTTCTTTTTTGTTGGCATTTGAAAAGTCTATCATTACCAATTCGCGCGAACAATCTGCGCGGCGAAGGTTGGCGGCATCGAGCACGGCGACCGTTTGTGTCGAAGCTCATTGTGGTCGATTGACCTGGGCGCCAGGCGAGGTAGAGTCTTCAAGAGAGCCTCAGCATCTAACAAACAGCTCGTTATCCTCCAAACTCTATGGCCATCGAAAATAAGTCTGCGACAGGCGCTAAGCCCACGAAACCGAAATTCGATTGGAAGCTGCTGCCCGACGTCCTGGCACTCTTGAGACCAAGACGGGCAATTCTTGGGCTCGGATTTGTTCTGATGATCATCAACCGCACGTCCGGGTTGATTTTGCCTGCCTCCACAAAATACCTTGTCGACGACGTCATCAACAAAAAGGAGACGAACCTCCTATTACCGATCGTCACCGCTGTGCTCGCAGCGACGATCGTGCAGGGCCTGAGCTCTTATGCCCTCACGCAACTCCTCTCGAAGTCTTCCCAGCGGATGATCACCGAGCTTCGCATGAAAGTACAGGCGCACGTAGGACGCTTGCCCGTGTCGTTCTACGATGCAAACAAAACCGGTGTCCTGGTTTCGCGCATCATGAGCGACGTCGAAGGCGTGCGAAATCTCGTTGGCACTGGACTCATTGAGTTTGCCGGCGGAATCCTGACCGCGGTATTCGCATTGATCGTCCTGCTGCGAATCAGCGTCAGCATGACTGCTGTAGCCTTCGCGGTTTTGTTGGTTTTTGCTCTGGGACTAAATCGGGCCTTCAAGACGATTCGTCCGATTTTTCGCGCCAGGCCGAAAATAAATGCGGAAGTCACGGGGAGGCTCACCGAATCGCTCGGTGGCGTACGTGTCGTGAAGGGGTATCACGCGGAAGAGCGCGAGGAAAAGGTTTTCGCGGCGGGAGTCCAAAGGCTGCTGGATAATGTGCTAAAGACGCTCACCGCGACATCGTTGATGAGCCTTTCCGCTACAGGCCTGATGGGTATCGTGAGCGCAGCGATCATGTTTCTCGGAGCGCGACATATCCTTGCCGGCACTATGACGCTCGGCGTTTTTCTCGAATATACTATTTTCCTCGGCTTGCTCGTCGCGCCGGTGTTTCAAATCGTCGGAATCGGCCCGCAGATCACGGAGGCCCTCGCGGGTCTTGAACGCACGCGCGAAGTTCTGAACGAGCACCTCGAGGACGAAAGTCCCAATCGCGTGGAACGGCTAGACCGCATCACCGGCTGTGTGACCTTCGAAAATGTCAGTTTTGCCTACGACACAGGAAAGCCCGTCCTGCAGGGTATCGCCTTCGAATCAGAACCGGGAACTGTAACTGCTCTTGTGGGACCGTCTGGTGCGGGGAAATCTACAATTATCGGATTGATCGCTGCATTTTACGTCCCAACCAGCGGTCGCGTTCTCGTCGATGGGCATGATCTCTCTCTCGTGCGCCTTGATACCTACCGTTCGCAATTGGGCGTGGTATTGCAGGAGACGTTTCTATTCGACGGTACCATCCGCGAAAACGTGGCTTTCTCGCGTCCGGATTCCAGCGAAGAAGAAATTCTCGCCGCTTGCCACATCGCGCGAGTCGATGAGTTTGCCGAGACCTTCGAGAAAAAGTACGACACGATTGTGGGCGAGCGCGGAGTGAAGCTTTCAGGAGGCCAGCGACAACGTCTTTCGATTGCCCGCGCGATCCTCGCCGATCCGCGTATTTTGATTCTCGACGAGGCCACATCCAGCCTGGATTCTGAGTCCGAAGCATTCATTCAGGATGGGTTGCGCTACTTGATGCGTGGCCGAACTACGTTCGTCATTGCGCACCGATTGTCCACCGTTCGGCAGAGCGACCAAATCCTGGTGCTTGAGACCGGACGAATAATCGAGCGCGGCACACACACATCGCTCTACGCCAAAGGCGGCCGCTATTACGATCTCTACACCAAGCAGCACGGTGTGGAATCCAATTTATTTCTCGCTCCGGGAGAAGGCGGCGAATCGAATGACGGACAAAATTCCGAGATTGGCTCAACTTCCGATGCGAGCGGTTCAGCTCTCCCGGAGGCAATTCGCATAATCCGTGGGCAAAACTGATTTCGCCGCTCGCCCAAATCTTCGATGCAAAATCCAGTTTCCGCTAGGAGCTTTTCCATCCGGCAGGTGGAGGATTGATGGGCCAAAATTCCGGCGCTGGCTTCAGAAACTCGATGGCTACTTGAGCCAGACCGGCGTGTTCCCGGCCCATGAAAGAAACTCTGCCTTCCCGCTCGTCCCAGTTTTTGGGATTCAATAGCGTTACTTTCTGGCCTAACGCAACTTTAGTTCCCAACATCACGAGCGCTCCATGCGCACTTACTGTCACGGTAAAAGTCTCTTCTTGAAATGGCAGGTGATCCTCCGATTCTCCTCGGATCGCCACGGCGAGATCCGCCAAAACCCGTACGCTTCTTCTGTGCTCCGGCTGGTCCATTGGAGTGCGCGCCCCCATTCGCGTACGTCCCGCTCAGTGCGAGCTTGCTAACTATCGTCCAAGTTGGGGGAAAGATGGGAAAAACCGCAGTTCGGGTATCGCCGAAGTAAACCTTGCTCGGACTCACGGGCGGCGATCAGAATTGTGAGGACATATTGGGGACAAACGTCAGCGCCATCGCGCCACGGAAATTAGTCAGCTCGCCAAGGAAATTGATTGATGGTGCTCGAGGAGGGAATCGAACCCACACGGCCTTGCGGCCACCGGATTTTGAGTCCGGCGCGTCTGCCAGTTCCGCCACTCGAGCTTCAAAGGCTA